>Ga0335078_10008639_pt1 | contig 15133 bp, 7 predicted proteins | sample Lox_Sample_32_FD_206711 | JGI IMG/M metagenome (GOLD analysis project Ga0335078, IMG submission 206711) | Soil microbial communities from Loxahatchee National Wildlife Refuge, Florida, United States - Lox_Sample_3.2 | ecosystem: Environmental > Terrestrial > Soil > Wetlands | place: USA: Florida...
TACCGCTACCGCGCCGACGGCTACCCCGACCGGATCGAAGACCTGCTCACCGGAGACCGGGCGCTCAGCCTCGACCCCACGGGCCGGGTCACCGGCGTGACCGGGCCGGACTGGGCCGAGCGGTACGCCTATGACGCGGCCGGCAACCTCACCTCGGCCACCTGGCCCGCGCCACCCCCCGGCCCTTCCAGCGGATGGCCCGATCCCGGGGCGCAAGGTCAGCGCGAGGTCACCGGCAGCGTGATCAGCCGGGCCGGGAACATCCGCTACCGCCACGACCGGGCGGGCCGCGTGGTGACCCGGCAGCGGATCCGGATCTCCCGCAAACCCGACACCTGGCAGTACCAGTGGGACGCCGACAACCGGCTGACCGCCGTCACGACTCCCGACGGCAGCGCCTGGCGCTACGGTTACGACCCCTTCGGCCGCCGGATCAGCAAATGGCGCCTCACCCCTGACGGGCAGGTTTCCGGGCAGACCGTCTTCGCCTGGGACGGTGCCGTCCTGGCCGAGCAGACCGAGACCACTGGTGGCGGCGAGCAGATCACCACCTGGGACTACCAGCCCGGCACGTTCACCCCGCTCACCCAGGCCGAGCGCACCTCGCTGCGCGACGCGCCCCAGGACGAGATCGACCAGCGGTTCTACGCCATCATCACCGACCTGGCCGGCACCGCTTGTGAACTCGCCAGCTCCGACGGAACCCTGGCCAGCCACCAGCAGCACACCCTCTGGGGCACCACCCAATGGACCGGCCCTGGCACACCGCTCCGCTTCCCCGGCCAGTACGCCGACCCCGAAACCGGCCTGCACTACAACAACCAGCGCTACTACGACCCCCTCACCGCCAGCTACCTAACCCCCGACCCCCTCGGCCTAGCCCCCGCCCCCAACCCACACACCTACGTCCCCAACCCCCAAACCCGCACCGACCCCCTCGGGCTCCAGTCGTGTCCGGCTGCTGAAGCAGTCCGAACCAAGGTCGGCGAAATGCGAGCGGCAATGACGGAATTCGAACTTGGCCGAACCACGTATGCGGCGGCGAGGGTCATAACGGCGGAGGGCAAGGAAGAGATGTGGGTTGCCAGCGCCGGCGTGAAAGGATATGTGCGCTCCGCGATCCGTGGTGAAGCGTTGAATATTAGATTCCCAGCTCCGAGCGAGGTAGCTGACTTGGATCACATCAATGATGCCGAAATGCATCTGTGGAGATCTGCGCAGCAGCAGAATGCTATAATCGTAGCCATCGGAGCGACGCGACCAGTATGTACTTGGTGTCAACTACGGCTGCCGGACGGAATCATTGTTACCGAGAGAGTGTGACTTATATGGCTACGCGCCAGGAATTGCTCCAGGAGGAGGTGCGGGAACTCACCGATCTCCTGCGCAATGAAGCCGATTTCCAGGATCTTCGGGAAATACTGACCGACAAAGGCATGCAAGTATCCGAAACCGTTCTCGCTGGCTTGATTGGTAGTGAAGATGGCAGTCAATATGGAGTTTTTCTAACATCGGGCATCCAGTGCATCAGATTTGAAACCGCCCCAAATGGTTTACTCGCAAAGTGGGAAATTATTAATGATCCGAATGCCTTGGCGAGTGACTTTGAGGCTGTTCCGGCCGGAATCTCGATGATTAGAAATGGTGAGATCAGTTAGTCGCTAGTCTGCCCCTGCCATCTGGATGAGTGTGGGGACGCTGGTGGTGGCGAGGTAGCCGCGACCTGGGGGGCGGGTGAAGTACTGGTCGGGTTCTAGGGTCATGCTGAGCTGGCGGGCGTCGGCGCGCTTGGCTGGGGTGAGCAGGAGTCGGGTGCCACTCATCAGGATCTCGTTGGTGACCTTGGCCAGGGACCGGCGCTGGCCGGACAGGATCGGGGTGGCGTCGGCGGCGAGGATGAGGGCGCGGTGGCCGAACTCGGCCGGGCGGGCGATCTCCTCAAGCAGCGTCGGGGAGTCGTTGAAGCCCTGCTTGGTGGGCTGCACCGTGATCCGGTCGGCGTCGTCCAGCAGCACGGCGTAACGGCGGTCGCCGAACGGCCCCGCGGCTTCGCGCAGGATGCTGTCGTCGAGAGTCGCGGCGGTGACGACGTGGATGCCATCGTCGCCGGCCAGTAGGCGGGCCAGCGGGGACTGCGGCGGGGCGGCGGCGATTACGTCGATGCCGTTCCAGGTCAGCAGCCGGGCCAGGGTGGCGATGGCGGTCGTGCGGCCAGAGCCGGGCGGTCCCGAGATGAGCATCAGATGCGGTCCGGCGTCGAACAGGTCGACTCCGATCGTGGCCACGTCCGGCCCGCCCACGCCGATTGGGATCCAGGACGGCGATGGCAGCGGTTGCGGCAGCGGCAGATCCGCGACGCTGACGCGAGTCGGCAGCGAGGGGAATTGCTTCGGCAGCTGGCTGATGTCCGAGGCGGCAGCGGCATTGGCGTTAAGGATGGAGGCTGTTAGTTCGGCACCGGATACGGTCGGCTGGCAGATCTGGGCGTGGCGGCCGGTCGCGGCGTCGATGGCCCGGCCCGGCAGCGGCGGTGGGCTGGTCATGCCGGTGCGCAGGTGGACGCGGCGGGTGTCCTCGTTCGGGAAAGCGAGCAGCAGGCGCTGGTTGCACAGCGTCGGGACCTTCCCATTCAGCAGATCCTGGCCGCCGACCGGGACGATGTGCACGCCGAGCGGCGCGCCTGCCGCGATCACCTCGCGCAGCACCGGGCCCAGGCTGACGTCGGCCAGCGCCGGGTCGGCGCGGCTTTCGAACTGCTCCCAGCCGTCCACGATCACGACGATGACCGGATCACTGCGTCCGCCCGAGTCGAACCGGTTCGCTGCCCGGCGCTGGGTCTCCTGGTCCAGCCAGCCGACCAGCCGCCGGATGCGGTCGGGCTCGGCGGGGGAAAACACCCCGCCGCAGTGCGGCAGCCCGGCGTAGTCGGCCAGCCCGGCGGGCTGGTGCTCCACGACGTAGAGGTGGACCTGGTCGGGCCGGAACCTGGCCAGGCCGGTGATCAGCGCGCGGACGAAGGTGGTGCGCCCGGATTGCGGGCCGCCGGCCACCAGCAGCCGGTCGGTGGCGGCCAGGTCGAGGTAGCAGGCGGGCTGAGCCTGCTGGTGGGGCTCGTCCGTCAGGCCGAACGCGGCGGCACTGGCGGGCGGTTCGGCCGTGCAGTAGCCGGGCAGCCGCTCCAGAGGCACCTGTGCGGGCAGCGCGGGCAGCAGGGCGCGGAACGGGGCGGCCACGCCGGCGTACCGGGCCGCTTCCTCGATCGCCTTGATGGTCAGTTCCTGGTCGGTCGACTCCCCGCCGCCGACGGTTGCGGCGTCCGGGCGTGCCTCGCCCAGGTCGGTCCACGCCACGGCTCGGACCGCGGTGTGACCGGCACTGCCCCCGGGAGGCGGGTCGCCCAGGTACCCCGACTGGAACAGGCGCGGGGTGCGGCTCTCGTCAGTGGTGCACAAGATCATGCCGCGTCCGCGCAGCGTGCCGGGGATCGTGGCGGCGTCGGGCGCGCCGAGGACCTCGGTGCTGTCCGCGGGCTCGTTCTGCCGCAGGCTGATCCGCAGCGAGATGTTGTTCTTCAGCTCAGGCGACAGCTTGCCCTGCAGCGACTGGGTGGACAGCACCAGGTGCATGCCCAGCGAGCGCCCCTTGCCCGCGACGTTGACCAGTTCCTTGAGGAATCCCGGCACGGTGTCGAGTACCCGTGCGAACTCGTCGAAGATCATCACGAGCCTGGGCAGCGGCAGCAGCTCAGGCTGGGCCTCGCGGGCGCGCCAGTAGTGGTCGATCTCACCGCCGTACCGGGCCAGGATGGACTCGCGGCGCCGTACCTCCGCGCGAACCGAGGCAAGCATGCGCGCGGCGTCGGCCTCGTCGAAGCTGTCGGCGGCGCTCTCGCCCGTGGACCGGATCAGGGCGATTACGTGCGGGCAGTGCTGGAATGGCAAGAACGCGCTGCCGCCTTTGAAGTCGACCAGGACCAGATTCAGCTCGTCCGGGCGGTTGGCCAGGAGTAGCGACGTGACCAGGGTCTGCAGCAGGATGCTCTTCCCAGCCCCGGTGGCACCGCCCAGCATGGTATGCGGCCCCTGCCCGGCCAGGTCCACGGCTACCGGCCCGGCCGCATCGGCCCCGACCACTACCCGGGTGCTTGGCCCTTCGCTGCGTTTCCACAGAGTCAGGGCGTCGTCCGCGGCCGGCACCCCAAGGCCGAGCAGGTCCAGCAGACGCACGGGATAGGGGATGGCCTTCTCGATGTCGGCGGCGGAGATCCGGTCACGCATTGGTGCCAGCGCCCTCGCCACCTGCCCGGCCGTGGGCGCGTCCATGCCATCTGGCACGGCCGCCACGACCGGAGCGTCCGGGGTGCGGAAAAGCCGGATGCCGTCCCCTGCCACCTCGCACAGACCCCGGCACTCGGCTATCCCCTGGCTATCCGCGCACAATGCGTAGATCCCGACCTCAGGGCCATCACGCAGCACCTCGCCGACGCCGGCCTGATTGCGCAGGGCCAGCGCGCCGTCCAGTACCACGACGACCTCACCGTGCAGCCGCGCCGGGGCTGACCTGACCTGATCGGCCCGGCGGGTGGTGATCAGCTGCCGCAGCTCATCAATCCTGGCGGCGCGGCTGACGTCGGTATTGCCAACCCAGCACGGCACGGGGGCCGCTGGACCCGGATCCAGGTGCGGCAGCCACCGCGCCCAGCCGATGTCTCCGCCAGAACTTGAGGCCAGCAGCACTATTCGCAGATCGTCGGGGGAACGCATGGTCGCGAGCTGGATCAGCAGCCAGCGCAGCAGCGCCCGGACGGGTTCACCAGTACCGATCACGCCGAGCACGCCGGTCTGCCGCAGGTCAAGCGTGACCGGCACATCACGCAGGAGCGGCACCTGGAAGCCCGCAAACGGTTCGCCGCGCACCTGGGCCGACGGGGCCTGGTCGGCGTGGCCCACCCGAAGCACTAGGCCCTGGGGCGATTTCGCATCACGTGGCCACAAGTCAACCCGCGCACCCGTCGCCATGCCGGCGATCTCGCCCGGCCCCGGCGCCAGCAGGCGGCGCACCCGATCCTCCTCGGTGGCCATGGCCCTGATCTCGGCTTGCGCGGCCCGCCTGGCCTTGGCCAGGCCGAGCCCGCGTTGCTGACGCTGATGATTCTCGATGAGGTACAGCACCAGCGTGCCCAGCACCGACAAGAAGCTCACCGCGATCAGCGACTTCTGGTGCATCGCCACCGCCATTACGACGCCGGTGACCACGCCGATCCCCCCGCCCACGAACATCGCAGCCGGGTTCCTGGGCTGCGGTTCCGGCGGAGGCAGGGTCACCTCACCTCCCGGGACCGCAGGCGTAGCCGAGAAGGCCCGGTCGAATTCCAGCCGTCCGTCCGCGGCCTGCGTGACTCTCAGGGCCGGGTCCGTAGCGGCTGACCAGCGCAGGTCGTCCGCGCCGATGCGCACCACACTGCTGTCGTCCAGCACCATCGGCGCGGTGACCGGCTCGCCGTTCACAAACGTGCCATTCCGCGATCCCGCGTCTGAGATCACTGCCCTGCTGTCCGGGAGTACCTCGACCACCGCGTGCTGCCGGGAGACCTCGGTGTCGCGCAGGCACACCTGCGCCGCCTCGGTCCTGCCGATGGTGTAGCGGCCCGGCCGCAACGCCACCCCGAACCCGGCGTCCGGTCCTGCGATGACGTGCATCGTGCCCGCCGCGGCGCCGCGGACCGGATGATAGTCCGGCCCCGGACCACCCACGCTGACCATCGCGCCGGGCAGCAGTGGGCTGTCCGCCAGCCGCGACCGATGATCCAGCAACGTCGCGCCGGCGAAGCAGTCCCGTCCCGCTGTCTCCACCGGCAGCGCGGTCAGCACTGCGCCCACTGGAGTGTCAGGCGACGCGGCTACTTCGACATCCCCGGCGTCGCGCGAGTGCAGATCTTGCACCGTCAGTCTCATGATCACCATGCTGTGCAGTTCCCTCGTAATGGTGAGTGAGCATCAACCTAGTAAAGACCGCCCTGATGCCACCATCCGCCGTGTGTGCGTGGAGAGCATTCGGACGCATGAGGCGACAAGTAAGGCCAGCAGCACGCTATATATCCAGAAAGCAGGGGTTTCTCTGGCAGCGACTCCGGGTGATGCCGCGTCGCTCACACCTACGATCGTCGAGATCGAGAACGCAATCATCGGCACGATCGCTCCTGCGAGCAGCACGTCACCATTCGAGATTGGACGCTGTAGAGCGGCAATGATCGCGACTGCGATAAGTACGATCATCACCTCGACGGCGCCAGCGGCCAACGGCCACTGGCCGTTAAAATTGCCTTGAAAAATGGTATGCGAAATGCCCGACCGCACCACCGTGTACCTCACCCAGGGCGGCACCAGTGTCACGGCCATGCCGACCGCTAGGAGCACCGCCAGAGCGCCCTCCGGCGACATCGGCGCTGGCCGTGCGCGGTCGCCCGGCGTCATGCGGACTGTGAGCGCGTACACCGAACCTGCGGTACAGGCGACCCAGGAGAGCAAGCTGAGCACGAGGCCGGCCCCGAGCGCACTCCGCCCAGCGGAGATGGCAATGAAGACTTCCGCGAGCAATGGGCCGAGCGCCACCGCGGCGACCCCGGTACCGAGCAATGCCCCGAACCGCGCCATGGTCCCGCCCCGGAGGAGACCTGCGGCGGCCACCGCCCAGGCCACGATGTCGGCCAGGAACCTAATCAGCAGATAGGGAACCGACGCGAGGCTAGCCGTCCCGTAAAAGCGCGGGAATAGCCCGGCTAGCCCGAGCATGACGCCGAGGCCGACTACCGCCCCGGCGATCCGGAGGCGCCCCTTCGCGTTCGGGAACGCTAGGAAGCCGGCATCGGGCCGCTCGGAGACCACCGAGCGCGGCGAGCCTGACGGGGCAGGCGATGACGACGGCGAAATGGTGGTGGGAAGCTGCTCCCACTGATGATCACGGCCCGCGGAGGTACTCTGCGAGTGCGTGCGCGAGGATCCGGCGTCCGCTTGGTCCCGGTTCACGGGCTGCGGTACGGGGGTTTCGGCAGCGGGTTGGGTGGCGGCTGCCTGGAGGTGGACGCGGGCCTGGCTGGTAGTGGCGCGGCAGGCCGGGTCGCGTTGCAGCATCCCGGAGATCGCGGCGGCCAGCGGCCCCCGGCAGCACGGCTCCGGCAGCTCATCGACCACGATGGCGCGCAGCGTGGCACCAGTGGTGTGCCGGTCGAACGGGCCCCGCCCCTGCACGGCCGCAAACAGAGTGGCGCCGAGTGACCACAGGTCAGCGGCGGGGGTGATGGGGGCGGAGTCGAACAGTTCGGGGGCCATGTAGGCCTGAGTGCCCATGACGCCGCTCCGGGTCAGCCGGGCGTCGCCCACCGTGTGGGCGATGCCGAAATCGGTCAGCTTGGCCTGGCCCCCGGCCGCGATCATGATGTTGGCGGGCTTGATGTCCCGGTGCACCAGGCCCAGCGCGTGCGCGGCCTCCAGTACCGACAGCAGTTGCAGCCCGAAGGCGGCGGTCATCACTTCCGGCAATGGCCCATCGTGCTCGATGACTTCGGCCAGCGTCGGCCCCCGCACCAGTTCCATGATCAGGTAAATGGCGTCATCACCCACGCCGGCCGCCAGCACGTCATACAGCGTCACCGCGCCTGGATGGTCGATACGCGCCGCGCTTCGGGCCTCCTGCAGGGCCCGCCGCCCGAATACCTCACGCCCGCGGCTATCCAGCCCCGGCGGCGGCCGCAGTTCCTTCACCGCGACTTGCCGGCCGACCAGCTGGTCTTCGGCGAGCCACACCACGCCCATGCCGCCCCGGCCCAGTTCACGCACGAGCCGGTACCGGCCCGCCCCCAGCTGGGTCTCCATGTCCGTCTCGCTCCTAGGCACCGCCCTGTCCATTCGTGATCCTTTATGCACCGCTGGCACTGCCAGACCTGTCACGCGCGGTGACGCAGCGAGGGTGCCGGCATGGTGCTCGGCCCAACGCACCCACCATCGGGCGCGAGACCCTGCCAATCGCCGGACGGCCGCTGCTCCAGCATGCGCTGTTGACGTTGAGTGAAGATTGAGGGAAGCTGCAATCACAAAGAGTGTCCGGGCCGCTTTGCGGTCGCCGCGGGGGCGATGCCGGTAATCTCTGGCACAACGGGGTGTGAAGAGAGCCATCCGTATACACACAGTGATGGCGGTTGTCATGGAGTTCGGGGTCTTAGGCTCGGTTGAGCTATGGGTGGCTAACCAGCCTGCTCATGTGGGGCATGCCCGGCAGCGGGCGGTGCTAGCGGTACTGCTGCTGGACGCCAACCGGGCGGTGCCGCTGGAAGTGCTGATCGACCGGGTATGGGGCGATGGCCCGCCGCGGTCAGTCCGCAACGTGGTGTACGGGTACGTGGGTCGGCTCAAGAGACTGATCGCCACCGCCCACGACCCGGAGGTCACGCTGTCGCGGCGGCCAGGCGGCTACCAGCTGCACGCCGGTGCGGGTCGGGTTGATGTGTTCCGGTTCCGCGGTCTGACCGCCGACGCGGCCACCGCGGCCGGGGACGACGAACGCGCCAGGGTGCTGCTGGGTGAGGCTCTCGCACTGTGGCGGGGGACGGCGCTGGCCGGGCTGGACAGCCCATGGCTGAACGGGCAGCGAGCCCGGCTGGAACTGGAACGAGCCGCAGCCGCCAGCGACCTGCGCGATATCCGGCTGCGGCGCGGCGAGCACGCTGCGCTGGCCGGCGAGCTGACCGCCCAGGCGGCGGTGTCCCCCACGGACGAGCGGCTAATCAGCCAGTTGATGCTGGCGCTGTACCGGTCCGGCCGTCAGGCCGAGGCGCTGAGCACGTTTGAGCAGACCCGCCAGCATCTGGCCCGCGAGCTTGGCACTGACCCCGGACCGGAGCTGCGGTCGCTGCACGTGCAGATTCTGCGCGCCGACCCGGTATTGAACCTCCCGCCCACTGAATCTGCCGCAGAGCATGGGAGTGTGCCTGCGGCGGTGATCCCGGCAACCACCCAGCCAGATCAGGCAGGCGGCACCGCCCCACCACCAGGGGCCAGCCAGATGGTGGAAGCCGCCACCCGACCGGCTGGCCAGCGGGTGTTTGTGGGCCGCGAAACTGAACTGGCCGCGCTGGCCACTGCGGCCGCGGCGGCCAGTCGTGGCGCACCCCGGGTGGTGCTGGTCGAAGGTGAAGCAGGCATCGGCAAATCGAGCCTGCTAGCCCAGTTCGCGTCGGAACAGCCCGATGCGGCGTTAGTGCGGGCCAGCGGTGACGAGGCCGAGGTGTTCCTGCCCTACGGGGTCATAAGCCAGCTGGTGTCAGGCACCGGGAACAACGGGATCAGCCCGCAGGGCCTGCTGGCCGCAGGCCTCAGTGACGCTGAGGATCCCCTCGCCGTCGGCGCCGAAGTGAAGACGTGGCTGGAGCAGATAGGCCGGGACCGGAAGATGGTCCTGGTCGTGATCGATGATCTGCAGTGGGCAGATACGCCGTCCGCGCGGGCGCTGCTGTTCACCGCGCGCCGCATCCAGGCCGATCGGGTGCTGGTAGTGGTGTCAACGCGGGCCGGGGAGCTGTCCCGGCTGGGCGAGGGCTGGCAGCGCTTCCTGGCCGGCGACCACCGGGCCGAGCGGATCCGCCTTGGCGGATTGGGGCCGGAAGATATGGTGGCGCTGGCCCAGGCACTGGGGGCGGGAACGTTGTCCCGCCGCGCCGCCAGCCGGCTGCTTGAGGAAACCGGCGGCAACTCCTTGTACTGTCGCGCGGTGCTGGAAGAGCCAGGCGCCTCTGAGCGGCTGGGCGGTCCGTTGAACATTCCCCGCTCCCTGGCCGAGGTGGTGCTGGGCCGGATGGACGGGCTCAGCCCAGCTGCTCGCGGACTGGTGGCCGCGGCGGCGGCACTAGGTCAGCGCTGCCGGCTGAACGTCGCGGTGCAGCTGGCAGATCTCAGCGATCCACTCCCCGCACTGGAAGAGACGACAAGGGCAGGGATCCTGGCCGAGCAGCCAGGTATCGCGGGACGCGAGGTCGGGTTCACTCACCTGCTCGTACAGCGGGCGATCTATAGCAACCTGAGCTTAGCCCGGCGGCGTGAGCTGCATGAGCGGGCGGCAGGCCTAGTTGACCAGCAGCGCGCGCTGGGCCACCGGGTAGCGGCCGCCGTCGGCCCAGACGACGCTCTCGGCGACCAGCTAGAGGCGGCCGGCCAGGAGGCCATGGGCCAGGGCCGGACAGCTCAGGCAGCAGACTGGCTAGCTCAAGCGGCGACCGCCAGCAGCGATCCTGCAGTGGCTGATCGCCGCCTGCTGGATGCGCTGGAGATCCTGGTCCGATTCGGTGAGACAGCCGAGGCGGAGGAACTCGCCGCCCGGATGGGGGCGGGCAGGCCGAGCGCACGGCGGAGCTGCACGCTGGGCACCCTGGATTACCAGGCTGGCCGGGCAGCCGCCGCCGAAGCGCGTCTGGTGGAGGCATGGCAGCGCCACGACCTCGATGGGGAACCGTTCGCCGGCTGCGTGGCCGCCCTCTGGCTGGCGGTGCTCTGCCTGACCGGAAGCCGGCTCCGGGAAGCGATCGACTGGGCCGAACGGGCGGCCTCGGTGGGCGCTGCACCGAGCATCGTGCGGCACGCGGCGCTAGGCGTATTGGCCCTCACCATGTTCTACGAAGGACGAGGGCCTGAAGGCCTAGCCCGGCTGTCATTCTTGCCTGCCGCCCCCGCCGAAGTGCCGCGGGAGGAGACCAACGCGCTCGTGCTGCGCGGCATCGCCCGGGGCGCCGCGGAAGACCTGACCGGGGCTATCGCCGATCTTGCCACCGCCACAGCCAGGCTGCGCGGCGGCCAGCCACTGAGCACGGCCGGTACGTGCCTGACCAATCTGGCCAGCGCCGAGTTCTGCATCGGCTCCTGGGACGACGCAGCGATGCATGCAGAACTGGCGGTCTCGCTCGCCTACGACGCCGGCCGGCTGCCGGAACTGGGCAACGCGCACAGCATTGCCGCACTTGTTCCTGCGGTGCGCGGCGACTGGGAGACAGCCGGCAGGCACGTACAGATGGCCACGCAGACCGCCTATTCGTTCGGCGATGCAGCCGCGATCGCCATGGCCAGCGTGGCCCAGGAATATCTGGCCCTGGCTCAAGGCGACCTGGAGGGCGTGATCCTCGCCGCCGCTGCCACCCGCGCCACCGGCAGGAAAGAGTTCTTCAGCCTGTCAGAAAGCTATGGCTGGCGCTGGATGGAGATCGAGGCACTCATCGGCCTGGGACACCTCAGCCAGGCAGAACGGGCCCTGGCCGCCATGGATGCCGACCTCCGTATCGTCGGCCCGCCATCAGCCTGGGTGGCCGCTGCCCGGTTGCGCGCCGACCTGGCCACCGCCGCCGGGAAGACCGCAGAAGCAGCGGCCGCCTGCGACGCCGCATGGCAGCACGCCCGGGGCCTCCAGGCCCCACTGGCTCTGGCACGGCTGGAGATTTCCGACGCCCGCCGACTGCGCGCCGCAGGCCAGCCAGAGACCGCCGTGGCCAGGCTGACGTCGGCCCGGCAGCGGCTGGCCAAGCTCGGCGCCCGGCCCTATCTGCAGATATGCGACCGCGAACTCGCCGTCACCTCGGTTCCGCAGCCAGGACCAGCCCTGCCCGGTCTCACTCCGGCCGAACAGACCGTCGCGCGCCTAGTCGCCTCCGGGCAGACCAATCGCCAGACCGCCACCGAACTCTACGTCAGCGTGAAGACCATCGAATTCCACCTCAGCAGCATCTTCACCAAGCTGGGCATCCGATCACGCAAGGAACTCATCGGCTGCTACCCCAGCCTGGCGGGCGAAGTCCCGGGTGGATCTAGGGGCCGGCCCTAGCGACACCGCATTAACCCGGTGGGCACGATAAAGGGTCAATCAGCGAACTGATCGCTTAGCAATCCCAGGGGGACTGGATATGGAATCAGCAGCGAGGATCGTTCACACGAGCCGCACATTCGCAGCCAAGGCCCGGCTGCCTTTCACCTTGCTCACCGCCGTGCTGCTGGCTACGGCAATCGGCGGCATGGCACCCGCAGTCGCCGCGACGGCCTATCCCGTCCAAGCCGCCTACACACCAGCCGGACCGTATGCCACGACGACCGGCACGGTCACCGGCAGCGCGGGGACGGTGATCTACGACCTCTACTACCCCAGCGACTATGCCGCGCTCGGGTTCAAGAGCCCCATCATCACCTGGGGCAACGGGACCAATGGCACCCCCAGCATGTACTCCACGTTGTTAAGCCATTTCGCTTCCTACGGTTTCACCGTGATCGCCTCTACCCTGGCCAACACCGGCAGCGGCCGGGAAATCGACGCCGCCGCCCACTACCTGGTCACCCAGAACGGCACGCCAGGCAGCGTGTTCGCGGGCAACCTTGACGTGCACCACGTCGCCGCAGTCGGCCACTCCCAGGGCGCCGGCGGCGCGACCCGGGCCGCGATCAACGACCCCGGCCTGATCACCACCCTGATGACGTTCTCGCTGCCCAACACGATCTGGGTAGGCGCCAACCCCGACTGCCCCACCAGAGCCGACTGCCTGTACAACACGGCCGCGCTGACCCAGCCCACCTTCTTTATCTCCACCCACGGGTTCCTCGACTCGATCATCGCCAGCCCGGCCACCGAAACAGCGTTCTACGACAGCATCAGCTCCCATGCTGCTCTGGGCATCATCCAGAACTCCGACGGCCTACCAGCCGATCACAACTCCATTCAGGACACCGCCTACGGCGGGAATCCGGGCGGCGAACTTGGCTACGCCACCGCGTGGCTCGAATACCAACTCCGCGGCAGCACCTTCGCCGCCAGCGCGTTCACCGGCACCCATCCCGAGTTGACGACCAATACCAACTGGCCCGGCAGCGCCACCCCGGTGGCCGACGATCAGTAAGCCGAGGCCGATGAGTTCGGCCAGCGGACACCACATGGATCCGCCGCGTGCCAGTCCCTGCCTTCGCACTAGCCTCCGTGACAAACTGGCTTCACGTCGCCGGCTGGGATCTCAGCTCGATTACCTGGCCCCGGCCGCTGGTTGAGCTGCGCGTTACCCTGGCCCGGCCTGGTGCCCGCACTACGATGCGGGTCCGGTCGCCGCGAAACAGATCGTGGGAGAACTCAATCGGCTTATCGCTGGTATCGATGGTGGTACGGGTAATCGACAGCAGCGGCGCACCAGGCGCCACCCCGAGAATCATCGCCTCGTCCGCTGAGGCAGTTACCGATTCGATGCGTTCCGTGGCTTCCTTTGGGTGTGCACCGTACTTTTCTTCGAGCAGTTCGTAGAGTGACCCCCCAAGTGGGAGTTCTAGCAGGCCGGGGAAGCGGTCCGCGGGCAGCTTCGCCCGTTCGACCGATATGGGGCTGCCGTCAGCCAGCCTGATCCGCACAAGGTCAACCACCAGGTCACCGGAACGCAGACCCAGCTCGCGCATGGCGTCCTGGTCGGCGGGGGCAAGCCGGGTGGACAGCACTCGGGTGCCGGCCAGCACCCCCTGGTTGCGCAGCAGGGTGGGCACACTGACCACCTGGGAAAGGTCCCGTTCGATCTTGCCTTTGGTGACAAAAGTCCCGCCGCCCCGCCCAGGCACTCGCCGGACCAGGCCGCCTTGCTCCATAGCGGACAGCGCTAGACGCAGGGTCGCCCGGCTGACTCTGAGTTCGGCGGCCAGCGAGCGTTCCGCCCCGAGCCGCTGCCCAGCGCGAAGGTGCCCGGCCGAGATCTCAGCCGAGAGTATCCTCCGGACATCCTCGGCCGTGCGCACCCGCGACTCGCCCACCGGGGACGATGTCCCCTCGTCGACTGGCTCGAGCTCGTTGTCGGCCATCACTCGGCGTCCAGCGAGAGGGCAAACCCGAGTGGAATCTCGCGGATGCCAAGCACAATGGCCTGGCCGGTACGGGATACGGTAAGCATTGCCCCGCCTCGGGCGGACACGGCTAGTGCCAACCTGCAGGCATGCACGGTCGGCTTGCAGTGTTTGGACTCGATATCGGCAACCTGGTTCATGTCCTCGTCAGCCATATCCGCAAGGCGGCGATCTGGCGCGACCCCCGCGTTCACGCGACCATCAATCCCACCGCCTGCGCCCAGCTTACCCGCGGCATCCCTGGCTGTTGCCGCATCCTTCGCCCGCGATGAGAACCGGTGCGCCATTGTTGCTGGACTCAGGGCGCCCCTCTTGCCGATCTCGCAGGTTAGTACCGGTGAGCGCGACACTGTACCTGGCGATTGAAGTACCCATTGGGCCATTCCCTTTCCAGCCGTGATCGCGGCTACGCCATGAACGCCCGGGGGTACGCGCACCCTCCCCGGCAGGGGACGCAGGCCGGCGGGCCGAGCACTGCTAGGGAGCGCCCACATCTCGGGCGATTCGGTTAGACCAAATATGCACCATATCTAGACCAAACGAGTCGAACAGCTCGCAGGCGGCCTCCTTCGCAAAGCCCCAGCGCACCGGCCCGGGTGTTCCACCCGGCTCACGTCGGGTCAGCCCAGGGAACCTGCCTAGTCCGCTCTGGGCTGGGTCGTCAGCGGCCCGCTTACTAGTAGGGATCCTGTCGTTACGGATTGGAGCGCATCCGGCACAGGTTTCGGTCGTGCCCAGACGGATGCAGCCGTTTGTGCTGGCAGCATGCCTGGAAGCGGTCCTTGGTTGGCAACTTTGGCCAGTATGGTTGCGATATTTGGCTCTTGTCAAGCAACCGTATATATGTCACCATCGCAACCGAAACAGCTCGTAAACACTGCCACGTGAGGGGGGCGACGAGATGACTGCCCGCGCCAACCCCACAAGGACGGTGACCCCCCGGACCGTCGGCTGTGACCATGGCTGAGGCGATGACCGGGCCCAGCATCCCCGTACCGGTGCCGCCGCTGCGCGGGTTCGCCAGCGACAACAATGCGACCGTCCACCCCGAGATCTTCGACGCCCTGAGCACCGTTAACGTCGGCCACCAGCCTGCCTACGGCGCCGACGTGTATACCCGCTGGGCTGAGAAGGCAGTGCAGCGCCACTTCGGCGAGGACGCGGAAGCCTTCTTCGTGTTCAACGGCACGGGCGCGAACGTGGTGGCGCTCCAGTCAATGGCCAGGTCGTGGGAGGCAGTG
>Ga0335078_10008640_pt1 | contig 15133 bp, 15 predicted proteins | sample Lox_Sample_32_FD_206711 | JGI IMG/M metagenome (GOLD analysis project Ga0335078, IMG submission 206711) | Soil microbial communities from Loxahatchee National Wildlife Refuge, Florida, United States - Lox_Sample_3.2 | ecosystem: Environmental > Terrestrial > Soil > Wetlands | place: USA...
ATTCGCGCGAAGCGGCCTCGCGCAGCATATGCAGCTGCTTTTTCAGGAGCAGGATCTCAGCGGCGCTGAGACCGCGCTGCATCTCGTAAGGTCCTCGGAGCACCTCCTCGACCCCGCGAGCGGCCCTGGTAGTGGAAGGAAACCCAACCGTCGGTCCGAGGCCGACGACACTGTGGATTGAGCGATACGTCTCCTCGACCGATGTCGCGGCGGCGGGCGTCACATCTGCCAGACTGGAAAGCGACTCATATGCGTCGTCGATTTTGCTTTCGAGCGTTGACACGAAGCGGTAACGCACGCGGTCGAGACGGTCTTTGAACGAAGCCAAACTCATCGAACAATTTCCCCCCGGCGCATACATACGGCAGGAGGGTGGCTGGGTAAAGAAGAATGGCTGACGATGGTGAATGTATATTTATCTAATACTGACAGTAACTGTATTTCATGCCATGGCGTTGTAATATAGATTCGGACAATACGTATAATAACCTACCAAAAAATTCACAAGAACGCTTTGTCATTTGACGGCATCGGGTTGCTGCCCGCGCGGAAGGCGCGCGGGCTGCTGGTGACGGCGACGCCCCTACGCATGTGCCGGGTTGTTCATGACAATGCGAACGAGGTCCACGGAGTTCTTTGCTCCGAGTTTTTGCATGATGCGGCTGCGATGGATTTCAACCGTGCGCGGGCTTATCCCGAGGTTTCGGGCGGTTTCCTTATTCGATGACGCGGCGGTGATCTGTGACAGCACCTCGCGTTCGCGTGGCGTCAGTCTGTCGTAGCCGCGATATGTCGGCACTGACGATGAATGCTGACGTTCATGGATCCGCGTCCAGTCCTCGATCGCTGTGGTGACGCGCGACAGGATCGTGTCACCGTCAAACCGCTTCTCGATGAAGTCGAATGCTCCGTATTTCATGGCGCGGACGACGTTGAGCACATCACCTTGACCGGACAGGATGAGAACCGGGCCTGGGTAGGACTTGGCGTCAAGTTCACGGAGTACCTCCAATCCGGAGGACTCAGGCATGCATATATCCAGGAGGACGCAGGCTGGCGGTTGGTTTCGTGCGATGTGCAGGAACGCACGGCCGTCAGCGAATTCTCGTACGCGATATCCCGCATTATCGAATACCGCGGTCAGTGTTTCACGCATGTCGCAGTCGTCGTCGACGACGAAGATGTCGCTGATCATCGTTCAATCCATTCTCGTTGCTGTACCGTCCTTTCCCCGTCATCTCACTTTTCTTACTGCAGGCCGTGCGCGGCCACGCCTTTGATCTAACTCTGGCCGTGCGCCTGAACGCGTGCGGAGAATCAGATCGATCTCGTTAAGTCCCGCCCTGTAATGCCACGTACGGGCATGAATCGCTGTTCAAAGTTCAACAGCAGAGGCGCAATTCCCCTACGTACTAACACGAGTTTGAGGATTGCCGCGATTGCCGCAACGTAAGCGTCGGCCTGCAGGGGCTTTCGCCAAAGGCCTGCAGCAATTCATTTCTCGTTCTCACCGGTGTCGGTGGAATGCGCGCCGAGACCGACGTGGTCCTGCCCGGTGACGACGCGCCATAACGACTCGTGAACGGCGATCTTGTCGTCGTATTCGATGTGACCCAATTCTCGAAATCTGGTCATGAAGAAATTGACCCGCGACCGCGTTGTGCCGACCATTTGGGCGAGCGCTTCCTGATCGAAGCCCTCGACGCTGGCACCAGCCGTCTGGTCTCCTGAGTTCACCAGTTGAAGAAGGATGCGTGCCAAGCGCTGCTCGCTGCTGTCGGTCAGCTGACTGATGAGGCTCGCCTTCAACGCATCGCCGTGTCCGACGACCCAGCGCAGGTACAGAGTAGCGAAGGCCGGATCACGGCGAATGGCGCGCACTACGCTTGCCTTCTCGATTCGCACAGCGAGGCTGTCGATGAGACAGATGGCTGTGGACGAGCGCAGTGTCCTGCTCGTGAGGCACTCTTCACCAAAGAATGCGCCGGCACCGAGCACGCCAATAATCGCGTCTTTGCCGTGGGGTGAGCCCACCTTGAGCACAATTCGTCCTTGCTGCAGATAATAGAGGCAGTCGGCAATCTCTTCTTGGCGGTATATTGCGTTGGCGGAGGCGGCCCGGTAGCGGGTTATCCCGCCATAAAGATCTGGAAAACGCTGGGGATGAAATGGCGACTCTGATGCGAACGACCTGCCGAGGCTGTATAAATTCGACACGCTCATCTTAAGCCTCCGGCGCTGCGCCGAGCTATAAATTGCGTCCTTCGGATGCTGCATCAGAGATTTCGTGTGGCACGACTTGTAAAAGCGAGTCGCGCACAACGATGTAGTTGTACCCGTCGTAGTGGATATGGCCCATTTCACGAAATTTATTCATGAAATAGTTGGTCCGCGACCGGCTTGTGCCAATCAACTGCGCCAGTGCCTCCTGATCGAGATTGTAGATGACCATTGAGCCTCGATCGCCGCCGTGATTGGACAACTGAAGGAGAATGCGCGCCAAGCGGATCTCGCTCGGATCGAAGAGCTGGCTGATCAGCCGCTCGGTCAATCGGGCCGATCGTTCCAGGAAGTAGATGACGCAAAACTCGGCAAACGCAGTATCCTGCTGTACAGCGCGGGTTACGGTTGCTCGTGCGATTCGCGCTACCACGCTGTCTGTGATGCAAGTGGCCGTCGAAATCTGCCGTGACTCGTCAACCAGACAGCGTTCTCCGCAAAAGTCGCCGGCCGTCAGAATGTCGACAATGGCCAGGCGGCGTTGGACGGATGTAACGGAGAGCTGGATTTGTCCTTGATCGAGATAGAACAGGTCATTCGCAGGCTCGTCCTGCGAGAACAGTCTGCCTCCCCGCCTCAGCGTGTACTTGGTGACGCCGCCGTGCCGGTGAGCGAACGAAGCCAGGTCAAATCCGCCGCAGGGCGGGCCCTTTTCAGGCATGACCGCGCTCTGCGCCATGATTCGCGAGTCTCGAGCAGTCGTGTCCGGACCATCTGCTCGCATAGTGGCCGAAGTCAAAGGAAGCCGTTACATGTTACCGTAACGGTAACGCAGAGAGCGCAGTCGATTGCTTTTGGCGACGATTGATGTCCGCATTCAATGCTGGTGGTTGCCAGTAGCAGAGCGCCCTCAACTCGATCCGCGGCAGCGTGGCCTTCGAAGGGCCGGTATCCGCGCAAACCGTTCGACGGTATGGCCCGCTAACTGCGCGGCTCGCGGAGTTCGTTGCGCAGGTTGTGCAAATAGCCGAAGCAGATGATGCCGGCCAGGGCCCAGCATATTGCGGCAATATAAAACGCCGTCGCACCGACGTGAGCCGACACGCTGTGAATAACCGCACAGGTGATGGTCCACCCGATCAGCACGATCGCAGCCCGCGGCAGGACGTAAGTCATGATTCGATCTCCCGTCGACGCCATTTGGATGGTGGCGCGGTATGGTTAAGCGCTGGTAAAGGCCGCGAGCCCGCCGGAATGTGTTGCCGAGGATCATGCCGTCGAGCGGCTTACTTTCGCGGCCGAATGGCACGGGTCTTCCTGGCGTCAGCGAGTGCAATGCTCACAGCTTCATCGTCGCATTCGGCCCGGCCACGGGCGGTGGTCCGACGCGCCGTCGCAGGTTCAAGAAACGGACGACGCGCTGCGCCGTTGCCACATTGATAGTGTTATAGTCTTCAAAGCATGCTGGCGCCGCCTCGGAACCAGTCTTTTCGCGTTTGAGTTCCAGAAACGCTTTGACGATCGGCCAAGGTAAATCGATCGATCGCAACAGCAAAAGCGCCTGCTCGGCGCTGCCGCCGACCAAAAGCTCGAAGCCGTAGTTCGGCTCGACGCCGATTATTGCTGCTAGAATCGCAACGGTTTCGAACAGATGCTTCCGCTTTATCTCGTCCGTTGCGACATCGCCGAGGTCGAGATGGCCGTCGCGGATTGCCTCGATAAGGGTATTGGTTCTGGCGATGTTGTCCGTACGCTGTTTCATCCACGCTGCGAGATGAGAGCCGACGATCACGGTATCGATCTCAACGTTGCGGCCGCGCAGCCGCTCGGCAAGCCTCGGTGTCACGATCGGCAGCAGCATCCCGAGCGCCTCGAGCGACAAGTCTGGACGTTCCACCAGTAACGACTGGAGAATGTCGTCCTGTTCGGATTTCTGCGCCAGCGCCCGCATTCCAGCATTGGAAAATTGTGCACCCGGATTAGCCGCCAATCGTCGTACTGTCCCTTGGTCGCCGCGTTGAAGCATGACGTCGGTGACCGAGCGGCTGACGAGTGGCCGGATCGCGATGGATCTTAAGTGCTGCTGGGAGCCATCCGTGGCGACCGCGATCAGCGTTGACTCAAGCAGGGCGCCATAGCCTTCCAGCATAGGAGCTGCGACGGCGATATCTTGGTCTGCCGCCAGCCGATGCGCTAGGACCGCGGGTACCACGTCGCATTTGGAAAAATGGCCAGATACCTGCGCACGATCGTGTGCGCTGATAACCTCAACCAACTTTACAACAAGCTCGTCAAACAGGTATTGCGCCGCCGCTCGCACCGGCGCATCGACCTGGAGGTAGGCGTCGGTGATGCGGCGAAGCAGTTCCACCCGTTTGGCTGACGATTTTTCCGATGCAAGCGAGATGAGGTCTCGTGCAAGGTGGGGTCCAACGTTGTTCGCTTGTGAAGCCATTGTTCTCGTTCGACGCCCACCATCACCGTCGTGCCCGTCGTCAGTGACATTGGGCGTACCAGCCTTCTGGCAAAGCGCCGTTGACGAACGATGAAGTCTGGAAAACGACAAAGCTGTAGATCGCCGCGAACCGTGGCCGCCAAATAGGCGACCCGCATCGATTTGAAATCACAGCCAAATGCCTTGCTGCGAGGCTGGCAAATGTGCACGACGCCGCCGTCGAAATTGTCGCGCGCGTATAGGGTGTTACTAACCGCCTATAAGAAACTCGCTGCAGTCCAGCCAAAACCTGGACTGCCACCGATCGGTAGTTTTACCGATGCGCATGGCGAGCACTATTGGACTGTATCGTGTGAAATTGACGTCGCGATGTCGGCATCGTCGCGAGCAAAAAGGGGCAGCAATTCGGGCCTCAGACTTATCCCAGTATAAGCGATTGCCGGGGAATTCGGCGCGCGGCTGCGGTTTCACTGCACCGCGCGGTAACTCTCTTTGTTGCAAACAAAGAACGCATGCGCCGGTGCGCGAGCACGCGGCAGTATCGTTTTACGAGGCAGAGAGCTCAATGGAGACCAAAGATCAGGGGACCGCCACGGAAGAATCCGGCGCCACAGGATGGCGGCCGCCGGCGGCGGCAGCTGCGGGCTTGGAGCAATTCATCAGTTTTGCCATCGGCAACGACCAGTACGGCGTCGACATCATGTCGGTGCGCGAGATCAAAGGCTGGTCCGAGGTTACCCATCTACCGCGGCAACCCGAATACATTCGCGGCGTGCTCAATCTGCGCGGTGTCATGGTGCCGATTATCGATCTGCGTTGCCGCTTCGGCCAGGGCAAGACCGACGCCGGTCCGATGCATGTGGTCATCATCGTCAGCGTGGACAATCGCCTTGTCGGCCTGCTCGCGGACCGGGTGCTGGATATCGTTACCGTCGAGGTCGCCAACATCCAGCCGGTGCCGCAACTGGCGCGCACCTCGCGAGTGGCGTTCCTCGCCGGGCTCGTCACGCTCGAGAGCACGATGATCGCGCTGATCGATCTCGCCAACCTTATTGCCGCGTCGAACGAGGCGGACGCTGCGGCCGGCGATGCAAAGGCAAGCCCGCCCACGCAGAAGCCGCCGGCACAGACGTCAGCCGCGGCGTAACGGGAACGCACGCCTGCAATACGACCGAATTCCTCCGACGACAAATTCAGGATCTCTTGGGAGTTTCATATGCTGCGATTCAATAACCTGAGCATCGGCTCAAAACTCGGAATCACCTCCGGAGTCGGTGTGGCGCTCGTGATCGGCATGATTATCGCGCTGATCTACGGCGATGCGGGGGTGAGAAGCGCTGTTCATATGGCCGATCACGAGCAGGAGGTCATAGAGAATGCCGCGCTGCTCAAGGCGTCGATCCGCGGGCTCGCGATTGCTGTGCGTGACCTGCGCCTGGCGAACTCGCAGGACGATCTGCAAAAGTCCGCTGCCGACCTGGCCGCAAGGAAGAAATCGGCTGACCAGTACATCGGGACACTCGATCGGATCTCTCAGAGAGCCGAAACGCGCGCGCGCGTCGACAAAATCAAAGAGCTGATTGATCAGTACGTCGATAGAACCAAGGAAATTGCGGCAGTCAAAACCCAATTGATCGCGCTCCCGCAAAAGCAGGCTTCCTCCGGCACCGCCGATTCGAGCGTCAATGCGCAGATCGCGGCACTCAATGGCCAAGCGGCGCGCATTGCGCGAGAACGTACGCTGCCGATCGCTGCGCAACTTGAGACGTTGATCGAGTCGCAGGTAGCGTTCTCAAAGAAAAGCGCGGAAGCGAGCTCCGCAAGTGCCGTTTCGCAGATGACGTTCTCGGAGCGTCTCAATGTGGGAATTGGCATTGTCGTTGTTATTTTGCTCGTTGCCGCCGTGCTCATTTCCCTGGGCACAATTTCACGGCCGATCCGCCGCTTGATCGACGTCCTCAAGGAGATTGAAAAGGGAAATACCAAGGTGGAAGTGGCCGGTACCGAGCGCGGCGACGAGATCGGCTCGCTGGCCAAGGCGGTCGTGGTGATCCGCGCTTCCCGTGACGCCGACATGGCGAACAGCCGGATCAAGACCGGCCTCGATGTCGTGCGCTCCAACGTCATGCTGGCAGACGATCAGTTCAACATCATCTACATGAACAACTCGCTGCAGCAGATGCTGCGGGAGTCCGAAACCGAGGTGCGCAAGGCGCTGCCCGGCTTTGACAGCGGCAAGTTGATCGGGATGAACATGGATTCGTTCCATAAGAATCCAGCGCATCAACGCGGCCTCGTAAGCGGGCTTAGAGGCTCGTACGAATCGCACATCGGCGTCGGAACCCAAAAATTCCATCTCGTCGCGACCGCGGTGCTCGATAAGGACGGTAAACGCACCGGAACCGTCGTCGAATGGCGCAACGAGACGGTCGAGAAGGCCATCGAGGCGGAAATCGACGGCTTGGTTCAGGCGGCTATTGCGGGCGATTTCTCGCGGCGCGTGCCGACCGAGGGCAAGAAGGATTTCATGCTGAACCTTGCCACGGCGATGAACGGCCTGTGCGAGAATATCGCAAGCGCAGTCGAAGATCTCGCGCGTGTGCTCGGCGCCCTGGCGCAGGGCAACCTGACCCAGCGCATCGTCAAGGACTATCAGGGTTCGTTCGGGACGCTCAAGACCGACGCCAACGCCACGGCTGAACAACTGAGCGATACGATCAGCGATATCAAGACTGCGGCGCGTGAGGTGAATAATGCCGCGGCGGAGATTTCGGCCAGCACGACCGATTTGTCGCAGCGCACCGAGGAACAGGCCGCCAGCCTGGAACAGACTTCGGCGTCGATGGAGCAGATTTCGGCGACGGTGAAGAAGAACGCCGAGAACGCGCAGCAGGCCAATCAGTTGACGTCGAGTTCGCGCGACGTCGCCAATAAGGGCGGCACGGTGGTGGCCGACGCTGTCAAGGCAATGGCGCGGATCGAGGAGTCCTCCCGCAAGATCGCCGACATCATCGGTGTGATCGACGAGATCGCGCGGCAGACCAACTTGCTGGCGCTCAACGCCGCGGTCGAGGCGGCGCGCGCCGGCGATGCCGGCCGTGGGTTCGCCGTGGTGGCCTCCGAGGTGCGCAGCCTGGCGCAGCGCTCGTCCCAGGCCGCCAAGGACATCAAGGACCTGATCACCAACAGTTCAACTCAGGTGCAGGACGGCGTCGGACTGGTCAACCAGGCCGGCACCTCGCTCAACGAGATCGTCGCCTCGATCAAGCAGGTCGCGGAAATCGTGGCCGATATCGCGACGGCGAGCGCCGAACAGGCCGAAGGTCTTGAGCAGATCAACAAGGCGCTGGCACAGATGGATGAAGTGACGCAGCAGAACTCCGCGCTGGTCGAGGAGAATGCCGCGTCCGCCAAGGCGCTGGAGCATCAGTCAACCACCATGGACGAGCGCGTCGCCTTCTTCCAGCTGGGTGCCAAGGCTTCGAGCGACCGGGGGCGCGAACGCGTGAGCGAGGCCGCTTCCGGCGGCGCAAGGGCACAGGCCGCAAGTCCCGCAGCGCCGCGTCCGAAGCTTGTGACAGCGGGCAAGCCGGCAGCGCGGCCGGCGGCAAAGCCGGCGGCAGAAGCCGCCAAGGGTCCGGTTGCTCGCATGCAGGCGCAGGTGGCGACCGCGTTCAAGCAGGAACCGGATTGGAAAGAGTTCTAAATGGCGCAGGCGCGACCCACCCTCGCGCCTGCGTCTGTTGATGCCACCATCGCTCAGCCGCAGCGCGAGTTCGAGTTTTCCGACGCTGATTTTCGCGCTTTGGCGAAGATCGCCTACGAGCACGCGGGCATCACGCTGCCGGAAGCCAAGCGGAATCTCGTTTATGGCCGGCTGTCGCGGCGACTGCGCGCACTCGGCCTGTCGACCTTTGAGAGCTACCGCAAACACCTGTCGAACCATGCAGACGAAGAACTCCAGCAGTTCGTCAATGCGATATCGACCAATCTGACGAAGTTCTTTCGCGAGGCCCACCATTTCGAGCATTTCGTCTCGCACGTGATCGCGCCGTTCGTCGCCGCACACCCCAACGGAGGCGGCAAGCTGCGTATCTGGTCGGCGGGCTGCTCGACCGGCGAGGAACCGCACACGATCGCGCTTTTGCTGCAGGCCGAGATCAAGAATCTCTCGACGCGCGATATTCGCGTCCTCGCCACCGACATTGACACCGAGGTGATCCGCCGCGGCGCCCTCGGCGTGTTCTCCACGGAATCGGTCAGCGCCGTGCCGGCGAAATATCGCGGTGCCCTGAGAAAGGCGGAGGGCGGCGACACCGTCGCCGTCGATGAAAGCGTCCGCTCGCTGATTTCGTTCGGCCAGATCAACCTCATGCACAATTGGCCGATGAAGGGGCCGTTCGACGCCATCTTCTGCCGCAACGTGATGATCTATTTCGACGGGCCGACCAAGGCAAAGCTGGTCGACCGATTCACCGATCTCCTGCGCACCGACGGCTGGCTCTACATCGGTCACTCGGAATCGCTGCTCGGATCGCATCCGCGGCTCAAGCTCTCCGGCCGCACGATCTACCGGAGAGTTGCGTGAGATCAGCGGCGTTGCAAGTAGACTCCTCGACGTCACTGCCTCCTCTTACGGAGAACAGGGCAGGGCGGAGGTTCTACGATTCCACGCAAGCCGCCTGGATGGTGAAGGTACTGCCGGGCGAGTTCTATGTGACCACCGATCCCGAAGAGGTGCTTGTCACGGTACTCGGCTCATGCGTGTCCGCCTGCATTCGCGATCCTCACGCGCGGGTCGGCGGCATGAACCACTTCATGCTGGTGCAGAACAAACTGGGGCAGCGCGGCGCTTGGGGCAACGAACTGGAATCGGCGCGCTTCGGCAATTTCGCCATGGAAAAGCTGATCAACGGCATGATCAAGCGCGGCTGCGCTCGAGAGCGCATGGAAATTAAGGTTTTCGGCGGTGCCAATGTCACAAGCGCGCGTAATGAGATCGGCACCGAGAACTCCCAGTTCGTGCTGCGCTATCTCGCCGATGAGGGGCTGTCCTGTGCGGCGCAGGACCTCGGCGGTCCATATCCGCGGCGGATCGTCTATTTCCCGATGACCGGCAAGGTGGTGCGCCGGCTCTTGACCGGCCACGACCAGGAGTCCGCGGTGCGGGAGGAGTCCGATTACGCCTCCTCGCTGGTAACGCGCAAACCATCATCTGACATCCAGCTATTCCGATGAGTGCCATGACAGAAAAGATCCGGGTGTTGATCGTCGATGACTCCGCGCTGATGCGGAAACTGCTGACAACGGTGCTTTCAGCGGACGGCGACATCGAAGTGGTTGGCGCGGCGCCCGATCCTTACGTGGCGCGAGAGCAGATCAAGGCGCTCAATCCGGATGTGGTGACGCTCGATATCGAGATGCCGCACATGAACGGTATCGAGTTCCTGCGCAAGATCATGGAGCTGCGGCCGACCCCGGTCGTAATGATCTCGACGCTGACCCAGGCGGGCGCCGAGATCACGCTCGAGGCTTTGGAGATCGGCGCGGTCGATTTTGTCGCCAAGCCGGCCGATGCGGGCGCGGTGCTGCACCTCGGCAGCGAGCTCATTCCAAAAATAAAATCCGCCGCGCAAGCGCGTTTGCGGCCGCGCATTACGCCGCTACGCCGTCCGCAGGCGCGGGCGTCACTGCCTGGTCCGAGCGATAAGATTATCGCGATCGGCGCTTCAACCGGAGGCGTCGAGGCCTTGAAGGCGCTGCTGATGGAGCTGCCAGCCGACGTTCCACCCGTCCTCATCACCCAGCATATGCCGGAACGATTTACCGGCGCATTCGCACGCCGGCTCGATTCCGAATGTCCGATGCACGTGTACGAAGCCGGGCATAATCAGGTTATCGAACACGGCTGCGCCTACATCGCGCCTGGCGGCCATCATCTCGAAATCGAACGCCGCGGCGGCACATTGCAGTGCAGCCTGAACGACGGCCCGCTCGTGTCCGGACATCGGCCTTCGGTCGATGTGCTGTTTCATTCGGTGGCGAAAAACGTCGCACCGCGCGCCGTCGGCGTGATCCTTACGGGCATGGGCAAGGACGGCGCTGACGGACTTCTCGCCATGCGCAAGGCGGGCTGCGCGACGCTCGGCCAGGACGAGAGTACCGCGCTCGTTTACGGCATGCCGCGCGTTGCTTTCGAGATTGGGGCGGTCGAACGGCAATTTCCGCTGCTCGGGCTGCCAGACGCGATCTTGTCCGCGTGCGCCTCGGCCAAGCCATCGTCTTCTCTTGTTGCAGCGAGCCACCGATGACACAACCCGGCCTGACGGCGAATTTCGATCTCCCCGCGACGCTCGACCCGGACGGCGCACGGACGCTGACCGGCGAATTGAGCAGGCTTTCCCGCGAAGGCGAAATTCGTCTGAACGCTGCGGCAGTATCGACAGTATCACCCGGATACCTTCAGATTCTCGTTTCGGCGTTCAAGACGTTCCCTAACATCGGCGTATCAAATCCGTCCGCCGAATTTGCTGCGGCATTCGCCGAGTACGGAATCGACTTCCCGGCCACGCAAGCGGCGCCAGAGGTGACGGCCGAACTCTCTAGCGCGGAGACCAAAGCGGCAAACGGCGATCCGCAGCCTCCCCAAGCGGCCGAACTCTCAGTTACGCAGCCGGTCGCGAATGAGGCAGTGATAGCATCCGGCGGAGAAGACCCTCAGCCATCTGTCATCGCCGAACTCCCAGCGGTGCAACCCCCCGAGCCGGCGGGTGAGATCGTCTCACTCGCTCATGCCGGCGAGGCGCAGACGGCTGACGGCGCGATTGCAAAGAAAATTCTGACTATCGACGACTCCCGCACCATGCGCGACATGCTGAAAATAACGCTCGCCGGCGCGGGCTTTACAGTGATTCAGGCCGTGGACGGTGAGGACGGTCTCAACGCGCTGGCGCAACAGCCGGTCGACCTGATCATTACCGACATCAATATGCCAAAGCTCGACGGCTTCGGCGTCATTCGCGCCGTTCGCAGCGATCGCGCCCACGACGATACGCCGATCCTCGTCCTGTCTACGGAAAGCGAACAGGAGAGCAAGGATATCGCCAAGGAAGCCGGGGCAACCGGCTGGATCGTGAAACCGTTTGATCCCGAGCGGCTGGTTGAACTCGTCAATACGATATGCGGGTAGCGGCCCATCCGGCAGGAGTTGATACTGTGAGCGCCATAGACGACCTCAGACAGACTTTTTTCGAAGAGAGCGCCGAAGGTCTCGAGGCGATTGATTCCGGACTCGCCGAACTCAACGAATCCGCAGCATCCGATGATACGGTCAACGCGGTGTTCCGCGCCATTCATTCGATCAAGGGCGGCGCCGGCGTATTCGGCTTCAGCGGCCTTGTTGATTTCGCCCATGTGTTCGAAACGGTCCTCGATCAGATAAGACACGGCAAGCTGTCGCCGTCGCAGCAAGCGGTCGAGGTACTGCAAAAGGCCAATGACACGCTGTCGGATCTGGTAGCGATGGCGCGCGCCGGCGAGGCGACGCCGGCCAATTTCGATGCCGATAGCCGAGCGGCCCTGTCGCAGCTCATCGGCGGCGAAGGGGGCGGCAAGGAGGGGATTGCAGAAGACTTTGCCGATATCGATTTTCAGCCGGTGCGGGCGGAGGACACGGCCTCGGAGCCGCTGCTGTTTCGATACACGGTGGCATATCGGGCGACTCAATCGCAGTTCGACGGCAAGTTCGAACAGGTCGTGCGGGCGCTTCGCGCCACAGGCCGGGTTGACCTTCGGGTCGAGACCTCGGCGGTCCCCGCGCTGGATGAATTCGATGCGGCCAAGGCCTACATCGAATGCGCCGGTACGATCGAATGCGAATCTCAGCTCGATGATTTGCGCGGCGTCATAACCGCGATCGATTCGAGCGGATGCTGGTCCATCGCGGCCGCAGACGCCGCGTCGCTTCCGGATATCGCCGCAGCGTCACCGGCGCTCGTGCCTGCGATGGAAGGCGCCGTGCCCGCCGACGCGGCAGCGCTAGCCGCGGCCGTCAAGGCCACGCCGCCTTCGAACGAACAGCGCGAAGCCGCAGGCGGCAAGCACTCGGCGACCACGATACGGGTCGATCTCGAAAAGATCGATCGCGTCGTCAACATGGTCGGCGAACTCGTCATCTCGCAGACCATGCTGGGCCAGTTGCTGCAGAATATGCACGGCGGTGGCACCGACACTCGGCTGTCGCAGGTCCTGGACGACGTGTTTCTGCATACTCGCGAGCTGAAGAACAGCGTCATGTCAATGCGCGCGCAACCGGTACGTTCAGTTTTTCAACGGATGTCGCGGCTGGTCCGGGAGCTCTCCGTCAAGACTGGAAAGCGCGCTCGTCTTGAGATGGTTGGCGAAGCAACCGAAGTCGACAAGACCGTTATCGAGCGACTGAGCGATCCGCTGACGCATATCATTCGTAACTCGATGGATCACGGAATCGAAGCGCCGGAACGACGCCGGGAGGTCGGCAAACCGGAGGAGGGAACGATCAAGCTTCTGGCCGACCAGCGTTCCAGCCGCATCGTCATCGAGATCAGCGACGATGGCGCCGGTATTGATCCCGATCGCGTGATCAAGAAGGCGAGAGATAACGGGCTGATCCCGCAGGAGGGACATTTGAGCGAGGATGAAGTCAACAGCCTGATCTTCCTGCCCGGATTTTCGACGGCCAGCGGCATCTCCGAAATCTCCGGTCGAGGCGTCGGCATGGACGTGGTGCGGCGCAACGTGCAGGAGCTTGGCGGGCGCATCTCGCTGAAGTCCGCGCTCGGCAAGGGCATGACGATTCAGCTCGCACTGCCGCTCACGCTGGCGGTGATGGACGGGATGATCGTCAAGGCGGCAACGGAAACGTACGTGATGCCGATATCCAGCATTGTCGAATGCATTCGGCCGTCCGCATCGGAGTTTCATGCGCTGTTGGGCACGCGCGGTGCGCTTCGCCTGCGCGGCGCCATTGTTCCGACCGTCTATCTGGCCGAGCTGTTCAATCTTTCGCCAAGCTCCGGCCTTACCGACGAAAGCACGGTGATCATTATCGAGACCAGCGAGGGCGTGCGCCTTGGCATCGTCGTGGATCAGCTGTGCGGGCATCAGCAGGTCGTCATCAAGAGCATCGAGGAAAACTATGGCGCGGTCCCCGGCATTGCCGGCGCCACGATCCTCGGCGACGGCCATGTTGCGTTCATCCTGGATGCCGAACGTTTAGGGGGCTTCGCCAAAAATTCGGATTTCACGGGGGCTTCGGCGGGAGTCCTCCAGCCCGCCGTTGTAAATTAGGTCAGGTGTACAATGCCAAATCCAGCAACCCTTAAGGTTCTCGTCGTGGACGACCAGTTCAGCGTCCGGCAAATGACGCGACTAGCGCTCGAAAAGATCGGCGTGCGCCTGATCCACGAGGCCGAAAATGGACAGGAGGCGTTGTTCAAGGCCCTCGCGCAGCCGCTCGACCTCATCATCTCCGACTTCAACATGCCGGAGATGGATGGAATCGGGCTGTTGCGCGCCGTCCGTGGGCATCAGGCCATCCGCAAAGTTCCCTTCATCCTGATCACCGGCCGTGGCGATCGCGAACTGGTCGTGAAGGCAGCGCAGGCCGGCGTGAACAATTACGTCGTCAAGCCGTTCGACGAGGCGACGCTGCGGCAAAAAATGGAAGCAGTGCTGGGCCGGCTGCAATGAATGTGAGTGAACCGAGGGAGCAAACCCGATGAGCGTAGGCGTCGCACCGGTACCGCATACGCTGCAGGCGCTGCTTGGCGGACTCGCAACCATTACCCGGGAGGTCGCTGAGCAGCTCGAAACCACCAGCAGCGGTGTCGGGCAGGATCTCATGAAGCTGGAATGGAGCAGGGACGCCGTCGTGAAGCTGCAGGACTTCGATAAAATGTGCCAGCAGCTCACCGGCGTCAGTACTGTATTGCGGCGTTGTTCCGATTTGATCGCCAATTGTGACGCCGCCCCGCCGGGGCTCGTAGCGTCCATCGTCGCAGAGGTTCCAATGCGGCAGTTGCGGCACCGCATGCAGGACGCTTTGGACCACCCAGGATCAACCAGGGCAGTCGTCGAAGAGGATGCCGTCTTTTGATCGTCTCTGATCACGACACCTTGCCGGCCGTCCTGCCGGCGCATGGCGCAAGGATCAACCGCCGGTCCGCGCCTGCTGAAGGAGGTTGTCGATCTCGCTTTGCGATAGCGCCGGACCTTCATCGGCCGCCACTGTTGCGTCCTTGTCGCCCTGCCGTTTACCGCTGCCGTCCGGGAGTCCTTCGATCTTAAAGCGGCGATCTGGGCCGAAATAGTTGCTCGTCTCGGCAAAGGGACGTGGGTGGAATGCGACCCAACACAAGCGATCGTACAGGCTCGTCGGAGAAACTGGCTTGGCCACGACCATGTTGGCGCCGCAATCTC
>Ga0335078_10008641_pt1 | contig 15131 bp, 12 predicted proteins | sample Lox_Sample_32_FD_206711 | JGI IMG/M metagenome (GOLD analysis project Ga0335078, IMG submission 206711) | Soil microbial communities from Loxahatchee National Wildlife Refuge, Florida, United States - Lox_Sample_3.2 | ecosystem: Environmental > Terrestrial > Soil > Wetlands | place: USA...
TCCGTGCTGCGGGCCGGCCCGGCGGCCGGCGGCCCGGGCACCTCCGGGCAGCAGATCTCGGTGGGCTACGTGCCCGACAACGACCTGCCGCAGCAGCCCGCCCTGCGGGCCCAGGGCTACCAGCTGACCCGGGACTACCCGTTCGGCTTCAACTACATCGAGCCGAACTTCAACAACCCGGAGGTCGGCCCGATCCTGCGCCAGCTTTATTTCCGGCAGGCCTTCCAGCACCTGATCGACCAGACGGGCTGGATCCACGCCTACTACGACGGGCTGGCCGTGCCCACGTACAGCCCGGTGCCCGCCAGCCCGCCCAATCCCTACTCGGACGCCAAGGCGGCGGTGAACCCGTACCCGTTCAGCGTGGCCGCCGCCCGGTCGCTGCTCGCCGCGCACGGCTGGAGCGTGGTGCCCGACGGCCACAGCATGTGTTCACGCCCCGGCACCGGGGCGGGCGAGTGCGGCGCCGGCGTCAAGCGCGGCCAGCAGCTCGACCTCACCCTCATGTACCCCGGCGGCCTGCCGTACACCGACGGCGCCATGACCGACCTGCAGTCGGTCGCCCGGGAGGCCGGCATCGAGATCTCGCTGGACGAGCAGACCTCCACCACGGTCACCGCGACGATCGAGCCCTGCGCCGCGTCGTCACCGGCCTGCAGCTGGGAGCTCGGGAACTACGGCACCGCCTGGCTGTTCGAGCCCGACCACTACCCGACCGGCGACGAGATCTTCCAGACCGGCGCGCTCGGGAACGTCAACAACTACTCCGATCCCGCCGTCGACAAGCTGATCGCGGCGACCACCAGCAGCCCGGCCAGCGGGGCCCGGGAGGCGCTGGACGCGTACGCCGACCAGGTCCGGCTGCAGCTGCCGGACTTCTGGCAGCCGAGCCCGGGCACGCTGATCACCGTCCAGTCGAACCTGCGCGGGGTGACGCCGAACGCCTACGGGTTCATCAACCCGGAGGAGTGGTACTTCACGAAGGCCGCCGGCTGAGGTGACCGGCTACATCCTGCGGCGGATCGGCCAGGCCGTGATCGTGGTGCTCGGCGTGACCGTGGTGACGTTCATCCTCGAGCACATCATCCCGGGCAGCCTGCCGCGGGCGATCCTCGGCAGCCGGGCCAGCGGCGCCGAGATCGCCGCCTTCAACCGCGCCAACGGCCTCGACCGCCCGCTCGCCGAGCAGTACGCGGCCTTCCTCGGCCGCCTCGCCCGCGGCAACCTCGGCTACTCCTACCGGCTCAACCAGAGCGTCGACTCCCTCGTGCTGCACCAGCTGCCCAACGACATCGCGCTGGTCGGCACGGCCCTCGCGCTGGCCCTTCTGATCGCCATCCCGCTGGGCATCGCGCAGGCCGCCCGGCGGGGCCGCTCGATCGACCACCTCGCCACCACGGCCACGTTCGCGCTCTACTCGATGCCGTCGTACTGGCTGGCGATCCTGCTGATCGCGGGGCTGTCCGTCGGCCTGCACGCCTTCCCGGCCGAGGCGCCGCAGGCGGCCGGCGTCGGCGGCATGCTGGCCGACCCCCGGGCCCTGGTGCTGCCGGTGCTGACCCTCACCCTGGTCAACATCGCCTTGTTCAGCCGGTACATGCGGGCGGCGGCGATCGCCACCCTGGCCGAGGACTACGTGCGCGTCGCCCGGGCCAAGGGCCTGCCCGCCCGGCTCGTGCTCAGCCGGCACGTGCTGCGCAACTCGCTGATCTCGGTCACGACCCTGGTCGGGCTGTCGTTCCCGGCGGTGCTGACCAGCGGCCTCATCGTGGAGTACGTGTTCAACGTCCCGGGGGTCGGGCTCACCTACTACAACGCGGCGGTGAACGCCGACTACCCGGTGGAGCTCGGCATCACGGTGCTCGTCGGGCTCGCCACCGTGCTCGGCAACCTGCTCGCCGACCTCGCCTACGCCGCCCTCGACCCGAGGATCCGTTATGACTGACGGCGTGCGCGCGGCCGACCGGCCGCCGGCCGGGCCGGCGGCCGGCCCGCCCCCCGCCCGGCCGGGCACCCTGGACCGCCCGCCGGGCCGCGCCCGGGCGCTGCGGGCGTTCGCCGGGCACCGGCTGGGCCTGCTCGGCCTCGGCCTGATCGTGGCCCTGACGGCGGCCTGCTTCCTCGGGCCGCTCGTCTATCACACCGATCAAATCCATGCGAACCTGCAGCTCACCAACCTGCCGCCCGGCCCGGGACGACCGCTCGGCACCGACAGCAACGGCTACGACATCCTCGGCCGGCTGCTCGTCGGCGGCCAGAGCACGCTGGAGATCGGCTTCGCGGTCGCGGTGCTGGCGACCGCCCTCGGCGTGGCCTGGGGCGCGATCTCCGGCTACACCGGCGGGCTGGCCGACGCGGTCATGATGCGGGTGGTGGACATCGCGCTCGCGATCCCGGCGATCTTCCTGCTGATCTACCTGGCGTCGGTGCTGCGGCCGACGATCGCCCTGCTGATCCTGGTGCTCTCGCTGCTGTCCTGGCTCGGGCCCGCGCGCCTGGTCCGCGGCGAGGCGCTGACGCTGCGTACCCGGGAGTTCGTCGAGGCCGTCACCGTGATGGGCGGGCGCAGGCTGCGCGTCGTGGCGCGGCACCTGATCCCGAACACATTCGGCGTGATCGTGGTCAGCGCCACCTTCCAGGTGGCGGACGCGATCATCCTGCTCGCCACGCTGAGCTTCCTGGGCTTCGGCCTGCCGCCGCCGGCCGCGACCTGGGGCGGGATGCTGTCGCAGGGCACCACCTACCTGCTCGACGGGTACTGGTGGGAGGTCTATCCCGCCGGGTTCGCGATCATGCTCACGGTCATCGCGTTCAACCTCGCGGGCGAGGCGCTGGCCGCCTCGCTCGACGCGCGGCAGCGGGCCCGCTGAGCACCGGGACTTCACCGGCGGTTAACGGACGGGCAGCGAGCGCGCGGGGCGCCGCAAGATAGGGTCGGTCTCGTATCGTGCCGCGCGAGAAGGAGCCGATGTCACGGTGAGCAGCCCGCCTGAGCGCGTGCCGGATCCCCAGCCGGATCGCCGGGCGCTGCTGGAATGGTTCGCCGGGCAGGACGCTTCTTACCGGGAAGACCAACCGCCGGCACGCGTTCGGGCCAGGGTCAGCGTCGAGGCCGGATCGGCCGATTACCAGACCCTTTACCGGGAACTCGGGATTACGGCTGAGCACGTGGGCACGGCCGCCAGGTCGGGCCCGGCCCGGCTCAGTGACGGGTAAGCCGCGGCAACAAGGCAAGGAGCGAGGCATGAACCCTCAGCCTGACGACACACTGGGCCAGCTGACCGCCGCCGGGGTCTCGGTCTGGCTCGATGACATCAGCCGGGACCGCCTGAGCACCGGCAACCTGGCGAGCCTGATGCGGGACTTCCACGTGCGCGGCGTGACGTCCAATCCCACCATCTTCGCGAAGGCGATCTCCAGCGGCTCCGCCTACGAAGAGCAGATCGCCGACCTCGCCCTGCGCGGGGTCTCCGTGGGGGAGGCCTCGCGCGATATCACCGCCTACGACATCCGGTGGGCGTGCGACGTGCTGCGCCCCGTCTACGACCAGACGAACGGGATCGACGGCCGGGTCTCCCTCGAGGTCGACCCGCGGATCGCCAACGACACGACCGGGAAGACCTTCGCCGAGGCGAAGGCGCTCTGGTGGATGGTCGACCGGCCCAACCTGTTCATCAAGATCCCGGCGACCGAGGCCGGCCTTCCGGCCATCACCGAGAGCCTGGCCGCGGGCATCAGCGTCAACGTGACCCTGATCTTCTCGCTGCAGCGCTACGACGAGGTCATCGACGCGTTCATGGCGGGCCTGGAGCGCGCGGCAGCCGCCGGGCACGACCTGTCCGGCATCGCGTCGGTGGCGTCCTTCTTCGTCAGCCGGGTCGACACCGAGGTCGACGAGCGGCTCGACAAGATCGGCACACCCGAGGCCGAGGCCCTGCGCGGCCAGGCGGCCCTGGCCAACGCGCGGCTCGCCTACGAGCTGTACGAGAAGAGGTTCGCCGAGCCCCGCTGGTCGGCGCTCAGCGCCCGCGGGGCACGGGTCCAGCGGCCGCTGTGGGCATCGACCAGCGTCAAAGACCCGGCGTTCGCCGACACCCTGTACGTGGTTGACCTGGTCGCGCCGGACACGGTGAACACGATGCCGGAGGCGACGCTGCACGCGACCCAGGAGCACGGCGCGCTGCACGGCGACACGATCCGCGGCACGTACGACGCGTCCCGGCGGGTGTTCGAGCAGCTCGAGAAGCTCGGCATCAGCTATGACGACGTGGTGACCGTGCTGGAGAACCAGGGCGTGGAGAAATTCGAGGCGTCGTGGAACGAGCTGCTCGAGACGATCAAGACCGAGATGGCCGCCGCCGCGTCCAGGGGCGACTGAGCGGGCGCGAGGCGGCGGAGGAACCGCATGACATCAAACCCACTGCGCGATCCGCGGGACCGCAGGATCCCCCGGGTCGCCGGGCCCTGCGTGCTCGTCCTGTTCGGCGTGACCGGCGACCTGGCCAGCAAGAAGCTGCTGCCGGCCATCTACGACCTGGCCAACCGCGGCCTGCTGCCGCCCGGGTTCTCGCTGGTCGGCTTCGCCCGGCGGGACTGGGAGGACGAGGACTTCGCGAAGCTCACGCATGACGCGGTCAAGGCGCACGCGCGCACGCCATTCCGGGACGCCGTCTGGCAGCAGGTGTCCGAGGGCGTGCGGTTCGTGCCGGGCGAGTTCGCCGATGACGCCGCGTTCGACCGGCTCGCCGAGACCGTCGCGCAGCTCGACGCCGAGCGCGGGACCGGCGGGAACTACGCGTTCTACCTGTCCGTGCCGCCGAAGGCGTTCCCCCAGGTGGTCGCCCAGCTGAAGCGGTCCGGGCTGTCCACGCCGCCGAAGACCGAGGGCCCCGGGCCGCAGCCCTGGCGCCGGGTGGTGATCGAGAAGCCGTTCGGCCACGACCTGGCCAGCGCGCGCGAGCTGAACGCGATGCTGGAAGCGGTGTTTCCCGCGGACTCTGTCTTCCGCATCGACCACTACCTGGGCAAGGAGACCGTACAGAACATCCTCGCCCTGCGGTTCGCCAACACCCTGTTCGAGCCGATCTGGAACCGCGGCTACGTGGATCACGTCCAGATCACGATGGCCGAGGACATCGGCATCGGCGGCCGGGCCGGGTACTACGACGGGATCGGCGCGGCCCGCGACGTGATCCAGAACCACCTGCTGCAGTTGCTGGCGCTCACCGCCATGGAGGAGCCGGTCTCCTTCGAGCCGGACTCGCTGCGCATGGAGAAGGAGAAGATCCTCTCCGCGGTCAAGATCCCCGAGGACCTCGCGGTCGGCACCGCCCGCGGCCAGTACGCCGCGGGCTGGCAGGGCGGCATCGAGGTCCCCGGCTTCCTCGAGGAAGACGGGATCGCGCCCGACTCGGCCACCGAGACCTACGCGGCGGTGCGGCTGGAGGTGGACACCAGGCGGTGGGCCGGGGTGCCGTTCTACCTGCGGACCGGCAAGCGGCTGCCGAGCCGGATGACGGAGATCGCGCTAATGTTCCAGCGCGCCCCGCACCTGCCGTTCACCCGGACCGACACCGAGGAACTCGGCCAGAACGCGCTGGTGTTCCGGGTGCAGCCGGACGAGGGCATCACGGTCAGGTTCGGCTCCAAGGTGCCCGGGTCGGCGATGGAGGTGCGCGACGTGAACATGGACTTCGCGTACGGCGAGTCGTTCACCGAGTCCAGCCCCGAGGCGTACGAGCGGCTGATGATCGACGTGCTGATCGGTGACCCGCCGCTGTTCCCGCGCCAGCGGGAAGTGGAGCTGTCCTGGCGGATCCTGGACCCGATCGAGGAGTACTGGGCCGGGCACGCCAAGCCCGAGCAGTATCCGGCCGGCACGGCCGGCCCGGCCGGGGCGGAGGCGCTGATCGCCCGCGACGGCCGGGCCTGGCGCCGGCTCTAGCCGGACCACCGCCGCGGCCGGGGGGCGGCCAGCCTAGAGGAGAGGCGCGATGATGATCGACCTGACCGACACCAGCACCCGTGCGATCCACGACGCCCTGACCAGGGCCAGGGATCAGATGGGCGGGCCGACCACGGGCATGGTGCTCAACCTGATCATCATGACCGACGAGGCGGCCCAGTATGACGCGGTGCGCGCGGCGACCCAGGCGGGCCGCGAGCATCCCTGCCGGGTGCTCGGGGTGATCGCCCGCGACCCCGGCGCCGACTCCCGGCTCGACGCCGAGATCAGGACGGGCGAGGGCGCCCCGGGGCAGACCGTGCTGCTGCGCATGTACGGGCCGATGGGGCTGCACGCGGACTCGGTGGTCATCCCGCTGCTGGTACCCGACACTCCGGTGGTCACCTGGTGGCCGCGCAAAGGCCCCGCCGCGCCGTCCGTCGACCCGCTGGGCATGCTGGCGCAGCGCCGGGTGACCGACGCCGCGGCCGCTCCCGAGCCGGCCGCGGCACTGACCGCGCTCGCGGCCGGCTACCGCCCCGGGGACACCGACCTGAGCTGGACCCGGGCCACGCCGTGGCGCTCCCTGCTGGCCGCGACGCTGGACCAGCCCTATGGCGAGATCACCGGCGGCTCGGTCGCGGCCGAGCCGCGGAACCCGAGCGCGGACCTGATCGCGGCCTGGCTCGCCGGGCGCCTCGGCGTGCCGTTCGACCGGGACGAGTCCGGCGGGCCCGGCATCACCGAGGTCCGGTTCGCCACCAACGAAGGCGACATCACGATCACCCGGCCGGACGGCCGGACCGCCACCCTCAGCCGACCGGGCCAGCCGGAGCGGCGGGTCGCGCTGCACCGCCGGGACACCGCCGACCTGCTGGCCGAGGAACTGCGCCGGCTCAACCCCGACGAGGTATACGGCGAGGCGCTGGCGCGCTACGCCGTCGGTGCGGGGAGGTAACGGCCATCTCCGCCCCCCAGGTCCTGATTCACCGGGACGGCGAACTGCTCGCGAAGGCCGTGGCCGCGCGGCTAGTGACCAGGCTCGTGGACGCCTGCGCGGCCCGGGGCCATGCCTCGCTGGTGCTGACCGGCGGGGGCATCGGCACGCAGGTCCTCGCGGAACTCGCCGCGGCCCCGGCCCGGGACGCCGTGGACTGGCGGCACCTGGACATCTGGTGGGGGGACGAGCGGTTCCTGCCGGCCGGGGACCCGGAGCGCAACGAGAGCGGCGCCCGGGCGGCTCTCCTCGACCACGTGGACACCAGCCCGGGGCGGGTGCGCCCGATGCCGGGCCCGGACGGCCCGGATGGCCCCGACCCGGAGGCGGCGGCGGCTCGGTACGCGCGCTGGCTGCTGGAAGCCTCGCAGCCCGAGGATCACAGCCAGGTCCCGTCCTTCGACGTGCTGCTGCTCGGCATCGGGCCGGAGGGCCACGTCGCCTCGCTGTTCCCGGGGATGCCCGCCCTGTACGAGGAACGGACGGTCGTCGCCGTGCACGGAGCGCCCAAGCCGCCGCCGACGCGGCTGACCCTGACCCTCCCGGCGATCACGGCCGCCCGCGAGGTCTGGATCCTCGCCTCGGGCGCGGAGAAGGCGGGGGCGATCCGGCTGGCGCTCTCGGCCGCCGGGCCGGTCCAGGTACCCGCCGCGGGCGCACGGGGCCGCCAGCAGACGCTGTTCCTGCTGGACCGGGCGGCCGCGGCCAGGGTGCCGCCGCAGCTCGGCCGGCTCGCCTCACCCTGACCCAGGCGCCGGGGAGTGACGGCGGCAGGGCCGGGGCCGGCGCGGAGCCCGGGCGCGAGGGCTGTGGCCGATGGCCCGGCCGGGCCCTCGCCGACCAGCCGCGGATCGTGGTTGCCGTCGAACGCCGGGGCCGGGCTGGCCGGCCGGGTTCTTGCCCGCTGCCGGGCTCGTTAGCGGCAGTGGGCAAACCGGCTGCCACCACAGGAAACTGGGGCTCCCGAAAGTAGGCTTCCAGCGTTACGCTCAGGGCAGATCTTCCATCTGGTTCTGCTGGGCCAGCTGTGAAGAGAAGGAAGGTCCGGATATGGCCGTTGTTGTACCTTTTGCCACTGCGGCGGTCGCTGACCGGCCCGTCGCCGGGCAGACGGTCCCGCGTGGCCGGGTCGCCGCGTTCCTTCCGTCCACCCGAGCGCCTGCCCTGCTCCGCGGGCGACCATGCCAGCCGGTCCGGGAGGCGCAAGCCCCACAGGAGGAATCTATTGAGCACCACAGATGATGCTCCCGTCACCGTTTCACCAGTAGCGGATCCTGCGCCGCTCGGGCTGGCCGCGTTCGCCCTGACCACGTTCCTGCTGTCCGCCATCAACGCGGGCTGGGCGAAGAGCTCGACCGGTAGTCAATGGTGGAGCTACGCGATCGCCTACGGCGGCCTGTGCCAGTTGCTGGCCGGAATGTGGGAGTTCCGCAACCGGAACGTCTTCGGTGCGACGGCGTTCTCCACCTACGGCGGGTTCTGGATCGGCCTCGGCCTGTGGCTGCATTTCGTGGCGCCGACCGTCAAACTCACCGCCCTTGTCTCGCTTAACCGGGACCTGGGCTGGATCCTGCTGGCGTTCGCGATCTTCAACACCTACATGCTGATCATCAGCACCCAGGTGAACATGGCCGTGTTCCTGGTCTTCCTGACCCTGGAGGTGACCGAGATCCTCCTGTTCATCGGCAACTTCATCACCAAGGTCCCGATCCTGCCGCCGGCCCTCAACATCGGCGGTGCGGTGGAGATCGGCGGCTACGTGGGGGTGGTGACGGCGCTGGTCGCCTGGTATACGTCGGCCGCCGGAGTGATGAACGGGGTGGTCGGCAGGGTGGTCTTCCCGGTCGGCAAGCCCCTGTTCAACCTGAGCCGCTAAGCCAGGACCCGGCCACCCGCGCCCTGCCGGTCCCGGGGACTCGCCCGAGTCCCCGGGACCGGCGCTTTTCCGCGTCGGTAGCGTAGGCACGTGGATCTCCAGGAAAGGCACCAGCTCGAGGCCGCCCGTCAGCAGGTAGCCAAGGTCCGGGCGCGAGCCAGGCCGTGGCGGTCGATCTTCGCGCTCGTCCTCGCCGTGATCGCGGCCGCGGTGTCCGTCCAGGCCCGTTACGTGGCCGAGCTGCCGGTCGGTCAGCGCGACGGCGAGCTGCTCGGCCCGCTCGGCCATAGCGGCAACCTGGCCCTGGCCTACGGCACGGCGGTCGCGTTCTTCCTGCTGGCCGCGGGTGCCACCATCGGCCTCGGCAACCGGGCCCGCGAAGTCCTGGGGCGGTCGGTCGGCAGTTCCCACGCCGCGGTGATCCGTTTCGCGATCGTGCTGGCCGGCGGCCTAGCCACGATCGTGATCACCCTGCAACTGTTCGACATCGCGGTCACGCAACTGATCGTCGGCACCGCGGTGACCGGCGTGATCCTCGGCATCGCCGCGCAGCAGAGCCTGGCCAACGTCTTCTCCGGCATCATCCTGCTGATGGCCAGGCCGTTCCAGGTCGGCGACACCATCGGCATCAGGTCCGGCGCGCTGTCCGGGCTGCTCGAGGGCACGGTCGCCGAGGTGAGCATCACCTACGTCCGGCTGGAGACCGTGAACGGCCCGGTCCACGTGCCCAACTCCCAGGTCCTGGCGGCCGCCGTGGGCCCGGCCGGCGCGGTGCCGCCGCCCACGTCGGCAAGCGCGCCAGCCCCCGGAGCGGTAGCTTCGGCTCTCGGCCAGCCCGGCGCCCCGGCCGAAGCTTCCGAATTGGCCGCGCTGGCCGCCGGCTCGGACTCCCCGGCGCAGGCCGCCCCCTCGGCCCCAGGCCCGGGCTCCCCCACGCAGGCCGCCGGCCCGCCCCCGGGCCCGGACTCCCCGGCGCAGGCGGCCGGCCCGGCGCCGGGCTCCCCCGCGCAGCCCGGCCCTGCGGCACCAAGCGGACATCCCGCCGCGCCGGCGGACAGCCCGGTACCGGGCGCGGGCTCCGCGACGCGGCCGCCGGCGCCGGACGCGCCCGACATGCGCGAGGACACCGGTCGTCAGCCTTCCTGAGCCGGGCGGCTCAGCGGTGGTTCACCTCGTAACTCTCGATGACGTGCGCCGGGATCCGGCCGCGGTCGCTGACGGCAATGCCGTTGCGCTTGGCCCAGGCGCGGACCTCGGCGCTGTGCTGACGGTGCGCGGCGGTCCGGCGCTTTGGCCGCGGTACCCGGCCGGTTACCTTGCGGGCCTTGTCGGCGAAACGCTTGAGCACCTCATCGAACTTTTGGCTGTGCTTCTCGCATAGGTCGATCTCATAGTCCCGGCCATCGAGACTGAACGCGCGAGTCAGCTGCTCGCCTTCCGGTATCTCTTTTGAGTCATAGTCACATGCGAATGTGACCGACAGCTTCTGTGCCACTTGTACTCCCCCTTCCCCCGAGGCGAATATATCCCCAGGCGCATGGGGTCTGTAACGGCAGCCGGGGCACGTGTTTCACGGGTGGTTTGAATTGCCGATCGGGCGCGGAAAGCCGCCGACGCGCCGGGCGAGCGTGTGCGCTGGCGGCTCAGCTGCTGCGCTGCGGGCGCCCGTAGGGGAAGGATTCCGGTGAAGGCCCCGGCCGGCCTTCATCGGTAACGGCAGCGGAGTAATAAGCCGGGTTTTCGGCCGCAGTTCGGCCGGGACCATCCCCGGGCGGCGGCACGGAAGTTCCGGGCCCGTAATGCGGCGGCGGCGGGTCTTGATAATCCATCGGGCCGGTCGCGCCGAGGTAAGGATCGCTGGCGTGCTCGCCGTGGCGGCCGGCAACGGGGCCGCCGCCCCGGCTATATGACGCGGTGGATCTGGTGCCAGGATTCCGCGAATCGAGGCGGTGGCCTGCGCCGAGCGGATCGTCATATGCCGGCGGGTCCGGGCGGTGGTCCGGCGCCGCGGGCGGGCGTCCCGCCGGGCCGCCCAGGTAATCCGGTGCCCGCGGCGGATCCGCCAGATAGTCCGGCCGCCCGGCCGGATAATCCGGTGCCCCGAGCGGATCCGCCCCGTAGTCCGGCCCCGCGGGCGGCCGCCCGGCCGGATAATCCGGTGCCCCGAGCGGGTCCGGCCCGTAGTCCGGCCCCGCGGGCGGCCGCCCAGCCGGGCCGCCCGGGTGATCCGGCGCCGCGGACCGGTAACCCGGCGGGTCGGCCAGGTAGTCAGGCGGCCCGGCGTGATGGGCCGGCGCCCCGGGCGGGCGGTCGGCGAGCCGATCCTGGTAGCCCGGCGGCTCGTCCAGGTACCGCGTGGACGCCGAGAGCGGGCCGGCCGGGCGCTCCGGCGCCCGCGGCGGCAGGGGCCGGGGCGGCGGGGTCCCGCGTTCGGTGGCCGCGGCCGGCTGGCCCGGCGCGGCCCGGTACTCGGCGGTCCTGGTCCGGCGGTCCCCGGGGGGCTCGCCAACGTACTCGGCCTGGCCCGTCCTGGGCCCTCCGGGCAGCTCGCCCAGGTAGTCCGGCGGCCCCGCCGGGCCAGCGGCGGCTCCGCCCGGCCCGTATTCGGCCGGCCGCGCCAGGTAGTCCCGTCCGGCCGGACTCGCCCGCCCGGACGCCGGCATCGCGCGCACCTGCGCCATCGTGTGCGGCGGGGCGTCAGCGAGCGCGCGGCCGGCCGCTCCCGCCTCCTGATCCCACTCCGGCCGCTGGCCGGCCGGGCCGCGCTGCAGCGTCTCGACCATTCTCGGCAGGTCGGCAATGGCCAGCCGGAACGTGCCGGTGCACATGCCGCCCTGCCAGATGCTCAGTACCGCCACGCCGGTGTCCGCGTACCAGCTCAGCCGCATGCTCCGGGAATTGCCCCGCACGTCGAAGAAAACCTCGCCCAGACGGGGCAGGGGAGCCGCATCCGATGCCGACATGGTGCCCATCGTGGCGCGGAGCCATCGGCTTTGTCTAGTTCGTGAGCAGTTGTGCGGAGCCGGCCAGCGAGTTTCCCGATCTTCCCTGCGCGAGCGGCGGCCCTGGTGGCATGATGATGCGTCGGCTTGCTGGCTGGTAGGCCCCATGGCCGCCGCTTCGCGCATCCGGCGATGCCCGTGCTCGCGGGAACACCACAGCGACGTAACGCGTTGCATCTTGCGACGGGGCGAATGCCGCATCACGCGAGATATGTGCGTCCAGTGAGCCGGACGCTCCGCTACGCGAGGAACGACACGGTGAGCTGGTTGAGGAGAGTTATCCATGTCTGAGGTACGCCGTCAGGCCGTCTTGATGCCACGGCCGAACTGGGGCTGGCAGGACGACGCTGCGTGCCGCGGAAAGGAAGTCGTGCTCTTCTTCGGCCCCGACGGCGAGCGGCAGCCCGAGCGCGAGATCCGCGAGCGCAAGGCCAAGGCTGTCTGCGCCGCCTGTCCGGTCCGGGCCGAGTGCCTCAGCTATGCCGTCGGCCGCCCGGAGAAGTACGGCACCTGGGGTGGGCTGAACGAGGACGAGCGATCGGCTGAGCGTCGGCGCCGGATGCGCCGGGCCAACGCGGCCTGACCGCGGCGGGGCCGGGCGCCGCGCCCCGGATCCGGCGGCGCGTGGACAATGGACAGATGATCTGCCTGCCCTGCCGCCAGCAGCACCACGAGAAATGCCCCGGCGGGACCTGGTGCGACTGCCAGCACCGGCAGCCCGATCCGGAGGTCGAGCCCCGGCTCGGCTGGATCCGGCAGGGCTGAGGGCCGGGACGGAATAGGCGCTGATACCGCGCCGTTGAGACCTCACGTGGGAGCCAGCGTCGTGTCTTCGGCACCGGGTTCGCCAGCGGCGCATGCTCCCGCGGCGGGCCCCACGTCCCGGCCAGCGCAGCCGTCCGCGTCGCCTGCGCCCGCCGATCCCTTGCTCGTCGCCCGCCGGCACGTTGACTTCCTGCGCATCAGGAGCGCGCTGTGTCTGCCGTCGCCGCTGTCCACAGCCCGTCAATCCTGACGGCGTGCGCCGCGAGCAGCCCTCCGGCCATGACCGGGAACTAATCCCGGCTGTCCGCCAGGCCCCGGCGCGCGCCCCGTGACCGAAGGGACGCAGCGCATGCCAGCGCCGAGCACTACCACGGACGGCCGTACCACCCCGCCCCCCGACGCCAGGAGCCAGCGCAGCCGCCGCCAGGGCCGTGGTGACGGACAGTGGGCTCTTGGCTACCGGGAGCCGCTGAACAAGAACGAAGAGTTCAAGAAGAACGACGACGGGCTGAACGTCCGCGACCGGATCATCAATATCTACGCTCGGCACGGCTTTGACTCGATCGACCCGGCCGACCTGCGCGGGCGGTTCCGCTGGTACGGGTTGTACACCCAGCGCCGGCCCGGGATCGACGGCGGGAAGACCGCCACCATGGAGCCCGAGGAACTGGACGACCGGTATTTCATGCTGCGCATCCGCATCGACGGCGGGCAGCTGAGCGGCGACCAGCTGGCCACGGTCGCCGATGTCTCGCGGCGGTTCGCCCGGGGCACGGCCGACGTCACCGACCGCCAGAACATTCAGCTGCACTGGGTGCGGATCGAGGATGTGCCGGCGATCTGGGAGGCGCTGGAGGCGGTCGGGCTGTCCACCACCGAGGCGTGCGGCGACACGCCCCGGGTGATCCTGGGCTGCCCGCTGGCCGGCATCGATGCCGAGGAGATCATCGACGCCACCGCCGAGGTGCGCCAGACCGCTGGCCGTTACGTCGGCGACCCCGCGTTCTCCAACCTGCCGCGCAAGTACAAGTCCGCGATCAGCGGCTGCGCGGTGCAGTGCACCATGCACGAGATCAACGACGTCGCGTTCGTGGGCGTGCCCGGCCCGGACGGCGAGCCGGGCTACGACCTGTGGGCGGGCGGCGGCCTGTCCACCAACCCGATGATCGGCAAGCGGCTGGGCGCGTTCGTCCCGCCCGGTCAGGTTCCCGAGGTCTGGGCCGGTGTCACGGCGGTGTTCCGGGACTACGGCTACCGGCGGCTGCGGCACCGGGCCCGGCTGAAGTTCCTCGTGGCCGACTGGGGGCCCGAACGCTTCCGCGAGGTGCTCGAGCGCGACTACCTGGGCTATGCGCTGGCCGACGGGCCGGCCCCGAAGGCGCCGGGCAGCGGGCGGCGCGATCATGTGGGCATCCACAAGCAGCGGGACGGGCGGTACTACGTCGGCTTCGCCCCCCGGGTGGGCCGGATGTCGGCCGACTCACTGGCCCTGGTGGCCAGGCTCGCCGCCGAGTACGGCTCCGGGCGGGTCCGGACCACCACCGAGCAGAAGATGGTGATCCTCGACGTACCGGAGGCACGGACCGCGGCGCTGGCCGCCGAGCTCGGCGCGGCGGGCCTGCCGGTGACCCCGAGCACGTTCCGGCGGCACACCATGGCCTGCACCGGGATCGAGTTCTGCAAGCTCGCGATCGTGGAGACCAAGGCCCGGGCCTCGGACCTGATCTCCGAGCTGGAACGGCGCCTGCCCGGCTTCACCGAGCCGATCACGATCAACGTGAACGGCTGCCCCAACTCCTGCGCGCGCATCCAGACCGCGGACATCGGCCTCAAGGGAACGCTGATCACCTTGCCTGGCGGCGGGCAGGTGGAAGGATTCCAGGTCCATCTGGGGGGAAGCCTGGATGGAGGGGACGGGGAAACCTCGGGCTTCGGCCGGAAGATCAGGGGGCTGAAAACCACCGCCGACCAGCTACCCGACTATGTAGAGCGGGTGCTGCGGCGCTTCGACGCCAGCAGGATGCAGGGCGAGACCTTCGCTGCCTGGGCCGCCCGGGCCAGGGAGGAGGACCTAGCATGAGCACCCCGCGTATCCCGCGTATCCCGGAACCCCCAACGCCGCCAGGACCGCCCATACTGCCCGTACCGCCTATTCAGGACTTTCCGGCCGAACGGGCCGTTCCGTTCTATTGCCCCTACTGCGGCGAGGAAGACCTGGAGCCCCGGGAAGCGGACGGTGAATGGCGTTGCCGCAGCTGCGTGCGCTCATTCCGGCTACGCTTTGCGGGAACCGGGGCGATCCGGTGAGCCGCGACGTGGTCAGGCCGACGGTGCCCGAGGCCACTGGGCAACCGAGACCAGCGCAGTCAACACCAGCGCAGTCAACACCAGCGCAGTCAACACCAGCGCAGTCAACACCAGCGCGTCTGGAGGAAGCCACCCGCATGGAGAGGCTGGCCACGGAGGCGGCCACGGCCCTGGCCGGAGCGCCCGCCGAGGAGGTGGTCCGGTGGGCGACTGACACGTTCGGTGACCGGATCTGCATCA
>Ga0335078_10008642_pt1 | contig 15129 bp, 15 predicted proteins | sample Lox_Sample_32_FD_206711 | JGI IMG/M metagenome (GOLD analysis project Ga0335078, IMG submission 206711) | Soil microbial communities from Loxahatchee National Wildlife Refuge, Florida, United States - Lox_Sample_3.2 | ecosystem: Environmental > Terrestrial > Soil > Wetlands | place: USA...
TCAAGCAAATAAACACAGGAGAGAGGAACCAGAATATCGAGTTGGAGATCGCGTCTATCTGGATACAGAACATCTTCGTTTAGGTATCAAACGGAAAGGCCGAAGTGCCAAGTTCTATCCTCGCTTTACAGGCCCCTTTGAGATCATCGACGCCAAACCCGAGACGTCGACATACAAGCTTCAACTACCGCCCGAATACAGTACGACGCATCTCACGTTTCACACTAAACGATTAAAACCCGCCATTGACAACGACAATGACTTATTCCCGGCCCGTGCAATGCCTAAACCACCCCCTGTGATCGACGGAGCTGACGATGAATATGAGATCGAATACATCCGAGACCATCGGGACACTGCGCACGGCCGGCAATACCTTGTTCACTGGCTAGGATACCCAGATACGGATGATGAATGGATTTATGAGGGGAATATTGATGCGCGAGAACTGATCGAGGAATATTTGAGCGAACTAGAGGAAAACGAACAGTGATAAGGACGTTTAAAGGAGGGAGGGGTGCAATGAATGCATACGACGATCTTCCTCAGCTTAGCTTAGCCGCATTAGGAAGTCCTATCCGGACTATATATAGCTCTAAGAAGCCAATGAGAATTCAGTCCTGTTGACCTCTGTGCCCACGACGAGTCGTTTTCCTTCAAAAGTTACACGTTCGCTCCAGCCGCCTCAGATCTCGATGTGTCGAGCAAGACAGATGATGCTGGTTTGGTCGCTGCATCATATCGTCATGATATCGTTTTTCGGGTATTCAACGTCGTTGGTACCGGAGAGAGACAGCAGTATACACATTTACTATTGTGAAATATCATGGAAGACGACAGCTGTTCGGACAAAGTATTCATTTTATATGACATTTCATGCAGTTTCTCGAAGTATCTAGAGACACGAATGTCTCCCGAAACTTATGGCAGGCTGACTTTTGGAGTAAGCATATTTCATGCATATGCTCACGCATATTCTTATCAAGTTCTGTACTTATCTAGAACAATTGTGTGTATTTCACTCTGAAACTTTGAGATTGCTAACTTCTCCAGATATGAGACTGACCGATGGAGAATCACTGGAGCGGGTCTGGTCTCTAGTTCGGCATGTCATTCCATCTATGCGGGTCTCCACATTCTTTTCAAGGATCTAGATCTTGTCGCATCTTTTCTTACACCAGAATGAAAACAAGCAACTAGCTCTAGGCACTACGTTTCAGAGGTTAATGAGGACAGCGCTTGAGAGAATAAAAGAAAATAAAGCACTACTCCAAGGGGTGAATATCAGAGAGATCTTGGAACAAGCCAAGAAACACAAGGAGCATTTTGAGAACCCATGGGGTAGGCTGCCGAAGATGGTGGACGACGACATTTGTGAAGCTCTGATAATTCGTGAACATTATGAAGATGAGTTCATCGAAATGCTTCACATTGGAGAGGAGGACATCACTCAGCTACAAGTGGCTCAGAGATGACTATCACTGAAGAATTTTGTCCTGGTTCAACGGTTTGGGCGATTTAACAGCCAGGATGAAAGAAATATTCTGGACTCTCATTTGCAAGATATGCTTTCGAAGAGCAATCAGGAATTGAGTGACTGGAGGACACTCCAAGGGCCGACGCAGAAGTACCTGAATCACTTAGAACATTGGTGTTTGAGGGAACTTCGAGAATTGAAATTTGAGATGTATAGGATTTTAGTTTTGTGTCGATGTGAACTCAGACTGATCCGACGTTCAGCTGCCTTGAGAGGTATTTCAAATAGTAAACTGTTCAATTGACTCCTTAGGACATGCCAAGTCGAGCAGAATTGTTAGTTCTATCAATCGACGGTCCAATACACTCAATCCTCTCATCAAGAAGTACAACGAGATCGTTTCAAACCTTCGTCTCTCAGATGACTCTGAGAGACCCCATCCCACTGCTGTCACTGCTGAAATGCTCAAAAACTTCGAGCTTAATGATAAGTTTTGGGAATTAGACTTAATGGAGTGTAATGACAAGTAGGCTCTCGATAAGGAATGCCGTAAACATATTTCGGCATTAGATCATTATACGCGTGCGACTGAAGAGGTAGAGATTCTGAAAGATAAGATTGCACATTATGTGGACTGGCATGGGCATCGAATCAAGGCTGTTAGAAAGCTCATAGATGCCTCTCTGGAAAATTCTCGAATCCAATGCCTATTTCATTTGGTTGGAGAGAACTCTTTCAGTGCGTTCAATTCCCTTCAAACTTTGAAACACGTCAGAGAACTATATAAGGATCTCGAACGTCATGAATTCCATGTGGTGCTATGTTCTCTAGACAGTAATGCTGGAATTAATGCACTCTGACAACAGAATCCCATCGCAAAGCCAAGGAATTCTTTAACGGTTGGGTCCGGCCGGTACCTGAAGACCCTGCGAATAGGGGTGAAGAGACGTTAGAGTTGTTCTTAGGAGTTGATATAGAGTTGGCTGTCGAGGAACTAGATCAAGAGGAGGAGATAAAGCAAATGATTAACGAAGAGGAGGCTGATGAGACGAACCTAGAATAGAGTAAATCTCAAGTATTAGAGACTCCAATTAGAAAGCAATGTTCAAGAAGTTGCGGGTCATATAATCTTCAATGGATCTTTAAGTCCATCAGCTATCTCCGTAATTTGTGCATACCATCAATTGTTGGTGCTACTGCTAGTATATGGCTTGAAAGGAGATATGGAAGTTCCCTCTCATCCAATGTCTCACTCCGTTTCATAGTTTGGCCATAGGTGTTAAGTAAGATGATGTAACAATGAGAGCTATGAGATTGTGATGGCAGTATCGTCGACTAGTGAGATGATATGAGAACTCTGAGATATGACATTGGAAACTCTGGGATCACCACTCTTAGACTGTTAAGTAGGACCAAGAGTCGATATTTCGATCCCAATATCCACGATCCACCATTATGAAGCAGAATTCCTTCTTAGAAGTCTGCCTGAAGACAATTCAAGCCAGATATATACCACATCATTGATAGAAAGAATGTGTTAGTATATAATTTGTAGTGTGAGTACTTAGGATCATTAAATGATGAAAGCTTGCTATTTCTTACGACTTTGAAAACTTTAGCTAGGTAACCAAGTAATACAGATATTGTGTACATCTGCGGTACTGGACCTTTGAGATCTTAGTCTCACAAATTTTTCGATAGCTAACAAATGTGATAAAATTTCGTCGAATTATGTTCATTTAGTAACAAGTCTGATTAATGACTTCTGTTGTGCAACTTCTAGTATATAGATCAAGATGTACAGTGATGACTGAAAGACCTCTTTTCCCTTAATTTGACCACATTTGCTCTGTGCAAAGCCGTGCTCATCTTAGATCTGCCTTTTCGCTGTCAGATGTATCTCGATATACAAGTTGTAACTTACAATGAAGGCGTAGATAGATATAAACCTTATATGAATAACGAGAAGGTGGAGAAGGTGGAATATCTGATGGTGGATCTGAGCAGGCAACGACAAAGTTATTTAAGGTTTACTCCAAATATTCTCGTGCATATCGGACAAGCTGCTAGGGACAAGAACAAGATGAGAAGGGAGCTAGAAAAAAGGAGATAACTCTGAACAGAGAATGAAAGACTACGAACTACAATGCTGGAGATGGGTCACCTCCTAAAAACAGATTTTTCAAAATGATTCCCTCAGAGAGACCTCAAAAATATCAAAAAGAAATTGTAAACCTTAAAGCACCATCTTGAACCCCTGTCAGACCGTCACTTGGATCCTTGATCAGTTATTGATTGGGGATCATTTTTTCCTTGTGATAACATAACAAGAAACCAGAAGGCAATTCTAAAGCTTCTTCGATCGTTTCATAGCTGATATCCGGCTACACAATTAGTTAAGGTTGACAGGCATAGCACATGGTCAGCAATGATGCTTTGAGCGATAAGATGCAAGGGCGAGAAAACATTGGAGCGGTTCTCAAACCCGCCATCAAAGGGTTGCAATGTCTCTGGGGATATTTCGGAATTGGTAGACAGTAGTTCCTGCATATATCTCGACTTTAATCCGCTCTCCTCCGACAAAAGGCTGTCGCATATATACTCGAACCAGAAGAGCCGCTTCTCCTTCACCATGAGTCCCTGAGTCGTGAAGGTCAGAAAGCCTTTCACTCTCGAGAACTCGAGATATAAATTTGAAGTAGTAAGGACCGTCAAGAAAAGCCTCCCATCCTTCGAGTTTGTAGCGCTGGTCAATGGAAGTTGCGAGGTGAAATCATTAGCCATGATGCGACCAGCGAGAAATGCTGCCAATCTCATGTAGAAAAATATGCTACTCTATTATAAGCTTGAATTGCAGGTGTGGAGACCTTGATATTCTTGAGTTTGTCATACTCCATCTTCATGCCGAGGCAATGACTCAAAACTTTACTCAATGTCCTGTTCATTTCAGTCAAGATTTGCTGGTTGCTTGCAGACTGGAATTTCGACTGGATGAAGATAAAGACTCTCTCAAGTATGAGGTGGTGAAGGATCAAAAAGTTCCAGCTCATATTGAGAGGTGGCTCAATCGTCGTCATCTGAAAGTTCTGTAAAGCAACCAGACGGTATCCCAGATGAACAGCAGGAGAGGGAGAAGCCGAGGCTCCCCAGGAACCTGAATAGATGTCAACCAGGTGTTGCAACTTTTCTGCCATCTCTCCACTGGCAGTGGGAATATCACTTGTGATCAGTGCGAACCATCAAGGAGATACATGTGTGCCGAACCAAAAATAAGTCATAGATACAATACCCTAAACTCACTGGCTTCTCTGGCCTCATCTAAGGTGTGGAATAGAAAGAGTCTTGCAATAGCAAGACCCCGATTGATGGGCATAGGCAGCTTAAATCCACCGCCGTGCTTTTTTGTAAGTGATATATTTTCGACTGGCTTCAAAGGCGAGATGTCCTTGGAAGGTTCCACCATGAACGAAGTCCAAGCATTGACCATAGCAACCTTATCTATCAGGTCCACCAAATTCTCAACCATAGGACGAAGTGCCTTCGAATTGGTTTGCAGGAAACTAGCGAGAGGACTTCCGAAGATCAAGGAAGCCTTTTTACCTACCGTAAGTGGAGTTGCCAGAGGCGTTGCAAGGGCCCCATCCTGTAAAAGACGGCTGAGATGAGATCCAGTAAGAGTTACAAGATCTTTTGATGCAATCTGGGTGGGTTTTATTGGGGATAGGTAGGGATTGCTTGATTCCGAGGGCACCGTATTGCATAATGGAGAGGTCACGGGACTAGTGGTAATGACTTTAAGGGGATCGGATGGTGTAAGATCTCCAGCAATAACTGCATCATCATCTGCAAAGCCTTGAAATTAGACCATGCCCAATCGAGTAAATAATACCATCGTCAAACCCAGGGTCTTGCTGGAAAGTATCCCAAGGATCAAACGCATCTGCCAATTTAGTTCCTTTGTCCGCATCAGTATCTTTGGGACCGGCCGCTTCGATAGGGCCCTCTTGAGCGTCATCAATACAAGGGCTGATGTCTAAATATATAAGCTAAAGCAAACCAAAAGTGGGTACTCGGGACAGAGCTAAGTGGATCCGGGCCGTCGGTCACCATCGATTCCAATTCTGTGCTAGGCTGAGCAATACTTTTATGAACTTCCATGAGAATCAGAGTACAGAGACGTACGCTCATCACATGTAGCGAGAGTTGTTTCTTTAGTGGTGACATTCAAGGGAGGATGCTCTGCCACTTTTCCTCCTACTTCTTTTCCTTCTCCAGGCTCCTTCTCTGCCAACCGTTTGGAGCATCGGGGGGGAGGCAAACTGTTAGGATCAGGAGCTGGGAGGTGACGAGTCATGTACCTTGTGGATTCCTTAACCATACAGTAGTGCAAGAAGTAAGTCTTGCCTTTGCGCACTATAGCGGGCTATCCATTAGTACCAAGCAGAGTAAAGGCCTTACCGACTTTCTCATCTTAACAAATGTGAGGCCCTGTTGGTTTCTGTAGAAAACGGAGTAGAATTTGCAGCCTCTAAGACTGTGTTTGCCACTCGCAGTAGTTTCAGTGGGTTATGCAAGCCTCTTACTGATTTTCCTATCGTTAGTCCTTCGTGGAAGTTGCAAATACTTGATAGACATGATGGATGCAACAAGGAATTCAAACAAAAAAGAGAAGGAGGTGATGATGGACGAAAGACAAAAGGGAGAAAACTTACGTTTGGAAACAAGCTGGAAACATATGATCCCATGATACAGGGGGTAAATTGGATCGATCAAAAGACTTTCAGGTTTAGATACCATTGCCACACAAAATATATGAAGATCGTATCCGACCCGAGAGTCTTTTTGATCGATCCAATTATGGGATATCTCACAAATCTGATTGACCAATCAAATTTGACAGCTCCACCACCAAAAATCACGTGCAAAATGTCACATTCCTCATCTTCCAAATGAAAAGATGAGAACAAAACATCTCTTCCTTCACTTCATTGCCCATCGCCATCATGGGCAACTCAAAAATAAAATGTGAATACTGCGAAAAGGAGTACTTAACTACGTCCGTGTATTTTAGATACATCAGAAAGCAGGCAGGAACTGGGGAGCATCCGACAGCAGAGAGCGAAGAATTTAAGACCAAATTTGGCTCCAAATTCAAACCGAAATCTAAATCTGAAGAGGAGAGAGTGGAGAGGAGGGCTGAAGCACAAAGGAGACACTACAAATGAACAAGAGCCGAAAGAATTAGGAAGGCACACAAGGCATACGAGCAGAATGTACGAAGAAGCGCGTTGCGTATAAGCGTGTACCTTATGTGATGGACACTCTCAGGTAAGATCCTGTTCTTAGTAGCTTGCAACCTATACTTGAAAGCAGCTCCTCACTGTACTTTGAGCTGGCTACCTATGCAAAGTCGGCTACCCACCATAACTTTATGTGGGTAGCCCGCTACTTTATGTGAGTAGCCCGCTCAGAGTACGATGGGTAGCCAGCTACCTCAAGGGACTTCAGCTGACTTCTAGAATGGAATTCAGGAATAACTCTAAACCGGCTTATGAGTTTCCACCGGACCCATAGTTCAGTGAATTTATCGTGTACTATTTGCCTCGAGACAAGTGGACCGTCAATAGTTATCTCGGACTGCCGCGGATAGCAGAGTTTTCAAGAATCGGCCATGATCAACTCGAGATGCTACAAAAGATGCCAGAAGTGGACCAGGAGTTACTTGAAGATGCCTGGCAGAAGTGGGTTGAGTTGGGCCACAGGAGAGGGGGAGATCGCTAATGAAGGGAGCTCTTCACGGACAGCATGTCATGGAGAAATTATCATGACCTGTACCACAAGGTCCGTCGTGGTCTGTATGGAACAATTGAGGAGATAAAGGCATTTGAGCAAGAAATGTGGAGGGAGGGAATCAAGGAGGCATTGGACAATTCAGACTGGGAGATGCATGAGGATATAGAGATGTTGAGGGACGCACCTCCCAGGCCATATAGGTGTGCGTTCATGGAGATCATGTTCCCGGAGCACTACCACTCGGACAACGACTTGGGCGGTTACATATATAGATGAAATTCAGATGATTCAGATATCGCTATAACTCAATAATATATACTATTTATCTTGAGAGCTAAGATCTAGAATTCAGGTGGTAATACTAACTGCGCGAAGTCAAAGAAGCGGAGTCGAAGTCATCTTGAACGTCTTGGATGAACTGGATCCTTCCAGTTCTCAAACCTTCGTAACAGACCCAAAGATCTTTCGTCGGAGCCTTGGCCGCTTTCTCAAGAATTGTTGCTGGCGTGCCGTCTAAACGGATACTGAGATTCAGAAGGAACTGTTCAAAGAAGCGGTCAGGCAAGGGACGTGAAGATTCTATGGTCCTTAGACTATGCCTGCGAGTGTATTGATCTGGATTCAGTTAGCTGGGTGCTTGGGTGTAAGGACTAAAAGCGGCTTTAATTTCTTGACGGAATAGGTCGCGAAGAATATGAGAAGGTTGTTTGACGTGGGCGTCAATTTCTGCAATTAGCGTTATAGAAATTGATACCTACCGGACGATTGCATCATTTCGTTGCGTACAAGAGGATCCTCGGCCCTCTGAATATATTCCCACAGGCGATGAGAACCAAACCCTGAAGCTATCATGAGCGAAAGGTAGAATGAAACTGACTTTCAAGGGAGCTGGCGTAATGCATGATAGGATTGTCGTCCCTAACGCCTCCCGGGTAGTAAACAGAGTTCACTTTCACCGTTTTGTCTCCCTGGACGATACAACATGCCATCTCCATGTTCTCGTTCAGCTCCTCAGCCTTCAGTTAGAACGGAAAGATATCAATATTGCATGCACATTTGCACATCAATGAGTACAGCTGTTTTCTTTGATTGTCCCAACACTCTTCATCTCCTAAAGTCAAATCAGCGTCACTTCGCCATTTCCGATTAGCACTCTTTCCTTCGGGCGGATAACTTTGCTTTTATTCAGTGGGCAATCCTTTCTACTCAGCCGAGAGTGCCTTGATGATTTGTGGCGGTGAGTGTAATGGAAAGATCGTATCGAACAAGATAAAGTATATATGAGAAAATTATGATGATCGTATTCCTGCTAAGGAATAAGCTATATATTCGATCATGCATCATCACATGTCACCACATCACCCTCCTTTTAAGAGAGGCGAAACGCCAAAAAGCAATATACAAAAAAGCAATATACATGACCAGCAAAAGTTCCAAGCGAAGTGAAGCATCTCACGACGTAGTGCGATTGATGAGGACTCGCCCTGAGACTCCTTTGATTTGTCGTCGCAGTTGAACTTATCCGATTCATCCGCATCGGTCCAGTCCGTGGGCGCTTTGTTTGATGATTGTGCGATCCACTCATCTAAAACGTTCCTCGCATTGTCGGAATGTTCTAACAGTTCCCAGGTCCTCTCAGCGTCACCATATCCTTTCCACTCAACCAGAAATTCCTTTTTTCCTTTTACCTTCCATTCTCCTTCAATCTGCTCCACTTCATATTCTTCCACACCATCCACTTGCACTAGCATCGGCTTGATGTCATCTGTGTCGGCGCCTTTATAATATTGGAGGCGTACGACTGAGACTACGTCATGGATCTGAGATCTTGCTGGCAGTTGAATGCGATATGATAATGGAGAGAGCTTCTCGAGGGTGTATATAGGTATAGACGCAGGAGCCAAATCGATCGTATTTCATTTCCTTATAGCGATTCCCATCGAGTATGGAGATTCTGACCGGAGGAGAGAGGGAGTCGAATGCGACATGTTCCCTAGCCGAATCAATGACCATTTTGTATGACTTTATAGCGTCGATACCGATGAGATAGTTCACAGGACAATGTTGTACGACTTGAAATTCAATCGATGCTTTGACCATTTCTGATCCTTTGCCTCCTCCATCTCTTGACATCGCCGTCTTATTGGGGAAACAAATGGAAAACACGATGTAACCTAGTGTATTGGTCTTGTGTGCGCCGATTCCTCCAAATGTTGGGCGTGAAGGCGACTTTATGATCTGAGTCCCTTCAGGAATAATGTCTCGTTGGATAATAGATGGTTCGCTGGAGTCGATGACTCCTTTGAGCAATTTCACGGACGGAGTAAGTTCACAGCCGACATATGCTTTGATTGGTGCTGGTTCGTCGCTCATGTACGAGACTCCTGTCCTCATTGCGAGTCCCATAGGGAGTTCTCTGATTCTGCACTTGTCAATTCTCATCAACGTCGTGCCAAGAGATGTGTCTTCGTGCACGGGGACGTATAGACATTGTGATATGATGACCAGTTATATGAATCGTATGCATGCGAATCGAGTGAATCCTTGCTCCCCACTGATTGAACATTGTTTTCGGATTCCAATTGACTTGATGTGGCTTCGTCGCTGGAATTGTACTCATCGTCGGAGACGTACCATGCATTGTATAGCATCGAGTGGTATGATTTTGGCCGTTTATCGCAATTGTAATCTACGTACATCTTGCGACAAAATCGGCAAGGTCTTTCCACTGTCTTTCCGTCATTATCCTTGATGTGTTTTTCCTTCTGGAGGTTGGACGGAACTGGGAAGTCCTTGTCTAACTTCCTTTTTGCTTCTAATTGGGCTGCTTTCGTTTGGATCTCAGCGGCTCCTCTCGATTTCTCAGCTCTGTTTCCTTTTCTACTACTATCCCTCCGTCCTCCTCTTGGAGATTTTGATGACTCTGATGACTTGAACAACGATTGGGGCGACGACAGAGATCTTCTGTCGCGGTCGCGCTCATTGCGTCTTTGTGATTCGCGGTTCTTTTGCTTCCAACTCTCTGAAATTGATGTCTTTGTCACGCAAGAGGTGGCTAAAGTCTGTCATGTTCATGTCCCTCATCTCGTGATGATTCATCGTCAGACGAAAGTCTGGTGGTAGACCATTCCAAATTTCATCGATCAGATCCCTTGATTTGATCTTCCTATCCGCTGACCTGCAGAGCTCAGTCTTTGTGTAGAAGTAATCCATAACACTCTTGTCCTCTGGAGTGCACTTCCTCTTGCTCGCTTGCTCTTTGGCCACAGCGGTGTTGATTTGAAATTCATCTGTCAGACACTCAATCCATCCCTCGACAGTTCTCATTTTCCTTCGAGGCATGGACCGTGATGAGAACCAACTGTTGGCCCTTCCAACCAGAGATCCAGGAATCGGTGCGATGATTGCTGCATCGTCGTATAGTTCCGTCATCAATGAGAGTTGATCGCAAAAGCGGTGAACCGAGTCTTTATCAGGATCAAAGAATCTGAGTGTGCTTGATGAAAGCTTTGCCGTGCTGTTGTCGACGATAGGCGTGGGCTGTCTAGATCTGTCTCGACGGCGGTCTCGACGTCTATCGTCGGGATTCTGGTGGGAGCGTCTGCGTCCGTAGATGTCATTATTGTCGGGATCAGATGGATCAGATGGATCAGATGGATCAGATGGATCAGATGGATCGGATGGATCTCTTCTTCCATGCTGGTGAGGCTCATCACGATCGCGATCGCGATCCCTTCCTCTATCATCTCTTCTTCGCTCTCTATCAGCGTTTTTATCATCCGAGTCGCTTGGATTCCCAATCCTATGCTGGTGAAGCTCATCTCGATCATGATTGTGATCCCTTCCTCTATCATCCCTCCTCCAACCCTTATCATTATTTTTATCATCCGAGTCGCTTGGATTCAGCTTGGATTCGTCGAGGTCTTGGGGCTGATCGTGAGGAGGTTGATGACGATGACGCGTGCTAGGACTTTGACGTTGGGAAGAGGAATTCTGATCGTCTTGTTCTTCGGAGGTGCCTTTCCTCATTCGTTCGCCATTGAATTCCCCCATTGGCGGGTCCATTTTATTGATGAACCATTTGCCATTGTACTCGATGGGTGTTGGAAGATGTTCCTGTGGACCATAATCGTATTGAGGATGGTTTTCAGAGCTAATTTCTGCATAGAATTTTTGCGTGTCAAGGTCAAGGAATATTCCGATTTGTGTTCCAAAATGAGTAAGTGCATTGATAACGACGACTTGATGAATATGCTGCCTTTCTATCGACTTCTTGATGTGAGTTGCTCCTCTTGCGTAGGTGATGTCGGGGAGATGCGGCTTAGTAATGACCGTGTCAGCAAATTCTGGAATGATCAGAATAGGCCTGATCAGATTTGGCATGACGATGGAGCGAACGCGTAACTTTTGAAGGAAAACGACTCGTTGTGGGCACAGAGGTCAACAGGACTGAATTCTCATTGGCTTCCTAGAGCTATATATAGTCCGGATAGGACTTCCTAATGCGGCTAAGCTAAGCGGAGGAAGATCGTCGTATGCATTCATTGCAGACGATAAGAGTAGACATTGACGTTTGTTCTTTCTGCGTGATAGGAATTGACGTTTGTTCCTTTCTCTGCAATCCTGCTTTGTGGAGCCTTTCTTCTCGTGATCCTTGCAATGTGGATTCAAGTGCAGTGAAATCCGGATGGCTCTTTTTCAGAACGATAGCACTCAGAAAATCGTTTTTATTTTCATCCGACTCATCCATACTTTCCATATCATAGTCCTCGATTTGACTTTCCTCCTTAGTAATTTCACGTTGTACCTCTAGCTCTTGTTCCGGTTCGCTAATTCTTGGAGAGGAAGCTTTTGGAGTGGCCGGAATCGATGAACGCCTGGAATCCGCTTCAACACTTTGCAGTCTCATGTCCAACCTGCCAATCGCATCGGCTTACACTTTCATTTGAGAGCTGATAGCTTCTGTTCAGGCTTCAACTGTTCTGGAAACATCGTTGATTCTCTTTGATTGCTTTTCCAACTCTTCCGCGATGATATTCATTTTCACGTCTTGACCTTTGGCGAATTGCTCTTGTCTCCTGACCAGTTGCTCTTGGTTTTGTGCAATAATCGGAATGTTTTTCATCGCTTCTGCCAATGCTAATATTTCAGTGCGCAACTTGTCGATAGACGCTGTGGTGGTGGATGTTTCGGATGTTTCTGGAGCGACTTTGGGAGATTCCGCTGCTGCCGCTGGCTATTGGCTCGCTTGACTTCCCGAGCGTGACTGTAAAGCGCTGTTGCTTTACTAAGTTTTGAGTCTTAGTTTTGACTCAACAGGTGTCTAGGGTTCTGGGGTTCAGGGTTCAGGGTTCGAGGAGTGAGAAATCCGAAGTTCGTATCTAAAATCTAACTTGCGATCTGTCTTCTTCCTCCTTTTCAGGGGAGTCGTCCGTCTATTTATACTTGTTCTAGACTCCTTCCATGTAACTATGATTATAAATCCAATCCTTCTAAGCATCTTCCGGAACTTCCTCTTTTCTTCTTTTTCTTCTTTAGAATCCTTCCGGCATTTTCCGTCTCTTTCTAGAATTCTTCCGGCAATTTCCGTAGAATTCTTCCGACGTTTTCCATTCCTTTCTATACTGTATACTTACGTATGCCAGTACATTACACACTCCTACCCTTTGACTTGACTCTATCTGTGGGTCTTTTTTCATTTATTTTTTGGTTGAAAAGGTTTGTCAACATCTTCATTGTCGACTATTGTATAACAGGTAAATCCCCCATGGTGCTCTTAGACGGGGGTGATCCGTATCTGCCACCCAATGATATTCGAGGAATACGAGAATTGTCGATTTTTGTTCGAAAACGGAACGAAAAGTGAGAAAAATGCATGAAAAAGTTCGATTTTTGGCTGATTTTTGTACACGTATCATTTACGAGGGGGCCGGTTTTACTGAGATTGGGGTAGAGGCATGCATGATGAACCAATAGTAATCTTTCTAGTTTTGATCGACATTGGATAGGGACGGCATCTTCCATCCAATAAAGTTCGAGGAATACGGAGGTTGACGATTTCTTGTCGAAACGAGGTAAAAAGTGAGAAAAGTGTATAGAAATGTTCATTTTTTTGCTGATTTTTATACACATATTGTTTTCGGCGGCCGAGATCGTGGTAAACGTATATTCGGTAGACCAATAATATTTTTGCGTTAAATGAGTATGTGTCTGTGCGTGGTGCCTGTGCGTGATATCCTTTATTGCTGGCTGTTCCGAGTAGTCTGACGGGTCTTTCTCGAGTTGTTCCACATTTTCAATGTTTCTGGAGCGAGGTTTGTAGCAGGTTCCCAGCTATCATCTTCTGCTGGATATCCTTTCCAATGTATATAATAGTGGTCCACTCCATTAATAATTTTATGTCCCATTATACGGTCAACTGGGTAATCATGTTCGGTGTCGTTCTTTGGTGGTTCGGTAAAGATCTCAGGGCGAGGTCCGAAGTATAGTTGTACTCGAGAGATATTAACAATCGGATGAGCTGTGCTATTCTTTGGAAGCTTCAACTCGACATTATTGGTACCGACTTTGAGAATCTGGAAGGGTCCATCTGCTATTGGTGCAAACTTTGTCTTATCGGCTTTCTTTCTTCGTAATAGTACCCAATCTCCTGGTTTCATTGAGGGCGCTTCAGAGCGATGTGCATTGGCATATCGAGTTTGTACTGCTTGTGCATCATTGATTGCATCTCGAGCTACTTCTTGGAGACGTACGAGGTATTTCACGTGGTCTTCGGCGTGAGGATTCCTTGTATCCACATGTCGATATGTTCCCTTGGGGTGATAGCCATAGTTTAGGTAGAATGGAGTCTGTCCAGTCGTCGATTGTTGAGTGTCGTTATATGCAAACTCAAGAGAAGGTAGGAGTACTTCCCAGTCTTGTTCTTGAAATGCAAAAGGCCGTATAAGCTTTTGAACAATCTTAACTGTAGCTTCAGATTGTCCATCGGTTTGAGGGTGTTCTGCAGTAGACATAAGGAGTTTTATCCCTAAAATCTTATGTAGACTTTCCCAGAAATGCGATGTGAATCGAGGGTCTCGGTCAGAGATAATGTTATCAGGGAGGCCATGGTAACGGAATACATTCTGTAAGAATAATTCTGCTGTTTCTTTCGCCGTTACTTTATCAGTAGTTGGGATAAAGTGGGTCATCTTGGTTAGGCGATCGACAATAACAAGTATTGCATTGTGTCCGTTCTTAGATTCGGGAACCGGCATAAGGTAGTCCATACCAATGGATTGCCATGGTCGGCTTGGAATAGGTAAAGGTCGTAGTTCGCCAGATGGTGGTCGTGTACTTGGTTTCGTTCTTTGACAGGCATCGCATTCTTTAGTGTGTCGTCGAATGTCTTTATGCATTCCTGGCCAGTAATATGCTCGTGCAATCTTACTGTAGGTTTGCACAAATCCAGGGTGACCAGCAATTGGTAAGTCATGGTTTTCATGAATAATCGTTCTTCGAAATTCCGTGTCAGGTAAACATAATCGCCAGGGTTCTGTTTCATCTGTCCGATAGTACAGTAGTTTGTTTTCAATGGTGTATCGTTTGTATGTACCTTTCTTCTCCTCCACCTCCTTGATTAAACCCTTAAATGGTTCTTTTTGATATGCTTTTAGGATAGCATTTCGAGTTGCGGAATTCGGAAGTGAAGAGAGTACGTTAATATGAATCCGTGATAATGCGTCGGCAACAACATTTTCTTTTCCAGGTTTATATAAAATCTCACAGTCATAGTCGGCTGCTCGTTCCATCCATCGAAGTTGTCGTTGATTGAGATTCGATTGTGTCTTAAGGTATACAAGTGAACGGTGATCGGTATA
>Ga0335078_10008643_pt1 | contig 15128 bp, 11 predicted proteins | sample Lox_Sample_32_FD_206711 | JGI IMG/M metagenome (GOLD analysis project Ga0335078, IMG submission 206711) | Soil microbial communities from Loxahatchee National Wildlife Refuge, Florida, United States - Lox_Sample_3.2 | ecosystem: Environmental > Terrestrial > Soil > Wetlands | place: USA...
CCTCATCGCCGGGCGCAGCCTGGCGGCGTCGCTTTCCCGCACATCCGTCATCGTGGCGGCGCTCGCCACAGCCATTGCGATGATGGCGAGCGTGGGCATCATGGTGGCGAGTTTTCGAGAGACGGTGACGCTGTGGCTTGACGTGCAACTCCGCGCCGACCTCTACGTGGCGCCTGCCGGCCGCGGCGCGGCGGGTGAATACGCGCCGCTGCCCGCGGGAGTGCCGGAAATCCTAGCCGCGACACCGGGAGTGGCCGCGGTTGATCTGCTCCATGCATTCCCGTTCCACTTCCGCGGCGAGCGCTCGACGCTTGGCGCGAATGACCTGGAGGTTCTCCGGCGCTACGGCCGCCTGCGCTTTTTGCCGGGCGAGAATCGCGATTCCATTCTGCGGTCGCTACCCGGTCAGGACCGCGCCATCGTCAGCGAGCCCTTTGCCAATAAGTTCGGCATTCGGCCCGGCGACCGCCTCGTACTCCCGCTCGGCGCGCGCGACGTGCCGGTCACGGTGGCCGGCGTGTACTACGATTACTCGAGCAGCCAGGGCTTTGTCCTGCTGGACCAGTCCACACTCTGGAAATACCTGCCGGGGCAACCGCCCACCAATGCGGCCATCTACCTGAAGCCTGGAGTGGACGCCAGGACCGCCGGGCGAGACATACAACGCCGCTCTGCAGGCCTGGGTGTCACCATCAACCTCAATCAATCGCTGCGGCGTAACGCGATTGTGATTTTCGACCGCACCTTCGCAATCACGTGGGCGCTGGAGGCTGTCGCCATCATAGTGGCCATGCTGGGGGCGGCCAATTCATTGCTGGCGTTAGTGCTCGACCGCCGCCGTGAACTCGGGCTGCTGCGCTATCTGGGAGCTTCGTCGCGGCAATTGCGCGGCATGATCCTGATGGAAGCAGGCTTTCTCGGGCTGCTCGCGACGTTTCTCGGATTGGCGCTCGGGTTCGCACTTTCGCTACTATTGATATTCGTAGTTAACAAGCAGAGCTTTGGCTGGACCATCCAGTTCCATCCCCCTGTAAACCTGCTGGCGGGCGCGCTGCTGCTGGTGTGGTGCGTAACGGTGCTTGCCGGGTTATACCCCGCGCGGGTGGCCGCGCGGTTAGACCCGATCGACGTGATACACGAAGAGTAAATGTTGGAAAACGACACTCCGCGCGCGCTGCAAGAAGCGCTCCAGGTTCTCGAACGCGAGTTCGCGGGGCTGCCGGATTTCCAGGCGGCGGACGCGGGCGGAATCAACGCGGTGATGGGCGAGGTCGCCTCGCGCCTCGGCGACAATTATCCGTATTTTCATCCGCTCTATGCCGGCCAGATGCTGAAGCCGCCGCACTCGGTGGCGCGCGCGGCCTATGCGCTGGCGACTTGGATCAATCCCAACAACCACGCGCTGGACGGCGGGCGCGCGAGTTCGGAAATGGAACGCCAGGCGGTGGCGCAGATTGCCGCGATGTTCGGCTGGCGCGAACACCTGGGCCATCTTGCCGGAGGCGGCACGATGGCCAACCTCGAGGCGCTGTGGGTGGCGGGGCGGCTGCATCCGGGGAAGAAAATCGCGGCGTCGTCGCAGTCGCATTACACGCATGAACGGATCAGCGGCGTGCTGCAACTTCGGTTCGCGAAGGTCGCGTCGGACACGCGCGGCCGCATGGATCCGGCTGCGCTGGAATGTCTGCTCAAGACCGGAGATATCGGATGCGTCGTCGCCACGCTCGGCACCACGGCCACGGGCTCGGTGGATCCGCTGCCGGAGATCCTGGCATTACGGGACCGTTACGGGTTTCGCGTTCACGTGGACGCCGCGTACGGCGGCTATTTTACGCTGGCTGACAATCTGGGAGCCGAGGCGCGGGCAGCCTTCGACCGGATTTCGGAAGCGGATTCGATCGTGATCGATCCGCACAAGCATGGGCTGCAACCCTACGGCTGCGGATGCGTGCTGTTCCGCGACCCGGCGGTGGGGACCTTGTACCAGCACGATTCGCCGGCCACGTATTTTTCGTCGAGGCAGCAGCATCTGGGCGAGATTTCCCTCGAATGCTCGCGACCGGGGGCTTCGGCCGTGGCGTTGTGGGCGACGATGCGGCTGCTGCCGCTGGCCCGCGGAGGCGAATTTGCGCGCGGATTGTCGGCGTGCCGGCGCGCGGCGTTGGCACTGCACGCGCGACTCGCGGACGATGCCCGGTTTATGGTGCCGTTTGAGCCGCAGCTCGATATTGCGGTGTGGGCGCCGCGAGGCGGTTCGGCTCAGCGCATCTTCGACGAGGCCGCGCGGCGGAACCTGCACCTCGCGCTGGCTCGCTTACCTGGCGCGTTTTTCGGAAGCACGGAGCCGGAAGTGCTCACGCTCCGCTCGGTGCTGATGAAGCCCGAACACGAGCAGTGGATCGATCGCATCTGGGAAATTCTATGCGAGGCCACGAACCATGCACATTAGTCGGTGGGGCAGGCTCTCAGCCTGCGGACCCGATCTCCGCGGGTCCAGCCGGCCGGAAGGCCGGCCAGAATTGGATGCCCGGGAGCCTTACGCGACGTAGACGAAATTCATGAACAGTTCAAACGCATCAATTCGAAATATCGCCATCATTGCGCACGTTGATCATGGCAAGACCACGCTTGTGGACGCCATGCTCAACCAAAGCGGGATCTTCGGCTCGCACGAAGAGCACGTCGACCGCGTCATGGATTCCAACGAGCTCGAACGCGAGCGCGGAATCACGATTCTCGCCAAAATTACGGGCGTGCGCTATCACGGCATCAAAATCAACATCGTCGATACGCCCGGACACAGCGATTTCGGAGGGGAAGTCGAGCGCGCGCTCAAAATCGTCGACGGCGTCATGCTGCTGGTGGACGCGAGCGAAGGGCCGCTGCCGCAGACGCGGTACGTGCTCATGAAGGCGCTCGAAGCGAAACTGCCGCCGATCGTCGTGATCAATAAGATCGACCGGCCGGACGCGCGCGTGGCCGAGGTTCTGAACGAGATTTACGATCTGTTCATCGATCTCGACGCCACCGAAGACCAGCTTGATTTTCCCGTGCTCTACACCATCGCGAAGACCGGCATCGCCAAGAAGGCGATGGAAGACCAATCGAACGATCTGCGACCTTTGTTCGACGCCATCGTACAGCACATTCCGTGTCCCAAGGGCGATTTCGAAAACGTGCTGCAGATGCTGGTGGCGAACCTGGATTACAGCGATTACCTCGGCCGGCTGGCCATCGGGCGCGTGTTCCAGGGCACGCTGCGGCTGGGCGATGAAGTCGCGATTGCCAAACGAGACGGCTCCCTTCACAACACACGAATCACGAAGCTGTATTCGTTCGAAGGCCTCAAGCGCGTAGATGAGACGATCGGCCGGCCGGGCGACATTCTGGCAATTGCCGGAGTCGAGGGGATCACGATCGGCGAAACCGTGACCAACGCCGAAACGCCGAACCCGCTGCCGCCCATCCAGATCGACGAGCCGACGATTGCAATGGCCTTCACGATCAACACCTCGCCGTTTTCCGGCCGTGAAGGACAGTGGGTCACGTCTCGCAATCTGCGCGACCGGCTGGATAAGGAATTGCTTACCAACGTGTCGATCCGGGTGGAAGAGCTTGGTCACGACACCTTCAAGGTGATGGGCCGCGGCGAATTGCAGCTCGCTATTCTCATCGAGATGATGCGGCGTGAAGGGTACGAACTGGCGGTAGGCAAGCCCGAGATTCTCACCCGCACGGTCGATGGCAAGGTGCAGGAACCCGTGGAGCACTTGACGATTGATTGCCCCGAAGCGTTCATCGGCGTGGTGATCGAAAAGCTCGGCCAGCGCAAGGGCAAGATGGAGAAGATGGTGAACCACGGCTCGGGCCGCGTGCGCCTGGAGTTTTACGTGCCGTCGCGCGGGCTGATCGGGCTGCGCAGTGAGATTCTCACCGATACACGCGGCACCGCGATCATGAACTCTCTGTTCCACGGCTATATCGAATGGCAGGGCGACATCCCGATGCGGCCCACCGGTTCGCTGGTTGCCGACCGCGCGGGCAAGGTCACCGGTCACGCCGTGTTCAACCTGCAGGAGCGTGGCGAAATCTTCGTGGCCCCGGGCACCGAGGTTTATGAAGGCATGATCGTCGGCGAAAACGCCCGCGAAAAAGACCTCGACGTCAACATCGTCAAGGAGAAAAAGCTGACGAACATGCGCTCCTCGACAGCCGATGAAGCCATCCGGCTGGTGCCGCCGCGGATTCTGAACCTGGAGCAGGCGATCGAATTCATCCGCGAGGACGAATACGTCGAAGTGACACCGGGGTCGATCCGCCTTCGCAAGAAGGTCTTGAAAGCGAATCAGCGGTAATTCTACGAGGCCGTCTGCGCGAGCTGCCCCTTCCGAAACTCGGCGATTTCCTGAATCTCCGGTTCGCTGAGCCGGAACTCCATCGCGCCGATGACGCCCTCTACCTGTTGCGGCGAGCGCATCCCCACGATCGCGGCGGTCACGGCCGGATGCCGCAGCGTCCAGGCAATGGCGACTTCTCCGGCCGTCCGGCCATGCCGCGCGCCGATCTGCTTCATCAAGTCTGCCAATGCCAGGTTGCGGGTCAAATGCGGCTCCTGGAAATTCAGCGCCTTCCGACGGAAATCGTCCTGCGGAAAATTCGCGATCCGCTCGCGCGTCATGGCTCCCGTGAGCAGGCCCGATTTCATCGGCGAATACACAATCACCCCGATTCCGTGCTGCTGGCAGTACGGCAGAATCTCATTCTCCACCTCCGGTGACACCGCCGAATAGGGTGGCTGCAGCGACGTAATCGGCGCGATTTTCCGGCAGCGCTCCATCTGGCCCGCGTTGAAATTGGAGACGCCGATCCACCGCACCTTTCCTTGTTTCTGAAGCTGGGCCAGCGCCTGCCAGCCTTCTTCGAGTTCCGGATCGGGGTCCGGCCAGTGAACCTGGTAGAGGTCGATGGTGTCCACATTTAGCCGCCTAAGACTGGCTTCGCATTCCCGCCGCACGGAATCCGCTTTCAAAGACCGGCTGATTTCGCGCTTCTCGTTCCACACCAGCGCGCACTTGGTGAAGAGGTAGGGCCGCTTGGAGCGGCCGGCCAGCGCGCGCGCCACTACTTCCTCGGAATGGCCAAGGCCGTAGATCGCGGCGGTGTCGATCCAGTTGATGCCGTGGTCTATCGCCGCGTGAATCGCGGCGACCGACTGTGCATCGTCCTGAGGGCCCCAGGCGAACGCCCAGCCGCCTCCGCCCATCGCCCACGCGCCGACGCCAACCGGCGTCAGTTCCATGTCACTATTTCCCAAGCGCTTTTTCGTCATCATCCTTTACAATATCGAACGTTGACTGATTCCGCGAAAACACCCGCCACCGTAATTGGTGCCGGACCGAACGGCCTCACGGCCGCCATCGAGCTGGCTTCGGCCGGCTATGAGGTGACCGTGCACGAAGCCAACGCCCAGATCGGCGGCGGCGCCCGCACAACCGAGCTGACTCTGCCCGGTTTTCAGCACGACGTCTGCTCCGCCGTGCATCCCATGGCCGTCAGCTCGCCCTGCTTCGAGAATTACCCGCTGGCGAAATACGGCCTGGAATGGATTCATCCCGACGCCCCGCTTGCGCATCCGCTGGATGACGGCACGGCGGTGATGATCGAGGATTCTTTCGATGGCACGTGCGCCCTTCTCGGCCGCGATGGCGAAGCGTGGCGGCGGCTCTTTGAGCCGCTAGCGGAAGCCTGGCACGAACTGCGGCATGACGTGCTCGGCCCGCCCTTTCACGTTCCGAGCGCGCCGCGGGCATTCACGAGCTTTGGGCTGGATGCCATCAAGCCGGCACGCTCCCTGGCCGAGTCGCGATTTCGCGGCGATCGCGCACGCGCATTGTTCGCCGGCATCGCCGCGCATGCCATCATGCCGCTCGAAGCGCGGCCGAGCGCCGCCTTCGCTCTGGTGCTCGGCGCAGCCGCCCAGTCGGTCGGATGGCCGATTCCCAAGGGCGGCGCGCAATCGATCACGGATGCATTGGCAGCCCATCTGCGCGCGCTCGGCGGGGTCATCCGCACCGAATCGCGGGTCCAGACCTTGCCTGCCACCGGCCTCACCCTATGCGATATCACGCCCCGCCAGCTTTTGCCGATGGCCGCGGAACGCCTGCCCACCTCGTATCGCAAGATGCTCGCCAATTATCGCTATGGCCCCGGTGTGTTCAAGCTCGATTGGGCGCTGGATGCGCCGATTCCCTGGCTGGCGCCGGATTGCCGCCGTGCCGGCACCGTTCACCTCGGCGGAACCCTCCCCGAAATCGCCGCGTGGGAATCGCGCTTTGAAGGCGCGCCATTCGTGTTGCTCGCCCAGCCGACGCTTTTCGACGCTTCGCGCGCGCCGCAAGGCCGTCATATCGCGTGGGCCTACTGCCACGTGCGCAACGGCTCGGCGGCCGATTACACGGAGGCCATTGAATCACAGGTGGAGCGCTTCGCCCCCGGCTTCCGTTCGCATATCCTCGCCCGCCACGTGCTCACCGCGCCGGCGATGGAATTTCACAATGCCAACCTGGTGGGCGGCGATATCAACGGCGGTGCCATGGATTTTTCGAATTTCCTCTTGCGCTCAACACGTCTCCGTTACCGCACCCCGTTGAAGGATGTCTTCCTCTGTTCGTCCTCGACGCCCCCGGGCGGCGGCGTCCACGGCATGTGCGGCTATCACGCAGCGAAGATGGCGATACCTAAGTAGGGCAGGCTTCAGCCTGCGCGCCGGCTTCAGCCGGCCCACAGGTCCCAGGTAGTATAAGTTTATGTCCGCCCAGGCTTCCGCCGTCCCTCGCTCCAGCCAGTCATTTCTCGCCGGCGGCATGTTCGCAGTTCTCGCCATCGCACTAGCCAAGCTCATCCTCCACTGCGTCTTCAACAACCGCTACGATTACTTCCGCGACGAGTTCGATTACCTGGCGTGCGGCAATCATCCGGCGTGGGGCTACGTCGACCAGCCGCCGCTGACCCCGATGCTCGCCAAGCTCACGACGCTGGTGCTCGGCGAATCGTTGCGGGCCGTCCGGTTTCTGCCCGCGCTGGCGTCGTCGGTTCTGGTAGTCCTGGCGGCGCTGATCGCGCGCGAGTTCGGTGGCCGGCGCTTTGCCCTGCTGCTCACCGCGGTCTCGATTCTGGTCGCGCCGATGTACCTGTCGAATGGCAGCCTGTTCACCACCAATTTCCTCGAGCCGTTGCTCTGGATGGGCTGCGCGTATGGCGCCATCCTGGCCATCAACCGCAACGACCCACGCTACTGGCTGTGGTTCGGCGTGATCGCCGGCATCGGCCTGCAAGAAAAATATTCCATCGTCTTCTTCGCCGCCGGCATGATCGCCGGCCTGCTCCTCACGCCGCAGCGCCGCGCTTTCGCCAGCCGCTGGATATGGCTGGGCGGCCTTGCCGCGTTCCTGATCTTCCTTCCGAACCTGCTTTGGAACGTCGCCAACCAATGGCCGTTTTTGCAATTGATGCGAAACATCAAGGCCGATGGCCGGGACGTGGTCCTCAGCCCGCTCGCATACTTCACGCAGCAGGGTCTGCTGATCGGGCCGCTCGCCATGCCGATCTGGATCATCGGGCTGATCGCGTTGCTCGCCGTTCCGCGCTGGAAACGCTATCTTATGCTCGGCCTTTGTTACCTCGTTACGTTTACGATTTTTGTCGCTCTCCACGGCAAGAACTATTACCTGGCGCCGATCTATCCGATGCTGCTGGCGGCCGGCGCGGTGGTCATCGAGAGTGCGTTCGAGCGCTGGCGCCAGCCGTGGTTAAAACCGGCGACGCTCGGAGTACTTCTTCTGGCGGGAGCTCTGCTCGCGCCCATCACCGTGCCGGTTCTGACGGCTAATCAATTTCTCACCTACGCGAACGCGCTGCCGTTTGCCATCCCGCGCTCGGAGAAGAGCCACCTGTCGGCCGCGCTGCCGCAGCATTATGCCGATCAGTTCGGCTGGCGGGAAATGGTCGCCGTGACGGCGCAAGGCTGGAATCAGCTTTCTGCGGGCGAACGCCGCGATTGCGCCGTCTTCGGACAAAACTACGGCGAGGCCGGCGCGGTGGATTTCTTCGGCCCGCGCTACGGCTTGCCCCCCGCGATTAGCGGTCACCAGACTTATTATTTGTGGGGTCCGCGCGCTTATTCGGGGAACTGCCTGATCGTGATTGGCGATCGAAAGGAGGCGCTCAATCGCCTGTTCGAACGAGTCGATCTGGTCGGGAGCTCCGATGACCAGTACGCCCTGGAACGCCACGTCCCGGTCTATCTCTGCCGCGGCGCGAAGTTCGGAACCCTTGCGCAGATCTGGCCGCGCCTCAAGAAGTGGCGTTGAACAGGCGGCGAACCCTCAATCATTTACTTCGACTGTGTTAGAGTAATGGCGCATGGCGACGCATTCGACGATCGAGCGGGTCATCAACCAGATTCTCCCGCCTTCCTGCCGCGAACATGTGCTGGGCGACCTGGAAGAGCAGTTTCATGCGACCGAAGGCGGCGCGCGGCGGTATTTGTTGGAGGCGCTGCGCACCGTGCCGCTGGTCATTTTCAGCCAGATGCGCTGTCGAGTCGGGCCGCGGCTTCTGGCGGCGCAAGCGCTGGCGGCGTTCACATCGTTCATCGCCGCGGACTTTCAGGCGGGCCCGACTGCAACTTTCTGGGCCGCCGGCGACGGGCTGATCCGGCTTGCAATCCCGGCGTTGCTGCTCGTGGCTGTGTTGATTCTGGTTGACACGTACCGGCTGCCCAAACCTAGACCGCCGTTGGATTCGATGCTCGTGGCAAGTTTGGCGGCAGCCGTGACCTGGCTCTTCAACTCTCTCTTGTCCGCGGCGGCGCCGCGGCTGGCCTTGTCTTCCGTCCTACTGACGTTTGGCACCGTGAACGCGTTCTGCCTCCTGGCAGTGCTACGGATGTTTCTCGGCTCCGGCTCCCAACGGCCCGCGATGGCGTCCGGCCCGCCTGCGCCAGACCGGATTCTGGAAGGGGCCCGCCGGTTTGAGAAAGAAATCCGCCAGCGAACGGTCGGTGGAATTGCGATCGCCGCCTCACTCATCCTGTACTTTGCGGTGATGTTTTATTACTTCCCCAGCGTCCTGCAGCGGCTCGGAGCCGGGCTCTCGGTAGCGGCCCTTTGTTACATGGCGTGGCAAGTCTACCGGTATCGCGGCGTTCCCATTTCGTTCGATCACGGGCTTCCGGGTTGCCTGCCTGTTCTCCGGGCCGAACTCGAACGGCAGCGCGACTTCCATCGCGGAGCACTGCTCTGGCTGCGGCTGGGCGTTTTCCTTCCGGGTCCGGCCCTGTTCCTGGCGGGCTTTGCGTTGGCATACCCGGGCCTCCGGCCTGCCTTCGCCGTCCTCGCCGGGATCATCGCATTTCTCGGCCTGATGGCCGTGCCGTTGAATCTCCAGTTGGCTCGGCGCTATCAGCTTCAACTGGAACGGATCCAGACGCTCGACCGGCAGCCCTGATCAGCGCGTCACGGTCGCCGTTAACGGAGTTTCCCGGAACGATCCGCCGACGAATAACTTGTAATCACCCGGCAGCAGTTCCCAGCCATCCTTTTGCTCATTGAAGATCGAAAGGAACTTCGGGTCCAGCCGCACCGTCACGGTTTTCGATTCGCCGGGCTCGAGCGGAATCTTGTCCCACCCGACCAGCCGCCGCGGCTCCTTCGCGTCGGCCGGCAACGCGGCGTAGACCTGCGCGATCTCCGCGCCCGCGCGTGGGCCGGTGTTCCGGACCGTGAACGACACGCTGTCGATGCTCGCGCGCAGCCCCGAGTAGGCAAAGGTTGTGTACGAGAGTCCGTGGCCGAACCAGAACAGCGGCTCCTTGTTCTCGGCGTCGAACCATTTGTAGCCTACCTTCAGGCCTTCGCTGTAATCGACATCGAAATCCGGCATGCGGTCGCGGCTATTGGCGGGCAGCAGGTTCATGCCAGGCACCTTGGGATGCGGCAGTTCGGCGTCGGATTTGGCGAAGGTGGCCGGCAGTTTCGCCGAGGGATTGACCACGCCGAACAGGATGTTGGCCGTAGCCTCGGCGCCGCGAATCCCGGGATACCAGACCTCAAGCGCCGCGCCCACTTGCCCGATCCATGGCATCGCCGCCGGGCCGCCGGTTTCCATCACCACGATCGTGCGCGGATTGGCGGCGGCGATCGCGCTTACCAACTGGTCTTGATTGTCGGGCAGCGTGAGGGTCGCCAGATCCTTGCCTTCACTGGTCGGCTGGTTGACGAACACCACCGCCACTTCCGCTCCTTTGGCGATGGCCGCCGCCGACGCCACGTCCTTGCCCTCATTGAACCGCACGCTGGCATGCGGCGCCCCGGCGCGAATGGCTTTCAGCGGCGAAGACGGGAACCACACCGGAGGCCCGCCGAACACGCCCGGCCCGCCGCCTGGAGGATCCACCTGCGCCGAACCGCCGCCAGACAGCACGCTCGTATCCGCATGCGATCCGATGACCGCGATCGACTTCACTGCGGCGGCGTTCAAGGGCAGTAGTCCATTGGCATTTTTCAGGAGCACCGAAGCCTGTTCCGCGATGCGCTGCGCGATCTCCGCGCCGCCGAACGGATCCACCACGCGGCCGAGCGGCGGATCGTCGATGATTCCGGCCGCGAACTCGGTGCGCAGGATCCGGTGGACCATGTCGTCGAGCCGCGCCTTCGCAATCGCCCCGCTCTGCACGGCCTTCTTCAACGGATCGCCGAGATATCGGTCTCCCGGCTCTTCGTTATCCAGCCCGGCCATTACGGCCTTGGTGGTGCTGTGGGTTCCGCCCCAGTCCGAAATCACAAACCCTTTGAAGCCCCAGTCCTTCTTCAACACCTGATTCATGAGGTAGTCGTTCTCGCAGGCCCAGTCTCCGTTGACCTTGTTATACGAGCACATCACCATGCCGGGCTGGCCTTCGGTGACCGCGATTTCGAATGCCAGCAGGTCGGTCTCGCGCATCGCCCGCTTGCCGAGTTTGGCATTGCCGATGTTGCGGCCAGTCTCCTGGTCGTTGAACGCGAAGTGCTTCACGTCGCCGATGACCTTCTGTTCCTGCAGCCCGCGGACGAACTGCGCCACCATTTTGCCGGCCAGAACCGGATCTTCGCCCGCGTATTCGAAGTTGCGGCCGTTGCGCGGCTCGCGCATCAGGTCCATGCCGCCGCCGAGCGAGACGTTGTATTGCTGGTCGCGCAGCTCGCGGCCGATCAGCGCGCCGTAGTCGTGCGCCAGCTTCGGGTCCCAGGTGGCGGCCTCGGCGATGGTCGAAGGAAGCAGCGTGGAATAGCGTCCGCGCGAAGCGGCGGCCCGCACTCCCACCGCCGAATCCGCCAGTTGCAGATCGGGCAGGCCGAGCCGCGGAATTCCCGCGATCATTCCTGCCCCGCCGTTCGAACGCACCCCCGACTTATCGAATCCGCCCGTGCCGTGCACCAGCGTGATCTTCTCGTCCAGTGTCATCTGCGCGAGCACCAGGTCCGCGCGCTGATCGGGAGAAAGACTTCGGTTCATCCAGGGACGCGCCGCCGCGCCGTCCTGAGCCGTCACGGGCGCCCACGCGAGCAGCGAAACGAGGCCGCCCGCGCCAAAGAGCTTCCGAAGGTTGCCGTTCATGCCCCATAGGGTATCTCGCTTTGAGCGCGTTTACAGGACCCCGCCGATGGTAAGATCAGCGGTAACCGTGACCATCCGCCCGGCGAGCGACTCCTCGCTCCTTGTCTCGTTTGGCGATGCCATTTCGCTCGATGCTCACCGGCAGGTGCTGCGTCTGATGCATTCGTTCGCCGAACCGCCGCTCGGCATCCGCAATCTGCACCCGGCGTTCGCTTCCGTGCTGGTCGATTTCGATCCCCGCCGCCGCACGCACGAGGATGTCGAATCCCTGGTGCGCGAGCGGTTCGCCGGAACTTCGGAAATCTCCCGGCCCGAACGAAGGGTGGTCGAGATCCCGGTTTGCTATGGAGGCGAATTCGGCCCCGATCTCGCCGACGTGGCGCGGCACACCCGCCTGTCGCCCGAGCGCGTCATCGAACTGCACGCTTCGGCCGAATACCTGGTTTATTTTCTCGGCTTCTCGCCCGGGTTTCCGTATCTCGGCGGCATGCCTCCCGAGTTGGCGACGCCGCGGCTTTCCGCCCCGCGCAAGCGGGTTCCGGCCGGCAGCGTGGCGATCGGCGGCGCGCAGACCGGCGTCTATCCGATGGAATCTCCCGGCGGCTGGCGGCTCATCGGGCGCACTGCGCGGACCTTGTTCGACCCCGCGGCCGACCCGCCCGCGTTGCTCGAAATGGGCAACCATGTGCGCTTCGTGCCCGTGAAGGAGCTGCCCCGTTGAACGCCATTCGCGTGGTGCGGCCCGGCTTTCAGACCAGCGTGCAGGATCTGGGGCGCTTCGGCCATGCGCACCAGGGCGTCTCCGCTTCCGGCGCGGCCGATGCTCTGGCGTTGCGTGCCGCCAATCTGCTGGTGGGCAATGCCGAGAACGCGGCGGCCTTGGAAATGACGCTGGTAGGCGGCGCGTTCGAATTTGAATCGGAAGCCGTCGTGGCGCTGACCGGCTCCGATTTCGCCGCCGGCCTGCCGCTGTGGACCGCGGTCGAATTGAAAGCGGGTGGCGTGGTGCGTTGCGGCGCGTCTCAATCGGGCGCGCGCTGCTATCTGGCGGTTCGCGGCGGCATCGATGCGCCGAAGGTTCTCGGCAGCGCGTCCACGCACCTGCTGACCGGCGTTGGCGGACGCGCTCTCCGGGCGGGCGATGTTCTCCCGATCGGAGAGGCGGCCGTTCGCCGGCCGAAGCGGGGTTCCGTGGCGCCGCCGCAATTCTCCCGAGACGTTCTCCGCGTGACCGCCGGTCCGCAGGCGGAGTGGTTCGGCGATGAACTCTACCAGGGTTGCTATACCGTCCAGGAAGAATCCAACCGCATGGGCTTGCGGCTCCGCGGCCCGGCCATCCCGAGCCCGGCCGGCATGATGCTCACTGAAGGGGTGTCGCTCGGCGCGATCCAGGTGCCGCCAGACGGCCAGCCGATCCTCCTGTTTGTCGAGCATCAGACGACCGGCGGATATCCCAAGCCGGCCGCGGTGATCTCGGCTGACCTGACGCGGGTCGGCCAGTTGCGCCCGCGCGACACGGTCCGGTTCGAACTCGTCACGCTCGACCAGGCACTGGCCTGGTTGCAAGAGCAGGAGCGATGGCTGTATTCCTTGATCTAGCGATGGACCTCAACTGCGACATGGGCGAACTCGAGGACGCCGCGCACGAAGCGGCTCTCATGCAGTACATCACGTCGGCCAATATTGCCTGCGGCGGCCATGCCGGCGATGAGCAGACCATGGAACGGACGGCGCGGCTCGCGTTGGCGCGCGGCGTGCGGATCGGCGCGCATCCCAGTTATCCCGACCGGGCGAATTTCGGCCGGCTGGAAATGGATCTGGCATCGGAGGAAATCGAGCGTACGGTCCGCGAACAGATCGAGCGCCTGGAACGAGTAGTTCGCGATCTGGGCGGCGCGATCACCCACGTCAAGCCGCACGGCGCTCTTTACAACGTGGCGGCACGCGACGAACGGGTGGCGCGCGCGGTCGGCCGGGCGGTGCTCGCCTGGAATCCAAATACGACCCTATTTGCCCTCTTAGGTTGTCCTTCGATCGAGGTGTGGCGCGGCATGGGGCTTCGGATCGCCGCTGAAGCCTTCGCCGACCGGCGCTACGAGGCCGACGGCTCGCTCCGCTCCCGCAAGTTCGCGGACGCTCTGATCACCAATCCGAGTGAAGCCGCCGCTCAACTTGAGCGGTTTTTGCGCGAAGGCAAGGCCCAAACTTTGTGCGTCCACGGCGATACACCGGGCGCGGTCGAGATTTTGAAGGCGTGCCAGAACGCGATCAAGGCAAACGACTTAAGTAACATCTAGACGCATCGGTTGGCGCCTCGTTGCGGTGTTGTCGGCGGCGCTGGAGCTAGACTCGTTCGGTCAGCCCACCGCGCAGATTGCGCCGTTTTGGCTCTGCTGCGGAATCGTTCTAGCGGTGGTAGCGGAAGGCTCCGCCTTGCGCACGCGCGCAGCGCGGACCGTCTGATATCAGAAATCAAGGCGCTTCGCGCCGGCGCAAGCCGGAGGCTGCCACTACCGAGCATGCTGGAAAACAGGAATAAAGAGTCTGATAATCCGACATGACGTGACTGCGCCGCCGCGCAACCTGTTTCTTTTCTGTACGGCCTTTCCCGTGCATTTGATGGTGCCGGGAAAGGAGATTTTCCGTGAATGATCCATCTACATACTGGCTGACCTTCACCAACATCGCCCTGGGACTCGTCGTTTTGGTTTGCTGCGTGGCGGTGTCGATCGGGGTTTTCCAGGAACTGGCGGCGCGGCGCAAGAAACGCGCGGCCGCCGATGCGTTCGAGCGCGAACTGGCCGCAGGGTACCTCGGCGGTCACGCTTTCAACCTACCGAATCTCGGCGTCACCATGGCCGATGGCGGCGAAGAGGTGAGGAAGAAAGAACCGCGCCCATGACCTGCCCATTCCTTCGCGAGGCGCAGGTCAAGTATTGCCAGACGGCGGCGGTGCGGACCTTGATTCCGCTGGCCCAGGCAGCTTCGGCGCAGGAGAAGTGCTCGAGTTCGGCGCACGCGACCTGCCCGATCTACCAGGACCAGCCGCTGCCCGAGGGCCATGAAGGCGCCTGCCCGCACCTGCGGGAATCGCTGATGCAGTACTGCGCGGCCGCGCCCGTCACCAAGTTCATCCCCTATAGCGAGTCACTGCTGTCGCGCTGCGGGAACGACAGCTACCGCTATTGCGAGCTGTACCTGGGGATGGCGCATCCGGGCGCGGCGGCGGCACCCAGCGACGAAATCGCCATGCCGGACTGGCTGCTCTACGCGGCCAACCACATGTGGCTCGACCTCACCAGCGACGGCATGGTTCACGCCGGCATCGACGCGTTTCTGGCCCGCGTGCTGGGAAGAGTCGATGGCATCACTTACGTGCGTCTCAAAGGGCGGCAGCGCCCGGCGGCCGTGCTGACCGCGGCGGGAACCGATTTCGAAATCACGTTTCCGAATGTGTTTGAGGTGACCGCCTG
>Ga0335078_10008644_pt1 | contig 15127 bp, 11 predicted proteins | sample Lox_Sample_32_FD_206711 | JGI IMG/M metagenome (GOLD analysis project Ga0335078, IMG submission 206711) | Soil microbial communities from Loxahatchee National Wildlife Refuge, Florida, United States - Lox_Sample_3.2 | ecosystem: Environmental > Terrestrial > Soil > Wetlands | place: USA...
AACAATAATGACCACAAAGCGGTTCAGATGAACCTCATCAAGCCGCAAGAATAATCACTTTGTTACGAATGCAAGGTCACGCCGACCGCAGCATCCCGTTCGTCCAGTGTTGATTCTCTATCTTCCGAATCACGCCTTCCAAAACGCTTACCTTGTTCTGCAGGACGGTTTTGAATTCATGATGCTTTGCTTTCGCAATCTCCCTGAGCAGTTCCCGATGATGCTCTTCCAGAACTTCCAACAGCAGTTCTCGTTCATTTGCAGTTAGCGTCAGTTCCATATTGCCTCCCCTTGCAAATGACGCAGCTTACCTTCCGGCGCGCACGAAGTTGCCGTTAGTGGCATTAATCACGGCCACTCCCTGCCGGTCGGATTGGTTGGTTCCATAGATAAGCGTCCACAGCAACTCTCTCTGTCTCGTGTCCCAATCCAACAAGTAAAGCACCGGTTGCTTCGAATCTTTCTTGATCAGCGCCGTCCCTCCGTGTTCCAGGCTGGTCTCGAATGCTTTGTCCGAGTCATTCTGAAAATATGAAGGATGGAACATGAGCGCTGGAACATTGGATGGATACGCACTCTCCGACGTCGACGTGAGTCCAAATGCCGGCGCCGACGATAGACGACTGCCCGAGCAAATGAACGTCCTCATCGTCCCGCGACTCTGAGAACCGAAGATCACCGTCCAAACCGTTGCCGTTCCACCTTGCCCGGTGGCTTCTCCCGTGAGTTGAGATTCCATGTGAAACGGCAGCGCGTCGGGCTCCCAACGTTGCGCAAGGCTCACCGTGTTCGTAAAGCACTGCCTCGCGGTGGAAGGAGCCGGCGGCTTTTGCTCGGCTTTCGCCGACGTCGCAGGCGCTTGGGTTGTGGCAGGTGGATTCGACCCGCATCCGGCGAGAAATATGATTGCGGCAAGAAGAATGAAAACTAACTTCCTAAAATATGTGGACATCAGTCACCTCAAGTTTGAGAAACGAGTATTGGCACGACTCACATCAGAGAGGAGAGGGCGCTTGCGAGCGCCCTCCCCTAGTCCAAGCCTCGAAAGGCTCAGAATTCGAAACGCGCACCCAATTCCGTATGTAGCGACGGAACGGCTGCCGCACTGTAGCCGCTTAACCCTCCGTTCACAGCATTGCTCGGGCCAGAACAGAAAGCCCGCGGCGTGTTGTAGGTTGCTGCATTCACATCCTCTTCATAGCTGTTGCAGAAATTCGCTCGATTAAACAGGTTGTAGAACTCGGCAAACACCGAAAACTTCGTGCGCTCGCCAAATTTGAAGTACTTGGTCGTGCGCAGGTCCATTTCGATGAATGGCTTGCCGGTCAAGGTGTTGGGTTTGATCATCTCGCAGCCCGGAGTCAGGATGGGATCTATCTCCGTACTGCCGACGCACACTCGATCGATTTTGTTTCTTCCGTCTCCGTCAATGTCCGTGCCGGCCAGTTCGCTATACGGACGACCCGAAGCCGCCTGGAAGATCGGCGAAATTTCGATCTTGCCAGGTAACTCGAAGATGCCGCTTCCGACAAAACGATGACGCTCGTCGAAAGTGGTCCGGGCGAATTCGTTCGACTGGAACTCCTGGGTTGGTGTGACGGCCAACGGGCTGCCACCGTACGAGGCCGTTGGGTATCCACCCCACGACCGCGACCATGACATCACGTAGCTGGCCTGAAACATGAAACGCTTGCTCATGCGTTTCTTCAGTTGGAAGTTGATACCGTCATACATGGATCGGTTCTCGCTCGAGTAGTCATAGATATGAGCGAAACGACCCGCTGTGAGTGTGGGATCGCCCAATGCGATTCCAGCATCCTGGAAGGCCAAGTCCATCAGCCGCGTGCTCGCTCCGGATACGCACCGCGGATCGGCTGAATTGCCCCCAAACGTCGGATCGCACACCGGGCCGATCACGGGGTTAGCATTGAGCACGCGCTCTTCATGCGTGCCCAGGATGTGGTAGTAGTCGATGGAGAAAGCATAGTCAGGATTGATCTGATACGCCCACCCGATCGACGCCTGTTGTGACCATGGATCGGTAATGTGAGGATCCGTAATCCGGCCGACTGCGCCCCCGGCAATATCCGAACTGAGTCCTGTCGGGACCGGGAATGGGTCGACGCCGAACCGGAAACCGCACATGTTGAACCCCCCTGTGTTCGTGCAGGCGTTCCCAGGTTTGTCGCTGCTCAGGTAATCGAATGCGGTCTGATAAATGACGGGCTGACTCTGTTGGATCGACCACAGCGTGATGTTCTGGAAGATCTGGTCACGAGCAATGCCATATCCTCCGCGGACCACATGTTTGCCATTTCCTAGAACATCCCAGGCGAAACCAAGCCGTGGCTGGAATTCTTTCCAGTCAGCCGTGCTTCGAGTGAGATTGCTGTTATCGGCCACGAGCCCGTTGATCGCCTGCATTCCGGGGTCGCTCGTCAGCGTTGAGCCTTCGGCAAGCTGCGTCTGTTTCAACCACCAGATTGTGCGATTGCTGGAAGTCAAACTGCTCCCGAGTTGCGCCTGCAGGAAATCAATGTTCGCATCCCAACGCAATCCCAGATTCAGCGTTAGGTTGTGCGTGATTTTGTAATCGTCCTGCCAATACAGGCCAAGCGAGTGCCAGGGTGGTTGCGCGGTCGAACCACTGCCGGTGCTATAGAGCATTTCCTGCACAGCCCCGGGCGTGGAAATACCCTCAGCATAATTCGGGGCAACGCTTCCCGCTCCTTTCGCCGGGCAGTTATTGCTCGCGATGCAAAGCGGATCGTCCCAGAAGAACAGCTGGTATCCAAGGCCGGAGTAGAAATATCCGCCTAACTTTGCGAAATAGATCCAGTTCGCTCCGATCTTGAAATTGTGCTTGCCATGCAGCCAGTTGAAATCATCGCGCAGTTGATACTTCCGGATGAGAGTCTGCTGTGGAACGTTGACGTTCTCGCCAACTTGAGTCGAATCCGAGAAGTTAAGGTTGGGATTCGTCGCTAGACCACCACCCACAACCGGGTAGGTGAACGTGTTGGTCGGCGACGCCAGGATGAGATTCGCCATATCCTGGAAGTGCATGGTGAACGAATTCACCTTGGTCGAGGATACCGCCCAGTTGTAACCCAACGTTGCGTCGTGAAAATTATTGATGTCTGCGTTGGATTGAGTCCCGTCGGCGCGGAACGGCGCATTTACGCTTCCCACTTGATCGTTGGGATTGGTCCATTTCTGTCGCCCGTACCGAAGGTAGAAGTTGTGCGCGCTGCCTAGCTTGTAATCCAACTTCACCGTACCCATGTCGTCGATGTAAGGAAAAGGTAGTGTGCTGACCGGGTATGCATAGGGACCGCCAGTGAATCCGGCGGTCTGGTTCGCGAATGTAGTCAATTCCGATACCACGCCAGTATCGGCAGTCAGCCCTGCCGGCTCGCGTTTCTGCTCAAATGCCCCGAAGAAGAAAAACTTATCCTTGATGACCGGACCGCCAAAGGACCCACCGTAGTAATAACGATGGAACACTTTTTTGCAGCGGCCCACATCATTCGGAGTAGCGCACGTTCCGCCATCCGACTCTGGCAAAGCTTCAAAATAGTTCGTTCGATTCAGCGTGCTGAGCTGCGCCAAACCGAATACCGAACCATGGAGGGTGTTGGTCCCGGACTTCGTGACCACGTTCACAATGCCGGCGACCGAGTGTCCGGCTTCCGCCGTGTAGTGGTCGGTCAGAACACCGAATTCCTCGATGCCTTCCATGGTGAAGTTTTGCACCATGCCGCCAACCACAAGGTCTTTGTTGTCGCCGCCGTCCACGTTGGCATCGACCTGGCGTCCGTCGCCACCGTTGATGCTCACATTGCCGACGCGCGTCTTCGTCGGATCGAAGCCTTCGGCCTGGCGCACGCCCGGAACCAGGGTTTCAAGTCCCGCAAAGTTGCGATCGGAGATCGGAAGTGAGGAAACCTCGGTCGGCGATACCGAGCCGCCAATTTGCGAGCTCGTCGTCTCGATCAGTGGCGCTTGGCTTGTGACTTCTACCATAGTGCTCACTGCCCCGGGTTTCAGGGTGTAATTGAGCGTCAACTTCTGCCCGACGAGCAGAGCGATGCCGCCTTGTTGTGAAGTAGAGAATCCAGTCGCGCCCACCCGCAGGGTGTACGTTCCCGGAGGCAGCAACGGCAGGCTGTAATTCCCACCAGCTTCCGTCACGGTGCTGCGAGTGAATCCGGTAGCCGGATCAATCGCGGTAACCTGGGCACTCACGATCGCCAGACCTTGGGCGTCCCATACCGTTCCGTTGATGCTTCCGGTAACTTGCTGGGCCCAAAGAACTGGCAAAGGTAATAGAAAAAAGAGCGAGAGTAGAACCAACTTCTTCATAAGAGGCTCCTTTGCTCTTACGCCATGCGATTTGATTTGAGACCGGTAAACGGAACCTGGAGGGGCTTGTTGGACCCGGAACCACGCCCCGTATCGCGCGCGGGAATCGCGCTTTGCCACTCAGACACAACGCCGCCGTCTCCCAACCAGGGCGCAGCCTTTATGCCATGACCAGCTGGAATTTTCTGTGACTCAGCACACCTGGGCTGGTGATAACTTCGGCGTCGGAGCAACTGCGATTCAGGGTTTTTCCTGACAGACAAGGTTACGGCGTGTTTTGATCATTTACGGAATGTCTCTGATCGGCAACGTCAGACGTCTCCGGCCAATGTCGATTGACACACTTCGGGTCGCGAAGTATGCAGGTGCCTCGCCGGCAATCGCGACATGTACGACATGTGGACGACAGTTTAAAACGCCTATGACTCGAATCCACGATGTAGCAGACGCAATGGCAAGTCTGCAGGAGGAGTTCGAGCGCCACACCTGTTCTGGGACCCCAGCCCGAGCCGCATGCGATGTTCTGTCCCCATTAGTGAGCAATATCGGCAACGCCCCCGGCGCCTTCTTGAACCGCTGCCCGTACCTGCCTACCTCTGGGAGCCGCAGACCTCGAGTTTCCTCGGGAGTAATGCCGCGTTCAGGAAATTACCCGGCTATTCCGAAGAGGAAGTCCTTCGACTGGACTGGAGACGCCTTCTCGCGACCCGCGACCTGAAAAAAGGGGAACGGATAGTTACCATCCGGCCAAACGAAGATACCGATTGGAGAGCTTGGCGAACCAAGTCACAGGCGCTCGTTCGCGTAAAGCGAGCCGCTCGACTTCTCACCTTCGTCGACGACCAGCATATCGTTCGAGAAGCGTACATAGCTCTCGTCACCCACGTTGAGGGATAGGAGAAAACGCTCCGTCCTCGGCTCTTGCCGTCAACGCAGGCTCCCCCCTCTAAGCCGGTTCTGCTCGGGTGGTTTCGCTTCTACCGCAGGGAAGGTTCAGGGGGTGCAACACGTGCGCTATAGGAATGGAGCCGACGATCGGACTTGAACCGATGACCTGTCGATTACGAATCGACTGCTCTACCAACTGAGCTACGTCGGCCTCATCCCAATTCTAAATGTGAGGGGAATTAGCGTAAAGAGCGCACCCACCGAGCGCTCAGCAGAAAGTAACTAGGCGTGGACCACAACCGAATGCTCGGCGCAAACCCGCGAATAGTGCTCGCTCTGTAATCCCTTGAAGCCGCGAATCGGGTAGGCGCAGTGCAAGTGGAAGAAGTGCATCCGTCCGACTTCATTCCAGAATTGTTCGAGACGGATCGCCGCTTCATACTCTTTCAAACCCCACAACACGGCGACCATCTCGCCGAAAACGACGACGCGCTTTTCCTTGGCTTCTGCGGCACGCTCCGCCCGGTAAAGCAGATTTTCGAGTTCCGTCACGAAACGTTCCCGGTCCGGCCCGTACTCCGTCATAAACTTTCGTAGACATTCCGCTGCATCCAGGATCGTCAACCGTCCGCTTCGCGCCAGCAAATCAAGATCGATGCCCGCTGTCGACAAGCGTCTTCGCAATCCTTTTTGGTGGCCTCGGGTCATCACTGCGATTACTGACTCGCCTCTATGTAGCGCATCCGTGAACGTCCGCGACAACCGGTTCAGGAGAGAACCATCGCTTGTGTAGAACTGGACGACGTGCGCCTGCTCTGGCACAGAGTGGGTTGGAACGATCCTATTTCGGAAATCTAGCAGGGACACAAAAACCGCACGCCTCGGCAATATTATTGCCTACACCGCTGCAATGCTCCATACCCTTCATTCTGTACGTTGGCGAACACTCTAGACGATTTTCTACAGGATTCCCTGTACTCTGAATCGCCTACATTCACGCTTCAATCCGTCTGCCAAAGGGCGTTCACGTCTTTCGGTTCGCGGTGGGACATCAGGTAAAGTCTGTATGGCGTCCCATAGGTATTGCTGGAATGATGGGTTGCTTCCTTCAATAGGCTCCAGCAATGCAAGAACGACTAAGCGAAACGACTCACCGCGGACGCCCCGAGCTACTCTGTGTCGACGACGATCCGGACACACTCAAGCTCCGCAGACTCTTGCTCGAGTCCAGCGGGTACTCCGTCACCACATCCAGTTCCGGACAGGATGCGTTACGCATCCTCTCCGACGGCATCAATGTGGACCTTGTGCTCCTCGATTACCTCATGCCAGGGATGAACGGCGATGAACTTGCGGCCACGTTGCGCCAACAGTACCCCAAATTGCCGCTGATAGCGGTCTCCGCCGTCGGCCAACTCCCCCAATCTCTTCTAAATGCCGTGAACGCCCACTTTCAAAAGGGTCAGGATCCCGAACTTCTTCTCTCAACCATCTCCTCCGTTCTCGCTCGCCCGAAGGAATGGGGATGAAGAAACCGGAATCAATGGGAGGAAAAACTCTTCTTTGCGTGGAAGACGAAGACCTGCAGCTCAAGCTCAGGACGCTGTTGTTTGAGTCCGCCGGATTCAACGTCTTGGCCGCACAGTCCGCTGCTGAGGGCATCGATGCAGTGCGAAATCATCAAGTGGATCTCGTCTTGATGGATTATTCGCTCTCCGACAAGAATGGCGCAGCCGTCGCAGAGGAGATGAACAAGATCCGCCCCGGGCTTCCCGTCGTCATTTTGTCCGGCTCGCCTTCATTGCCCGAGACAGGCAACTTCGTCGATCTCTGGCTACGGAAAGCCGATATCGAACCAGAAACTTTGGTTCAAGAAGTAACAAGGTTGATTGAGCGTCGTAGTTTAGGGAACTAAGCCGCCACTTCTGAATGAAGACAACAAACAGGCGTTTTTTTCGGAACGACTCTGTTGAAGCCTTCGCCCGTCTCCTCGGCACCGCTCTGAGCATCGCCCTCGTGTCGATTTTCCTTTCGACCTTCGCAACGCCAGCCGCGTCGGCCGACAGCGTGGATGCCGATCAGGAAAATCCCGCAAAACAGCTCTCGCTCGAACAGCTTGGCAACGTCGAAGTCACCACTGCTTCCCGGGCACCCGAACGTGCGCGCAAGACATCCGCCGCAATCTTCGTCATCACCCAGGACGACATTCAGCGCTCCGGCGCTAAGAGCATTCCCGAAGTCTTGCGCCTCGTGCCCGGTGTCGAAGTCGCTCGCATCGACAGCAACAAGTGGTCGATCGGCATCCGCGGCTTCGGCAGCCGGCTTTCGCGCGATGTGCTTGTACTAATCGATGGCCGCACCGTTTATTCGACCTTACTTGCCGGCACCTATTGGGAAGTCCAGAACCTGATGCTCGAAGACATCGACCGCATTGAAGTCATTCGTGGTCCAGGTGCCACGATCTGGGGACCAAACGCACTGAATGGCGTCATCAACATCATCACTAAAAGCAGCAAAGATACTCGCGGCGAACTGGTGAGCGTCGGCGGCGGCAACGTAAATGAGGGATTCATCGATGCCCGTTACGGCGCCGGCAACGACAAGCTCAGTTACCGCGTGTACGGCATGGCCTTCGACCGTGGCCCCGAATACCACATCGATCACGATGACTACGACAGTTGGCGATCGATCCAGGGTGGGTTCCGTAGCGACTTCGCTCCCAACACCCGCGATAACTTCACCGTTCAAGGCGACATTTACGACGAAGGCGCCGGCGAAACTGTCACCTCCACCACTTACGCTCCGCCTTACCAGCAAACTGTTCAAGGCACAGAATTGCTATCAGGCGGAAACATTCTTGGCCGCTGGCAGCGGACTCAGGGAGAAGGCAAAGATTTTCAGCTTCAGTTCTTTTACGACCGCACCAGTCGCCGCGAGCCTAACTTCGCCGACTACCGTAATACCTTCGACGTCGATTTCCTCGACCGCTTCCGCCTTCCCGGGCAAGAGCAAATCACCTGGGGCATTGAAGCCCGCGCCAGTGCGGGCTCGAATCCGACCATCATCTCCGGACTCTACTTCCTACCCGAGAGCCGCACCGACACGCTATACACCGGCTTTTTCCAGGACGAAATCGGATTGCTGCCCGACCGTCTCTCGCTGCTAGTTGGCACAAAGTTGCTCAAAACCAACTACACCGGCCTGCAATGGCAGCCCAACATCCGCCTTTTGTGGACACCAAACGACAAACAAACCGTCTGGGCCGCGTTCACCCATGCCGTCCGAACCCCGTCCGATGCGGAACGAGCTTTCTATCTCACCGGCTTCACTGGCGCGTTTGTCGGCGGTCTTCCCTTCTTTGCGCGCTTCAACGCCAACCCCAACTTCCGCTCCGAAGAACTCAACGGCTATGAAGTGGGCTTCCGCCAACTGATCGGAAAAAGCCTCTACTTCGACATCGACGCTTTCTACAACCATTACAGCGATCTTTTCAGCGAAGACCTCGTCGGCGCGCCTTTCGTCGAAACCAGCCCGCCGCCTCCCCATCTTCTGCTTCCCGCCGATTTCGGCAACGGACTCCTCGGCACTACGCGAGGAATCGAGGTCGCTCCCGAGTGGCGGCCCAAGCCCTTCTGGCGCCTGCGGGCTTCTTATTCTTTCTTGCAGATGCAAATCAAAACATCCGTGGATTCCCTCGACGTCGAGCCTCCGTCCACCGTGGAAGGATCCAGTCCGCGCCATCAGGCGACCGCCCAATCTGGCCTTGATTTCGCCAAGGTCCTCAGCTTGGACCTCACCTACCGTTACGTGAGCGCCTTAACTGCGCTGCAAATCAAGTCCTACTCCACCGGCGATGCTCGCTTTACCTGGCGCGCCACGCCACAATTTCAACTATCTGTTGTCGGACGCAATCTGTTCCAGCCCTACCACTTCGAGTTTCCCAGCAGTCCCGGCCCGAACGTTGGCATCAAACGCGAGGTTTTCGGTCAGGTGACGTGGCAAAGGTAGAAGCACGATGACTTTCACCGTCGTTGCACGCAAACTCGCGGCGTTCCGCGATGTTCCGCGTTCGGTGTCTGCGTGTGCTCTGACGGCGCTGGTCGCGGCTTTTCTCTTCTGGGTGGTGCCTCCCCTCGCCTCCCAGGAAGTTCGTCCCACCGAAAGGCAAGTTAAAGCCGCTTATATTTTCAACTTCGGGAAATTCGTAACCTGGCCTGCCGATCGTCCTTCCGCCTCCGATCAATTTCAAATCTGCATTCTTGGAAAGGATCCGTTCGGAGCGGTATTGGACGCCACCGTCAACGGTGAGAGCATGAACGGCAAAGCGATCACTATCAAGCGCCTTCCCCGCATCCAAGATGCAGTCTCCTGCAACATCCTGTTTGTGAGTTCATCGGAAGAAGGCCGTGTGGGTGCAGTTCTGTCCGCTGCCGAACACATGAGCCTGCTCACCGTCAGTGATATGAAGAATTTTGCCGAGCGCGGCGGGGAAATCGGTCTGATCGCTCAAGGCGATCGCATCCGTTTTGAAGTCAATCTCACCGCAGCCGAGCACGCGCACCTGGCACTCAGCTCGCAACTCCTGAAAGTCGCGGTCAAGATCATCGGCCAGGAGCCGACCCCATAATCATGGTGATTCCGCGCTCACGATCGATTGCAACCCGCCTTACGCTGATGAACCTTCTCGTCAGCGGAGCGGCATTACTGCTCGCGTGTGCAGGCTTTCTCGCCTACGACCAATACTCGGTTCGCGAAAGTCTGGTAAGAACTCTCTCCGCTCAGGCACAAATCATCGCCTCCAACAGCGTGACAGCGGTTCTTTTCAACGATCCCCAGTCGGCTCTTAACACACTGTCGGCCCTCAAGAACGCGCCCAACATCTCCTCCGCCGCTATCTTTGCCACTGACCTTCGCCCGTTTGCGCAATATTCGCGGGACAGCTCCGAAGTCATCATTAGCGCCCCTCCACTTTCGCCGGGCACACTCGAGTCCTATCGCTTCCGCAGCACGCACTTGATCCTCCTGCGTGCGATCCAGTCGCAGGGCAAGTTCATCGGCTACGTTTACCTTCGTGCCGATCTCACGGAGATCGATCGCCGTCTGAAGCGTTACCTCCTGATCGCTCTTTCGGTTTTCCTGGTTTCCATGGTGTCCGCCTTGCTGATCTCGGCGGCTTTTCGCAGACGCGTGGCTCGACCGATCATCGAATTGGCGAACACCGCCCAACAAGTCTCCCGCGATCGCGATTACAGCCTCCGGGCCGCATCCATCGACGCCCAGGATGAACTTGCCGTCCTCGTCGAGTCATTCAACGAGATGTTGCGCGAAATTCAACTGCGCGACATCGCGCTGCAAAAAGCTCATGACGAACTGGAGCAGCGCGTCGCCGAGCGTACCCGCGAGTTGGTCTCCGCGAATCGCGAGCTCGAGGCCTTCTCCTATTCCGTCTCCCACGACCTTCGTGGACCCCTGGATGCCCTCAACGGATTTATCTATGTCCTGCAGAAACAATACGGTTCCAAGCTCGACGATCAGGCCCGCGAACTGATTGCGCAGCTCCGCTCCAGCAGCAAGCGCATGACCGAACTGATCGACGATCTGCTAAACCTCTCTCGAGTCACGACCAGGCTCATGCACGTCGAAAAGGTCGACCTCAGCCAGATCGCCCGCTCCGTCATGAACGACCTCTGCCGCACTGCACCCGACCGGAAGGTCAATTTCATCGCACCCGAATCGGAGGAAGTTTTTGGCGATTCCCGCCTTCTTCGTATTGTGATGGAGAATCTTCTCCGCAATTCCTGGAAGTACACTTCAAAGCACGAGCACGCCAGAATCGAGTTCGGCCGCACCACCTCCCGCGGTCACGTGACTTACTTCGTGAAGGACGACGGGAGCGGTTTCGATCCCCAAGCAGCCGAACGCCTGTTCCAACCGTTCCAGCGGCTGCATTCAACCAAAGAATTTCCCGGGAATGGCATCGGCTTGGCTACCGTGCGCCGAATCATTCAAAGACACGGTGGTGAGGTCTGGGCAGAAGGTGCCGTCGGGAAGGGGGCGACTTTCTATTTCACGCTGGGCTCAAACCGTGCCGAGAATCCCAACTCGACGACTTCGAAGCAATAAGCCTGCCCGTTTAGGCGGCGCCTGCGGTTCGTGCCTGCGCCTGGTATTCCGCATCCGATTCCGCCGGCAACAACACCCAAAGCGTGTAAACGCCCACGGCTGTTCCGAATGGGACATGGAATAGCGCCAGGAAAGCCAGAACGAGCGTCAGCATCCTTGCCCAGCTTTCGCGCTGCAATAGACCCCATCCCGCGAGGAATCCCACCGCGGCTTTGATCAGGATCAACACTCCCAATCCGCTCAGGAATGGCCGCAGCCACACAGCCGCAGCCTGCGGTCCTCCCATGTCGCCCAAATGAACGAACAATGTGTTCGCGAGAATGTAGAGGATGATGCCACCCACCGCGTTCACTGCCGAAAACGCGAGCCACAAGATTCCCAACAATCGTACATGCGATGCCACCCGCCCCGGCCGAGGAAATCCGACTACGCTCGCGGCTGCAAATTCCTTCCCACACTTGCCGCAAAACCGCTGATCGGCCTGCACCGCGGCACCGCATCGATCACAAAACATTGTGGACCTCCCGCGACTTCCAATCCTATATACGAAATTCGGTGAGAAGGAGTTTCAATCGAAAGATTGCCCAGACAAACGAAGAGGCCACCCGGCAACACAGGCAGCCTCTTCTTCAAGGGAGAATAGTTCCAACGGAGGTTGTACCGTCAAAACTTTCTGGCGAAATCTTATGAGCCCAAAAAAGCCCGTGTCAAGGAATTTTTAAGAAATAAATATCTTTACTTTCAATAGTTTACAAAAAAGGTTAATACGTGAGAGGAAACCTTGCGAGACCGCTAAAAACCTGTGGAACGTCTGTTAAACCGCTTTGATTGATGAACTTACATCCCCCTTGGGGGTAGGCGGTTCCGCTTCGGCTAGGTGCAGCGAGATGAATTCCACGTCCTGTGGCCGGTCGAATATCCGGTTCGGCAGCAGGCGTTTTGCCAGCACTCGAACCCCTCCGAAGGCCAATCCGAGCGCGAGCGCAAACCCAATAATGATGAAGCACAGGATGATTACGTTCACCAGCAGGTTCGCTACGTTATCTTTTCTCGTGAAGAACGTATTCTCGTTCCACGTAACGTCCGCGTCGTAGTTCACCGACGCGAGCAGCGACTTTGCTTCGCTTTGCGAAAACGGCCCCGCGGCCACCACGAGAATCGGCCCGGTTCGTTTTTCAAACATCGGAGCAGAATTCGCGAACGGTCCTCCTGGCTGGTTCTGCTGTTGCGCCGCCTCCATCTTTCTCAAGTGATCGGCTGCGATCTGCGGCGTCGGATAGGAAATCAGCAGCAGGGTGCCCTCTCCTCCCGAAGCGTTGTAGTTCCCCACCACCACTTCCGCGCCTCGATCGAAATCGACAAATTGCGCCGGAACCGGCGAATTCACTTTATTCAGCGTCTCCGGTCCCAAGACATACTTCGCCGAGTTCTTCACATAGGACTGCTTGGGTAAGTAGGCCGGCAAACCCGGAAGGTTCCGAGTCTCGCCTGAAGATAGCGGTAGTCCTGACGCAAGCTCTCGCAATTCCGCCGCCGACATCGCCGACAGCTTCTTAAATACCGCGTCCACCAGGATGTTCCCGCGGTAGAAGAGCACCCGTTCGTTCAGCGAAGCCGCCCCGTCGCCGATTTTCTCCACCAGCATCTGCGGCATTTTGTAGAAGGTGAACGCACCGTATGCGCCGCTGGCATCGGCAAAACGCGCCGCCTTCAATGTCAGTGTTCGCCCATCATCTCGCGTGTAGGTCGCGGCCTGGAAGTCGTTAAACCCGTACTCTTTCAGCACCCCGGCATTCACCGGGTCGGCCATCGCAGGATCGGTGCTGTTCCGCACCGCTCCAGAAAGCTGCCACCCGCCAAATTCCTGAGGAAGAACTTGGGTTCCGCGTGTGGCGGCAGCGGGCTTGGCATCGTCGAAAGCCGCGCAGGACACGGCCAATAGCACCGCAAATATGAAAAGAAGCTTGGGAAAACGCATGAACGTTAACGAAACTACCCTCGTTCATTAGACTACCGGGGAAGCCCGAAAGTTTCCACCAAGGGGAAAGGCTTAAACTCGGGCCGTCGTTCCTACTGCCCTTGATCCTTCTCGATTTTGCTGGCCACCTTGACCCCGCTCAGGCCATTCACGTACTTCGCAATCCCTCGGTAAAGCGACTCCGCGATTCGCTGCCGGTACTCCGCCGCCTTCAGCCGCTTTTCATCGCCCGGATTGCTGAGGAAAGAAATTTCCGCCAGGATCGACGGCATATTCGCCCCGATCAGCACAATAAACGGTGCCTTCTTCACACCCCGGTCGCGGAGCCCCGGATTCTTCGCCGTCAACCCGCTATGCAACGAATGATCCACGTCCACCGCGAATTCCCGCGATTCTTCAATCTTTTCCTTGAGAGCGATCTTCTTCACCAAATCCTGCAACTCGTGGATCGACTTTTCCGAAACCGCGTTCTCTCGCGCCGCAACTTCCAACGCCTCTGGGGACGAGGTGAAATTCAAGTAATAAGTCTCGACTCCGCGAGCATCCGGATCCCCGCTCGAATTCGCGTGCACCGAGATGAAGAGGTCTGCGCCTTCCTGGTTCGCAATCGCCGTCCGGGTTTCGAGTGGAATAAAAGTGTCGTCGGCGCGGGTGTAAACAATCTCAGCCCCTAACCGGTTCTCGAGCAGTTTGCCTAGCCGCGTGCTCACGTCGAGCACAATGTCCTTTTCCAGCAATCCGTGTGGACCAATCGTTCCAGTGTCGTGACCGCCATGCCCGGGATCGATCACGATCTTTCCGATCTTCAGCCCCAGCGCTCGAATCAACGACCGGTCCCCGCTGGCGGTTGGTTGCGCCTCGCGAACGTCAATTGGCTCGGCCGATGATTTTTTCCTGGCCAGACCCGACTTCGATTTCGCCGTCGTTTGCGCCTTCGGCTTCACCGGCTGAGGAAATTCCGCCTTTGCCACGGTCGCGGGCGCGTCCTCGTCCTCATCTGCATCGACAATCGTCTTCTTCACTCCGGTCGATGTGACTACGGTCCTGTTCGGCGGCTTGTTCTCCGCTTCGTCGCATTCGGAAGCATCTTTCCCACCGCATGCCTTCATACCCGCGCCCAGAGCCTTGACCGCCGACTTCAACAATGGCTGCGCCGCAACATCTTTGCCCGGCTTCGCATCGGCGATCTCCTCTTTCGACGAATCACCCTCCTTTACCGAGCGAATTGCAGCTGCCGCTTTTACTTCCTCGTTTTCGGAGCTCTTGTTCCGGACGGCCTTCGCTTGCTGATTGCTCCATACATTCACAACCAGCCTGGGCGGATTCTCCTCCAGCGTCGCTCCAACTTCGGCGCCTTCATCGACCTCGAACACAACCCGCGTCTGGCGTGGCTTGTACTGGGATATCCGGATCCGCTTGACCAGCTGATCTTGCAGATCAAAGCTTTTCCCCAGCAAATCAAGATTGACCTTGGTATCAAATAAATCGAAAAACACCCGGTTCGGATGGTCGATCTGTTGCGAGTCGAACTTCACCGTGCCGCGCAAATCGATTGCGACCCGCACGCCGTCCGACGTCGTCCAGTGGCGCACGCCCAGCACACGCACCAATTTCCCGGGAGCCGGCGACTCCCCCTTGCTCTCTTCATCATCAGATGGAACCCTCGGCTCCTCAACCTGTGCCCGATTTACCGCTTTCGATTTCTCTCGTGTCTTCGAAGCCGATCTCACATCCGGTCGCTCATTCAGCTCTGCCAACGCTTTTTGAGCTTGT
>Ga0335078_10008645_pt1 | contig 15127 bp, 13 predicted proteins | sample Lox_Sample_32_FD_206711 | JGI IMG/M metagenome (GOLD analysis project Ga0335078, IMG submission 206711) | Soil microbial communities from Loxahatchee National Wildlife Refuge, Florida, United States - Lox_Sample_3.2 | ecosystem: Environmental > Terrestrial > Soil > Wetlands | place: USA...
TGGAGCCGCCACTTGGTGACGATCTCTTCCTCCGGTATGGGCAGAACACCCACTTCGGAGGCCATGATGACGCGGTCGTCCTTGGTGACGATGTAACGCGCCGGCCGCAGGCCATTGCGGTCGAGCGTGGCGCCGATTTGACGGCCGTCGGTGAAAGCGATTGCCGCGGGGCCGTCCCAAGGCTCCATCAGCGCGGCATTGTATTCGTAGAAGTTGCGGCGCTCCTCATCCATGAGCGGATTACCCGCCCACGCCTCGGGAATCATCATCATCATCGCATGGGCGAGCGAATAGCCGCCCATGGTGAGGAATTCGAGCGCGTTATCGAAACACGCGGTATCGGACTGGCCCTCATAGGAGATCGGCCACAATTTTTGGATGTCATCGCCGAAGTGGGGCGAAGACACCGAAGCCTGCCGCGCCGCCATCCAGTTATTGTTGCCGCGCAGCGTATTGATCTCGCCGTTGTGCGCGATCATGCGATATGGGTGCGCCAGCGACCAGGTCGGAAAGGTGTTCGTCGAGAAACGCTGATGCACCAAGGCAAGCGCGCTTTCGAAATCGGGATCGTGCAGGTCCGGGTAATAAGTGCCGAGCTGGTCGGCGAGGAACATGCCCTTGTAGATCACCGTCCGGCACGAAATCGAAACCGGGTAATAGTGCGAGGTCTGCCGCTCACGGCGCGTGTAAAGTGTCCGCGAGATCGTTTTGCGCAGGATGTAAAGTCGCCGCTCGAATTCGGCCTCCGACCCGGTCCGGGGACTGCGCGCGAGAAAGACTTGCTTGTGTACCGGCTCGGTCGGCTTGACTGACTCACCGAGAGTGGAATTGTCGGTCGGCACGTCGCGCCAGCCGAGCAGCGTCATTCCTTCCTGCTTGGCGACCTCGGCATACGTATCCATAATCTCCCGCCGCCACTCGGCGTCGTGCGGGAGGAACAGCGCACCTACGGCGTAGTGGCCGGGCTGTGGCAGATCGAAGCCGAGTTCGGCGGCTTTCTCGGCAAAAAACTTGTGCGGCGTCTGCAGCAGAATGCCGGCGCCGTCGCCTGCACGAGGATCGGCGCCGACAGCGCCGCGATGCTCAAGGTTGAGCAGGATAGTGAGCGCATCCTCGACGATTTTGTGGGACCTGCGGCCTTTGATGTCGGCAATAAAGCCGACGCCGCAGGAATCTTTCTCCAGCGCCGGATCGAACAGGCCGAAACTCGAGGCGCCCATGGTCGTCTCGTACTCCCCGCCGGCGCCCCGAATGTCCGTGTCGGAGTTCCGGCACACAATGCGCCCCGCGCAGGATCGTGTCTTCCGGCGCGAGGGCGAGCCACTGCATTCTGAAGGCAACCTTTGTACCGCCGCGCGGCCTCGGCTGCTTGTCTGCCGCCGTCCGACACGCCCTCGTCACGGCGGCTGGCCGTTGCGCCCTCGCCGGCCCCCCTCGCCGGGCCGCGCGCCACGAGCCCAAATTGGGACAGCAATACTGTCCTATGTCAACATCGCAAATTCCGAGCCGAAGCACAAGAGCGCTTGCTCGACTCGCACAACAAAGAGCTGGATTCTGCACCAGCCCTTCCGCTCCCGTAAACTGCCCGCCGACGATGCCGCCGCGACCGGGTATCCGAGCTTGGACATCCAAGCTCAATGGGGGCAACACTCCCATAAAACCGGTACAATTGTAACATCCCTTTTCGCGGAGGTCGTAAATGAGCAAGCGGGTATCAGTAGACGCCGCATTGCTGATGCTGCACTGGCAGAACAGCGTTTGCGACCCGAAGGGCGTGTGGGGAAAGAATCTGTGCAGGCAGATTGAAAAGAACGGCGCGATCGCCAATGCGCAGAAGGTGTTGGCGACCGCCCGCGCCCGAGACATGCTGACGATTTTCGTCAACATTGGCTGGCGCCCCGGTTTTCCCGAACTGCCTGAAAACCAACACTACCCGCTGCTGCAAGGCGCCAAGGACGAGAACAAGGGAATCGTCGGTACCTGGGAAGTCGACGTCATTGACGCGCTTAAGCCGGAGCACGGCGAACCGATCGTCATTAATTACGGGTCCGACAGCTTTGAGGGCACCGACCTGGAAAGAATTCTGCGCGCCAACAATATCGGACATCTCTTTGTCAGCGGCCAATGCATCGAACACGTCGTGGCGACCACCATCAAACGTGCCGCCAATATGGGTTACAACGCTATTCTCATCAAAGACGCAACCAGCGGCTTCACCGACAGTAATTACAACGCCATGCTCGATATCCTACCGCTCTATTCGAAGGTAATTAACTCCAACGAATTCACGCTTGAAGCTCCTTATGGCACGAGCGCGCGCGGCACGACGTTTTCGCCATCCCGGGTATCTTTTAGCGAACGCATGACCCGGCTTCGTTAAACCAAGCGTGCTCTGTGTACGGCCGCGAAGCGAATTTCGGGAAAGCGCCCAAGCGTTGCCCTAATTGCGCATAATCTTCGCTAATGGGGATAGCGGCGCGAGGGGGAGGGACTTCGTGAAGTTGGCAGTAGTAAGGGCCGCCGCATTTACGGCCGTTTTTGCGTTCTCTGCGGTGACGACAGCAACTGCGCAAGCGCCGCAGGGTCTCCCGCCGCTGCCCGGCTTCGTGCCGCCTTATGAAATCGCCCGAATCGTGCGCTCAGCAGGTTTCGATCCGCTCGCGCCGCCGCTGCGCCAGGGTGCGATTTACGTGGTGCGCGCCACCGACTTTCGCGGCATCCTCATGCGGGTCGTGGTCGATGGCCGCAGCGGCGCCATTCGCGCCGTTAATCGCATCGTGGCCGCGTACGGTCCGGTCGAAATGCTGCCTCCTCCTTACGGGGCACCGCCGTCTTACGCCGAACCCTCGCCGCCCGAGCTCGCGCGGTCAGGTCTCGTGCCGATCGAGCGGAGCGTGACGTCCGATCTACCGTCGGCGGCTCCTCTGCCAGCGCCGATTTCGACGGCGCGCCCGGCGATCTCAGGGTTTCCGCCGCTGCCGCGTCCGCGTCCGGCGGAACTTGCGGCGCGCAAGGCCGCAGACGAATCCAAAGCGGCACTTAGTAAACCCGCCCCCGCTTCCGCCACCCCGGCCGCCGCAATCCCGAAGAAACAGCCGGGGACCGCGCCGCTTCCTGACTGACATTCGGCACTCACCGCTCCGGGCGACGTGGATCGCCTGGGGCAACAGGTTGCATTGCCTCGCCGCGCTTGCGGTGACAGTCTGCTAAAATCACGCCAAATACTTTGCACGAATTGCGTGCTGGCTCCGGGGAGGAACGACATGGCTGCGGATGCGGCGGTCACCGTGGCGGCGCGTCTCGATCGGTTGCCGCCCTCACGTTATATGCGCAAGTTGGTCACGGTATTGTCGCTCGGCGGCTGGTTTGAGTTCTATGATCTTTTCTTTACCGCCTACGTCGCCATCGGTTTGTTCCGGGCAGGCCTGTTCAAGCCCACTACTGAAGGCTTGTTCGATTTGCACGGATTCGCGAGCTTCGTGGGTTCCGCTTTTGCCGGAATGTTCATCGGCACCATAGCGTTCAGCAGGCTGTCCGATCGGTTTGGTCGCCGCTCGATCTTCACCTTCGCGCTGCTCTGGTATTCGATCGGCGCCCTAATCATGGCGTTGCAAAAGACGCCCGAGATGATCGACTTATGGCGTTTCATCGCCAGTATCGGTCTCGGAGTCGAACTCGTTAACGTCGATGCATACCTCTCCGAGTTGGTGCCGAAAGAGCAGCGCGGGCCCGCGTTCGCTTACAACCAGTTCATCATGTACACGGCAGTCCCGGTAGTTGCGCTGCTGGCATGGCAGCTAGTGCCACAGACGATCCTTGGTCTCGACGGCTGGCGTTGGGTGGTGATCCTTGGCTCCATTGGCGCGGTGTTTATTTGGTGGATTCGCCTGGGGCTGCCGGAATCGCCGCGCTGGCTCGCGCAGCATGGCCACTCGGCGGAAGCTGAACGGATTACCGCGGAGATGGAGGCGCACGTTCGCGCCGAAACCGGCGGCGAGTTAGCGCTGCCGGAAATTATTGCCGGCGAGACTGAACACAAGGCCGGTGCGTGGGTCGAAATGTGGAGCAGCGCTTATCGCGGACGCACAGTCATGTTGATAATTTTCAATTTGTTTCAGACCATCGGCTTTTACGGATTTTCCAGTTGGGTGCCGGCGCTGCTGATCTCGCAGGGCATCAGTGTCACCAAATCACTCGCATACACCTTCATCATCGCCATAGCGGCTCCCATCGGCCCACTTATCGCGGTCTATTTCGCCGACCGTTTTGAGCGCAAATGGCAAGTGGCCTGGGCAGCGATCGGCATCGCGGCGTTTGGTCTTGTCTTTGCCAGGCAGACCACCGCAGTCGGTGTGATCGTATGCGGCCTGCTGATCACGCTCTGCGCCAATTGGCTATCGTTTTCATTCCATGCCTATCAAGCCGAGCTTTATCCGACTCGGATTCGCGCGCAGGCCGTCGGTTTCGTTTACTCCTGGAGCCGCTTCAGCGCAATTTTTTCGGGGTTCATCATCGCCTTCTTCCTAGGGCGCTACGGCACGACCGGTGTGTTTGCGTTTATCGCCGGAGCTATGCTGATCGTATTCATTGTCATCGGCGGTTTCGGACCGGTCGTGACCAGACGACGCCTCGAAGCCATCGCGAGGTGAAAATAAAAGGCTGCAATAAGAAAAGCGCCCTGGGAAGACCCAGGGCGGTGAACAGAGGCAAAAGGCTCAGTGCTAGTTACGCCGCCTGCTTTTGCTCGACGGCCTTGCCGTTGCCGATCGGAATGACGCGGGGCTTTTTCGCCTCCGGAATCTCGCGTACCAGATCGACATGCAAAAGCCCGTGCTCAAGCTTGGCGCCCTTAACCTGGACGAAATCGGCGAGCTGAAAGACACGTTCGAAGGCGCGAGCCGCGATGCCGTGGTAAAGCACGTCGCCGCGGGTCTCTTCCTTTTTGTCGCTCTTCTCGCCGCGGATAGTTAGGGTGTTCTCTTTGGCCACGACCGAGAGTTCAGGCTCGGCAAAGCCCGCAACTGCGACGGTGACGCGGTACTCGTTGTCGCCGGTTCGCTCGATATTGTAGGGCGGATAACCCGGCACTGCGCCGTCGGTGCCTTGATCGAGCAGAGAAAACAGCCGGTCGAAACCGACGGTGGAACGGTAAAGTGGTGTGAGATCGAAAGTTCGCATGGCATATCCTCCTTTTGAAGCGACATGCGGGGGTCCGCCCGTTGAGGCCAGACCTATGTTGATGCGCAACCGTATCCGGCCTGCGCAACACGCAAATAGGAAGACCCTGGCTTTGCCGCAAGGGGGCCAAAGAGGCTGGTAAACAGGCGCTTATGAGGCTCATTTCCATTCCAGCCAATCCAGTTCCGGACAGCGCGGTTACTGGCACGCTGAAGACGCCGGATGGCGTTGCACTGCGCTTTGCTCGCTTTGCGCCGCCGGCGGGCCGCCGCGGCACGGTTTGCATTTTTCCGGGCCGTACCGAGTGGATCGAAAAATATTTCGAGACGATCCGCGACCTCCGGGCGCGGGGATTTGCCGTCGCCATCCTCGACTGGCGTGGCCAGGGATTGTCGGATCGCGTCCTTAACGATCGGCACAAGGGATATGTGCGCAGTTTTGCCGACTTCGATACCGATCTTGAAACTTTCATGCGTGAGATCGTTTTGCCCGATTGTCCGCCGCCGATTTTTGCGCTCGGTCACTCAATGGGCGCCACCGTGCTAATCCGCGCCGCCTATCGGGGTAAGCGATGGTTCGATCGCATTGTGCTCTCGGCGCCGATGATCGGTATCGCTTTCGTCACCTCGATGCCGATAGCAAGCGGAATCGTGCGGGCAATGCGGTTCGCCGGCTTTGGCTCAATGTATGTACCGGAACGTTACCCCGGTGTTCTCGACCTACGGCCTTATGTCGGGAATATCCTGACGTCGGATCCGGTTCGTTACGCTCGTAATGCCGCTATCCTTGAAGCCGAGCCGGAACTTGCATTGGGCGGTCCCACTGTCGCCTGGTGTGACGCGGCGTTCCGCGCCATCCGGCCGTTCCACGAGCCAAGCTATCCCGCGCGCATTCGCCAGCCGATTCTCATTATCGCCGCCGGCCGCGACGCCATTGTCTCAAACACGGCGATCGAGGATTTTGCAACTCTGCTTCGTACCGGCTCGCATCTGGTCGTGGCAGGAGCCCAGCACGAGTTGCTCATGGAGCAGGATCGCCACCGCTCGCAATTTTGGGCGGCTTTTGACGCATTCATTCCGGGGACGCCGCTGTACTGACCTGGGGCGCCGAATGTGCCTCGATCTGTGAAAAGCTGGATGTCAAGATGCGAGACCATTTTGCAAAATCGCTATCGCCTGGGCATGGAGGCGATGATCGCCCGCGGCAATAATGCGTCCGCCTGCGTGCGCTCGCTGGTTTTCCCAAGTCGTGATGATGCCGCCGGAGCCTTCGATAATTGGAATAAGCGGCAACACATCGTAGGGTTTGAGTTCGGTTTCGATCACAAGATCGATATGTCCAGCCGCAAGCATGCAATAGGCATAGCAATCGCCGCCGTAGCGCGATAACCGCACTGCCTGCTCCACCCGCTGGAACACCTGGCGATCGGCATCGCTCATTAGCAAAGGGCTGGTCGTTGCGAGCACCGCTTCCGCAAGTCCGGTGCAAGGTCTTGCCCGCAGCACGCGGTCGCCTGCGGGGCCGCGATAGTTCGCAGCGCTTCCGTCACCCGAGAAATGTTCGTGGGTAAATGGCTGGTGCATCATGCCGTAAATCGGCTCGCCCCCGCGGGTCAAGGCAATCAGCGTGCCCCACGCCGGCATTCCGCAGATGAAGGATTTGGTTCCATCGATCGGATCGAGCACCCACACATATTCCGCGTCCGGACGATCAGCGGAGAACTCCTCCCCGATAATCCCGTGCGCCGGGAATGTTCTTTTGATCAGAGCGCGCATAGCCACTTCAGCGGCGCGGTCGGCGGCCGTCACCGGATCAAAGCCTCCAGAAATGCTTTTATTCTCGACCCCGAGCGTGGTTCGAAAAAACGGCCGAAGCGCTTCAGCGGAGGCAGCGGCGAGTTGGTCGACAAAGGCGGCAAAGTCGATCGCAGTCATGAGCGCCTCCGATGGGGGTGAGTATATGACCCGACAGGCCACGGCAAACTCTTGTTGCCGATCGGCAACGGTCGCTCATAAATGGTCTATGGGGAACGTGCTCGGGGCCCTGAATGCCTCTATTTTGCGCAGAGAGAATCTGCCGCCATCCTAGGGTAACTATTTGGCATCCCAGCGTTTTAATCGCTTATGACTTTTCGCAATCGCCAGGGGTGAGGGGAAGGGCGGCCCTGCACAATTTGCGGGAAATTCTAGGGGAAATGACCGGAGAAATAGGTCAATAGGGCTTGCGTTTTGTGCGCCGCGGTGTATGTTGTTGCAGTGCGGTAGCGAGAGATTCTCTCGCGTTACCGCCGCCCTCCTTGGGCGTTTCCTCCCTAGACTTGGGCCGCTCGCGATGCGAGCGGCCCTTTTTCTTAGCGCCGAGCGAGGTTCACTCCGCTGCAGCGCGATAGGGGCGCAATTCTTCAAGCGGGATTTCGGCCAACCGGTCGGCGAGAACCTCGAACTCACTGGCCAGTCGCAGAAAGTTTGTCGACCGCTGGTAGCGGCGTTCGTCCATATACAGCGAGCGGTTGATCTCCAGCTGAACCGCGTGCAGGCCCGCGGCTGGGTTGCCGTAATGTTCAGTGATGAATCCACCTGCGTATGGTTTGTTGCGGCTGACCACGTATCCAAATTCCCGCATTGTCGCCTCGATCGTCTCGGGGATGACCGGAACACAGCTCGTCCCGTACCGGTCGCCAAGGACGAGGTCGGCGCGGGGGCGCTCGTCCTTGGCGCCGTTTGCCGACGGCATGGAATGACAGTCGACGAGGACGGCGGCGGCAAACTCGCGGTGCAGACGCATAAATACGCGGCGCAGAGAGCGGTGATAGGGCTTGTAGAGTTCGTCGATGCGCCGCAGCGCTTCGGCGACTGATATTCGCTGGTCATAAATCTCCTGCGCGTCGCCGACGACCCGGGCAACGGTGCCCAAACCGCCGGCGACCCGCATGGAGCGGGTGTTGGCGAACGAGGGTAAGCGGCCGTCGAACATGCGCGGATCGAGTTCGTAGGGCTCGCGATTGACATCCACAAAACAGCGCGGAAAGTGCGCGCGCACCAGCGGATGGCCCCGGGCAACGACGCCGACGATCAGTTCGTCAACAAACGAATCCTCGGAACGGCGCAAGGTCGCCAGATCGAGCCGGGAAGCCAGTAGGAAATCCCGCGGATAGATGCGGCCGCTGTGCGGGGAGTTAAACAAGAGCGGGCCGCGACACCGCGCCGGCTCAAGCACCTCAAAAGGCTGCTCCACCTGGTTTCGGCTTTCCGACATAAGCGCAGCGCACTTTCGCGGTCTCACAAAACAACCGGCGCCCCCGATCCCTAGCGTGCAGCCACGGTTATTGTCCAGAGCACGGCCGATTTGCCAATGCGTGCTTTCACCTCATGTTTACCTGGTATCCGGCTTATGGAATCTAAGGGGGCCGGCCGGCCGCCGGGGGTCTGAGTAATGCCTAAAATCCTGCTTGCGGAAGACGACATCGACATGCGGCGATTCCTGGTCAAAGCGCTGCAGAATGCCGGCTTCGAGGTCACCTCGTACGACAATGGCTTGTCTGCCTACCAGCGTTTGCGCGAAGAGCCGTTCGAACTTCTACTCACCGATATCGTCATGCCGGAAATGGACGGCATTGAGCTCGCGCGCCGCGCGGCCGAACTCGACCCCGATATTAAGATCATGTTCATCACCGGCTTTGCGGCAGTCGCGCTCAATTCTGATTCGAGCGCGCCGCGGCATGCGAAGGTACTCTCGAAGCCCATCCACCTGCGCGAGCTTGTTACGGAAGTCCAAAAACTGTTGGCTGCCTGAGGTCGCCAAGCTCGGTGGGTGCGAGCAGCAGACTGCCTTGAGTCCTGATGGTTCGTCCGGCGCAGCACCAACAACCAAGCGCGAGAAACAGGACAAGCGCGCGTGCGTGCACGCGCGCGGATCGCATCAGGCCATCTTCCGCTTCTCACGCGCGGTGCGCTGTTTGTGAGCGGCCTCCAGCTTTTCGCCACGGAAATTGCGGGCGATGTGATTGATGCTCGCTTGATGGCTAGCCACGGCGAAATGCTGCTCAGTGCCGGCGTGTCGTGCCACGAGCGCCGGTCCAAATCTTCTTGCTGCCGGCGGAGTAGCCTGTTCCTTGGCGGCTTTCGAACCCTCTGTCGCGCTGTCGTACCAGCGCGGTGATTGCTGCCGCGCTTCCTGTGCCTCACGCCACTGCGCTTGCTCCAGTTCGGCAAACGCCGGCAGGGCTCGGCATGGCAGAGGCCGCACAAAGGTCAGTTGCGCATCACTCTGCGGCGACTTGCGCCACGCTTCAACGGAGCGTCCGGTGACGCGCGCCACATAGATTTGCGTCTCACGCGGTAACGTCCGCTTGTGGTCAAGCCATTCGGTGACGCGATGCGCGCCAGCATTATAGGCGGCGGCCGCGAACCCGACGTTGCCGAATTGCTCGCGCAGACTATGCAGAAATTTGGCGGAGGCTGGAATTGCCTCGCGCGGATCGAGTGGGTCGCCTAAGCCGACCTCGATGGCGGCTTCCGGCATGAATTGTGCGATGCCAAGCGCACCAGCCGAACTTACGGCATCGCGTTGGAAACGACTTTCCTGCCATATCAAATTGGCAAAAAACGTCACTGGCAGATCGTTCTGCAAGGCGGAAGCCAGCAGCGCCTTGCATACGCCGTCGATCGAAACGGGAGGGACTTGATCGGCATCGACATCGCTGCCCGCGAGAGACGTCGATTGCGGAAGGTTGTCTGCGTCCTCGCCTTGACGATGAGGTGCGTCGGCCGGCGCGGGCAGCGAAGCGGGAGCCGTTGGCTGGCGAGCCCGGTCTGGCGCCATCTGCAAGTTGAAAGTGACATTGGAGATTGCAAAGTTTTCGCCGTTGGAGCTGAGCTGATCTTGATATTTGGTCTCAGGCACTGCCCCTTTGAGGCTCAATATTAGGATTGCTAGCGCAAGAATCGGCCGCATCTCCGCTCCATGCGAGATTTGTGCTGCGGTCGCGTGCAAAGATGCGACCGTGCAATTTGGATGAGAGAGATCCCCTCGACGCTGGGGCTGATGCCGAATTAACCCGGCGTTTGTTTGGAAATAATGAGTTTTCGCCAAGGGCGCTCGACGGCGATCTCCGAGCCGAATTACGGCGCCACTTTGGAATTGAAACTCGCGCGAGCTCTCAGCTATTACTCAGCCGTAAGTCTCTTCCCGGCCGGTTCTACGGTTGGGGCGCCGTGCATGTCGAGCGGGTGGCACTGAAACGCTCGATCCTTCGGCAGTTGCCTATGCTAGGGTGCGCAAACGAGTTTGGCCGCTACCGATGCTGATTGCGGTATTGTTCTACGAGTGATCATGCTTCCCCGTCGCATACTGTTTTTGCTGGCGAACGATTGGTACTTTTATTGGCACCGATTGGCGGTTGCGGAACGCATCGCCGCGCGCGGTTGCGACGTTCACGTGGCCGCCCCTGAAGGGCGGTTCCGCGCGGCGATCGAAGCGGCGGGTTTGCGCTTTCATCCGATCCAAATCGATCGTCAGGGACTTAACCCGTTCAGGGATCTCGCCACCGTCAAGGGTGTGGTCGAACTTTATCGAACGGTAAAGCCGGATCTGGTGCATCACGTTGCGGTCAAGCCAATGATTTATGGCTCGATAGCGGCCAAGATCACCCACGTCCCCGTTATTATCAATGCGATGCCTGGGCTCGGATATGTATTCGTTTCTCGCCACCTAACCGCTCGCTTGATCCGGCCGGGAGTGGCGGCCGCTTTTCGACTTTTGGTGAATGCGCGAAATAGCAGGGTGATCGTCGAAAACCGTGACGACATGAAAAGATGGGTCGCGTGGGGCGTCATGCGGCCGGATCGAATCGTGGTTTCGCCGGGTTGCGGCGTCGACGTCGACAGTTTTCGCCCGAGCCCGGAGCGCGCTGGCGTGCCCCTTGTGATCCTGCCCGCTCGGCTTCTGTTCTACAAAGGTGTCGCGGAATTTGTCGAAGCGGCACGCCTTCTTAAGTCGCGCGGCGTAGCGGCGCGATTTGCTTTGGTCGGCGAGGGGGACGCCGGGAATCCGGCATGCGTCCCGTCCGATCTGCTGCGTCAGTGGGAGAACGAAGGCGTAGTCGAATTGTTCGGGTGGCACGACGATATGGCCCAGGTTCTGGGTCGGAGCCATGTTGTCTGTCTGCCGTCTCACGGCGGCGAGGGGGTTCCCCGATCGCTGCTTGAAGCTGCCGCAAGTGGCAAACCGATCATCGCGACGGACGTCTCCGGCTGCCGGGATGTGGTGCGAGACGGCGAGAATGGATTTCTCGTGCCGCCGCGGCAAGTCGCGCCGCTCGCCAACGCGATCGAGCGGCTACTTCGTGATGCCGATTTGCGCCGTTTGATGGGGGAGCGCGGCCGCGAGCGCGCGCTTGCCGAGTTTTCAGTGGATATTGTGGCTGCGCAAACGTTGCAGGTCTACGAAGAGCTTTTTGCCTCGACCGTGACGAAGAAATCGCGTCCGATCGACTCAATCAAAAACGACGCCCCGGTCGGCGACAGCAGACTCTGAATTTCATCTTCGCGGTAAAGGAACAGATCGCAACGGTTGCGGTAGCGCAGCTTCCTTTGCCAAGCAAGAAATCCGCCCGCTCTGGGAAAGCTGAAAAAAGCCCGCCCACGTATGATCTGAAGAACGCGGTCGATCACCGCACGCGGGTCATGGACATAATCCATGAATCCCATGACGATTGCGTAATCAAACCGTTCGGAAATCGGATAGGTGAGAAAATCGCCCAGCGCAAACAAGCAGCGCTCGGCAACGCGATACGAAGCGGCGCGTTCACGTGCGATCTCTAGCATGCCGGGTGCAAAATCCAGCCCCAAGACTTTTGCTGCTCCGGCGCGTGCCAACGCAATGCTGTAATGTCCCGGCCCGCAGCCAACATCGATAATTGTGCGGCCCTCGGCCGGCCGACAGCCGGCTAGTGTCTTTTCGTAGCGCACGAGCATCGCGCGGCGAAACAATCGATTGGCGATGCGCTCCAATGCGCGATTGTCGTTTCCGTAAATGGAATCGAAGTCGGCAGCGTAGTCGTGGAAGAAATGTGAGGTGCGGTCGTTCATTCAGGCCGCCGCTCGCGCCATGTATCTATCAAAGGACGACACTTTGAAGTCGCGCAAAATCCGACGAATTTTCGGGCGAGTGGAGTGCAGGTTGACGTAGCAGGTGAATTTCCGACGCGCACTCAGAGGCAGCCGCGGGTGTGCCGGATCGATCTCTCGCGGGTGCACGTAAAAGACCACCGGCCGGTTTTCGTTAAGGGCAGCATGGCCCATGGTGCGGATGAGACGGTATGGAAAAAGCCGCAAGTATCCGCCGCCGAAAAAGCACATCGGCCTGCCAAAAACCCGCACTGCGGTGATGGGAAACTCGGCAATTGTGCCAGCCGCGGTTTGCACGCGATGCGGCTCGAGGCGATCGGTTGCAAACCCGCCGGTTTGATGAGGGGCGGGAAACACCGACGAGTCGTAGCCATACCCGGCCTCGATGAGTTTCTCGAAGAACCACGGCGTTTGCTCAGTGACCGAGAATGCAGGGGCGCGAAAGCCGCGGACCGCACGACCGGACACATCCTCGAGTAACTTTCGCGCCGCCAACGCATCCTCGTAAAATTCGGCGGGGGACATCTCGTAGACGAGGCGATGGAAATAGCTGTGCGAGGCAATCTCATGTCCCGCATCTGCGGCCTCGCGGATCAGCTGGGGAAACCTTTTGGCGAAGTAGCCAACAACGAAACACGTGGCTGTTCCGCCGCCGGCGGCTAAAAGCTCAAGCAAGCTGTGCAGGTTCCGCTCGATCCGGCTTTCAAGCCGGTCCCACTCCGATGGGTGCGGCTCAAACCCGGTGCCCGACAAGTTGAACCAATCCTCGACGTCTATAGAAAAGATGCTTTGTGGCAACGACATCTTGCTCAGCCGCTTTCGTGAGAGAGCCATATCGCAGAATCTGGCCCGCGTCCCTAGAACCTTGCACCCAAGTGGCGAAAGGCGGATATTAGTTACGTTCGAGACCAATATCCGCGGGGATGCTATCGCGGGATAGGCTTCCGGAGGTTCCTATGAGCCAAGTTACGAAGCATAAGGCGAAGAATCGCAATGCGGAAAACGGAACGCCGCGCACCGATGGCTCACCGCGCTATCAGGCTGGTTTCGGCAACCACTTTCTTTCGGAGGCGGTCGCTGGCGCACTGCCCGTAGGCCGCAATTCGCCGCAGCGTCCGCCGCTTGGTCTTTATGCCGAACAGATTTCCGGGACCTCGTTCACGACGGCGCGGGCGGAAAACCGCCGCACCTGGACCTACCGAATTCAGCCGTCGGTCGTGCACCGCCCTTATGGACGTGTTGACAACGGCCTGATGCAGAGTGCGCCCTTTAATGAAGCCGAGGCGACGCCGACGCAATTGCGCTGGTCGCCTTTTCCCATCCCGCGCAAGCCAACGGACTTCGTCGAAGGTATTGTGACGCTCGGCGGCAACGGCGATGTCGCTACCCAGGTCGGCATGGCGGTTCACTTCTACGCCGCCAACCGCTCTATGCGGAACCGCTGCTTCTATAATGCCGACGGCGAAATGCTCATCGTGCCGCAGCAAGGGCGCGTTCGCTTTTTTACGGAGCTCGGCATCATCGAGGCCGCATGCGGCGAAATCATTGTCATTCCTCGCGGTATACGCTTCCGCGTCGAACTGCCGGACGGTCCCTCGCGCGGCTACATTTGCGAAAATTACGGTGCGATGCTGCGCTTGCCCGAACTTGGGCCACTCGGCGCCAATGGGCTAGCCAATGCGCGCGATTTTCTTGCGCCGGTCGCCGCCTACGAAGATGCCAGCGCGCCAGTCAGTCTGGTGGCGAAATTTCAGGGCAATCTTTGGGCGGCGGAGATGGACCATTCCCCGCTGAACGTTGTCGCCTGGCACGGCAATTTCGCGCCGTACAAATACGACCTTGCGCGTTTTAACGTCATGGGAACCGTCAGCTTCGATCATCCCGATCCTTCGATCTTCTCCGTGCTGACCGCGCCGTCCGATCTTTCCGGCGCAGCTAACATCGATTTTGTCATCTTTCCGCCGCGCTGGCTCGTCGGCGAGGACACGTTCCGTCCCCCCTGGTATCACCGCAATGTCATGACGGAATTCATGGGGCTACTGCACGGCGCCTACGATGCGAAGGCGGAGGGCTTTTTACCTGGGGGCGCCAGCTTGCATAATTGCATGACCGCGCACGGTCCTGATGCAGAAACTTGGGAGCGCGCTACGCAGGCGGAACTAAGGCCGCACAAAATCGAAGATACGATGGCCTTTATGTTCGAAAGCCGCTTTGCGATGCGACTTACGCGTTACGCAATCGAATCTTCCGAGCTTCAGCACGACTATTTTGAAGGCTGGCAAGGACTGGAAAAGCATTTTTACGGCCGGTAGCCGCTTGCCCCCGCTCTCGTAGCAGCGATAACACCGCCGTGCGGCTCTTGCGCGCCGCTCCAGTGCATTCCCGCGCTTATCGCGCCGAGATGCAACAGCAGCGGGGTGGCGTCCCGACACAAAGCCCGCTATGGAAACAGCGGGGGAGAATTTCCGGCGGCCGTCGATATGCTCAGCAAGCACATTAACGTGCGCAGACTTCTGATCATTACGCATGATCTGGCCGCAACGGCCGCGGCAGTACTCGCAAGTTTTTATCTGCGCTTCGAGGCCGCCGGCCTTGCCGAGCGCGAGCACACGTTGCTGATGTTTCTGCCCGCCTACCTCGTCTATGCCGGCTTTGTTTATTTCTTCTTCCACCTCTATGAATCGAAGTGGCGTTTTGCGTCGCTCCCCGACTTGATGAACATTTTCCGCGCCGCGACCGTGCTGGCAGTGTCACTCGTGGCGCTCGATTACGTGTTGGTGGCGCCGAATGTGCTCGGCCAATTCTTCTTCGGCAAACTCACC
>Ga0335078_10008646_pt1 | contig 15126 bp, 14 predicted proteins | sample Lox_Sample_32_FD_206711 | JGI IMG/M metagenome (GOLD analysis project Ga0335078, IMG submission 206711) | Soil microbial communities from Loxahatchee National Wildlife Refuge, Florida, United States - Lox_Sample_3.2 | ecosystem: Environmental > Terrestrial > Soil > Wetlands | place: USA...
AGCGGTGATTCTCGCTGTGTAGTGATCAGAGAGTTCCTCGGTCCACAGCTGCTTCCCCGTTTCGGCATCGAGCGCATAGGCATTGGCGCGCAGGTCGCCGACATAAACGGCGTAGCTGTCCTCCCCGAGCGGCGCCACAAGAGGTGCAGTGCGGACTCCCGACTTGGCGTGAAAAGACCAGTAGACACATCCCGTCTTGGCATTCAGCGAATACACGTAGCCGTTGTCACTGCCGATGAAAACGCGTCCGCCGACGATCGTTGCTTGCCCGAATGCCGTATCGCCCTTTGGGAATCCGAACGCCCATTCGAGCTTCAACTCGGGTATCTGCGCAGCCGTCAGATCGGACGCCTTGGCGCTCTGAACGCGAGTATTATCGCCATTCACACCCCAGCCGTTCCAAGCAGCTTCGCCCGCACTCCTTTTGAATCCTGAATTCGATGCGCACCGATTCGTCATCTTCTCCGCGCTGCCGCTGTCGGTGAGATCGAGCAATCTGCCGCCGAGATACTCGGCAACGTCGCGCTTCTGCTGTTCCGTCAAATCCTTCGCCGGAACCGCCATCGAGCCGGTCGTCACTGCCGCGTAGATCTTCTCAGGGGCTAGTTTCATGAGTGACCGCCGATCCGGCGCGCGATCGCTCATGCTCGGGTTGTCATGGCAGGACGCACAATGGCCCCCGAAGACGACTTGCCCCGGGGGCGTCGGCAGCGGGTTATTCGCAATCTCCTGTCCACCCGCGATACTGGCTCCGAGCCAAATCGCGCCACACCCAACCAGCGCCGCGCACCGAAACGCAAATCTCCTCATCGAATTCCCCCGTTGGCCGTCGAGGTTCCTCCACCGCGAACACGTATCAGGCCGAGATCATAGTGCATTCCCGCCCTCACCGCCATGCAGGATGGCCACTCGGCTTTTGCAATGCTTCGCTTTTCGCCCAGTGCCCGTCGCGGTAAAATCGCAGCCCACAAAAATCGCCTAACGGCCCGGAGCTCTATGATCGCTCGCATCACGCGCTATCGCATCCGTCCCGGCAAGGTCGAGGAATTCGCGGCCACGGTCGAATCTTTGATGGCCACGTCGGATAGCTTGAAGGGATTTCGCGCTCTTCTGGTTCTGCGCGGTGAAGATCCAAACGGTCTCGACGCGACCGCCATTTCGGTCTGGGAATCCCCCGAAGACTTGAAGAGCAGCGACAATGACACCTTCTACTACGGGGTGCTCAAGAGCCTGATGGGCTGCTGCGAGAGCTTTTCACCACCGCATCATGTGAAAGTCCTCAACAGCAAATTTCCGAAACAGAATGCTTGATCGCAGCGCCGTCCCCGGCAAGCGCAATCCTTCGCGATTTTTCCTTTCCGCCGTCTCGCGATACAATCCCCTTCTCCCGATGCCGTTTCGTTCGCAGGAGGAGCCATGATCGCCCGCGTCACGCGCTATCGGATTCGCGCCGGGAAAGAAGCCGAGTTCAACTCCATCGTCGAGAGCGCCATGGCCGAGATGGATCATCTGAAAGGTTTTCGCGGCCTCGTTGTCTTGGGAAGCGAAGATCCCGCGTCGCGCGATGCTGCCGCGATTTCGCTGTGGGATTCGGTGGAAGATATGAAATCAGGCGAGAACAACAAGTTCTACTACGAAGCTCTCGCGCGGGCTGCCAATTGCTGCGAAAGCTTTTCGCCGATGCACCAGCACGTTGTCCTAAAAACGAAGTTCCCGCGTGGGTAGCCCGGACACCCGGTCTTTCCGAGTTGCTATCCAGCCTGGTGGTATTGCTTCGAGAGGACCGTTTCCTTGGCCGTGATGAACTCCAGCAGCGCCGGCACACCTTTCTGCGTCTGCTCGATTCCGCGCAGGATCGCCGGAATGATCTCTTCCGGCCGCGTCACCCGCTCACCGTACGCGCCGAAAGCGCGCGCCATCGCCGCATAATCTCCGGAGATATCCGTGGCTCGATATCGCTCGGTTGACACAGGCATGATCGGCAGTTCCATCGCCATGCTGAAGTTATTCAGCAGAATCGAGAGGATTGGAATCCGCTCCCGCACCGCGGTCTCGAAATCCATTCCGGTAAATCCGATCGCCGCGTCGCCCCATACATTGACGCAAAGCTTGTCCGGGCAGGCCAGTTTCGCCCCCATGGCCAAGCCGAGCCCGTAGCCAAGCTGAGTCGTTTTGCCCCAGCCGATGTAGGTGAGCGGCTTGGTCGATCGCCAGAACGGCGCCAGTTGGTCGCGCGGGCTGCCGGCGTCATGCGTGATAATCGTGTTCGCCACGTCCACGGTATGTTGCAAGTCCCATAGCACGCGATAAGGCGAAAGCGGCGTGTCAGTCGAGGTGAGCCGTGGCATCCACTGATCCAGCCACTTCTTTCGAACCGCGGCAATCTCATCGGCTACCGTCGCGACTCGCGGGTTCTTGACGAGTTGCTCGACCTCGGCGCACAGGGCCTCCAACGTGATCTGCGCGTCACCGATCAGGCCAATCTCCGCGCGTACATCCTTATTCAAGTGATCGGGATCGAGCGTCGCGTGAATGAATTTCTTGCCCTTCGGCATGGCGATCGCGAATGTGCTCTGCGTGAAGCTGCAGCCCGCCCCGAAAATCCAATCCGCTTTTTCTAGGAAATACGGCACCGTCGGCGGGAACGAATTTCCTCCCGCGCCGAGCGATAGCGGATGATCCTCGGGAAACGCGCTCTTCCCTGGCAAGCTCGTCGCAACCGGCGCGCCCAACAATTCCGCAAGCCTCTTCAGCGGCTCCCACGCGCGCGCCCAATGAATGCCCTGCCCCGCGTAAATCACCGGCTGCTTCGCTTCTACCAGCGCCTGGGCGGCGCGCCGCACATCGGCGATATCCGGACCGTACCGCGTTCCAATCGCAGGCGCGTACTCGAGCGGGCCCGGAAATTCCTCCGCAAAAAGGTCGAGAGGCATTTCGATCAGCGCCGGCCCTCCGCGCCCATTTCGCAAATGCGAGAGCGCGCGCCGGAAAATATTCGGGATCTCGGCGGGGATGAAAATCGGCTCGGCCGACTTGGTTACCGTGCGCATGCTCGCGACTGAATTAAAGTTCGGCGGCACATGCGCGACTCGCCTCGCGTATCCCATCGGCAGCACGAGAATCGGGATCGACTCGCTAAACGCCTGCGCTATGCCGCCGAACGAATTCTCTGCGCCGGGCCCGTGTTGCATCGCGAACACTCCGATGCGTTTCCCGCTCGTCAGCCGCGTGAGCGCGTCCGCCATGTGCAACCCCACACGCTCCTGCCTCACGATGATCGGCCGGATTCCGGCCATGGCGGCATGCTCGAGAACATGGTTCACCGGATACCCGAAAATCACATCCACGCCTTCGCGTTTCAAGATTTCGGCGATCGCATCGCCCACTTTCATCGTCGCTCCCCGCAGAAACTATAGTCCGTTCGGCCCGCGAACTTCCCAACAAATCAGTGAGGATACCCGGTAGAATGTGCCCGGCAAAGCCATTTCCACAAATCTCATGCCCTTGCGGCGCAGCGATTCGGATGGTGTGGCGCGATGACGCCAGACGAGCGCCGCGTTTCGTCTCCGCGCGTGGTGAATATCGGCGATCTTCGTCGCGTGGCCGAGCGGCGTCTCCCGCGCGCCGTTTTCGACTACATCGATGGCGGCGCCGAAGGCGAAATCACTCTGCGCGAAAACACGCGCGCCTTCGAAGAAGTCGTCTTTCGCCCGCGCAACGCCGTCGCCGTGAAAGACGGCGATCTGCGCACGACCGTCCTCGGTGGCAAGCTCGCGATGCCCTTCCTGCTCGCGCCCATCGGTTTCAGCCGCATGATTTGTCCCCGCGGAGAAGTTTGCGCCGCAAGCGCCGCGGGAAAAGCGGGCATCGGCTACGTCCTCACCACAATTTCAGGGTCTCGCGTCGAAGACGTTGGCTCGGCGTGCTCCGGCCCCCGCTGGTATCAACTCTATCTCGTCGGCGGGCGCGAAGCCGCTGAGGCAGCGATCAAGCGCGCACAAGCGGCCGGCTTCAGCGTGCTCCTAATCACGATCGACACCGGCACCTTCGGCTTCCGCGAACGCGATATTCGCAATGGCGCCGGCGCGCTGCTCGGCAAGCGCCTCCTGCCCAAGCTTCGATTCCTGCCGCAAGTTCTCGCGCATCCCGGCTGGCTTACAAGATTCATGCGCGACGGGCGCATGCTCATCCTGCCGAACGTCATCGTTCCCGGCCGCGGCCCGATGCCGCTCGCGGAAACGCAGGCGAGCCTCGCGCAATCGGTCGTCACCTGGGATGATTTGAAATGGATTCGCAAATCTTGGCCTGGACCGATCGTCGTGAAAGGTGTGCTCACCGGCGACGATGCTCGCCGCTCCATCGACGAGGGCGCTGTAGGCGTTGTCGTCTCAAATCACGGTGGACGCCAGCTCGATAGCTCGCCTGCAACTCTGCGCGCGCTTCCGGAGATTGTGAAAGCAGTCGGCGGCCAAGCTGAAGTTTTGCTCGACGGGGGAATTCGCCGCGGGGGCGACATCGTGAAAGCGCTTTGCCTCGGCGCGCGTGCTGTCCTGATCGGTCGCGCTTACGCGTATGGTTTGGGGGCTGCAGGTGAGGCGGGAGTCACGCGCGCGATCGAGATTCTGCGCGCGGATCTCAAGCGGGTGCTCGCTCTGCTCGGCTGCGAATCCATCGCTAGTTTAAATCGATCCTACGTGGATGTCCCTGCAAGCTGGACAAGCTGGCCGCACTAGAATTTCAAAGTTTCTGGGGATCAAAAAGCGCCTGCGGCTCGACCATTTTCCCCGGGTTCATGCGATTGTCCGGATCGAGCGCCTGTTTCACCGCGCGCATCACATCCACCGCCGGGCCATGCTCCACGGACAAATATTTTTTCCGCCCGATGCCGATTCCGTGCTCGCCCGTGCACGTGCCGCCCATTTCCAGCGCGCGTAAAATCACCTTTTCCTCGAGCACCTTGGCTTCGGCTAGCTCCGCCGGATTCTCCGGGTCGATCATAAACGACATATGAAAATTCCCATCGCCCACGTGCCCCACGATCGGCGCGGGAAAGGACGCCTTTGCCGTGTCTGCTTTCGCCGCCACGATGCAATCCGCGAGCCGCGAAATCGGCACGCAAATATCGGTCGTAAACATCCTCGCGCCCTTCCGAATTTGCAAGTTCGCGAAGTAGGCCTCGTGTCGCATCTTCCAAAGAGTCGCGCGCTCTTCCGGTGTAGTGAACAACTGAAATCCAGTGCCGTGATGCTCCGCGGCCAGTTCGCGCACCGTTTCGGCCTGCTCCGCGATATAGCGCTCACGATCGCCGTGAAATTCGAAAAAGAGCAGCGGCGCGACGGGATAACTCGTCTGCGAATATTTGTTGCACGCGTCGATCTGCTCCTCGTCCATCAACTCGATGCGCGCCACGGGCACGGCGAGCTGAATAATCGCGATCGCCGTCTCCACCGCATCTCGAATCGTCGCAAACGTGCAGCACGCCGCGCCCACAGCCTCCGGCAACGGGTGAATCCTCAGCGTGATTTCCGTGATCACGCCCAAGGTGCCTTCCGCGCCAACAAACAACCGCGTGAGGTCGTAGCCCGCAGCCGATTTGCGTGCCGCGCTACCCGTCTTCACCACGCGCCCATCGGCGAGCACCACGGTGAGCCCCATCACGTTCTCGCGCATCGTGCCATAGCGGACAGCCGTTGTGCCCGATGCCCGTGTGGAGGTCATTCCCCCGAAGGTTGCATCCGCGCCCGGATCGATGAAGAACGTAAATCCCGTATTCGCCAGCGCCTTATTCAATTGCAACCGGGTGACGCCCGCTTCGACCGTCACCTGCAAATCTTGCGGGCTGGTGCGCAAGATCTTGTTCATCTCGCGCATATCGACCGCGATGCCGCCGTGAATCGCGTTCACCTGCGCTTCCATCGATGTCCCGGCGCCGAACGGGATCACCGGCACTTGATGCCTTGCGCTGATTTTAAGAATCGCGCTGACTTCTTCGGTCGAATGCGGGAAGCAAACGATATCCGGCAGTGCTGCCGGATGATACGACTCGCCGTGGCTATGATGCTCGCGCACCACCTCGGCCGTCGTCGCTCGCCGATCGAACAATGCTTGCAAATCGCGGAACGCCGAGTCGATTCGCGCTTTCGCGTCGCTTCCGATTTTTGCGTTCGTCGCCACGCCGCTCTCCGTCCCGCCCCAACTATTGATGAATCGTAATGTCGTAATAGCTCACTGAACCATCGCTTGCAACCGCTGGCTCGATGTGCGCCACCTGAAACGTGCTGTCGCGCAAATCATCGACGGTCCGGCTCAAAATCGCGTGCGTCTCCCGTTCCAGCTCCGGGGTCGCTCGGGAAGTCCGCTTCTCGGGCGATAGCGCCGTCGCCTGCAAACGATACGTTCGCGTGCGGGCGTCGGGATCCTGCGTCACCAGCTGCACGCTGGAATTGGCGATCGCGCCTTCCTGCGGCCTGTCGTGAAACCACGATCGCGGCGTCGCCAGCACAAAAACGAGAATCACCGCCACCAGCACGTCATACGGCCAGCTGCCGCGCTCATACGACCAGAAAAATGTTCGACCGATTGCCCGCCAGATGGAACGCATGTTTAGTGGCTGACGCCGTTCACAACCATTCCGTCGCGCATGTGCAGCACGCGATTGCCGTACGTCGCCGCGTCCGGATTGTGAGTGATCATCACGATGGTTTGCCCGAGATCTTTGTTCAGCCGTTTCAGCAGCGCGAGAACGGCATCCGAGCTCTTCGTATCGAGATTGCCCGTCGGTTCGTCGGCCAGAACGATTTTCGGCTCGCTGATAATCGCGCGCGCGATCGCCACGCGCTGCTGCTCGCCACCGGAAAGCTCCGCAGGCCTGTGGTTCAGCCGGTCTTTTAGGCCGAGCATTTCCGCCACGGCCTCGAATCTGTGGGGATCGAACCCGTTGCCGTGAATATGCTGCGCCAGGGCTATGTTGTGATAGGCGTCCAGCGTGGGCAGCAGGTTGAAGCGTTGAAAAACGAAACCGACTTTGTGCCGGCGCAGCAGCGTCCGCGCCGCATCGCTCATTTGGGTCAGATCATTGCCGTCGAGCAACACATTTCCGCTCGTTGCCTGCGCAAGGCCGCCGATCACGTGAAGCAGCGTCGATTTCCCGCAGCCCGAAGGCCCCATGATCGAAACAAATTCGCCCGGCAGCACCTGCATGTTGATGCCACGCAGTGCCGGCAGCTCGACCTTGCCCGAACGATAGACTTTCCACAGATTTTCGGTTTTGAGTATCGGCTCCAACCGCCGGTCCCCCACACGCAATGCCTTTACTTTTTCGGGCTATTTTAGTCGGCTTTTCGTCTTCTGCCTAGAAATGAAGTCTCAGCCGTGCAGTGCGCAGCGATTATTCGTAGGCCAATGCTTCCACGGGATCTTTGCGGCTGGCGAGCCATGCGGGATAGCCGGCGCCGAGCAGCCCGCCCAAAATTGCGATCATGCCCGCCAGACAAACCCACTTCACCGTAATCAAGATGCTCAGCGCGGGAAAGAGTCTCAGGAGCGCAATTCGGATCAAGAAGCTGAGCACCACGCCCAGCACCACGCCACCCAGGCACAGCAAGGTGCTCTCGCTCAGAATGATTTCAACGATGTACCCCTTCGAAGCCCCCAGCGATTTCAGTACGCCGATTTCGCGCGTCCGCTCGATGATCGTCGTGTACATCGACAGGAAGGTCACGAGGAATCCGATTCCCACGGCGATCGCGATCATCACGTTGATAAAAATATCCAGCCCCGGAACGCTCGACGACGTGATCTGCGAAATATAGTCCTTGAGCGGCCGTATCTCGTAGCGCGGCAGCAGGCTCCGCACTTCATCCATGGCCGCGGCGGTGTGATCCGAGCGATCGCACTTCAGGAAAAAGATCGACGCTTTGTCGCGCGCGCCGGACATCTCCTGCAATGTTGACATCAGCACGAACAATCGCGCGCCTTTTCCGTGCTCGACAATCCCGCACACGTGAAAATCGTGTTCCAGCACATGCAGCGTCTGCCCGACTTTAACTTTCTTGGCCCGCGCGTAAACGTCATCGACGAGAATGTCGTTCGGATCCTGCAGGTCCTTGCCCGAATCAAGCACAAAGCCGCCGGAAACCTCTCGAAAGCTATCCGGCTGAATTCCGTACACGAGATCAAGGCCGTTCACGGAATTGAATTGCACCAGCACCGGCGCCACCGCTTGCACGTATTCGAGCTGCCCCAATTTTCCGCCGATACTAATCGGCATCGGCGCGCCGCTGAACGCCATGAATACCGACGCCGACGGCGGCTGCACCATGATGTCCGCGCCCACGCCTTCCGTTCTCTTCGCCGTGTCCAGAATCAGCCCGCTCGTCAAGCCGACGACGATGATCACCAGCATCACTTCGATCGCCACCGCGAGAACGGTGATGAACGTCCGCACCGGCCGGTGCACTGCGTTTCGGATCACGATATGCCCGATCAAGGCTTCTTCCCCGGCGGGGCAGGCGCGGCTTGCTCTTCCGCGTTTACGAGTTCGGTGCCTGGCGGCTGATTCAGCACAAACCGGTCCGGCGTGATCGTTTCGTTCAAGGTCACTTTCTTGATTCCGATCTGCAGCTTGTAGTCGTTGTCCGGCCGCGAAAGCGTGATCTGCCGCGGATAATTCGCAGCCCCGGCGGGCGCCCACCCGGCGTAGGAAATATCCGATCCGAGCGCACCCTCCGTCTCATAGGTTTGCAGCCGGGTGACGCTCCAATCCGAACGATCGAACCAAATTCTCTCCGAGATTTCCCAGTCAGGCGGGGAATCCGGTGAGGGTGTCCCCTGTGAGCCCCGCGCGCGAACAACGGTCAACACATAATATCGCGATGCGCCTTCCGCCGCCTCCTCTATCAGGATGGGAGCGTTCGCCGCGATTGGTTCCCAGAAGATCGCGTTCGTCAGGTGCTGAGGCCTCAGATTCTCAATCGGCTTTGCGGACTGCCGCTGCAAATTTGCGGGCCCGACGATGAATCTGTGCTGCGACGGAATGTAGATGTGAAACGTCTCGCCGTCGCTCACCATATCGAAAATGTTCGTCCCTGCCACGGGCACTTGCCCGATCACGCGGACGCTCGCAGGCTTCTGCGCCAAGATGAATCCATTGATCTCGTGATATTGCTTGATCACGCCGGTATACGCCGAGCCGGCCGTCAGCGTGATCGTCACCGACGCATTGATCGATGTCACCGCATTCGCCTGTTGATTGAACGCGGCAATCAAGTCTTGCTTTGTCGCGGTCTTTGCCGGCGCAGGAGCTTCGGAAGGTTTTACGACCGTGGTATGGCTTGCGGCGCAGCCAACTGCGAAAGATGCAATGAGAAGTGCCGATGCTGCGAGGCCGAAGGAGCGGACTTTTTGTTCTAGCTGCGTTAGACGCACCAACTAGAAAATCTAGCAGCGGCCACAGGGAGTGTCAACGAAACCGCTCAAAACGATTCGGTATTCGGTCTCAGTGGCTTTGGCCCAGGTGTGGGGCCTCGCTGTGAGTGATCCATAGGGCGACATCACTGATTACCTGTTCGTCGACATGACCGGGTCTATCGTATTCCTGCGGTAGCGAGATTCCACTACCTGCGATAAAGAGATGGTTCAGAGTCGGATACAGCCGGAACGTGACGAATTTATCGTTGCCGAGCGCCTTCTTCCATTCGTCGAAGTTTGTCGCGGGCGGCACCTGAAAATCGCGCCCGCCCTGCAGAATCAAGATCGGAATCTTCAACTCCTCAGCCACCGCGATCGGGTGGTAGTCGCGTAGATCGAGCCAGTACGACGCCGGCATGGGCCCGCTGAGCAGGTTGATCGTGTCTCCTTGCTTTAGATCGGGGCTATCGATCTGTTTCACTGCCTGTTCTACTTTCGTAACTTGCGCCTGTTCATCCGCTGTGGGTGGGGGACCATTCGCGATGATGTAATGCACTTGATCGACGAGCAGCTTTTCCATGGGCTCGGTGTTGGCGGCCATCATCACGATCCCGGCAATTTGCGCGTCGCTGGTGGCGACGCGCGGCGCGATGTAGGCGCCGAGGCTATGCCCGAGCAGATAGACGTGCGCCGGATCGATGTTCTTCTGTTTCGCGAGTAGCGAGATCGCAGCGCGCGCGTCGCTCATCGTCTCGTCGTCCACCGTGAGCTTGTTCGGATCGTCGCTGCTCTGGCTGCCGTACTTTTCAGTCCGCTTCGTATATCGGTAGACGGCGATTCCCCGGCTCGCGAGCCCCCAGGCGACATCTTTTAGCGGCTTGCTCGCGCCCACAGTCTCATCCGCGTCTTGGCGCCCCGAGCCTTGCACGAGCACCACCGCCGGGAACGGCCCGCTGCCTTTCGGCATCGACAAGATTCCTGGCATTTCGAATTTTCCGTTTGTCAACGTGAGCGGCTGCTCGGTGAACGTGTCCAGCTTGGCATAGGTCGGCGCCACCCACGGCGGCGGAGGCTCCCGGTGCTGCCTAACCTGAATTCCGCCGATTTTGCCGTCGGGCGAAATCGCGATCTGAATGTCGATCACGGCCTTTTCGAATTTTGCCGCTACAACGATCATGTCAAATGTCTGCACCTTGGCCGCCGACGTGGTGGAAACCACGGAATCAAACGCGCCCTCCTGCTGGAGTATGCTTGCCCACACCTTCGCGAGCGTGCCTGCAGGCAAGGACGCCGACATTTCCGGCGTGTAGCGCTCTTCCACCCGGTCAAACTGTCCCGCCGAGATCTCCTGAACAATCTGCTTGGCCACGGCTTCGGGCTCCGGTCCGTTGTCCTGCGCTGCCGCGCACGGAAGGGCCGCAACGAGGGCCAGCAAAATGAGTGCGTAAATTTTCACGAGTGAATCCTCAAGGCTGAAAGCCGCCTCTAGGGTACATCAGGATCGTCGGGAGTTGCTTGTTCGCCGTGCCGGTCAGCGCCGTGGACTTTGCCCACGGCATCGAGAAAAAACGAGCGCCGGCCGGTTTTGCCGTAATCGTCGGGAACAGCCACGAGTTCGAACGCAGTTTCATCCTCTTGCGCCCCAGCCACGACGCGATACCGGAAGCGATAGCCGCCGTCCTCTCCGGATGCGAGTTGATCGCTCACGAGCGAGGCCTGATCCGGCGACACCTGATCTTTCGGCGCGGGGCCGAGCTGTGCGATCGAATCCGGCAGTTTGCCGAATGCGCGTTTATACGTTTGAATCGCCTCGCCCAGGCCGCGGAGATTCGCCAGCGCTCCATCCTCGCGTGCCGCCAAATCCGAATCCGACCATTGCTTGGAAAGCTGCGGAAAATCCAGCAGCACGAGGCCGAGCGAAATCAGCCGCCAGCCGCCGTTTTCGCGCACGAGGCCGAACTCCGTTTTCTCGCTGTCCGTCACCGCCACGGAAACGAATGCGAGATTTTCATGCGCGCGCACATCGCCGAAGCGAAATTCCGTGGTGCCCTGGGGGGACGTGCAACGGAGCACCGTGTGATTCTGGTCGTCTGAAGAAAGCAGCGGCTTGCCCGTTTGATCGCTGAGCGAAAACCGCTTCAAAATCGAGGCGCGCTGATCCGCGGGCAGTGCGCGAAAAGACTCCGCGTTCTCGGCAGTCAGATAATTTTCGAATTCCGGCTGATTCGCGCGGCAAGCTGCGGAAAGCGCAGCCGCGAGCGCCGTCGATGGCTCCGCTTCTTTGCCCTCCTGCCCAACCGTAGCGGCAGGAAGCAGCACGAACGCCGCGAGCGCGGCCGCCAAAACTATTTTCATTTGGGATCGAATCATCAGCTTTCGGATTTGGCCCGGGAGAGAATGGTTGCCAGATTCTGAGTGAACTTCGAGCGCGGCATCACCTCGCCGCATCCCGCCGCGCGAGCGCGTTCCGCGAGATCGACTTGGACGTGCGCAAGAAAACCGATCAGTCGAATTTCGGCGCCCTTCGCTCGCACGCGGGTCACGGCATCAAGCGGGTTCGCCTTCGCGTTCAAGTCGATGACCACGAGCCGCGGCGTGCCCTTCGCAATTTCCGCGTCCAGCGCGACCGGCGAAGCGCAGGTGCGAATTTCGACGCCCACTTGCTTCGCCGTCTCGAGCATCTTCGCCTGAAAGAAGATGTCGTCGATCAACGCGAGAACTTGTGCCATCTATGACGTACGCGTCGCCGAATAACGGCCTGAAGTCAGCGCTTCCTCAGATACCCACATCCCGTGGAACGTCATGCGCACGCGATGCGGCAGCTTCACGACGGCGACCGGACCTGCCTCGACATGGGATGCGTCCAGTATCGCCAGATCGCTGCGATTTTCCGCCATGCGGTTCACAAGTGTGAGCAAGTAACCATCGCCTTCCGGAGAATTCGGTCTGCGCGGCGCGAAGAGCGGCTCCTGCACGCCCGAATCCGGCCCGGGGTTCCACAGATTCGCACTGCCGGTCTTGTGATCGAATTGCCCGACTGCGCCGAATCCGATGTTTCCTGCCCCGGGGACGCGCGGATCGCGGCAAATCACGTAGCCCTTCCGGTACGTTCCGTTGCCGTAGTAACGGTCATCGGCGCGCGGCATCTCGCACATGAAGTCGTACATCTGCTCGGTCTTGTAATTTTCCGTGTCACCTGCCACATCGAAGGTCAGCCGCGTCAGATGCGGAAGCGCCGCCGCCTGATCGGGAGGCGCACCGTCGTGATTGGGGAAAAAGAAAAACGAGCTGCCCTTCGACAAACACACGTCGAGGCTCACCTTCGAGCCGTCTGTGCTCCCATTCATCATGTGCCCTGCAAAACTCGTGTCGCCGCGGAACCAGCGCACGTCCTCCGCTTTGCCGTAGCGCGGCACAACCGCTACCACCGTCTGCAAATCGCGATGCCACGTGTAGAACGGGCCGCCCTTCTTCAGCACGTCCACATCAGTGAGCAGGGGAAAGAACGGAAAGATCACGTATTTGTCCGAAATCGCGAAGTCGTGCACCATGCCCGCCCACGGCGCGTTGAACCAGACCTGATGCTTCAATTTCCCGTCAGGACCGATCACGAAATACGCGACATCCGTTGTGCCGTCGCCCTTCGCCTGATACGCAAAGGTCAAAAGTTCGTTCGTCGTCTGATCGAGATGCGGGTGCGCCGACATCCACACGGACTTGATCGCGCCGTCATAGTCGTAGCGACCGATCGTATCGAGCGTGTATGGATCGAGCTCGTACGGCATGTCGTCTTCTTTGAGCGCGAGCAGTTTGCCGGCGTGCCAGACGACGTTCGTGTTTGCCGTACCCGGATTGCAACCCTGCGCGATCGGATCGCGCGTGTACCGATTGCGGTAGCGGCCGAAAAGCGCGCGCCGATGCTCTGCCTGCAGTTTGTAGCGGGCCGTTTTCACGTAGCGGCTTTTGTAATCGACGTGGCCGTTGTCGAAGCGAAACATCACAACCATGCCTTCGCCGTCGATGAAAATGTCATCGCCGCCGATCGGGGGATATTGGCGGTCCGGACCGCAGCGGTAGAGAATGCCGTTGAGATCCTTCGGCACTTCGCCAAACGTCACTTCGCAATCGCGAAGGTCTGCTTCGAGCCGCGAAGGCGCACCGAAGCCCTGGTAAAGCGGAATATCCGGAAACCGCACCGCGCCTACCGCAGACAATTCTTCAAGGTAAACCGACATCGAGTCCCCCCGGCACCTCCGATCGCGTCGAATATCTTCGATGGGGGCGCCTTGAAACATGGATGCTATAAGCTCGCAATTGGCTTTGTCAACGATGCGGCAGGCGCCGGGAGTTTTGTCGATGAGTCATGCGCTTCGGGCCTCTCTTTCCGTTTCGCATCGTTGCCTTCTGCGCTTGGAAAACCAGCGCGCCGGCGCACGGCGGGGTTAGCATTTTGCGTAGGAGAACCGAGACGCGGATCTTAGTGGTCGCCGGATTCGTGGGCGCCGACGGTTTCATCAGGCACGTCGCCGACGCGGCCCTTCACGCGGTCGTAGACGCTGTATTGGCAGGTGGAACCGAGAGCTTCGTTGTAATACGTCGAGACGCCAAGCGCCGTCCGCAGTTCTTCGTTGAAGCGACGGAGTTCGCCGAGCTGCGCCACACGTATCGGGAACTTCTTGCCTTCGCTAGTCAGCAGGAATTTCTGGTAGCCCGCGTCCCAGAGATGCGTGAACTGGCCCTGCAGCATGATCGACGGAATGATCGTCATGCGAAAATCGGCGCTCTCGCCGTCGCGGCGAAGCTCTGCACCGCAATTGTACTTCTCGATGCGCGCGACGCCGCCGGAGCTGCGCACGACGAAACCTTTCGCTCCGAGCGATTCGACTTGGGCCTGTGTGAAGCGCTTATGGACGTACCACATGGACGTTCAGGATATGAATTCGCCGGCCTGCCTGTAAAGTCAAAATATCGAGAAGCATCGAGATGGAAAAGCTCGCGTAGGGAGCGCACCATCTCCCCAAGGCAATACTCAGCGCCTACGTTGTTTCCGAAAGGCGGGAACCGGTCTTCTCCTGCCTCGCTAGGCACCGAGCGAAATGGGCAGAAGAAGTGGTATGGGCCACCCTACGTGCTTCCGGCGATTTTCGCGCCCCTCTCTGTACCGCTGTTATTGGTCGCGGGGCTGCTCTCAATTCCGGTGGCGCGCTCGCAGAGGCGGAACAGGCGCCGGGCGGAGCGCAGATTTGCCGAAGAGCGGTTTCGTGCCGGCGCGTGATCTAGGATAGCGCTTTCTGCTTCAGATCTTCGGCCGCTTGGAGCAAATCGCCGGGCTTGCCAAGATCGCGCCAGTAGTATTCATCCGCGCGAAAAGCACCGATCTTCTCTCCGCTCGCGGCGAGCCGCAGATAAACGTCGATGATCGAAAAGGCGCCCGTCTCCGTCATCAGCGAAATCAAGCGCGGCGAAATGATGTGGAGGCCGCAGAAAGCGAGCGGCTGTGTCGGACCCACCGGCTGAGCGATTTCGTCCGGCTGGCCTTTTCCCGGTTGCCGGCCACAGAGCTGAAAATTTTCACCGAAGAGCAGCTGGCGGGATGATTCGCGCTTCTGCACCGCGAGCGTCGCAAGCGCCCGATGATCGCGGTGGAATTGCAGCATTTTGCCGAAGTCGATCGAGCTGATCACATCCACGTTATGCAGAATGAACGGCTCGTTCGCG
>Ga0335078_10008647_pt1 | contig 15126 bp, 13 predicted proteins | sample Lox_Sample_32_FD_206711 | JGI IMG/M metagenome (GOLD analysis project Ga0335078, IMG submission 206711) | Soil microbial communities from Loxahatchee National Wildlife Refuge, Florida, United States - Lox_Sample_3.2 | ecosystem: Environmental > Terrestrial > Soil > Wetlands | place: USA...
CTTGCTAGCGCGGTGCTCTCCGTATCCATCAGGAGACCGTCGAAATCGAAGATCACGGCCTGCGCTGACACGCCTCAAGTATGGCGGAATATCCGGGCCGAGCGCGCGCGGGTTATCCGCCCGCCATAATGCCCGGAAGCCCGCCGCTCGCGCCTTGCCAGGCGCGAGCGGCGGGCTCCGGACCGAGCTAACTGCCTCAGTGCTGGTGGCCGTGCCCGTGACCGCCGGCCGCTGCGGGCTCGGGCGGCTCCGGCTTCTCGGTCACCAGGGCCTCGGTCGTGAGCAGCATGCCCGCGATCGAGGCGGCGTTCTGGACGGCGGACCGGGTGACCTTTACCGGGTCGAGCACGCCCTGGGCCACCAGGTCGCCGAACTCGCCGGTGGCGGCGTTGTAGCCGTGCCCGGCGGGCAGTTCCGCGATGCGGCCGACGACGACGCCGCCCTCGGCGCCCGCGTTCTCCGCGATCCACCGGGCGGGCGCGCTCAGCGACCTGCGGACGATCTGCACGCCGGTCGCCTCGTCGCCGGTCAGGCCCAGGTCACCGAGCTGGGCCGCGACCTGCACCAGCGCGCTACCGCCGCCGGGAATGATGCCTTCCTCGATGGCGGCCCTGGTCGCCGAGATCGCGTCCTCGAGCCGGTGCTTCTTCTCCTTCAGCTCGACCTCGGTGGCGGCGCCCGCGCGCAGCACGGCGACGCCGCCCGCGAGCTTGGCGACCCGCTCCTGCAGCTTCTCGCGGTCCCAGTCCGAGTCGGTGTTCTCGATCTCGGTGCGGAGCTGGCGGATCCGGTCGTCGACCTCGCTCTGCTGGCCGGCGCCGTCGATGATCGTGGTCGTGTCCTTGGTAACGACCACGCGACGCGCCTCACCCAGGACGTCGACGCCGGCCAGGTCGAGCTTCAGGCCGACTTCCTCGCTGACGACCTGCGCGCCGGTGAGCACGGCCATGTCGCCGAGCATCGCCTTGCGGCGGTCACCGAAGCCAGGGGCCTTGACCGCGACGACGTTCAGCAGGCCGCGGATCTTGTTCACCACGAGCGTCGACAGCGCCTCGCCGTCCACATCCTCGGCGATGACCAGCAGCGGCTTCTTGGTCTGCGCGATCTTCTCGAGCAGCGGCAGGAACTCCTGCATCGAGGAGATCTTGCCGCCGGACAGCAGGATGTAGGCGTCCTCCATGACCGCCTCCATCCGCTCCGGGTCGGTCACGAAGTACGCCGAGATGTAGCCCTTGTCGAACTGCATGCCCTCGGTGAACTCGAGCTCGATGCCCATGGTGGGCGCTTCCTCGACGGTGATGACGCCGTCCTTGCCCACCTTGTCGAACGCCTCGGCGATGACCTCGCCGATCCGCGGGTCCTGCGCGGAGATCGTGGCGACGTTCGCCACCTCCTTGCGCTCCTCGACCTCACGGGCGGACTTGATCAGCGACTCGGCCACGGAGGCAGCCGCCGCGTCGATGCCGCGCTTGAGCGAGATCGGGTTGGCGCCGGCCGCGACGCTGCGCAGACCCTCGGCCACCATCGCCTGAGCCAGCACGGTCGCCGTGGTGGTGCCGTCACCGGCCACGTCGTTGGTCTTGGTAGCGACTTCCTTGGCAAGCTGAGCGCCAAGGTTCTCGGCCGGATCCTCGAGCTCCACCTCACGGGCGACGGTCACGCCGTCGTTGGTGATGGTGGGAGCTCCCCACTTCTTGTCGATCACGACGTTGCGGCCCTTGGGGCCGAGCGTGACCTTTACGGCGTCGGCGAGGCGGTTCACGCCGCGCTCTAGCGCGCGCCGCGCATCCTCGTCGAATTCCAGGCTCTTGGCCATGTAAGTACCTCGGTGTCTGTACTGGGTCTGGGAAATGCGGTGTCCGCACGCCACCGCCCCGGACCGGGACGCTGCCCGGCGGAGAGCAAGCCCTCCGCGAGCGGCGAACCGGGCCGGGGCGGTGCCGGACCAGACTGTGCCCGTCGGCACGGGGCCTTATGGACACGGCCCGGCCCGGCGCGGGCCGGGCCCGCGCGCGCGAATCCTGCTCGTTACTTCTCGATGATGGCGAGCACGTCACGAGCGGAGAGCACCAGGTACTCCTCGCCGTGGTACTTCACCTCGGTGCCGCCGTACTTGCTGTACAGCACCACGTCGCCGACCTTGACGTCCAGCGGGACGCGCTTGGCACCGGCGTCATCGAAGCGACCCGGACCGACTGCCAGGACTTCGCCCTCCTGGGGCTTCTCCTTGGCGGTGTCGGGGATCACCAGGCCAGATGCGGTGGTCTGCTCGGCCTCGAGCGGGCGCACCACGATCCGGTCTTCGAGCGGCTTCAGAACAACCTTGGTGGCGGTCGTCACGATCTGACCTCCCCCTCCGGAAAGGGCTAGCTGATTAGAGAGTCGACCATGTCGGCCTGCCGTCGCGGGTGCCAGACCAACCTCGTCGCATTAGCACTCTACCCTAGTGAGTGCCAGTCCGCACTGTAGCCCCCCGCACCCGCACCGTCAAACCGGCAGCGCGCCATCCGCCCTGGTCAGCTCCGCGTGCCGGCTGCTGTGATGCTCGTCACCGGCAGCGAGGAGTCGGCCGGGAAGTCGAGTACCGACGGCTCGATGCCGCGGGCGTGCAGCTCGGCGCCGAGGGCGGCGACCATCGCGCCGTTGTCGGTGCACAGTCCTGGCCGCGGCACGCGCAGCGCGATCCCCGCCGCGTCGCAGCGCTCCTGCGCCATGGCGCGCAGCCTCGAGTTGGCCGCTACCCCGCCGCCGATCACCAGGTGCCCGACGCCGTGTGCCGCGCACGCGTCGACCGCCTTGCGGGTCAGCACGTCCGCGACCGCCTCCTGGAAGGATGCAGCGACGTCGGCGACCGGTACCGGCTCGCCCGCCGCCTGCCGGGCCTCCACCCACCTGGCGACCGCCGTCTTGAGGCCGGAGAAGGAGAAATCGCTGGTCCCGTCCCGGTACTTGCTACGGGGGAACGGCACGTGGCCGCTGTCCCCGGCGGCGGCGGCGCGGTCTATGTGCGGTCCGCCGGGAAACGGCAGGCCGAGGACGCGGGCGACCTTGTCGAAGGCCTCGCCCGCCGCGTCGTCGATGGTCGCGCCGAGCGGCAGGATAGCGGTCGCCACGTCCGGCACCAGCAGCAGCGACGAATGCCCGCCGGAGACCAGCAGCGCGATGGCGGGGGCAGGCAGCGCGCCATGCTCCAGCTGGTCCACGGCGACGTGCGCGGCGAGGTGGTTGACCCCGTAGAGCGGCTTGTCCAGCGCGAGCGCGTACGCCTTGGCGGCGCACACGCCCACCAGCAGTGCGCCGGCGAGGCCAGGGCCGGCCGTCACGGCCAGCGCGTCGACATCGGCGAGCCGCATTCCGGCCTTGTCCAGGGCCAGCTGGACCGTCGGGACCATCGCTTCCAGGTGCGCGCGGCTCGCGACCTCGGGGACTACGCCGCCGAACCTGGCGTGCTCAGCCACGCTCGAGGCCACCGCGTCGGCGAGCAGCTCATGTCCCCGCACGAGCCCCACCCCGGTCTCATCGCACGAGGTCTCGATCCCGAGGACAAGCGGCCCGGCACCGGACGGCACCGTCATCAGCCACCGCCCTGGAAGGGCTGACCGACGGCGGCCAGTTCCGCCTCAGACGCCGTCGCCAGGGAGCGGCGCATCACGATCGCATCGGTGCCCGATGGCTGGTAGTAGCCGCGCCTGATGCCGATCTCGGCGAACCCCCACCACCGGTAGAGCCGCTGCGCGCGCGCGTTGTCCGCCTTCACCTCCAGGAACATCTCACTGCAGGCCCTGCGCCTGGCCTCGGTCACCAGCGCGGACAGCAGCAGCGAGCCGATGCCTCGGCCCCACCGGCTGATCGCTACGGCAATCGTCAGCACATCTGCCTGGCCGCCGGCCGCGAGCAGGCCCGCGTAGCCGGCGATGCCGGCCGGCTCCTCGGCGACGATGTAGTAACGGCTGGCCGGCTGCTGGCTGAGCTCGCCCGCCAGCATCTCGCGTGACCACGCCTCCGCGCCGAACAGAGCGGCCTCCAGCGCGAGAATCGCGGCCAGGTCGGCCGCGGTCATCATCCGCAGTCGCAGCGCGCCCTGGCCGCCCGAATCGGCGCCCGCGGTCATGGCCTGCCCCGTCTGGCCGGGGCAGGCTCGGTCACCCGCTTGGGCGGCCCCGGCTCCCTGGCGTCGGGCCGTCGCAGGTAGAGCGGCTCCGGCGGGTTCGGCGCCTCGCCCGCGGCGGCCCGGGCCACCGCCAGGCGGGCGAGGTGAGCGGCCGCCGGGTAGCCGGGTGCCAGCGTCCCTGCGCCCGCGCCGGGGTAGAGCACGGCGCCCTCGCCGGCGACCGGAAGGCCCGCGGGAAGCCCGGCAGGGCTGCCCACGAACGGCCCCTCCTGTCGCGTCCCGCTGCAGTCATACCGGGCCCAGTACACCTCCCGGCGGCGGGCGTCGGTCGCCACCAGGAAGTCGCCGCCGGTGACTACCTCGGCGGCGATGACGTCCAGCGAGCAGATGCCGTCGACCGGGATCCGCAGCGCGCTGCCGAGGACCCCGGCGGTGACCAGGCCGGCGCGCAGGCCCGTGTACGGTCCCGGTCCGGTGCCGACCGCGACGTGGGTCAGGTCGGCGCGGCCGGCGGCGGCCGCCCGCAGCACCTGCTCGATCGCGACCGCGAGCAGCTCGCCGTGCCTGCGGGCGTCGACGGCAGAATCGGCCGCGATGACGCGCGAACCGTCATGCAGGGCCACCGTCACGGCCGGAGTTGCGGTATCGAAGGCGAGCAGCAGCACGGTTGCCCAGCCTAGTGCCGCCGCCTGGCTGCCCCGGACGGGGCGGCGGGTCGGGGCTGCGGGTCGGGGCTGCGGGTCGGGGCTGCGCCGGCCGGCCACGGGACACGCGCCCGGCCCCGGGCTGGCTGACCCGTCAGGCCGTCGGCCCCGCCTGCACCTTCTGCAGCACCGACCTCGCCACGGCCTGCGCGTCGGCCTGCAGCGTGCCGATCGCAACCGGCCCGTATCCGCCGGACTCCTGGGCCGACATGGACACCGTGACTATCGCGTTGCGGTACAGCACCGACACCGTCGCGACGTCCCTGGCGATCCCGCCTATGTGCTCGAGCTGGATGGCAAGGTAGGCGTGCTGCCCGAGGCCGCTCAGGTTCGTGATCGACGCCCTGGGCAGCGGCGAGTGCTTCGGCGGCTGCAGCAGGAGGCCGCGGGCGCCGATGTAGTTGTCCAGCGCCGTCTGGGAGGCGCTGCCGTTGCCGCTGGCGGCCGCGAACGGCTGGAACGACTGCGCCCCTACCGTCAGCACCAGGAAGTTCGGCCTCTTGTCCGCGGTGAAGCTGCACTCGCTGTCGGCGGAGCTGTCCGCCGACTGCACCTGCGTATGGCTGCCCGGCAGGTACTGACCGAGCGTCGCGGCGGGCAGCACCGTGCAGGCGTTCGGCACCGACTTGAACTCGCCCTTCAGCAGCGACGTCACGTATGGCAGCCTCGACGGGCTCTTGTGGGTCACGATCGCGGCGATCCCGGCCGCGACGACGCAGACCACGATCGCGATGCCGCACCAGCGCAGGACCCGCCGCCGCGACTTGCGCAGCCGGGCGGCGGCCGCCCTGCGGCCGGACCGGCGCCCGGTCGCGGGCCGGGCGGCAGGGTCCGGGGCGGGCGGCTCCTCGTCCGGCCACTGCGGCGCCTCCTCACCGTCCCACGGGTCGGTGCGGTCGACGCCCTCGTAGTCGCCGGCGGGCCGCTGGCGCAGCCGCGTCGATCCGGGCCGCACCGGGTGTACCGAGGGACCCGCCCACGGGGGCAGCTCGGCATCGGTGTCGGGTCCGAATGCGCCGTACTCATCCCACCGGCCGGGGCGATCACGCCGCTCGCCGCGGGCCAGCCGCTCTGGCCTGGGCCGGTCGGTCCGCGGCCGGTCTGAGCTCGGCTGGCGGTCGTAGCCTCGGCGGCCGAGATCGGGCTGACGTGCGGAGCGGCGGGGCGGGGAGCCCTGCTCAGTCAACGCGAGCCTCCGGATTGCGCTGTGCACCGCGACTAGACACGGCGAACGTTCAGGATCACCCGCAGTGTAGTAGTGCGAACAGTGCCGTGGAGGACAATTCGGAACCCCCGGCCGGCTGGCCGACGGCCTACCGGCCACCGGCCAGCGCTGCCCGCGCCTGCCCTGCCGTTTGCTCCCAGCGCTCGCCCCAGCCCGAGATCCGGACCGTCCGTGGCCTGCTGTCCTCGGCGTCGCAGGTAGCAGGCTCGCCGCCGCCCGGGTGCACTGCCTCGATCCCGATCGCAAGATAGCTGCCCGCCAGCGCTTCCACCAGCCCTTCGCCCCATTCCACGACGGTCACCGAGGTCGCCAGATCGGCCTCCAGATCCAGGTCGTCGACCTCCGCCCGGCTGCCCAGCCGGTAGGCGTCGGCGTGCACCAGGTCCGGTCCCCCGCTCACGCTCGGGTGCACCCTCGCGATGACGAACGTGGGCGAGGTGACCGGGCCGCGGACCCGCAGGCCCGCCCCGATCCCCTGGGTCAGCGTGGTCTTGCCCGCCCCGAGCGGACCGGACAGGATGACGAGGTCGCCGGCCGCCAGCAGGCGCGCGAGCCGGCCGCCGAGCCCGGTCATCTGCTCTGCCGTCGGCACCTCGGTCACGACGGTGAAGGCAGGCTCGCCGGTCTCGGTCATTTCCTGCGCCTCCGCGGCCGCACTCTGTCCATTGCGAGCGCGGCCAGGTCGGAAATCTCCTCGGTCACGATGTCGGGCCGCTCGAGGATGATCGCATGGCCGGCGCCGGGCACCACGACAAGGCTTGCACCGGGGATCTCGGCAGCCATGTCCTCGGTCAGGCGAAGCGGGATCAACCGGTCCGCGCCGCCGATGACGATCGAGACCGGCACGCGGCCGAGCACGGGCAGCGCCGAGCGCTTGTCGTGATCCCGCAGCGCGAGGAAGAAATCCGCGATCACGTCGATCGGGGTCGCGCGGATGACGCGCTCGAGGAAATCCACCGCGGCGGGACTGATATCCGGGTCGCCGAACGCGATCAGCCGCGTTGACAGGAACGCCAGGTCTCCCGCCGACTGGCGGAATTTCTCGACGAGTTCGGCCCGGCGTCCCCTGGCCGAGCCGCGCAGCAGGGACGGCGCCGCGACCCTGGCCGCGGGGCGCAGCGGCGCGGGCAGCCATACCACCGGGTCGATCTGCCCGGCCGCCGTCGATATCAGCACCACCCCGGCCACCGTCGGGCCGAACAACTCGGGCTGCTGCTCCGCCAGCGCCATGATCGTCATGCCGCCCATGGAATGCCCGACGAGCACGACCGGGCTGCCCGCAGGCACGGTCGCCGCGAGCACCGCGGCAAGATCGGACCCGAGCTGGTCGATGGTGACGTGGTCGGGACGGCCGCGGCCGGACCGCCCGTGCCCGCGCTGGTCCCAGAAGACCAGCCTGGCCTCCGGCGCGAAGTCCTGCCGCTGGTAGTGCCATACGTCCTGGCTGAGGCTGTAGCCATGGCTGAACACCAGCGTCAGCGGCGCGTCTTCCAGGCCGCTGACCTCGGCGTACAACTCGACGCCGTCGTCGGCGACGACAGTGACGGCCCGGCCGCGAAGCTGTCCGAACGGCTCGGTCGCCGCCGGATCTGGTTGCATCCGGATCCGGCCTACCGCGATCTTCTTCGCGGCGATGGCAGTGCCGATCCCGGCTGCGGCGACCCCGGCCGCAAGCCCGGCGGCGCTACCGAGCCGCCGCCACGTGACCATCAGGCCTCCCGTCGACGGCAAGGTCAGAATCGTCACTCCCGGTGCCAGTTACTCCTGAGTAGATTCTTGGCACCTTACCCGTGAAACGGGTCACGATCTCGTACGAGATCGTGCCGAGCTTGTCCGCCCATTCCTGCGCCGTCGGCTCGCCGTGATCTCCGGGCCCGAACAGGATGACCTCGTCGCCCGCCTCGGCCGGATGATCGCCGAGATCCAGGATGACGTGATTGAGGTTGACCGTGCCGGCGATCGGCACCCGGCGACCGCTGCTCCACATCAGGTCGGCGGCGTTGGTCGCGTGCCGCGGGATGCCCTCGTTGTAGCCGAGCGCGAGAACGCCGAGCGTCGACTCGTGCCCGGTCGTGAACCGGTGCGCGTACGACACGGGCGTGGCGGCGGGCACCCGCTTGACCTGGATCAGCCGCGCCCGCACCGTCATGGCCGGCCGCAGCCAGTCCGGCGCGCCGCCAGGCGTGGTGGAAAGGCCGACCACCGCGCCGCCGGGCCGGACCATGTCGAAGTAGCTCTGCGGCAGCGTGAGCGTCGCAGGGGTATTGGCCATGTGCCGGACCTCGGGCTTGCACCCGGCCCGCTCGGCGTGCTCGACGGCAGCGCCGAACGCCTCGAGCTGACTGCCGATCGTCGGATGTCCGGGGATGTCGGCGCAGGCGAAGTGCGACCAGAGGCCGACGACCTCGACCAGTCCCTCGGCCTCGGCCGCCCGCGCCGCGGCGACCAGGGCCGGCCAGTCGGCAGCGATTGCCCCGCCGCGGCCCATCCCGGTGTCGGCCTCCAGGTGCAGCCGGGCCGGACGGCCGGCCAGCCGGGCGGCACCGGCAATCTGGCGCACCAGCGCGGGCGTGCCGACGGTGAGATCCACGCCGGCCGCGATCGCGCCCGCGTGATCGGCGTCGTGGCTGCCGTGCAGGCTGAGCACCGGCACGTCAAAGCCGGACTGCCGCAGCGCGATGGCGTCCGCCACCTGCACGACTCCCAGCCAGCTCGCGCCGCCCGCGAGCGCGGCACGGGCCGCCTCGGCCATGCCGTGCCCGTAGCCGTCGGACTTGACCACGGCCATTACCTGGGCGGCACCTACGTGCCTGCTCAGCGCCGCGACGTTGGCCGTGATCGCGGCGAGGTCTATGAGAGCTTCGGGCTGGCCGTCCATGACACCCAAGTCTGCCAGCCCTGGCCAGCGGGTTAGCCACACCGCGTGAGTCCTGCCTCGCCTCGCCGCTGGCCCGTGGTCCGTGATAGGCAAGTCGGCATGGCAGAACTCATCCCGCTTCCCGTCCTGTTCGGCAACCCGGAGCGCGTCAGCCCGAGAATCTCCCCCGACGGGACCCAGCTGGCCTGGATCGCGCCGCACGAGGGCGTGCTCAACGTCTGGGTGGCCCCGGCCAGTGCCGAGGCAGGCCTCGACCTGGCCGCCGCCAGGGTCGTGACGAGCGACACCGACCGCGGCATCAGGCAGTTCGCGTGGGCGCACGATGGCCGCCACCTGCTCTACCTGCAGGACACCGGCGGGGACGAGAACTGGCGCCTGCACGACATCGACCTGCACACGATGGAACACCGGGACCTGACCCCGTTTGAGGGCGTCCAGACCGAGCTGATTGCAATCGAGCCCGAGTTCCCGACCCAGGTCCTCCTCGGCCTGAACAAGGACAACCCCCAGCTGCACGACGTGTACCGGCTGGACCTGGTCTCAGGGGAGCTGACCAGGGAGGTCTCCAACCCCGGCTTCATCGGCTGGCTCGCCGACGCCAGCCTCGCCGTCCGGGCCGGGTTCCAGCCGCACCCGGACGGGTCGATGTCGGTGATGGTGCGCGACAGCGCCGACGACGGTGACTGGCGGGAACTGCTGGCCATCGAGGCCGAGGACGCGCTGAGCACCGACGCGATCTCGTTCAGCCGGGACGGCGCGTCGCTGCTGCTCGCTTCCTCGGTCGGCGCGCAGACCGCGCAGCTGGTGCGGATCGACCTCGCCACCGGCGCCGCTGACGTGCTGGCCAGTGACGCGGCCGCCGACATCGGCGGCGTGAAGCTCGACCCGCACACGCGCGAGCCGCAGATTGTCGCGGTGCAGAAGGCCAGGACGGAGTACCTGGTGCTGGACGAGACGGTCGCCGCCGACGTCGTGGCGATCCGGGCGCTGCACCCTGGCGACCCGTCGATCCAGAACGCCGACGACGCCGACCAGGTCTGGCTCGTCGGCTTCACCAACGACGCAGGGCCCGTGCCCTATTACGCGTATGACCGCAGGACGAAGACCAGCCAGTTCCTGTTCGAGCACCAGCCAGAGCTGACCCGCTATCAGCTGGCTGCGATGGAGCCGTTCAGCTTTACCGCGCGGGACGGGCTGACGATCCACGGATACCTGACGTTCCCTCCCGACGCGCCGCGCAGTCAGCTGCCCGCGGTGCTCAACGTGCATGGCGGGCCCTGGGCGCGGGACAGGTGGGGTTTCGGCCCGGAGGCGCAGTGGCTCGCCAACCGCGGCTACCTCTGCATCCAGGTGAATTACCGCGGATCCACCGGCTACGGGAAGGCGTTCATCAACGCCGGCGACCGCGAGTGGGGCGCGGCGATGCAGGATGACCTGAGCGACGCGGTGGCGCACGTCGTCGGGCAGGGCTGGGCCGACCCGGCCAGGGTCGCCATCTACGGCGGCTCCTACGGCGGGTACGCGGCACTGGCCGGCGCCACGTTCACCCCTGACCTGTACCGGTGCGCGGTCGACATCGTCGGCCCGTCGAACCTGATCACGCTCATCGAGACGATCCCGCCGTACTGGGCGCCGCTGATCGCGCAGTTTCACCGGCGGGTCGGCGACCCGGCGAAGGACAGGGACTTCCTGTGGTCGCGCTCGCCGCTGTCGGCCGTCGACCGGATCCATATCCCGCTGCTGATCGCCCAGGGCGCCAACGACCCGCGGGTGAAGCAGGCCGAGTCCGAGCAGATCGTCGCGGCGCTGGAGAAGGCCGGCATCGACCACGACTACATGCTGTTCCCGGACGAGGGCCACGGCTTCGCCAAGCCGGAGAACAGGCTGAAGTTCTATGCCGAGGCCGAGCGGTTCCTGGCCAGGCACCTCGGCGGCCGCTCGCAGGACTAGCGGGCTCCCGGTCAGGCCGCCCCTTGGTGAGGCCGCCCCTTGGTCAGCTGGCCCGGGTCAGCTGGCCCCGGTCAGCTGGCCCCGGTCAGCTGGCCCCGGTCAGCTGGCCCCGGTGACGGTCCTGATGGCGGCGGGCAGGCTTGCGATCAGGTTCGCGGCTCCGATCGGGGCGCCGTCGGCGGCGATCCTGGCCGCAATCCCGTGCAGGTACGCGGCCGCCGCGGCGGCGCGCTGCGCCCCGGCCCCCTGAGCCAGCAGCGAGCCGGTCAGGCCGGACAGCACGTCGCCGGAACCGGCCGTGGCCAGCCAGCTAGTCCCGGTCGGGTTCACGAATACCGGCTCGCCAGGGTCGGGCCGGGCGATCACCGTCGTCGAGCCCTTGAGCAGCACGGTGACCCCGAGCCTGGCGGCCGCCACGGTCGCGTAGTGGAGCCTGCGTGCCTCGATGTCGGCCCGGTCGGCATTGAGCAGCCGGGCCAGCTCGCCCGCGTGCGGGGTGATGACCGTGGGCGCCTCCCGGCGCAGCAGTTCCGGGTGTGCGGCCAGGATCGTGATGCCGTCCGCGTCGACGAGGACCGGCAGGCCCGTTGCCAGGACCGCGGCCAGGCGGCGTGTCGCGGCCTCCGAGGTGCCCATGCCCGGCCCGGCGACCCACGCCTGCACCCGGCCCGCTGCCCCGATTGCGTCGCCGGGGTCGCCGGCGCTGGCGTCGGCGTCGGCGTCGGTGAGCACAGCCTCCGGCCAGTGCTGCCGCACCACCCGCAGCACCTGCTGAGGCGCGACCAGCCGGACCATTCCCGCGCCGCCGTGGATCGCCGCGCCAACGGCGAGCACGGCCGCGCCGGTGTACTGCTCGCTGCCGGCCACGACCCCGAGGACGCCCCGCCGGTACTTGTCGGACTCCGCCGCGGGCCTTGGCAGCACGGTGGCTACGTCGGCAGCCTGCATCGCGACCACGGCGGGGCTGGCCAGATACGGGCCCAGGCCGATGTCGACCAGCCGGGCGGCCCCGGCCCGTTCCGCGGCCGGGTCGATCAGCAATCCCGGCTTCCAGGTACCGAACGTCACCGTCGCGTCGGCGTGAATGGCCGCGCCGGCCACCTCGCCGGTGTCGGCCTGCACGCCGCTCGGCAGGTCGACCGCGACGACGACGGCCCCTTCGAGCCTGGCCACCTCGGTCAGGCGGGCTAGCGCCGCGGCCGGCTCGCGCAGGCCACCGGAGCCGCCGATGCCCGTCAGCCCGTCGATGATGAGGTCGGCGCTGGCTATCTCGCTGCGAGCGAGCAGGCCGATCGCGCTCAGGGTGTGGTCTCCGCCACCCTGGCCCACCGGCGGCGTGGGCAGGCCGGCCACCGCCGTGGGCAGGCCGTCCACCGCCAGCGCGGCCGGCGAGGTGGCGGGTGGCCCGGCAGTCGCGGCCGAGGCAGCGGGCGCCCTGGCCGGCACGACGGTGCCGCCGGCGGCCAGCAGCGCGGCCGACCCGGCCTCATGCAGCCGCGAGCCTGCCGCGACCGCCACTACCCGCGCGCCGCGCCGGGCCAGCAGCGTCCCGGCGAAAAGCGCGTCGCCGCCGTTGTCCCCGCTGCCTGCCAGTACGACGACCCGTGCCCCGTAGACGTGGTCGAGCAGGCCCATGCAGACGCTGGCCAGCCCGGCCGCGGCGCGCTGCATCAGCGTTCCGTCCGGCACCGTCGCCAGCAGCGCCTGCTCTGCCGACCGGACGTCGCTGACTCTGTGTGCTGCCCTCATCGCTCCGCCACCACCATGGCCAGGCAGAATCCCCCGTCGTGGCTGATTGACACGTGCCAGGCCGAGACGCCCTGCGCGACGGCCGCCGCGGCGACCGTGCCCTGGACCTCAAGCACCGGCCTGCCGCCAGGCTCCCGGTGCAGCACGGCGTCGGTCCAGCGCAGGCCCTTCGGCGCGCCGAGCGCCTTCGCGGCCGCCTCCTTGACGGCGAAGCAGCCGGCCAGCTCGCGGATCGAGCCACCTTGTTCGCTCACCGCGAACAAGCGGTCGGAGAGGCCAGGAGTCCGCACCAGTGCGCGCTCAAGTCTGGATATCTCCGTCATGTCGATGCCGATGCCTGCGATCACGTGCCCAGCCTCCCACCCGACTCTGCCGACCCGCAGCACGGCCAGCGCGGGCCAGCGCCGCGTCATCGCACGTTTCATTCAGTCCGGTCGCTGTGGGACGACTTATGCCCGGTATGTGCGACCCGAATGAATGAAACGTCGCCGCAGCGGTGGCTTACCCAGGCGGGGCGCGGCGGTCTGAGCACCAGCGTCAGCCGACGTCAGCCGACGTCTTTGATCGTGTCGGCGAGCTGGCCGGCCAGTCGCTCGGCCTGGTCGGAGTGCTCGGCTTCGACCATGACCCGCACCGCGGGCTCGGTCCCGCTCGGCCGCACCAGGACGCGGCCCGCCTCGCCAAGCTCGGCCTCTGCGGCCGCTACCGCGTCGGCGAGCTCGGCCGACGACGCCACCTGGGCCTTGTCCACGCCAGGCACGCTGATCAGCACCTGCGGGTACCTGGTCATCACGCCGGCCAGGTCCGCCACGGTCCGGTCCTGCCGCACCACTTCGGCAAGGAACTGCAGGCCGGTGAGCAGGCCGTCGCCCGTCGTCGCATGGTCGAGCATGATGATGTGGCCGGACTGTTCACCGCCCAGCACGAACTTGCCGTCCAGCATGGCCGCGATCAGGTAGCGGTCGCCCACCGGTGTCTCCACGACGTCGATGCCCGCCGCGTGCATCGCATGCCGGAAGCCGAGGTTCGACATCACCGTGGCGACGACCGTGTTGGCGGCCAGCCTGCCCGACTCCTTGAGTGCGAGCGCGAGCACCGCGAGTATCTGGTCGCCGTCGATGACCTGCCCGGTCGCATCGACGGCGAGACAGCGGTCCGCGTCGCCATCGTGCGCGATGCCGGCATCGGCGCGGTGCTCGACGACGGCGGCCGACAGCGTGCCGAGGCTGGTCGAGCCGCAGCCGGCGTTGATGTTCAGGCCGTCTGGCTCCGCGCCCAGCGTGATGACGTCCGCGCCCGCGCGGCTCAGCAGGACCGGGGCGTACTCGGAGGCAGCGCCGTGCGCGCAGTCCACGACGACGCGCAGGCCCGCCAGCGGCCCGGCACTGCCACTGGACGGAAGCGTCGCGAGGAGATGGTCCAGGTAGCGCTCGCCATGCTCGGGCGCGTCGGTTACCCGGCCGAATCCCGCCTCTGGCACCCCCGCGAGGCCGCTGCGCGCGTGCGGCTGCGGCTGCCCTGCGGATGGCGGGCCGGACTCGGCGAGCCGCGCCTCGATGGCGTCCTCTACCTGGTCCGGTAGCTTGACCCCACCGCGAGCGAAGAACTTGATGCCGTTGTCGGGTGCCGGGTTGTGGCTGGCCGAGAGCATAACGCCAAGGTCCGCACCGAGCGCTGCGGTGAGGTATGCGACAGCCGGCGTGGGAATGACGCCGAGCCTGATGACGTCCACACCGCTAGCTGCGAGCCCGGCGACGACAGCGGCCTCAAGGAACTCGCCGGAGGCACGCGGATCACGACCGACGACCGCCGCCGGCCGACGATGGGCATCGCGCGCGGCGGCGAACTCCCCGGTGCCCGCCAGCACTCCGGCCGCCGCGGCGGACAGGTCCATCGCGAGACCGGCCGTCAGGTCCTGCCCGGCGAGGCCACGGACTCCGTCCGTGCCGAAAAGCTGACCCATCGCCTCAGTATCCCCCGTGCCGGCCGGCCGGGCGCGGCTAGCGCTTGGAGTACTGGGGCGCCTTGCGGGCCTTCTTCAGGCCAGCCTTCTTGCGCTCGATAACGCGAGCATCCCTGGTCAGGAACCCGGCACGCTTGAGCGTCGGACGACTGTCGGGGTCGACAAGCGTGAGCGCCCGCGCGATGCCAAGGCGCAGCGCGCCCGCCTGGCCGCTGACGCCGCCGCCGCCGATCCTGGCGACGATGTCGAACTGCTCCTCCGCACCCAGCGTCACCAGCGGCTCGCTCACGAGCTGCTGGTGCACCTTGTTCGGGAAGTAGTCGGTCAGCGACCGGTCATTGATCTTCCACTGGCCCGTGCCCGGCTGGATGCGGACCCGGGCGATGGCCTCCTTGCGGCGCCCAGTGCTGATGGCCCTCCCGGTCACCACCGGCTTGCGCGCGGCGGGCTTCGGCTGGGCGTCGCTGGTCTGGGTGGTGTACTCCGACACGTGCTCCTCGGCACTCTCGGCGTCGGCTACCGCTCCTGCTTCCAGCGTGTCAGTGG
>Ga0335078_10008649_pt1 | contig 15123 bp, 12 predicted proteins | sample Lox_Sample_32_FD_206711 | JGI IMG/M metagenome (GOLD analysis project Ga0335078, IMG submission 206711) | Soil microbial communities from Loxahatchee National Wildlife Refuge, Florida, United States - Lox_Sample_3.2 | ecosystem: Environmental > Terrestrial > Soil > Wetlands | place: USA...
CGCTCGTAACTTTCGATAGGCGCAGGGGCTCGCCCGCCGCATCGAGCAGCTCCAGATCCGGCGCGCGCTGGATGTGCGGCAGCGTGTAGCTTCCGGGCGCGGGCAGTTTTGCCGCCCACGCCCGCTCTTCCACAAAGAGCAGCAGCGCAACCGCCGCCGCGAGCATGAGAAACGCAAGCGCGCTCCTCGCCAAGACTGCTCGCCGGATCATTCGGCGGCCTTGGGCGCCGCGGCGGTGAATTTCATGTGATGCGCGCGGCCGAGGCCCTCCTTGTGGAAGTCGATGGCGAAGGATTCTTTGAGTTCCTTGCCGTCCCAAGCGTAGGCCTTCAAGAACTGCTCGTTGTCGGCGCCTTTTTTGTCCCAATTGGCGAGCAGCGACGACGTGTAATAGACGCGCTTTCCGTCCCAACTCTGCGAGACCATGTTGACCTGGGCGCCGATCTTTTTCTCGTAGATCTGCTTGGGCGCCTCGGGATTGCTCAGATCGAAGAGACGCGTCGCGCCATCGGAGAAAGTGTTGACCCAAAGCGATTTCCCGTCTGCGGCGATCGAAATGTCGACCGGCAGCGGAATGGCGGCGGGATCGCCGATGTCGGCGACGGCTCTCGCGCGCCATTGCTTCTGCTCGTCCTGATTGACGAGATAGAGCTTCGAAGTCAGCGCCGTGGCGGTCACCGCCCAATTGGCGCCGGGCGCGAGCGCCCAGCGGATTTCGAGCGGCGCGCCGGGCACGGAGAAGACTTGCTCCGGCTTCATCGCCTTCAGGTCCCACAGGACCATGGTCGCGCCAAAATTCTTCATCGCGGCGCTGTCCTGGAGCAACTGGCCCACGTCCATCATGTAATTGGTCCAGCCGGTGAAGCTCGACGTGAGCATCAGATTCTCGGCCGGGTTGATCGCAATGTCATAGCCATAGCCGTCGCCGCCGTTTTCAAGCGGCATGGGCGTCGTCGCGATGACCTCGCCGGCGTTGTTGAAGGTGACGAGCCCGGTGCGACCGCCGTGATCCTGCTTGTTCGAGAGCGCTTGCACGAGAACACGCCCGGGGAGAGCATAGAAAGTGTGGGGGCCGACGTAGCCGGTCTTTTCCGCGAGATTGTCGATCGTCCTGACGAGTTTTGGCGTCGAGGGGTCCGCGCCGACGTCGAAGATGAAGATCTTGTTGTCGTCCAACCGCCCGGCCCAAAGATATTTGCGGTCGTCGGTGAAGCCCATGTGATGCGCCTCGCCGCGGCCGCCGACCGAAAGCGCGTGGATCACCTTGCCGTAGGTCTTTGATCCCGGAATGACGTCGATCGTGACGAGCTTGTCCGACTCGTCGCCGACGCCTTTCTCGCCGAGCGTCCAGACGTGCAGATATTGCTCCTGCCCCTTGATGAGGCCGCTCATGAAAGGCGAGTTGCAAGTCTCATCGGCCTGCGCGGAAGACAGAGCGAACGCCGATGCGCAGAGCAGCGCGGCGAGCGCGACTCGCTTCCGTCCTCCCAGCTTGATGTTCCTAGCCATGCGCTTCACTCCCTTTTAAGCCGCATGCTTGTTGTTTCATCCAGGTCAGATGACCGGTCGTCTTTATTGGGCCGAAAGATCAGCCTTTGAAGAGGCCGTCGAGCAACATGTCTCTGCACTGGAGCAGCGGCCTCACCGAACGTTCGATCTTCATGCGCAGCAGCGCGCCTTGCCAGGCGTTGAGGAGGAAATCGGCCATCGCGCCGGCGTCTCTGTCGGCGCGGAAGTCTCCTTCCCGCTGGCCGCGCGCCAACGCTTCGCGCAGCTTGTCGCGATAACGATGGACGGCGGCGCGCAAAGCGTCCTGGCACTGGCCCCTCGACTCGCCGATCTCGCCGATCAAATTGCCGAGAAGGCAGCCGCCGCGAAAATCACGCCGCTCTAGCTCCTCGATCAGCTCGTCGAAATAGGCGCGCAGCGCGGCTTTCGCGCTCAAATCGGAGCGCTGGAGATGCGCGTCGAGCTGGCGGATGAAGGGCTCGAGATAATGCCCGACAACTTCGGCGCCAAAGGCGTCCTTGCTGTCGAAATAGTTGTAAAACGAGCCTTTCGGGACGCCGACTTTTTGCACCAACTCCTGCAGCCCGGAGCCGTGATAGCCGCGGTCCATCAGAAGGGAGACCCCCTCGTCCAGCAGCTTTCCCTTCAGCTCGTTGGCGTTGCGTCGGCTCATCCGTTAATAATATGACCGGTCGTCTAGTTTGGCAAGGCTGGCTTCGGGTTCTGCGCAGAAGATGGAGGCGAGAGAGCGCCTGTCATTGAAAAGCATGGCGGAGCGTCCCGAAGGCGGCGACGCTCGGCAATGGGCGCGACTCATTGCAAGAAACCCATAATTGGAAATCAAACGTCGTTATCGTGCAAAGGATAAAATAGCGGCTTACATTAAGTGCGCGCGAGGAAGTGAAGCTTCGGGCGTGCGAAAATGAACTCATTGGCCGCTAAGGACCTGCTATGAGCGGCGCACATCAGGATTGGAAGGAGCGCGAGCAAGCCAAGCATTTCATTGAAACCGCCCGCGCTCTTGAATGCGACGAGGACGAAGCGAAATTCGTCGCGAAAGCGCGTCGCGCGGCGCATCCATGAGTCTGGCCAAGCCTCAAATTCTGGAGCAAAATCAGTGCAGGAGCCCTGGCTCGATTCGAAAGCTTCCGAATGACATGAAGCGAAGAACGCTCATATTTTCCGCCCTTGGGGGCTTCGTTTTGGGGGCAATGGGGAAGGCGCGGTCTCGCGAAGACCGTGTCACCTCCATTGGGTTGGAGGTGGAAAGGGATCTGTGGAAGAATGCCTGGCCGATTATGAAGGGCCGAGATACGTAAGGGCCACAAGATCCAAATTGGAGTTTAAGCGTATGTCAAAATAATGTAGCACATCCCAACCTAGAATTACATCATGCAAATATCCGCCATCCCTGAAATTCGCTGCTGAAAATTCTCCGCCCAAAACGAATCGCTGCTCCTCGAAGATCAATTGTGCCGAATAAACGGCGCTAGAAGCTTGAATGCCTGCGAAATTAGACGTAATATCTCCGGTGCGTTTCAGGTGAAACTTATTTGCCAATCCTACATCGATGCGGGTCACATCCGATCCCGTGTCTATTATCGCCGACAATCCGCGCTCGATCGCCTCCGGCATGAATTGATCGCCCACGCGCCAGCGAGGGTCATTGCCTAAGCTGAGCTTTACGACTGGCGCGAACGACTCTTTGCCAAGCTGCGCGGCGAACGCGCCCATCGGCTTGAACGAGCGGATAATCTTCTGTCCTGGTTCCATGAGCGAATGCTACCCGATTCGCAGTGGGTGCGCCGAGGACGCAATTGCCTGACGCTCTCATATCGACGTGAACCCAGACAGTTTATTGGAGAGCCGCGCAGGACGATAGATTCTGAGATCGTTCCGGCCAAAGCTTAGGCGTGGTTGACGCCCCCGCGGCTTCGCCGACCGCAGAAAAGCCCACAATGCGCTTAAAGACCGGCGGGCCCTGTCCTCCTCGGCGCAGGAGGGGGCGCAACGGTCATCGAAAGGCGAAACACAGAGACATGCTCGCGACCACGGAATCCGCAATCGTCGCTCTCGTCGGCGCTTGCCGCCGCCGACCCTATCTCACGATCGTCCTTTCGCTGCTCGCCGCGTTGCTCGCCGCGGTCTACACCTATCAAAACATCGCCATCAACACCGACACCGAACAGCTTATCTCCCCGAGCCTGCCCTGGCGCCAGCGCGATATCGCCTTCGATAAGGCCTTTCCGCAGCAGGCGAACACGCTGCTGGTCGTCGTCGACGGCGCGACGCCCGAGCGCGCCGACAGCGCCGCCGCGGCTTTGACGGCCGCGCTCGCTCAAACCCAAGGGCCCTTCCAGGAGGTCGAGGCGCTCGGCGCGCCGGCCTTCTTCAAACAAAACGGCCTTTTGTTTCTCGAGAAGGACGAGTTGCAGCGCCTGATGGATCAACTCATCCGCGCCCAGCCGTTTCTCGGCGCTCTCGCCGCCGATCCGACCATGCGAGGGCTCGCCGGCGCGCTGCGCTTCATCCCGGAGGGCGCGCGGCGCGGCGCGATCCAGCTCGAAGATTTTTCAGCCTCCCTCTCGCCGCTCGCCGCGACGATCGAGGCCCTGCTCGCGGGGCGTCCCGCCGCCTTCTCCTGGAGCGAGCTGATGACGGGCTCGCCGCCGTCGCTGCGGGAGCTGCGTCGCTTCATCCGCGTAAAACCCACGCTCGATTTCGACGCGCTCGAGCCCGGCGCCGCGGCCTCGGAGACAATCCGCAAGACGGCGGCTGCGCTTGGGCTCAATCCAGAAAACGGGGTCACCGTCCGACTAACCGGCCCCGTGGCGATCGCGGACGAAGAATTCGGCAGCCTCGCCGACGGCGCCGTGCTCAACTCCGTCGTGACGGTGGCCGCGGTGCTGCTCATTCTCTGGCTGGCGCTTCGCTCAGGGAGGATCATTTTCGCCGTGATGACGGCGCTCTTCGTCGGGCTCGCGATCACCTCGGCGCTGGGCTTGGCGATGGTGGGCGCGCTCAATCTGATTTCGGTGGCCTTCGCCGTCCTTTTTGTGGGCATCGGCGTCGATTTCGGCATCCAATTCGCCGTGCGCTACCGGCGGGAGAGGCATCACCACGGCGATCCCGACGCCGCTCTGGACGCGACGGCGGCGGCGACGGCGAAGCCGCTCCTGCTCGCGGCGGCGGCCACCGCCGCCGGGTTTTACGCCTTCCTGCCGACACAATATATCGGCGTCTCCGAGCTCGGCCTGATCGCCGGAACCGGCATGATCGTCGCCTATCTGACGAGCGTCACGCTGCTGCCGGCGTTGCTCACCGTGGTGAAGCCGCCGGCCGAGCCCGAGCCCATCGGCTTTCATCGGCTCGCCCCCATCGATCGCGTCATGGCGCGGCGTCGGAAGCCGATCCTGATTTTCGCGGCGCTGATGGTGGCCGCGGGCGCGCCGCTCTTCAAGAATCTGCATTTCGATTACGACCCATTGAACCTGCGCAACGCCTCCTCCGAGTCGATTGCGACGCTCAAGGATCTGATGAAGGACGCGGCGACGACGCCGCATGTGGTCAATGTTCTCGCTCCTTCGCTGGAGGAGGCGAATGCGCTGGCGCGGCGCCTGAGCGTGCTGCCCGAGGTGGCGGAGACGGTCACGCTGCGCAGCTTCGTGCCGGAGGATCAGGAGCAGAAGCTCGCCATCCTCGAGGATGCGCAAAGCCTGCTCGGACCGACGCTGAACGCGCCCGACGTCAAGCCGAGCCCAAGCGAGGAGGAGACGCGCCGAGCGCTCAAGGAGGCGGCGAAGGATTTTCTCACTTTATCGGGAGAGGGGCGGAACGGTGCGCTGGCGACGCGGCTCGCCAACGCGCTGCAAGCGCTCGCCGACGCCGATCCGGCGCGCCGGGCGGCCGTCGAAAAGACGCTGATCGACGGGCTCTCGCTGCGCCTCGATCAGATCCGCGCAGGCCTTCAGCCGGAGCGCGTCTCGCTCGCCGGCCTGCCGCCAACGCTCGCGCGGGAGTGGGTGACCGCGGATGGGCGCGCCCGCGTCGAGGTTCGGCCCAGGGGCGAGAAACTGGACAATGAGACGCTGACGCGCTTCACCGAGGCGGTGACGGCCGTCGCGCCGGAGGCCACCGGCGGGCCGATCCTGATACAAGAGTCCGCCAAGACCATCTTGCGCGCCTTCATTCAGGGCGCGACGCTGGCGTTCGTCTCGATCTGCGTGATTCTTCTCGTCGTGCTGCGGCGGAGCGTCGACGTGCTGGTCACGGTCATTCCGCTTCTGCTCGCCGCCGTCCTGACGCTCGAGCTCATGGTCCTTTTCGGGCTAAAGCTCAACTTCGCCAATATCATCGCGCTGCCGCTGCTGCTCGGGGTCGGCGTCGCGTTCAAAATTTACTATGTCCTCGCCTGGAGACAGGGAGAGACGAGCTTCCTCGCCTCCGCGCTCACGCGCGCCGCGCTGTTCAGCGCGATGACCACGGCCACGGCTTTCGGGAGCCTGTGGGTGTCGGACCACCCCGGGACCTCAAGCATGGGGAAGCTCTTGAGCCTCTCGCTGCTGACGACGCTCGTGGCCGCCGTGCTGTTCCAGCCCATTCTCATGGGCCCGCCCCGCCAGGCGGCCGCGCGAGCCCCCGCCTCCGGGACGCCGAGCCGCACGGGGATGAAGGAGCCGGCGGATTGAGGATTCAGTCCCCGGCTCGCAGCGAAGTCTTCAATCATTGGGCAAAATCATCGGTTCATAAAAACGACTGATTTTCTGTTCTTCCTCTGTGGATGCGCCTGGCCCCGGCCTGCGCGCAGACCTTGTCTCGGCAGTCCGTTGACAGCCTAGAAGCGAGGCGGTATCGCGCCTTGCCGCTGCGTTCAAGATCGATTGGGGAAAATAAAAACGTGCTATTCGGCTTGTCCCTGGCGGCGCCAGCCGCGGCCTATGCCTGCATTGCGCTGGTCGCGACCTTGTTAAGCTTACGCCGATCGCAGCCTATAGATGCGCGTCCGGAGCGGCCGCCCGTCAGCATTTTGAAGCCGCTCTATGGCGCCGAGCCCAGGTCGTACGAAAACCTGCGCTCCTTCTGCCTGCAGGACTATCCGGAGTTTCAAATCGTCTGCGGCGTCAGGGACGCCAACGACCCGGCGATCGCGACGGTTCGACGTCTGCAGCGAGAGTTCCCGGCGCTCGACCTCGAGCTGGCGATCGATCCGCGACTGCACGGCGCCAATTACAAGGTCAGCAATCTCATCAACATCCTCGGCCTTTGCCGTCATGACCGCCTCGTTCTGGCCGACAGCGACATTTGCGTGGGCAGGGATTATCTCGCCGAAGTGGTCGCGCCGCTGAACGACTCTTCGGTCGGCGTGGTGACTTGCCTCTACCGGGGGCGGCCCATTTCCGCTCTCTGGTCGCGGCTGGGCGCGCTGTTCATCGACGACTGGTTCGCGCCCTCCGTCTGGGTCGCGCATCTCTTTGGCTCGCGGGCCTTCGCCTTCGGCGCCACGATCGCGATTCGGCGCGACGCCCTGGCGGCCATAGGCGGGTTCGAGGCGATCGCCGACCAGCTCGCGGATGATTATCGGCTCGGCGAGCTGACACGGCGGCTGGGGCTCCGCACGGTGCTGTCAAAACACATCGTCACCACCGATGTCGCCGAGGCGGATTGGAAATCCCTGATCGAGCATGAGCTTCGCTGGCTGCGCACAATTCGTTCGATTCAGCCGGTGGGCTTCGCGTTTTCCTTTGTCACCTTCAGCCTGCCCGTCGCGTTTCTGGGCTTTCTTTTCGCGGCGGACGCGCTCGCCGCCCAGATCAGCCTCGGGACGACGATTGTGGCGAGGCTTGCGCTGCATGTCATTCAGCGCAGGCACGCCGGGAAATCCGCCGTCTCTGAAATCGGCTTGATCGCGCCGCGGGATTGCCTGAATCTCGTTCTTTGGTGCGCGAGCTTTGCGAGCTGGCGCGTCCGCTGGGGCCGGCAAAGGTTCTCTGCGGAAAAACAGGGCGTTCTTTACGAGCTCCAGACCGAGGGCTCCACCGTTACATGAGGATCGGATGCTGAAAACCTTGTTCTTGCAAGCCCCGTCCTTCGACGGATTCGACGGCGGCGCCGGCTCTCGCTACCAGGCCAAGCGCGAGATCAAGTCGTTCTGGTACCCGACCTGGCTGGCTCAGCCCGCCGCTCTCGTGCCCGGCAGCCGCCTCCTCGACGCGCCCGCCGACGGCCTCGGCGTCGAGGAGACGCTGGCGATCGCGAAAGATTACGACCTCATCGTCATCCACACGAGCACGCCCTCCTTCCCGACCGACGCGAAATTCGCCGAATTGCTGAAAGCGATGAATCCCAAGGCGCTTATCGGCATGGTCGGCGCGAAAGTGGCGGTGGACCCGACCGGCTCGCTCACCGCGACCTCGGCCATCGACTGGGTCGCCCGCGAGGAATTCGACTACGCCTGTCTCGAGCTCGCCGAAGCGAAGCCTTTCGCCGACATCCTGGGCTTGAGCTACCGCAATGCGGACGGAGCCGTCGTTCACAACGAAGCCCGCCCGATGATCGAGAACATGGACGAGCTGCCTTTCGTGAGCCCGGTCTACAAGCGCGATCTCAAAATCGAGAATTATTTCATCGGCTATTTGGAGCATCCCTACGTATCGATCTACACCGGCCGCGGCTGCCGGTCGAAATGCACCTTCTGCCTGTGGCCGCAGACCGTGGGCGGTCACCGCTACCGCGTTCGCTCGCCGGAGAACGTCCTCGCAGAGGTCAAGTGGATCAAGGAGAACATGCCCGAGGTCCGGGAGATCATGTTCGACGACGACACTTTCACCGATTTCAAGCCGCGCGTGGAGGAAATCGCGCGGGGGCTCGGCAAGCTCGGCGTCACCTGGTCCTGCAACGCCAAGGCCAATGTGCCGTACGAGACGCTGAAGATCATGAAAGAGAACGGGCTGCGTCTCCTTCTGGTCGGCTATGAGTCCGGCGACGACGGAATTTTGCACGTCATCAAGAAAGGTCTGCGCACCGACATCGCGCGCCGCTTCACCGAGGATTGCCGCAAGCTCGGCATCAAGATCCACGGAACCTTCATCCTCGGCCTGCCGAGCGAGACGCGCGAGACGATCGAGAAGACCATCCAATTCGCCAAAGAGATCAATCCGCACACGATTCAGGTCTCGCTCGCCGCGCCCTATCCGGGCACGAAGCTCTATCAGGACGCGATCGAAAACGGCTGGCTCGAAGAGAACGACGCTGTCAATCTCGTGAACAGCGAGGGCGTGCAGCTCGCGGCGCTGAGCTATCCGCATCTCTCGAAGGAAGAGATTTTCCATGGCGTCGAGCGCTTCTACAAGCGCTTCTATTTCCGCCCGAGCAAGATCTGGGAGATCGTCTCCGAGATGCTCGGCAGCTGGGAGATGACGAAGCGCCGCCTGCGGGAAGGGGCCGAATTCTTCCGCTTCCTGAACGCGCATCAGCACTGAACAGCCGGCCGTCGCCATGCCGCAGCCGTCCGCCCCGCGCGGCCTCATCGTCACGGCCGACGACTTCGGCCTGCACGAGGCGGTCAATGAAGCGGTCGAACGGGCGCATCGGGACGGCGTGCTGACGGCGGCGAGCCTGATGATCGGTGCGCCAGCGGCGAGCGACGCGATCGCCCGCGCGAAGCGGATGCCGAACCTTCGCGTCGGACTGCATATCGTTTTGGCGGACGGTCCCGCCGTTCTGCCGCGCGCGCAAATTCCCGATCTCGTCGACGCCGCGGGCCGCTTCGGCGACGCCATGGCGCGCGACGGCTTCCGCTTCTTCTTCCTGCCGCGTGTGCGGCGGCAGCTCGCGCTGGAAATCGAGGCGCAGTTCGCCCTCTTTCAGGCGAGCGGCCTCTTGCTCGACCACGTCAACGCGCATAAGCATTTTCACATTCATCCGACCGTGCTCTCGCTCATTCTCGCCCAGCGTCGGCGTTTCGGCTTTCCGGCGATCCGGCTTCCCGCTTCGGCCGATCCGCCGCTGTTTCTCAGGCCCTGGCTCGCGATGCTGCGCCGCCGGCTGGAGCGCGCCGGGATCGCGCACAACGATCAAGTCTTCGGGATCGACGAAACCGGCGCCATGGATGAAACGGCGCTGCTCGGAGCGCTCGCGCGCCTGCCAGGCGGCGTGACCGAAATCTACTCGCATCCCGCGACGCAGAGAGGGATCACGCCGTCGATGGCGTCCTATCGTCCGACCGACGAACTCGCGGCGCTGCTGTCGCCGCGGGTTCGCGCGGCCATGGAGGATCTTGGCCTCAAGCGCGGCGGCTTTTCGGATTTCTGGCCGGCCCGAGGGGCCGCATGAAGCTTCCCGCCCGCGCTTTTAGCCTTGTCGCGGGGGTCGCAGGCCTCGCCGCGCTGGCCGCCCTCGTGGCGCATGAAGGTTATGAAGCGATCTTTGAAACGCTCGGGCGCGCCGGCTGGGGGCTTTTGTGGATCGTCCCGTTCCACGCCCTGCCCTTGACTCTCGATGCGGAAGGCTGGCGCGCGCTGCTTCGCCCCCGCGATCCGCAAAGTCTTGCGACCCGGCCCTTTCTGCTTTGGGTCGCGGCCGTGCGCGAGTCGGCGAGCCGCTTGCTGCCCGTCGCCAGCATCGGCGGCGAGATTGTCGGGATCAGGCTCGTGCTGCTGCGCCCGCTCAACGGCGCCGCCGTGGCCGCAAGCGTCATCGTCGAAGTTCTGCTGACGCTGGTCAATCAGATTCTCTTCACCGCTCTCGGCCTCGCGCTGCTGCTCACGATCGTCAAGAAGACTCCGCTCGTGGATACGCTGCTCGCAGGGCTGGCGGCGAGCGCCCTGGCGCCCGTCGCGCTCGCCTTGCTCTTGCGCTACGGCTCGCCCTTCACGCGTCTCGCGTTAATGGTCGATCGAATGCTCGGGGAACGCTATGGGCTCGCGACGCTGACCGGCGGCGCGGCGGCGCTCGACGAGGAGGTCCTCCGACTCTGCAGGCGATATGGGCGGCTGTGGACGGCGCTGGCCTGGCAGCTCGCGGGCATGGTCGTCGGCTCCTTCGAGACGTGGCTCGTGCTCAAATTATTCGGCCATCCCACGACGGCCTGGAACGCGATCGCGCTGGAGAGCCTGTGTCTGGCCATCCGCAATCTCGTCTTCTTCGTGCCGGGAGCCTTGGGCGTGCAGGAGACGGGGCTGGTCCTGATCGGCGCCTTGATCGGTCTGCCCGCCGACGCCGCCATCGCCTTGTCGCTCGCGAAACGCTTTCGCGAGATCGCCATCGGACTCCCAGCTCTCGCCTCTTGGCAGTGGGTGGAGATCGGCCGCGTGCAGCGGAAGCTCAAAGAAGGCGCGCGTTAGAAATCTATCTCTCCACAACGAGGAGGCCGCGCGTCCCGGTCTTATTGATCAAGCATTTTCTTTTCCGTGAATCCCTTCGCGCCTCTGGCGAAAGCGCCCTCACGGAGCGAGGATCGACCAAACCGGACGCCGGGCTGCAGGATTTCTCGCCGCGACGCGGGGGACTGTCGCAGATAGCCGTTGTCGTTAAACCAGCGGACCGCATCTTGAAGCGCGAGCATCGGCGGCCGCGCCGTATAGCCGAGCTCCTTCTTGGCCTTCTCGCTGGAAAAGAACATCATCTTTTTGGAGAGCTTCACGCCCTCGACGGTGGCGACAGGAGGTTTGCCGGTGATCAGCGCCGCCGCTTCGGAGAGGTGAGCGATCGGCAAGACGAGATTATACGGCAGCCGAAACCTCGGCGCCTTTCGGCCGACGAGCTCCGCGATGCCGGTCAAGATTTCGCAAAGCGTCATGTTCGCGCCGCCGAGCACATAAGTTTCGCCGACGCGGCCGCGCTCGAAGGCGAGCCAGTGGCCGTCGGCGACGTCGTCGACGTGGACAATGTTGAGGCCGGTGTCCACATAGGCCGGCATCCGCCCCGCGGCGGCCTCGAGGATCATGCGCCCGGTCGGCGTCGGCTTGACGTCGCGCGGACCGACCGGCGCCGAGGGGTTGACGGTGACCACAGCCAATCCTTTGCGCGCGAAGTCGCGGACGACTTCCTCGGCCATGAACTTCGAGCGTTTGTAGTGTCCGATGATTTCCGCGAGCGTGGCCCGCGTGGACTCGTCGCCAGGAACGCTGTCTCCGGGCGGCTCCAGCGTCGCCACGCTGCTGGTATAGACGACGCGGCTTATTCCGGCCCCCGCCGCCGCGTTCAAAATGGCGCGCGTGCCTTCAACATTGGTTTGGTAAATCTCGCTCGGCCTTCGCGCCCATAGCCGATAGTCGGCGGCGACGTGGAACAGCGCGTTGCAGCCCTGGCAGGCGCGCGCCAATGAGGCCTCGTCGGTCAGGTCGCCCTCGAAGACCTCGACATCCAAGCCGCCGATGTTTCGACGGTCGGAGCTCGTGCGAACGAGCGCGCGAAGGGCGACGCCCTCGGCGAGGAGCCGGCGCGCGACCGCCGAGCCGATAAACCCCGTCGCTCCGGTCACAATAGCTTTCATTCGTTATCCTCAGCCTTGTGAACGCCGTGCACGGCGGTCGTCTTCCCCTCCCCCGTCGCGCGATCGCAGACGCCAATTACTTTTGCGTTAGGTTCCGCCAGCAAGAAGCTTGTCGGCCTGTCGCGTGAGCGAGCTGATCAGCGCATCGGGACCGCCGGATTTCAGAATAGCCCCAAACTCCGAGCGGCGGGTCGCAAGCTCGCTGATCGCGCCGTCGAGATAAACGTCCATGATCTTCCACTCTGCGCCGCTCTTATGCATCAGATAATTGAGCGCGACCGGCTTGCCGTTGGATTGGATGATCTGAGTCTTGACGATTTTGTCTCCATTGGGCTGGTCGACCGTTTGCACGACATCAAGCTGCTCCCCGGAAAAATCGTCGAAGCGGCTGGCGTAGGTCGCGATGGTCATTCGCGTGAAGGCCTTGACGAGATCGCGTTGCTGCTCGGGGGTGAACTCGCTCCAGCTCGGGCCCACCGCGGTTTTGGCCATCGACGCCAGGTCATAGGTTTTCGACAGGACGGGAGCGAGCTTTTCATACCGGCCCTTGAGGCCAAGCTGCTTGCCTTGCTGCATCGTGCTGAGAAGGACCTGGTAAAAGCCGTTCACCCGCGACGCGGCCGCATCCGCGCTTTCGCTGCGAGCCGGCGCTGAAACAATCAAGGCGAGCACGGCGGCGGCAAAGACGGGCAGCATGGTTGACGTTCGCGACATGATCTTTCTTTGTCTTTCTTTCACGCGAGAGGAACATTGCGGTCAAAGTGGCGAAGCCGCCTTCATTGCAGGGCGTTCCCCGAAGCCGGCCCCGCATTCGCGGCGTCGCCGGCTGCAGGCTTTTGGAAACTATTCGAGGAAACGGCTTCCGTCTTTCTCGCGTTGGAGAACGTCGACCAGCCGCTTTGCGCCAGAGCCTCCCTGAGCTCCGCATCCCGCTTCTGAGTCACGACGCTTTCCAGCATGACATAAAAGTCGAGCGAGCTGGCCTCGAGCGTCTCCAGGTCGCCGACCTTATCGACCTTCGACAGCGCGCCCGCCGTCGATCCCGTGATATTGACGCCCGTCGTCAAAGTGGTCGCCGCCGAGCCGGCGACGCCGAACTCGCGGGCCTGCGCGGCGATTCCCGCGGGACCCCACAAGTTCACGGGCAGCAAAGCCACGAATTCAACCGTCGAGCCGATCAGGTCGCGCGTCGTCGTCGGACCGACGATCGGCAGCACGAGATATTCGCTGTCGCGGACGCCCCACACATAAAGAGTCTGACCGAAGTCCCCTGTCTGACGCGACAGTTTTTCTCGGCTCGCCACATCGATGAAGCCGCCAAGGCCAAAGGTCGAATTCATGGCGAAGCGCGCGATGGTCGTCGCTGCGGCCTGGGTGCGCAGCTGCAGAACGTCGTTGGCGAAGACCAGGGGCTCGCCGAGATTGTTGGCGAAGGATTCGACCGAGTCGCGCACGGGCTCGGGAACCCCCTCGCGATAGGCTTTCGCTGCGGGATAAACGATGGAGCGATTGAGCTCTTGATTGAACTCGAGCGTCACGCGATTTCGCGCCTCGGAGGGGTCTCTAGTCGTTCCGGCGTTTTCATTCGCCAGGGCCAGGAAGTTCTCGCGCGCCGGCTCGGCGGCCGGAACCCCCTCCCGCGGACCAGCGGCCTGCGAGGCGAAGGATAGCGGGGACACAAGACTGCTTTCACCGGAAGCGCAGCCCGCGAGGGCGCCCGCAAGTCCGATCGCCGCCAAGCGGCATCGAACGCCGAGCGTCGCCTTCTTCATTGACCCTCCAACACTCCGACCTGCCGCAGTCTTGTTATAGCTTGCGACGGGCCGCCGGACAAATAGCAGACAAAGTGTGGAGCCGGCTCGATTTTGCGTAAAGTGCGAAGGCTTATCCAAAAGCGCTGTGAGCAAGAGCCGTCGTGTCAGCGCTTTCGTCACGCCCGCAAAAGCGGAGACAGTCAGCATATCAGCCGTTTTCTCGCCGGGACGGAGAGGCGCCGCCGGCGCGGAGGCGACGTTTTGCTGTCGCGCCCATGCTTTCGGCCTTCTGTGCGAGGGAAATAAATCGTTAAGCCTGTGATCAGCTTTCCCTCTCGCCTTCACCCGCCCCTGCTCGATCATCGGCGCGAGCCCGCGGCGAGCGTTTCCAGCCGGCATCGCTTCCTGTGCGAATTGCGTAAGCGCTCGACGAAGCCGTAGGCGAGGAACATTCCCCGCAACATCGAGTTTACGACGTAATCGGCGCCAAGTCTCGCCACATTTCCTGCGCCTTGACCGGGCTGGTGCGATAAATTTGCAACACTCGGTGGGAATCTGCAGTCAAAATCCGCCAGCAACCCGAATTAGACTTGCCGAATTCGGCTTTTGGGCGGACCATTCCATGCAGAGTCGCCGGGGGGCGCATCGAAAGTGACACGAGCATAGGAGATCGGGTCATGAAGATGAAAAAGTCGCTGCGTCGCAGAAGCGCCGTTCGGGAGCTTCTCTTAAACTTCGAGCTTCGCCCCTTCTGCGACGAGCCTCAGTCGATGTCGGCCGGGTGGGCCGGGCTTGCGCGGCCGGGCGTCGCCTATTCGCCGATCTACGCCGCTGCCCGGCTTCTGCCCGGCGAAAGGCGCTGAGAATTCCGCGCGCGGCGCCATCCGCCGCAGCGTAGCGCGTCGGAAAGCCGACGCCCCAATGACGGCGCTCGCCCCCTCGGTCGCCGGAAGGAAGCGCCCCGCTCCGGATGTACAGGCGGGGCGTTTTCCATTTCTGGGAGATGGATCTCTGAAACGGATGCTGAACGGGGCTTTCAGGCTCGGTTCAGGTGCAGGGCTCGATCCTACCCAGGCTCAGGCATGCCGCCTGGGACATAAGGAGACCCTTCCATGATCCGCTGCGCATTGCGTAAGCCGTTTAGATAAAAGGATTATTGGCGACAAGCGGTGGAAGCCCGACCAATATTCTTATCAAACCGTTGCGTAAGCCGAGCCGTGGTTAAGGCTAGCGACTAGCCTTAACCAAGCCAGAAAACATAAGGAAAACAAAGGCAAACGAAGTTCTTTGGCCAATTGGCCAAAAAACTCCTTACGAGCTGGTCTTTCTCGCTGAGACCAAGTCTCCCACAAATTTGTGGGAGACTCC
>Ga0335078_10008650_pt1 | contig 15123 bp, 6 predicted proteins | sample Lox_Sample_32_FD_206711 | JGI IMG/M metagenome (GOLD analysis project Ga0335078, IMG submission 206711) | Soil microbial communities from Loxahatchee National Wildlife Refuge, Florida, United States - Lox_Sample_3.2 | ecosystem: Environmental > Terrestrial > Soil > Wetlands | place: USA: Florida...
AATTCGCAAAGGAGCCGGGTATTCTCGATGGCAATGACGGCCTGGGCGGCAAAATTCTCGACCAACTCGATCTGCTTGTCGGTGAATGGCCGAACCTCCTTGCGATAAATTGCAATCTGACCGACCAACTCGCTCTCCTTGAGCATCGGCACGTTGAGCATGGTCCGCGCTCCCGAGTGTTTCAGGATGGCGAGCCGCTCCGGAGTGGAGGCGTAGGCCGGATCGGCGAAAATATCCTCCGACTGGGCCGGGCGTTTGGTTGCCGCGACGCGCCCCATCGTGGTCTCGGACTTGGCGCCGATTACCGGCATATGTTTCATCTGCGCTTCGATAAATTCGGGATTGGCGCCGTGCCAGGCGACGGCGCGGAAGCCTTCACCCTCCGTCAGGAACAGCATGCCGAAATTGGCGGCGCATAAGTGTGTGGCATTGGAAAGGATGGCTTCAAACACCGGGTCAAGATTGCTCGGAGAACTCGATATTACGCGCAGCACGTCTGCGGTTGCCGTCTGCTGTTCCAGCGATTCCGTCAGCTCCTTGGTGCGCTCCTGCTCGGCCTCGAACAGCCGCACGTTTTCGATGGCGATCACCGCCTGGTCGGCGAAGGTCGCCACCAGCTCGATTTCACGGTCGTTGAAAGGATCGACCCGGTTGCGCGCCAGCGCAATAACGCCGAGCGGCTCACCATCCCGCAGCAGCGGCACTCCGATCATCGAGCGGGCGCCGCCGATCCTGGCGTCCGTCTTCTTTTCGTAAAGCGGATCGTTCCAGGCGTCGTCAATGCGCGCGATTTGGCGGGTCATCGCAGCGCGGCCGACAGCCGTCCCCGGTCCTGGCGAAATCACGGTCTGTCGTTCGATCTCCAGGTAAGTCGGGTTGGTGCTGTGACCGGCCGCGAAACGGTAAGCGCCATCCTCCAGCCGGAAAATCACAGTCTGTTCGGCACGGCACAGCCGTTCCGCGGTATCAACGACGCTTTGCAGGATTGGCTGCAGGTCAAATTTGGACCGGCTGATCACGCCCAGAACTTCGGAAGTCGCGGTTTGCCTTTCCAACGATTCGCGCAATTCTGAGAGCAGCCGCGCGTTCTCGATGGCGATGACCGCCTGCGCGGCAAAGTTCCCAAGCAATTCGATCTGCTTCTCACTGAAGGGACGAACCTCCTGGCGGAAGATTGTAAGGGCGCCGATCAGATTGTTTTCTTTAAGCATAGGCACCACGATGGCGGAGCGCACGCCGGCAAGCTCGACGAGTGCAACGGCGACGGGATCGCGCGCCTTGTAAGCCGGTTCCTCGGCGTAGTCGTAGGTGTGCGCGATTTGTTTGGTGGCCGCCGCGCGGGCCATCGGCGTCAGCGGCGGGGGACGAAATACCGGGTCGGCTTGCCACCGTTCGGCAAACGCGACCGGCACGTTGTTCATCGCTCCAACCCGGAATTTTCCCTCACCGTCATAGAGTGTGGCGATGCCAAATTTAGCGTCGCACAGCGAGGTGGCGTTTTTCAGGATTACGTCGAAAACCGGCTGCAGATCGCCGGGCGATGAGGAAATGACGCCCAGCACCTCGGACGTGGCGGTCTGCTGCTCCAGCGACTCGGTGAGGTCGGTTGTGCGCTGACGCAGCTCATTGAGCAGCCGCGCATTCTCGATGGCGATGACCGCCTGCGCGGCAAAATTCTGCACCAGTTTGATTTGCTTTTCGCTGAAGGTGCCCGCCTCCTGACGAAAAAGGGTAACGGCCCCGATCAGCTCATCGTCGTGCAGCATGGGAACTGAGAGCACGCCTCGGTGTCCCCCCAGCGAGACGGTGGAAATCAGCCACGGATCGCCGTCGACGTAGGCTTGCAATTTCGTGATGTCAGCGGTTTGCGCCGGCTGCTTCGTTCGCAGCGCCCGGTAAACGGTCGAATGCGGACTGGGATGGACGATCCCCGCGCGCTGTTCGGCAAAGGCGGGCGGAGCATTGTGCAACGCCGCCGCGCGAAGGCCGTCGCCCTCGCATAAATAAAGGTTGCCGAACTTAGCCCCGCAGAGGTGAACGGCATTTTCCAGCATGGTCGCGAAAACCGCTTGCAACTCGCCTGGTGAACTGGAAATAACGCGCAGCACGTCGGCCGTCGCTGTTTGTTGCTCCAGCGACTCGGTCAGTTCCCGCGTGCGCTGCTGCTCTGCCTCGAACAGCCGCACGTTCTCGATCGCGATCGCCGCCTGGTCGGCGAAGGTTTCGACTACCGCGATCTGCTTGTCGGTGAACGGCCGCACCTCGAGGTGGTAGATCATCATGACGCCGAGGAGCTCGTCGCCTTTGAGGATCGGCACGCCGAGGATGGTGCGGATCGCCTCGACGTCTTTGGCGCCATAAACATAATCCGGGTCGGCGCGGACATCGGGAATGTGAATGGTTCGGCGTTCCAGCGCGGCGCGGGCCGAGCCACTGTGGCGGCCGGGCCGAATGGGATGTTGCGCCACCCACTCAACGAACTCGGGCGCAGCGTTATACGACGCCGCCATGCGCAACAGCTCGCCGTCGAAGCGGAAGATGAAGGCCCGGTCGGCGCCGCACAGCCGGACCGAGCTTTCAGCGACGGTTTCGAATACCGCCTCAAGATCGAAGGCGGAGCGGCTGATGACCTCGAGCACCTTCGCCGTCGCCGTCTGCTGCTCGAGCGATTCGGTCAGCTCACGCGTGCGCTCTTGCTCGGCCTCGAACAACCGCACGCTTTCGATGGCGATCACCGCCTGGTCGGCAAACGTCGCCACCAGTTCGATTTCGCGGTCGTTGAAGGGCGCGACCCGATTGCGCGCCAGCGCAATAACGCCGATCGCTTCGCCTTCGCGCATCAGCGGCACGCCGATCATCGAGCGAACGCCGCCGATTTTGGCATCATCCTTTTTCTCGTACAGCGGATCGTTCCAGGCATCGTCAATGCGCGCGATCTGGCGGGTCATTGCAGCACGGCCCACGACCGTTCCCGGCCCCGGCGAAATCACGGTGCTGCGTTCGCTCTCGAGGTAGGCCGGAACGGCGCTGTGGCCGGCCGCGAAACGGTAAACGCCGTTTTCCAGCCGGAAAATCACGGTCTGTTCGGCACGGCACAGCCGTTCAGCGGTATCGACGACGCTTTGCAGGATCGGCTGAAGGTCGAACTTGGACCGGCTGATGACGCCTAGAACTTCGGAAGTCGCCGTTTGCCTTTCGAGCGATTCGCGCAATTCGTTGAGTAGCCGCGCGTTCTCGATGGCGATGACGGCCTGCGCGGCGAAGCCGCTGACCAGCGCAATCTGTTTGTCAGTAAACGGCCGCATTTCCTGCCGGTAAATAACGATCACACCGACCAGACTTTCCTCCTTGAGCATCGGCACGACCAGAATTGTCCGTATTCCGGCCAGCTCGACGGCCTCTACGACAAACGGTTCGCGACCGGCGTATCTCGGCGACGCTTTCAAGTCGGCGATTTGCAGAACTTCCTTTGTTGCCGCCACACGACCAAGACCGCTCTCGGGCGGTGCATGAAATGGCCCGCGCGTGCGAGCCTTGGCATAACCTTCCGGGGCGTTGTGCATGGCCACGGCGGAGAACTTGTCATTCTGGTACAGAAACAAGTTGCCGAAGTTCGCATCGCAAATGCGAACGGCTTTCTCCAACATTGTCGCAAACACGGGTTGCAGATCGCCGGGCGAGCTTGAGATAACTTCCAGCACTTCGGATGTCGCCGTCTGCTGCGCCAGCGACTCGCGCAACTCGTTCAGCAGCCGCGCATTCTCGATGGCGATGACGGCCTGCGCGGCGAAGTTTTCGACCAGGTCGATTTGCTTGTCGCTGAACGGGCGCACCTCCTGGCGGTAGATCACGATGGTGCCGATGAGTTCCTGTTCCTTGAGCATGGGAACGGCGATGAGTGATCGCGCTCCGCCAAGCTTGACCGGGGCAGCGTCCGGCTCATCTTCGGCATAGTCGAAGATATGAACCACTTGTTTGGTAGCGGCGACGCGTCCCAAACTTGTGTGCGGACCGGAATGGATCACGTCCGGATTGCGCCGCCGGTGCGCGGCATATGCTTTCGGGACGTTGTACGTCGCGCCGACGCGAAACTTGCTGTCCTGATAGAGAAGCAAGATGCCGAACTTGGCTGCACATATCCGTGTAGCGTTCTCCAGTATGGTCTTGAACACGGGCTCCAGTTCGCCGGGCGAGCCGGAAATAACTCGCAACACTTCCGAGGTTGCGGCAAGCTGTTCGAGCGCGTCGTCGCGTTCGCGCGTGCGATTTTGCAGCTCATCCTGCAAGGAATCGGGCAAAGAATCGGCCGGAGCCTTGCGCGGCTTTGCCGACCGCCGCTGCGGGCGGGCCACGGCTTCGCGCCGCGCCGTTTTGCGCTGCCGGCCTTTTTGTCCGCGCCGCTTCATCACGCCTCGCCCAGGGCCGTTTATTCATCAGGCAGAGGGAATCATACCCGCTTGTGCCACACGGCGCGAGATGGCGGAGAGCGCCCGCGCGAGAGGCGGGCGTGCACCGGCGTGGCGTTACAAAATCACCAAGCGTGCTTCCTGGCGAGAAACAACGATATTTCCCGGGCCGAACACGTCACAAAGCCGCACACCCTCCATTAAACGTGACGCGAAATTCACGCCGTGCCGCCGCCGAATAGGCTCACCATGGCCGGTCGCGGTAGTGTCTCCAGTCATGCGTCCTGTAGTGGGCTTTGTAATGGGTCCGGACTCGCGTGCGGGCGAGACATTGATCGCCGGCCCTTGCGGCCTCGGGGCCATAGGTCTGGAGCGCATGCCGTCTGGCGGCGGCGTATCCGTAGCGGGCGACGGCCTCCTTTACCTGCTGACATTGTTCCGAGCTTTGAGCTTGGGCGAACGAACTACACGCCGCGAAAAAAATCGCGCCGGTGAGTAGTAGGAACCTCAGCATGGTTGTCTCCTCATTTTTTGTTCGCGGATTTAGCTCATTGACGTGCTTTCGTATGTCACGGCGCCGACTAGTGGAACCCCCACTGGGGGCAATCGTTCCCGCGTCCCCGCGGCTTACGTCGCTCTTTGAGCGGGCTTTGTTTGCGACAGACTCTTCTCCGGGGCTTGATTTTTCACAAGCTGACTTGGCCATCTTCAGATAAGCGTCAGCGCATAAATGATGCCGCGGAGGTCCAAATCCGGCCTGCTTTCGCTCCTACTTATGCACCGGTATGGTCGGTTCGCGTACTTTGCTGTGGCCCAACCGCCACAGTCAAAATATGAATTGTGTCAGTACACGCTAAGATGTCGAAAACAATTGTGTTTTATTCGATCGGCCCGTTCAATCCAGCCGGGAGCCGAGTGATTCAGGAAGATTGTTCAGTGTGCTTCACATTTGTCTGCTCCGCGTCAGGCGGCCGAGCAAACGTCTGATGGGCAACTGGATGAGCCGACGGCGGGTGAACTGATTGATGAAAGGCATGCATACAACAGCCGCGATTGCGCTTGGCATCGCTATATCGGCCAGCTTTTGCAAAACGAGCGCTGTGGCAGTGACAACGTTTCCGGAAGCAACCTCGTACCGCGCTTTACCGGGAGAGGCGCTGCCGGTCGATGCTTTTGGGTTTGTTGGCGGTTTAATCGAAGCGCGCTTTTATCAGCCGCACCCGACAACCGACGATGCGCGCGAAGAGATTCGCCAGGCGGCGTCGTTGTACGGCATTGATTTGCCGATGATGCTATCAGTTGCCAAGGTCGAGAGTGACTTCAATCCCAATGCACGAACCGGGTCGTACAAGGGGCTATTTCAACTTAGCAATTATGAATTTGAGAAATACGGCGACGGCAGCATCTGGGACGCGCGGGACAACGCTCGCGCAGCTGCACATATGTTTTTGATCCAAGCTGAGAGGTTCAAATGGGCGCTCGGCCACTTTCCAGACTACGCCGAGAGATACATGGTCCATCAACAAGGGATCGAAGGCGCGATCGAACATTACGAACACCCCGAGCGCGTTGCCTGGCAGTCCATGTGCGCAACGAGTGAGGGCGTGCTCAAAGGCGAGCGATGGTGCAAGAAATGTATATGGGGAAACCTTCTGCCCCGATGGAAACGGGCTTACGGAAGTGTTGAGAAAATATCGAGCGCGGACTTTGTCAGCTTATGGACAGGACGAATAAATCTGTACTCGGACAGATACTCTGCGATTAGTGAAGCGGATTTTGCAAATGCAGATCCTGCCGTCCGCGTCCCTCTCCCCGCAATCACAACGGAGCGCCATTCTCGGCTGCATCGGACGACCGAGCGGTCACTTCGCGCGGTTGCAGCGACCAGCAAGACAGCGGTCGCCAGCAACAAGTCCGCCGTCGCCAGCAGCAAGCCCGCTATCGCCAGCAACAAGTCCGCCGTCGCCGGCAGCAAGCCCGCTATCGCCAGCAGCAAGCCCGCTGTCACCGGCAACAAGTCCGCCGTCGCCGGCAACAAGCCCGCTGTCGCCAGCACAAAGCCCACCGTCGCCAGCAACAAGCCCGCAGCCAGCAGCGATATCGGAAGCCTTCTTTCGGCGCTTACTCAGCCAAATCGCGAGACGACGCGGGCTACGCCCAGTCAAACGATAGCAATAGCGGCGCCAGAGCGAAAACGAGGAAGCGTCATTTCACACCGCGCACAGAGACAAGCCACATCAGCCCTTAAATGATGGCGGTTAGCCCGCCCTAAATCGCCCGCGTTAAATCATGGTTCTTGAGCGGAAGGGTGCGGATGCGCTTGCCGGTCGCGGCGAACACCGCATTGCATAAGGCCGGCGCCAGCGGCGGCACCGGCGGCTCGCCCACGCCGCCCCAGAAATCGCCGCTCGGGACGATGACGGTCTCGACTTTCGGAGCGTCGGCCAGGCGCAGCATCTCGTAATCATCGAAGTTGCCCTGCTCGGCGGCGCCGTTCTTGATGCTAATTTCGCCATAGAGCGCCGCCGTCAGCGCGTAGATAATCGCGCCTTGCGTCTGCATTTCGATTGAGAGCGGATTGACCACGTGGCCGGGGTTGAGCGCGGAAACGACGCGATGGACGCGGATCTGGCCGGCTTCGACCGAGACCTCGACCACTTGCGCGCAATAGCTGCCGCACGCCTCATTCACGGCAATTCCGCGGGAGACGCCCTGCGGCAGCGGCCCGAACCAATCCGCCTTCTTTGCTGCGGCATCGAGCACCGCGAGGTTCTTTGGACTGTTGCGCAACAGCCGCCGCCGGTAAAGGTACGGGTCCTTTCCCGCGGCGTACGCCATCTCGTCGATGAAGCCTTCTTTATAGAAGGCGTTCTCGCTGTAATTGATCGCCCGCCACACCCCGACGGGCACCGGCGTCTGACGGATCAGGTAATCGACGTGATAGTTCGGCACCTCGTACGCCATTTCCTCCTCAATGAGCCCGCTGAGGAAAGTGCGGTCGATGATGTTGGTGCCGAACGCCGACACGAATGTCGCGACGAACGATGGGCCGGCGAGGCGTATTTTCAACGCGGTCGGCATGCCTTCGGCGTCGAGGCCGGCGATAAGCCGCGCCATTCCGAACGGGCGGTAAAAATCGTGGCGCATGTCTTCCTCGCGCGTCCATACGAGTTTGACCGGCGCGTCGAGTTCCTTGGCGATGAGCACTGCCTGGCGGATATATTCCTGGATGGCGCCGCGGCGGCCGAAGCCGCCGCCGAGCATCATGGTGTGAACGGTGACTTGATCGTTGGGGACGCCGGCGGCGACCGCGGCGGTGACCAGCGCGGTTGTTGAGCCCTGGCTTGGCGCCCAAACTTCCACCCGCCCGGGCCGCACATAGGCGGTGCAGTTCTGCGGCTCCATGGTCGCGTGCGCGAGATAGGGAACGGTATACTCCGCCTGCATACGCCGCGTTGCGCGCGCGAGACCGCTTGCGACGTCGCCGTCCGATTGACCGATCTGGGCGTTCTCGGCGTCCAGTCCTGCTCGCACCAGCGCGGCGATGCTTTCGCTCGACACGCTGCCATTGCCGCGATCGTCCCAAACGATCGGCAAGGCATCGAGCGCACGCTTTGCGCGCCACCACGAGTCGGCAACGACGGCAACCGAATCGGCCAGGCGGACGACGCGACGCACGCCCTCCATGCTGGCGATTGCGCTTTCATCCACCGATTTCGGCGTGCCGCCGAAGATGGGGCATTGCTTGATGGCGGCATACAGCATGCCGGGCAGGCGGACATCGATCGCATAAACCGGCTGAGCGGTCGCTTTGGCGAGCACATCGAGGCGCCGCCGCGGCGTACCCATGAGCGTCCAGCGTGCCGGATCTTTCAACGGCACGTCTTTGATAGTGATCTTGGCCGCGGCTTCCGCTACGGCGGCAAAGGTTGCCGTCCTGCCGCTCGGCTTGTGGGTAATTGTGCTCATCCGCGCGACGCATTCCGATGCCGGCACGCTCCACCGCGCTGCGGCCGCGGCGATAAGCATTTCACGCGCCGTGGCGCCGGCCTGCCGCAAATAGAGCTGCGACGACCCGATTGAACGGCTCGCACCCGTCGACGTGTCGCCCCAGACCCGATGGCGGCGAAGGTTCTCGCCGGCAGAGACGAATTCAGTGCGGACTTTTTCCCAGTCGCATTCGAGTTCTTCCGCCACCAGCATAGCGAGACCGGTCTGCGCGCCTTGCCCCATTTCGGCGCGCGCAATTCGGATGAGGACCGAATTATCCGATTGAATGGTGAGCCATGCGGTAACTTCAGGGGACGCCACGGCAGCGGGCGCCCGCTCGAAGGGAATCGCCAGCGAAAGCGTAAGGCCTCCACCCACGGCGCTTACGCCGATTATGAAGGACCGGCGGCTTAGCGGACTGCCCCCCGTCATCTGCTGCCCTTTAAGGCCTCAGCTATAGCCGCGCAAAATAGGGAAACTCGGATACGCGGTTGTCGCCGAGCATGATGGCCGCCCCCTGCGTCATCCTAACAAACATGCCGCGGCAGGCAACGCCGGAATTGCGGCAGTCCCCGCTTAAAGATTGCCCGGCGACTCATGCGCCCGCAGACGGCGCGTAAAGGCCCAAACCAGCAGAGTAACCCATCCTGCGGCCAGGACCACGCCGGTAACCGGCCACGCCGATCGTCCCAAATACGCGCCGACCACGCCCGCGACTGCGGCAGCGACGGTTTGCTGGACGAGGCCAAGGAGGGAAGCCGCCATGCCGGCACGATCGGGAAACGGCGTTAGCGCACCGGCCATGGCCTGCGGCATGGCAAGGCCGAGACCGGCCAGATAAATCGCCATCGCGACGATAAGCCAGAGCCCGTCGGTGATTCGGGCCGCAACAATGGCTGCGAGCGCGAAACTGCCGGCGGCGAGCAGCATGACACCGAGACCCATCATGCGATCAAGACCGAGCCGCTGAACAAGTCGCGCTGCGCTCGCAGAGCCGATCATATAACCTGCCGCTCCAAGCGCGAAGGTAACGCCAAAGGTCACCGCCGACATGCCGTAGATTCCCTCGAGCACCACGGCGGCTCCGGAAATCCACGCGAACAATCCGGCGTAGCTGATGGTCAAAATGGCGAGATAGGCGACGAAGCTGCGATGCCGCAGCAGCGAGAGATAACCTTTGCTTAACCACGCCAGCGAGAATGATTCGCCGCTGCGTTGGCGTAGCGTCTCCGGCAGCAATCGGCTCGCCATGGCAAAGGCGATGATTGCGGCGATGCCCATGAGGATGAAGCTTGCGCGCCATCCGAATTCCGTCTGCAGCACGCCGCCGATCATCGGCGCCACAATCGGTGCAAACGCGCTGATCGAGCCCATCAGCGACAATTCGCGCGCCGCCCGCACGCCGGAATAGAGATCGCGCACTATCGCGCGAGCGAGCACGATCGAGCCGGACCCGCCGATCCCCTGCAACAGGCGCGCCACAATCAGCGGATCAATGGATTGCGCGCCGGCGCAGATACCGGCGCCGGCCACGTAGACGGCAAGCGCGGCAAACAGCACGGGCCGGCGCCCGTAGCGGTCGGACAGCGGCCCGTAAATAATCTGTCCGGCGGCAAAGCCGATCAGGTAACTCGAGATGGTCAATTGCACCCGCGCGGTCGGTGCCGTGAGCGCGCTGCCGATGTCCGGCAACGACGGCAGATACATATCAATGGATAGCGGGCCGAGCGCCGTGAGCGCCGCCAAAAGCAAAGTCAATGCGAATGTACCCGGCCGCAGCATCACTCGTGGTCCGATTTTAACATTCGCATTCCGTCTCGGCACGTTCCCACGAGATGTTAAAATCAAAGGACCACTGGCAATATTAGTAGAGCTTTGGATTGACATTCGCTTCGCGAACCGGCGGGTCGGCAATCAACGCCTTGCTGAAGAAAGACAGCCTGGGAACGCCCGCGGGGAGGTTCCTTCAGCAACCGGCAATTTCGGTTATAAAGGGCGCGCCCGCCGCAAAGTAGAGCGTTCTGGAACAAGTCATGGATGCAAAAACCGATGGTCGCGCGGCCAGCGAACCGCGTCTCGAAGACGATGCTCTTGTTCGTGGCAAAGGCCGCTTCATGGCCGACGTCTCTCTGCCGCGTCAGGCCTATGCCTATTTCGTGCGCTCGCCGCACGCCTTTGCCCGCATCGTCTCCGTGGATATGGAAGCGGCGGCGCAGAGTCCCGGAATTGTCGGCATTCTCACCGGCAAGGATGTCGGGGACGTGGGAAGCATCGGCCGCCACCCTCCGCTCGCCGGCCGCGGCGGCAAGGCATTGATCATGCCGCACCGGCCGGCGCTCGCGGCCGGGCGGGTGACCCATGTGGGCGAAGCCGTAGCGATGGTCGTGGCCGACAGCGCCATTGGCGCCCAAGACGCCGCCGAACTCGTCGCCGTCGATTATGAGCCGCTCACGCCGGTGACCGATGCGCGCACGGCGCTCGCCGACGGCGCTCCGCTTGTGTGGCCGGAGGCTCCGGGAAACCTTGGCGTTGACTGGCCCGGGCTTGCCGCGGACCCGGACGCCAATTCGCGCGAAATCGATTCCATATTCGCTAAAGCGAAATTCGTCGCCCGCATTGCGGTGATGAACCAGCGCATGGCGATCGCCTCCATGGAGCCGCGCGGCGCCACCGCGCAATACGTCGCCGACGGCGATTCATACATTTTGCGCGTGTGCTCGCAGGGCGCGCGCATCCTGCGTGACGACCTTGCCGCCGTCATGAAGGTTGCGAAGGAACGGCTGCAAGTGTTGACGGATGATGTTGGCGGCGCCTTCGGACTGAAAACTGGAGGTTATCCGGAATACATCGCGTTGCTGGTCGGCGCGAAAAAATTTGGCCGCCCGATTCATTGGATGTCCGGCCGGTCTGAGGCTTTCCTCAGCGACAACCAGGCGCGCGATAATTATTCGGAAGCGGAACTCGCCATCGACGGCAGAGGACGCTTTTTGGCATTGCGCATTCGCAACATTGCCAATCTCGGCGCTTATCTCGGCTCGGTGGGCGCGGCCATCCCGTGCTTGAGTTTCGCGCGCTGTCTTCCCGGCATGTACGACATCCGCCACATCGACATCGGGGTGCGCTGCGCGTTCACCAATACGCTGCCGACGGCGCCGTATCGCGGCGCCGGGAGGCCTGAAGCGAACTACGTGCTCGAACGCGTGGTCGAGGAAGCCGCGCGCATTACCGGAATCGATCCGGCGGAATTGCGCCGGCGCAATCTCATTCCCGCGGCGGCGATGCCCTACAAGACCGCCGTCGGCACCACCTATGACAGCGGCGATTTCGCGCCGATGCTTAAGCGTGCGCTGCAATTGGCCGATTACGACGGTTTCAAAGCGCGCCGCCGCGCGGCAAAGACACGCGGCCGCTACCGTGGCATCGGCATTTCCTGCATGCTCGAACATGCCGGCGGCACGCCGACCGAAGGCGCGCTGCTGACTTTTCCCGGCGACGGCACCATGACCGTCAACCTCAATGTTCAGTCGACCGGGCAGGGACATGCCACCGTGTTTCTGCCGCTGGTCGCGGGGCGGCTCGGCATTGCGCGCGACAAGCTGACCCACAGGCATGGCGATTCGGCGCTGGAGATTGCCGGTTATGCCTCGGTCGGGTCGCGTTCGGCCATGACCGCAGGTGCCTCGATTGTCAAAGGCATCGACGCCCTTCTGGAGAAAGGAAAGCGCGTGGCGGCGATGATGCTTGAAGCGTCGGAAGACGACATCGATTACAGCGCCGGCAACTTCGCCGTCGTCGGTACCGACCGCCGCCTGTCCTTGTTTGAGGTCGCCGCGCGCGCCGCGGAACTCAAGCGCCGTGGCGCGATCGAGGAAGATTTGGATACGAAGGTTACGACCGACACGCCGCTGACTTTCCCCAACGGCGTACATATCGCCGAAGTCGAGATCGATCCCGACACCGGACGCATGCAGATTGTCAATTACACCGCGGTCGACGATTGCGGCGTCGCGCTCGACGAGAGGATCGTCGAGGGGCAATTGCACGGCTCGCTGGCGCAAGGTTTGGGACAGGCGCTGATGGAAGAAGTCTCCTACGACGAAGGCAACGGGCAACTCGTGACTGGATCGTTTCAGGACTACGCCATGCCGCGCGCCGACGACATGCCGCTGGCGCTTGCCGATGAACTGCTCTGTGTTCCGGCGACCACCAATGTGCTCGGCGTCAAAGGCGTCGGCGAGGCCGGCACCACGGCTTCCATCGCCGCCGTGATGAATGCGGTCGCGGACGCCATTCCGGGAGGCGCGGGCGCGCATCTCGACATGCCGGTGATGGCGGCGCGGTTGTGGCAGGCATGCCAAGAGTCCAAGCGTTTGGATTAGGGCGTGGACTCATTAGCATGCAGCCACGGCTATATTGATGCGAGCCGGATGAAGGGCAGGTTGTTCGCCGCGAACTTGTCGTAGCGGGTCGCGACCCGCCGAGACTGTTTGATTTATTGAAATCACGGGCCCACGGGCTCAGCTCAATTCGCCTTCTACCCGTCGAGCCGGGCCCAGGTCCGCTTTCAGGGCGAAGCGGACGTGAACCGCCAGGCTTCATGTTTTTGACTGGCGACGCCGGTGAGTGGTCACTAGAATTCTTGAGTTTCTGGATCTGGAAGAAGCTTAACATGGCTAAATCGGCTCTTGTGTTGGGCGCCGGCGGGTTCATCGGCGGCCACCTTACGAAACGCCTCAAAGGAGAAGGTTATTGGGTCCGCGGCGTCGACGTAAAGTATCCTGAATATCGCGAAGTCGAAGCTGATGATTTCTTGCTTGGCGACCTCCGCGACCCCGTTATTTGTCGAGAAGCAATGGATCAAAGATTCTATGAAGTGTATCAGCTTGCCGCAGATATGGGCGGGGCCGGCTACCTCTTCACTGGCAAGGATGACGCCGATATTATGCATAATTCCGCTGCAATCAATTTGAACGTTTTGGACGCCTGCCGCCGCCGCAATATTCCGCGTATTTTCTATTCATCATCGGCATGCACCTATCCTGCTTTTAACCAGGAAGAGCCAGACAATCCCAATTGTGCGGAAGATTCCGCATACCCTGCTGCTCCAGACAGTGAATACGGCTGGGAAAAGCTTTTCAGCGAGCGCCTTTATCTAGCGTTTCAACGAAAATATGGCATCGACGTTCGCCTCGCCCGTTATCACAATATCTTTGGCCCGCAAGGAACATGGAATGGCGGTCGTGAAAAGGCGCCGGCGGCAATTTGTCGAAAGGTTGCCCAGGCACGGAACGGTGACGAAATCGAAATTTGGGGCGACGGTCACCAGACCCGGTCGTTTTTTTTTGTCGACGAATGCGTCGAGGGAACAATCCGATTGAACCGCTCCGGCTTTTCCGGGCCCGTCAACATTGGCTCCGACGAAATGGTAACAATCAATCGTCTTGTCGCCATGGTGTGCGATATCGCTGGCAAAAAGCTTCAAACACGCCACATCGATGGACCGCAAGGCGTCCGCGGGCGAAACTCTAACAATACGCTCATTGAAGAAAAACTAGGGTGGCGACCCTCGCAACCGCTGCGAATCGGGCTCGAGAAAACCTATCAATGGATAGAATCCCAAGTGTTGGCTAATCGGTAGTGCAAAGCTCGCGGGTCAAGGACCTTTCGCGCCGGCAACCCCTGCTATTGTGGCACTCCTGCTACTAAAGACTGCACATACCTAAACCGCTGCCCCTTCTCTCGCGCCTCGGACGGTAGCTTCGATGTCGCCGACATCTGCGGACGGCAAGCTATAGAGCCCACTTTCATCCAAGCGAGGCATGCCGCGCGAAATAAAGTTGATTTTTCTTCTCGAGCACAAAAGCAAAAGCTCCGGAAAAAAGGCGACCAGTCAAGGCCTGAGGGACGGTATGGCCCATCCGGCTTTCGTCGCAGGACGCTGAATGCGCATATGTCTGGCGCGGATATTCCCTCCTCGTCCTGTAGCTGCTAGACACGGACGAAGTCTTGATTGCCAAGGGATGATCTGCCTTTGCGCGGCAAAGACCGATCGCGGCGCCTGTGCCCAGCCTTTGTTCATGGCTGTATTCGTAGCTGTCATCCGAGGCATTTGCCGTGAATGGACGAGCTTCAATCTCCGCCGATCCCTGGATCGTGAAGCGCTTATCGGGATTCGACTTCCTTTGCGCAGTTCTATCACCGTCGCTTAGCGAAAAAGTCCGTTCGCTCATCGTCGAAACTATAGAGTCGCCGTCCTTTGCTTGGATGAAATTCGTCGATCTGGCGACGGACCAGCTGGTGGCGCCCGCCGTGGCAATTCGTCTGCATCAACTCGGGCTGCAGAGCCGCCTGCCAGAGGCGGTACGTCGATATTTTGCCGCTGTCTATCGCTTGAACCGCATGCGCAATGCCCAAATCAACCTTGAATGCGTAAGGATAGCGGGGACGCTGAACGGAATCGGCGTTACACCGGTCTTCTTCAAGGGCGGCGCCGCTCTCTTCGCTGATCTCTACACCGACCCGGCCGGTCGTATCATCAGCGACCTCGACGTTTTGGTTCCGGCCACCCACAGCGCAGAATGCATCAACCGTCTGCGTGCATCAGGGTATGATGCCGATTCCAACCCGCACCATCCTGAGGATCATAGCTGGGCGGTACTTTTTCCCAAGTCCGGGGCCGCGCCGATTGATCTGCATCGTGACGTCGTCGCTTATCCGTATCGGCACC
>Ga0335078_10008651_pt1 | contig 15122 bp, 14 predicted proteins | sample Lox_Sample_32_FD_206711 | JGI IMG/M metagenome (GOLD analysis project Ga0335078, IMG submission 206711) | Soil microbial communities from Loxahatchee National Wildlife Refuge, Florida, United States - Lox_Sample_3.2 | ecosystem: Environmental > Terrestrial > Soil > Wetlands | place: USA...
GCATCAAAGTCTCTGATGCGGAACTTGCTCAGGTAAAGATCCGCCGCGACAAGTTTCATGGCGATTGGAACTACGAAATCCAGCCCCGAATCCGCCACACTGACTAGTTTATTTCTAGACAGCTCCTAAGCTCGAAGGCCATACGGCCAAGGTCACGCACGCGGCATTCTCGCGGGACGGCCAGCGTATCATAACAGCCAGCGACGACCATTCGGCGCGGGTGTGGAGCGCGGCCACCGGGCAACTGCAAGCGAGGCTCGAAGGCCATACTGCCGCTGTCGAGCAAGCGGCGTATTCGCCGGACGGTCAGCTTATCGTAACTGCGAGCAATGATCACACGGCGCTCGTTTGGAACGCTGCGGCCAGTGACCGACTAATGGCCAAGCTCGTGGGCCACTCAAGCATTGTCGATCAAGCGGCGTACTCGCCGGACGGCCACCGCATCGTCAGTGCCAGTCGTGACCACACGGCGCGGGTGTGGGACGCGGCGAACGGCTTTCCAGTAGCCAAGCTTGATGGCCACACGGCGGATGTTGATTATGCGACATTCTCGCCGGACGGCAAGCGTATCATAACAGCCAGCGACGACCATTCGGCGCGGGTGTGGAGCGCCGCAAACTACGGAATGCTGGCCAGGCTCGAAGGCCACAGTGAAAGTGTTCTGTATGCTGCATTCTCGCGGGACGGCAAGCGCATCGTAACTGCGAGCTTCGACCATACGGCGAGGGTATGGAACGCCGACAACTTCGAGCTGCTGGCAAAGCTCGAAGGCCACGCAGAGGGAATCCGGCAGGCGACGTTCTCCCCAGACGGTCAGCGCGTTGTTACGGCCAGCGACGATCACACGGCCCGAGTATGGAGCGCGGCCGACGGTCTGCTGCTGGCCAAGCTCCAAGGCCATGGCGGAGCGGTCGAGACCGCAGAATTCTCGCCCGACGGCCAGCGCATCGTCACAGCCAGTTCGGATGGAACAGCGCGGTTGTGGAACGCGGCCGACGGTCTGCTGCTGGCCAAGCTCCAAGGCCATAGCGGAGCGGTCGAGACCGCAGAATTCTCGCCCGACGGCCGTCTTATCGTAACAGCGAGTCTGGATAAGACGGCACGCGTGTGGAACGCCGCCGGAAAACTGGTGACAGAACTCCCGGGCCATACCTCCTTCGTCAATCGAGCGGCGTTCTCGCCCGATGGTCGGCGCATCGTCACGGCCAGCACCGACCATACGGCACGAGTGTGGAATGCGGACGGCCACCTGTTGGCCAAGGTCGAAGGCCACGAGGGCCCTGTTCATGACGCGTCGTTCTCTCCCAACGGTAGGTACGTCCTCACCGCCGGTTATGACGGCACGCTGCGGATTTCCCGTGTGATCACTTTCTCCGAGATCGAGGAGTTGATTGGAAGGTGAGCGCCAGCACGCTGCGTTCAGGGGCCCAGAGGTTCTCAGGTCCTCGCCTTTGAGACTCGGAACGTCAGACTTGTAAGCCGATTCCTGTCGCGAGATTCCCTTCGGTCCAGCAAACGCCCGAAATTGCAAGCCCGGGAAATGCAGCAGTACACCTTCGAGCGGAACACGCGCGACTCGGAAAAGCCACCGGCCCTCTCAACCCGCTGAGTGAACAGCCTTAGCTTAATCTCCCGGCACCCTCTCGACTTTCGGCGCGCTCCACCACCCCGCCGCGGCGAGCAACGCCCGCACCTGCGTCCGCCGCGTCTTGATTACCGAGATCGCCAGCATCAGCAGGATCACCAGGACCGCCGCCACCAGAGTCTGCGCTTCGTTCAAATTGCCCTTCAGGAAGAACAGCTCGCGACCGTATACCAGCTCGATATGTACCCAGTAAACCAGCAACGACGTGGTGCCGAATTGCCGCACCCAGCTCCACCCCGCGCCTGCCGCGTACCGCGTCCAGACGAATGCCACCGAAAGAATCGCCAGCACCACGCCCTGCTTGGTGAGAACCTGTAGCGGGCTGTTCAGCCAGTATTCCGATTTCGCGTAGATCTTGTAGGGCAGCTTATCGATGTAGTGGCACACCAGGATCAATCCCATCCCCAGCATCGCGGCCCATTGCATGACGCGGTCGGTTGCCTCGGGCGGAATGGCGCGAATCACGCTGCCCGCGCTCACTCCGAACGCCAGGTATGCGGCCCACGGGAAGAATCCGAAGCTGTGGTAGTCGGGAACGATGTAATTGCGCACCAGCCACGGCGCCGCTTCCCAATGCATTTGCGAGATGAAGGGCGATACGCACGCGATCCCCAGGCCGGCGAGCGCGGCCGCCTTGGCGCGAGTCCTGGCCGGAAAGAACGCCATCACCGAGAGCACCGCGATGGCGAAGCCCATGCAATTCAGGATGTCCACGCGCAAGAGATCGCGCCACGGCGCCGGAATCCCGAAGATCCACAGTTGTATGCGGAAGGCGAAAGCCAGGAAGAACAGGTAGCCCGAGCGCCGGAACGCCGTTTTCACCCGCTCCCGGCGAACCATCCCTTTGCGCTCCGAGCTGTCCATGAGAAACGAAAACGTGATGCCCGTGAGGAAGAGAAAGATCGCCGGCGGCATGCCGCCCAGAAATTGCGAAAAGATGTAGGGGCCGCGATTCCGCAGATCGCCGCGCAGAAACGAGTCCCACACGTGGCCATGCAGCATGATGGTTGCCCCGATACCGCGCAGCCAATCGAGATACTCCAGCCGGTGGATGCCGTGTTTCGACTTCATGGCCGGTGAATCCTACTTCTTCTTGTTGAGCTGTTCTTTCTTGGTTCCCTTCGGAACGTTCAGATCGAACGCCGAGTCGGGAATATCGGCCCGGGGCCGTACATTGGTGTACGTAATCAGATTGTAGTCTTTGCCGGCTTCGTAGAATTTCTGCTGGACCGCATAACCGGTCTGGTCCGAGATCCATAGATCGATCTTTTTCCACTGATCCTTCATCTGTTGCGACTTGGGAATCAGTTGCAGAAGAGTGGCGCTCTGCCCCGCCACGGTCTCGGTTCCACCCAGCGTCACGTCGTAGTCGGCCAACAACTCCTTCGAGGTGCCGCCGAAGCCCAGGGTTAGAATCATATCTACCATCGAGCCTTTTTGCTCCATGTTTACCTGCTGTTCGTCGCCGCTCGATGGATAATAAACGATCGCGTGCTTCCTGTCCGCGACTGCGATCTTCTGCTCCGAATTGTGAATGGAGACTTTCACGTGCAGATCCTTCCGGTTCGGCCGCTTCACCAGAATGGTTCCGCTCTGCGAGTCGTCCTCGTGGATGACGTCCATGTGATGCACGATCTCGATATTCGCTTCGAGACCGCGGAAGTGCGCGGCGGCCTCATCCATCTTGGCCAGCGCCTGGTCGCGCTTGACGTCGGCCGCGGAGAGTGTCCCGAGCGCGGCCGCAACCGCAGTCAGGACGACCGGCGAAAGCCTGCGCGAAATCATATTGGTCATGGCCGGGTGAACGCAATGTAGAACCGCAGCGCGCCGTCGGAATCCACGAAAGGCTCCACATTGGTGATCGTGAGGTGAGAATTGCCCGCGCGGGTGCGTACTTCCTGCGTGAGCTTCGGCATCCTCTGGTCTTCGGGCGTCCCCGTCCAGAATTCCGGGTCCACCATGAATTCGCCGTGAGCGATCGAGATGACGCTGACTCGCGGAATGCGGGGCTGATCGCGGAACCAGCCGCGCGGCGTGAAAAAAACGAAAGCCAGAATCAGCCCCACCATCACGTCGTACTGCCAGCTCCCGCGCTGATAGTCCCACAGGATAAAGCGTTTCAGCATTCGCATCCGTATTTTACCAAGGCGCGGCGGGCTTTTCTGAGCGGCTCTCTTTCCGCCGCATAGCCCTTCGTTATCATTGCCGCCACTAACCTTTTGGGAGTGTCCAAGCCCGTAGCGAAACTCTTACCATAGACGGGAAGTGGAGCAGCTATGGAATTGATCGTCAGTCTTCTCGCCTCTATCGGCGGAGCCCTTATCGGCACTTCCGTGGGCATCTATCTTCTGTATCGCAAACTTCGCCCCATCACCGGCGCCGAACTCGACCTCACCAGAGGCAAACTGCGGTCCACCGAATTCTCCCTGGCCGCCGCCAATGCCGGTCTGGAGAACGTCAAGAAGCAGGTGACGGAGCGGGAACAGCAGATTGCCGCCGCCGAGGAGAAGACCCGCGCGATGGAAGCCGAGGCGGCGGAACTCCGCCGGCAACTGGCCGAGCAGGAAGCCAAACTGCAAGAAGCGACCAAAGCTGTCGCCGAGACTGCCAGCCGGCAGCTTGCTTCGTACGAATCGCAGATCGACGCCGACGACCGCCAGATCAAGGAACTGACCGGGCAAATCGGCCGCCTCGCCGCCGAGTTGAATCAGTACCGGGAGGAACTCACCGAGGAGACGCAGGGCCGGTCCACGCTGGAAGCGCAGCTCAGCGCCGAGCACGAGCACTCGCGCCGGCTGTCGTGCCGCATCGCCGAGCTGGAGGCCGAACGCTCCCACTTCGACCTGACTCTCCAGGAAGAGCGGCAATCCGCCGCCAAGGGCATCGAACTCCTGCTGATGGCGCAGGAAAATCTGAAGCGCGTTTTCCGCAATATTCACAGTGAGATCCCCAGCGAGAACGGCGACGCCAGCAATGGCAACGGCCACGTCCTGGTGGCTGCCGCGACGGCCGAAACGCAATCGGAATAGTCATCGCGCGAGCGAGCCGCGGCCGACATCTTCATTCCTACTCTGAGACCTCCCGGGACCCGGCTGGCCGCCCCCGCGTCGACACTTGTCCATGCTCTTTCACGCCGGCCGAGGAAAGCGTCCCGATGGGTCGGAACCCAGCGGCAAGAGCGCCCTGTAGCTTAAACGCCCACCGGCAGCTCATCATTACGGTAACCGCGACCGGGGCGAGCGGTGATTTTGCGCGCCGTTTCAGACCCCCGTCGGCCGTGGCACGGCATTGTCGCGAGTGCCTTATCTGAGAACTGGCCGCTGAGCGCTGAAAGCTATCATGGGACTTCATGACCCTCGACCAGCTCCGCCGCTTCGCCGTCGCGCGCACTCTCTTCCCGCCCACCACCCTCGAGCGCGCCGTCGAAAAGCTGAGCTTCGTGCAGGCCGATCCCATCCGCGCCCCGGCTCGCGCTCAGGATCTGATTCTCCGCCATCGCGTAAAAAACTACCGTGCCGGCGATCTCGAACGCCGCTACGGGGAACTCGGTATCGAAGAAGATTTCTTCGTGGTCTATGGATTTGTTACGCCATCGCTCCAGGCGCTGATGCACCCGCGGGTTGACGCGCTTCATCCCTTCGAAGGCGTAGGCAAAGTGTCCGCCAGGGAGAGCCGGCGCGCGGAACTGCTGCTGGAATTCGTCCGGGAACGCGGCACAGTCCACCCGCGCGAAGTAGAGGAGCATTTCGCTCACGGTACGGTGAAGAATTATTGGGGCGGATCGTCCAACGCCACCACGCATCTACTTTCCGCAATGCATTACCGCGGGATGGTGCGGGTGGCGCGCCGCGAGCGAGGCATCCGCATTTACGCGGTCCATCGCCAGAGGCCCGCGGCGGCCGATCGCGCCGAAATCCACGCCCGGCTCGACGCCCTGGTGGACACCGCCGTCCGCATTTACGCGCCGCTGCCAGCGGCGTGCCTGCGGGACCTGGTAAACCGGCTGCGTTATGCCGTGCCGCAATGGCGGCGAGAACTGAAGAGCGCGTTCGCGCGGGCCATCGAACGGCTATCGCACGCCGAAATCGACCGTGTCAATTGGTATTGGCCCGCCGAAGAGAACGTCAGCCGCGCTGCCGCGCCGGAATCCGTGCGCCTGCTTACGCCCTTCGACCCCCTGGTGTGGGATCGCGACCGCCTCGAGTTGCTGTGGGGCTGGGTGTACCGTTTCGAAGCCTACACGCCGCCCGCCAAACGCAAACTCGGCTATTATGCTTTGCCGCTCCTCTGGCGCGACCGCGTGATCGGGTGGGCGAACGTCGCGGTCAGAAACGGCGATCTCCAATGCGATTTCGGGTATATCGCCGGCCGCCCGCCTCGCGAGGCGGCATTCCGCCGTGAACTTACCGAAGAAGTCGATCGCATGCGAGTTTTTCTGCGACTCAGTGAAGCTTAACCGGCGCGCTATATCCTGTCATTTCCAGATAGCCGACCCCGCGCGCGGAGCCCGAGTAGCTCACCGCACCTTCCCAATAAGTCAGACCGACGCCGTCCTCGGAAATCAATTCCTGATTTTTCACCGCCGCCGCGCATGCCAGCGTCACGCCCATCCCCGGAACGGAAATCCGCCACTTGACGGGATATCGCGCGCGCGTCTTGGGACTCGTCCAATACTCCAGCGGTTCGAGATTGAAATCCGTGCGCTTCAGGTGCGTGGCCCGGCCGTCCCTGGCGATGAAAGTTCCCGAAGAATGAGGATCGATCGCGCCATCCTGGCGCCGCAGGTCGAAAAGCATCAGGTCTTCGCCGTTCTCCAACTGCACGCTGAACCAGTCCCATCCCGTCTGCGATTCGTCGAGCGGGTCGGTGAACCATTCGTGGTCCATCCACGCCGTTCCGCTCACTTCCGCGCCGTTGAGCCGTCCTTCCACGGCCATCCGCGGAAAGGAAATATAATACGATGCCCGCCCCGTCCCCGCAGCGTTTTGGCTGACCCCGTTTTCCCCGTGGATGACCGCGGGTTTTACCGGCGCCAGGCGGAGCGAGAACTCAATCCCTTCCGCGATCGCGGTGAGCGACTGCGAGTCCGTTGCCTTGTCCCATCTCACCTGCCAGTTGCCGTTCCAGATGCGGCCCTCCTCGAAGCTGACGCCGGCAATTCCCGGACCGGCGCGATTGAGGCGCTCGGTGTACCGGAAACGGCCGGCGTCGATATCGGTGAGCGCGAGATGCGCCAGGTAAAGATCGTCCACGCGCCAGGCGGATGCGTTCGCGGACGGTTCCCGGTCCTGCCCCTCGCGGAAAAACACCAGTTCGAATCCATAGCGATGGCCGCCGTGGTCCGTCACATTGCCGGTGTAATACCACCACTCGGTGCGATAATCCGGGTGGTTGAAGTGATCGCGCGGAAACTGGTAGTGGTAGCCGGGCAGCGCTACCTTGTAGTCCAACGCGGCGGCCAGAAAGAGTAGAACCAGGGTCAAACCGCCAGCTTACCGCACGCAGGTGGGTTGGTAGAATTCGTTCTCCGCCTGCTTGGCTTTCGCCGCCAGGTAGTCGGCCACCGGCGGCGCCGAATTCGCCCTCACCTGCTGCATGAAAGGCGCCAGGAACCGGCCGAATCCGTCGAGAGTTTGCGTGTTGCCTTGTGAGAGCGCGTTCGTCAGCCGCACCCGCATATAGGGCGACAGGATTTCTTCGCGTCCCACGAAGACGCGCGCCATCTTCGCCGGCGCCGGCTGGATACGTACCGGCAGTTCGCGGTCGACCAGGGCCCTCGGCACGAGATAAAAGATGCGCATGCCTTCCTCGAACCAGGAATCGCGCCAGGTCGCGATCATGGCGTCGGCCTCCTTGCGATACAGCCCTTGCGCGACGAGCGCGTCCGCGAGATCCCGCTGCAGGCCGTCCAGGGTGCCGTCGAGCGCCGGCGTCTCGATGGCAGTAGGGCCGCGCAGCCCGCGCAGAACACGGTAGCCGATCTTCCCGCCGCGATTTTCGAAGACAACCACCAACGCCAGCGGATCGTCGCCGCTGTTGCGGATCTCGAGCGAGCGCTCGCCGGTAAAGCGGGCGCTCAGCGGCACCGCAAAATCAGCCACCCCGCGATAGAAGATCAACTTCTCCTGCTGTTTCCCGATGCGCACGAGGTCGGAATCGGTATTCCGCGCGGCGAAGTAATGGCTGGCGCCATTGGCGCGAGGGAGCGCGGCGTTCTCGCCCGGCGCGATCTCCACGCCATTCCACTCGATGCGGCCATCGCGCACCGGGGGCAGATTCACCTGCCTGCCAGGGCTGACTTTAGTCGCCGCCGGATACCACTCGGTGATCAGCCCCTTCGGGAAATCCACGCTGACCGAGAGCGTAGTCTTTCGCGGCGAGTAGAAATACAGCACCGGCGTTTCCATGCGAACGGTGACCATTTGCGTGGCCGGCGTATTGGGTGCCACCGGCATGAGCTTATACGCCACGCCGTTCAACCGTTCGACAAAGCAGGGCAGGTCGGACGTGCTGTTGAGCGGCGACCACGGTTCGGCCCCTCCGGCGCCGTCGGCGATAGTGGTAAACGTGCCCCATTCGTGTACCGTAACCCCCGCGTCCGGATTTCCGCCCGATCCGAAAACCGGAGCGGCCAACAAAACTGCGACAGCGCATTTCGTAAATTGCATCAAAATCCCTCCTCTGATGCCTGCAAGACGCCGCGTCCGTCCCGTCCGTTAACGCAGCCCCTAAAATGAAAATGATGATCGCTTCCATCAACCCCGCCACCGGCGAGACATTACGCACATTCGACGCGCTTTCGGACGCGCAGGTTGACGCCGCCATCGCACGCGCGGATGCCGCCTGGCTCACGTACCGCCATACTTCGCTCGCCGATCGCGCCCGCTGGCTTTCCGCCGCGGCGGACATCCTCGAACGGGAAAAGGATCGCCTGGGCCGGATCATGACGCTCGAAATGGGCAAACCGATCGGCGCCGCGCGCGCCGAAGCGGCCAAATGCGCCCTCGCCTGCCGCTACTACGCCGAGCACGGCGAGCGCTTACTGGCTGACGAGCCGGTGGACGCCGGCGCCGGCAAAAGTTATCTGAAATTTCAATCCATCGGCGCGGTGCTGGCGGTCATGCCATGGAATTTTCCGTTCTGGCAGGTCTTTCGCTTCGCCGCTCCGGCCCTGATGGCCGGCAATGTCGGACTGCTCAAGCACGCGTCGAACGTGCCGCAATGCGCGCTCGAAATCGAGAGCGTCATCCGCCGCGCTGGCTTCCCCGCGGATGTTTTTCAGACGCTGCTCATCGGTTCCGCCCAAGTGGCGCGCGTGATCGACGATCCGCGCGTCAAGGCCGCATCGCTCACCGGCAGCGAGCCGGCCGGGGCACAGGTGGCCGCGCAGGCGGGCCGCCAACTCAAGAAAACCGTACTCGAACTCGGCGGCAGCGACCCCTTCGTGGTGATGGCGTCGGCCGATCTCGAAAAAGCCGTCCGCACCGCCGTGGAGGCGCGCGTCATCAACAACGGGCAATCCTGCATCGCCGCCAAACGTTTCATCGTCGATGCCGGGATCGCCGCCGATTTCGAGCGGCGCTTCGTCGAAGCCATGGAGGCGCTGCGTATCGGCGATCCGTTGGACGAATCGACGCAGCTCGGACCGCTCGCCACCCCCGATATCCTCCAGGGGCTCGAGGACCAGGTGCGGGCTTCCGTCGCCGCCGGAGCGCGCCTGCTCACCGGCGGACACCGCCTCGACCGGCCTGGCAACTTCTATGCGCCCACCGTGCTGGCGGATGTCCCGAAAGACTCGCCGGCCTATCGCGAGGAACTTTTCGGTCCGGTGGCCGTGTTGTTCCGCACCCGCGGAATCGGCGAAGCCATCGGGCTCGCCAACGACACCGAGTTCGGCCTCGGCGCCAGCGTCTGGACTTCCGACCCCGCCGAAGAGCGCCAACTGGTCGATGAAATCGAGGCGGGCATGGTCTTCGTCAACGGCATGGTGGCGTCGGACCCGCGCCTGCCCTTCGGCGGCGTCAAGCGGTCCGGGTACGGGCGCGAGTTGAGCGCCTACGGGATCCGCGAGTTCGTCAACGTGAAGACGGTAAAGGTCGCTTACTGAATCGTCATGTACGCGGCCGGCGTCGATACCGTCCCCACCGTCACCACCACCGGCTGCCGGCCGGTGGGCGCAGTGGCCGGCACCGTGAAATTGATCTGCGTGACGCCGACCAGCCCCGGCGGAATGCCGACAAAGGTCGTGGGAGCGTTGACACCGCCCACCGTTACCGTGACCGCCTCCCGCGGTTTCGGCAGGTTGGCCAACGGCGTTCCCGCGCTGGGCGTCGTGCCATCGGCCAAGCCCGGGGTCACCTGACCCTCGCCGGTAATGAACAGGAAGCTCACCTGTCCGCGCGTGGCCGTCCGATTGGGATTTACCGCGCTGGTGCCGTCAAGGAAGGTGAAGATGCCCGGCGCGATCGGAGACACCGTAAAGAAGTAATCGGTCGACTGGTACGGCGTCCCGATACTCAAATCCACGGCGCCGGAAGCTTCGTATGGAATCTGGATGTTGATCTGGTTGGGCCCCACGTAATACAGCGGAACAGGCCAACCGGGCTCGCTCAGGTTGTTGCAGGAGACCTCGCAGAGGATCGCCTCCACCCCACCCATCATTTCGGGCAGCGGGATGGTTGCCGCGGCCTGCGACAACGTTCCCAGCCCCGTGCCGAACACCGCCAGGATCATGCCGGGAGCGTACGATTGGGCGTAGCTCGCCGCGTTGGTGGCGCCACCCACGCTGATTTGCGCCTGCGGACCCTGGAATGGAATATTAATCTCCGTCGACCACCCGGGTCCCGAAAAATTGAAGACCTCGTTGACCGGCGCATTCACCGAAGTGAGAGACATGCAGCCGGAAATGGACTGCCGCGCGCTCACAGTCGAGAGGCCGTTGAAGATCGAGCCGATCTGGGATGTGTAATCGGCGCCGTTGATGGTGAATTTGGTCAGCGAAGCGGCGAAACCGGCTTCCTCGGTGAGCGTCAGCTGGAAGTTCCAGTTGGTGCTGCCGCCGCACGCCTCCTGGGCCCCTTGGTAAACCGGGTTCTGATCGAGCGAGGCGACCACGACGGGTCCCGTCGGCTGCGCCGATTTCCAACCGTGGATCAGATTGGCGACGTCCACTGAGCCGAACCCAACCACCGAATTGTATCCCGATCCGGCAATGGTATTGCCCTCCTGGCCATTGTTACAGCCGGGAGACCCAGCCGCGCAGGCTTCCATATTATTGCCCGTGATGTTGTTGTGAAACGCGGTGGGTGCGGTCTGCCAGAGGCTGTAAATGGTGGGATTGATATTCCCCAGACCATTGGTCCCCAGACTTTGATTGAGCAGCGCCACTACCCCGGCCATGGTCGGCGTGGCCGCCGAAGTGCCGCCGACATACTCCGCCCCTCTATCGGTATCGTCGCATCTTGAGCAATAGACGTAGTAAGGGACCACATAGACGCTGGCATTGAAGGAGATATCCGGCACGTGCCGCCATCCGTCATTGGGCACGCCGGCATTGGTTTGCCAGGAGGGCTGCGGAAAATACATGCTGGCCCCGCCGCCCGTTCCCAGGATGATGCCGGCCTGCGCCGCCTCGTTCCAGGCGGTCTCCGGAATGTATCCTTTGGCCGATTGATCGGTGGCGGAGTTCCCCTGGTTCCAGTACGAACCGGCATTGCTCACCGAGGTGCCTCCCATGGAAGTGACCTCCGGAATGGATCCGGGTTCATCCACGGCGAGGCCGTTTTCCGCCACCGTCGCGCCGGCATCGCAATCCGTCGCACCCTGATCGCCCGCCGCCGCCAGCCAGGTGATGCCCTCCGAATTCGCCTGCTGCACCATCTGGCGGTAGCCCGGCAAATCCACCAGATCGTACATTTCGCAATTGCCGTAGCTCATGCTGATTACCGGAGCCACGGCGTTGTCCACCGCATACCCGGCGGACGTCCAAACGTCGTAGGAATAAACGAACACGATGGTGGCGTTGCGCGCTACGGCGCCCGCCCATTCCAGGTCCAGGCTGGATTCATCGAGGTCGCCGGTGGACGCCTGGTATCCCGGATTCTCGCGATTGACCAGAACCTGCGTCAGTGTCGCCGAGGTCAATCCGAAGGAGTGCCAGAAAGTCGTGATGTCGCCGGCGGTGATCGCCGATTGACCCATCACGGCGATCTTCTGTCCCGTGCCGTTGGTTCCGGCGGTATACATCGGCGTGATGTCGTAAATCGCCGCGAAATCGTCCGGGGCCATCACGTGGTCGCCCGGGCCCAGCGTCCAGTTCGGCTTCGCTTTCGCCAGGTGCGGCTTGGGATGAAAGTCGTGTAGCCCGCGAACGCTGGCCACCAACGGAGATAACGCCGCCGGAATGGTGAGATCGGTGGAATTGGCAAAATGCATCGCGCCGTTGACTTTGTAGCGGTGGATGGTGGTGCCGAAAGCGTTGTGTACCTGCCCGGCCGTGCCGCTGAAGTTGACAAATGTGCGGCTTCGCGACGCCGGATTCAGCGTGAAGCCCTGAGACTCCAGCCATTCGGCGATCCGCGCCATGTCGCTCGCGCTCACGCCGAATTGATCGGCATACTGCTCCGGAGTCAGCCACTGACGATATCGCGGCGATGCCGGGTTTTGCTGGTCGGCGAGCAGTTGTTCCAGCTTGGCCTGCTGCGCCGGCGTGGTCTTCATCATGAGTGTGATGCTGGGCAGCGGGAAACTGCTCTCCACTTCCCCGGCGTCATTGGCGGCGGTGGCCAACGGGTGGACCCGGCCGGGCAGCGAAAAGGTTTTGGAACTATCGATCCGGGTGGGAATGCGGTTGGGCTGCGCGAGGCAGACGCTTGCGGCAGCGCCGATCACGGCAATTACAAGAATGTTGCGGAAATTCATAGGTCAGGTCTTCTGGACGCGAGGTGGGCTGCGGCACCACCAATACTCGATTAGACGGAAGCATCTGGATTAGCGGTTACAATAACTCCGCTTGGCGCACCCGGATCCCCTTGCGCGCCGCTGCGAATTTCGACATAATACCGGCAAGATCATGAGTATGATTTCTCACCGACAGGAGTTCTGCCGTGCGAAGTGCTCTGGTGGCCGCTCTCGTTTCGTGTGCCGACAATCCTCATAAATCGCAAGCTCGCCGCTTCGTCGAGGGCCTGTCCGCCGACGAATTGCAGTTCATCGCCGAATTCCTGGGCGCCTGCGTGCTCGATTCCTCCGGCAAGCCCTGCGCCTCCCGCGCACAGTGGGCCGAACGCATCACACGCTACCAGCAGGCATTGGACGGGTGCCGCTCGGCCGACCGGGAACATAAAATGATTCTCCTGTTGGAATATCTGTGCCGCACGGGAGATCCAATCTCGCGGATTTCCGCCGTGAGCTGAAATCGCGCTCACTGCACGATCGATGTGCCGGCTTGCGGCTCCAGCCTTATCTCTCCGAACGCCGCTTCGTACTGCGTCACGTTCTCCCTCAGGACGTTGAGCAGCGCCTTCGCCTGTTGCGGACTCACGTAAACCCCTTGGAAGTTGTGGATGGCTACGCTGTCCGGCGAGGTCTGGCTCACCCGGCCGAACATCAGAAAGAAGTCCCACAGGTTCACCCGCACCTGCACGCTGTTGGCGTAATTCTCGCGGTACTCAGGAGTATTGATGAGCTGGATCTTGGTGGCCGGAGGCTGGGTCATGCCTTTCAGCGTAGCATCCCGCAGGAGTGCGCTATTCAACCTCAACTTTAAGAATATTTACGAATTTGGCACAACCCTTGCTCATAGTTTTGCGTCCGATGTGATGGAAGGGGACAAGCAATATGAAGAAATTTGCTACCAATCACACCCAAGGGTTGGCTCACTGCCCGATTTGCACCCACACAGTTCCCGCCGAAATCGACTTACGGGGAAAGTTTCCGCGCGTCATGAGCGGTCAGAAATGTCCCCGCTGCGGCTCGGCGCTGGATGTCGCCGCGGTGGTCCAGATTCCCGAGGCCGCCTAGACCCAGGCTTCGGAAGGTGGCGTGCTTGTGTCCGGGTGGGACATCTGCGATAGTGGAACTAGCACTTGGTCCTGTATGAGGCGAAAGGCGCAGCCAAAATCCGATCCCGTGGTGCCTGCCGAGATTCTCGAGCAGGCAAAGCGCGCGATTTCGCCCGACCGTCTGACGAAAGCGGTGAAGTGTTCGGTTTGCGGCGCGGAAACGACGATCGTGGGCGCCGAGCCGCTCTGCTGGGTTTGCCGCCGTCTCAAGATCAGCGCCTGGCGCGAAATCGAACAGCAGATGCCCGCCCAGGAATGAAGAGCCGTAAGTGCTGACCCGCCTGCTACTCTGAGAACTTCGTGACTGGTGCATTTGGGGCTGAACCCTCTCAAGCGTTCGCTTCGATCGATTGCACCACTTCTTCCCATTCCCCGACCAGTTTCTCCAGGTCCGCACGGCGGGCAGTCAGTAGATCGTTCAGCCGGACAGTTTCCTCCACGCTTACGAAATTCCCCAGCGACGTTTCCAGTCCGGCAATTTCGGCCTCGGTCCGGCTCACCTCGGCTTCGAGCGCCGTACGCCGATCCTGCATCTGACGAAGCTTGATGGGATTGAGGCGCTTTTCTGCAGCCCTGGGCTCGGATGGCTCGGCCCTCCCGTTGGCCCCTGCCGCAGACGGCAGGTTGACGGCTAGAGTCGCCGGTCCGCCGCTCTTGCGCCACAGGTAGTCCTCGTAATTACCGGGGTAAACAGTCACCCGGCCGTCTTCGACTTCGAAAATCCGGGTCGCCAGCTTGTCGATGAAGTAGCGATCGTGCGACACGAAAACCAGCGTTCCATTGAATTCCTCGAGCGCCGTCAGCAGGACGTCCTTGGCGCGCATGTCGAGATGGTTCGTCGGCTCGTCGAGCAGCAGGAAGTTCGATGGCTGCATCAGCATCCGGGCCAGCGCGTAGCGGTTGCGTTCGCCGCCGGAAAGCACGCCGATTTGCTTGAAAACATCGTCCTCGGAAAAGAGAAAGCACCCCAGAATGCCGCGCAGTTCCGTGTTGCCGGCCCGCGGCGCCACCGTGCCCAGATCGTCGATCATGCGCGCACCGGGATCGAGTTCCTTGTACTGGTCTTGCGCGAAGTAATCGGGCTCGGCGTTGTGCCCCAGTGTGTACTCGCCCGCGGTCACCGGTTCGGCGCCCGCCAGGATCTTGATCATGGTGGATTTCCCGGCGCCGTTCACGCCTACCAATGCCACCCGGTCGCCCCGCTCGATGTAAAAATCGACGCCCGTGAAGACGGTGTGATCGCCATACGCCTTTGCCACTCCCTTGAATTCCGCCACGATGCGGCCGCTTGGCTTGGGCTGCGGAAACCGGAAGTGAATCGTCTTCTCTTCCGGCGGGATTTCGATGCGCTCGATGCGATCCAGTTCTTTGATCCGGCTCTGCACCTGCTTGGCCTTGGTGGCCTGGTAGCGGAA
>Ga0335078_10008652_pt1 | contig 15122 bp, 13 predicted proteins | sample Lox_Sample_32_FD_206711 | JGI IMG/M metagenome (GOLD analysis project Ga0335078, IMG submission 206711) | Soil microbial communities from Loxahatchee National Wildlife Refuge, Florida, United States - Lox_Sample_3.2 | ecosystem: Environmental > Terrestrial > Soil > Wetlands | place: USA...
GTGCAAGTTTTGCGGCATGACCTGTTCGAGGTCTTCGAACACGCGCGTCCATGAGAAGGCTTTGCGCCGGATCAGGCTGTTCAAAAACTGCGATTGATCACGCGTGCTGCGGTTCGAAACCATGTCGAGAAATGCCTGCGCTTCGGCTCTCTCCTGGTCGCGCTTTGCGATCTTCTCCTGCAATTCGCCGATGTAGTGACGATCACGCCCGGCATCGGTCCAACTGCGCATGGTCCACCCGATCAGCAGCAGAGTGAACAGTGCCAGGGCGCCGATCCCCGATCCCCAGCGCGTCCAGAACTGGCGCGGATCTTCGTACGGGTGAGTCGCGAGATTGATACCAAGACGCATAAGTCAGTTACTGGTTGCCGGTTGCCCGTTCCCACTAGCGACTGGAAACTGGCAGCTGGCAACTCCTTTCACGAAATCAGAGCCCCCACCACGCCACCCATGCGCCAGCGTGGAACCGTTCCGGTCGTCGATCCGATCTGCGACGTTGTGACCAGTTCTTCCACCGTCGCGCCCGTTTGGCTCTTCAAGGCCGCAGAGGCCGCGCTCATCTCGGCCAGGCCTGACACATACACGCGCTCAATATTCAGGTTGTAGGTGTCCTGGAAGAAAACGACCGATGGATACACTTCTTCGGCCAGTTGATCTCCGGTAATGGTGACGCCGCGGGTATTTTCCAGAGTGCGGATCAGTAACAGATGCTCCTGGTCGAGGATCGCAATGCCGATGGTACGCGCGTCGACCTTGACCACCAGCGTTGGCCGCTCGGCGTCCGCCGCGCCCAGCGCGGCCAGCATCGACGGCATTACGACGCCGGGGCTGTAGCCTGCGTCGCGAAACGCCGATTCGTATTCCTCGAGTACGCTCTTTAAAACCACCGCCGCCACGACTTGTGTCCCTTTGCCGGACTGCGCGTGATAGGAGATTCGCGCCTCATCGAGATCGAACGGAAGCGACTTCTTCAGCCGGAAGCGCACCACCGCCTCGGCCTCTTCCGGCTTGGGCGGCAAGGTTTCAAAGTCCAGCAGCATCACACGAACCGCCGTGTCGGGCAGAATGGCAATCACGTCGCGAGATTTCGCCCCGACGCTCCCCATCGCGCTTTGAATCGCCTGCCGGAGCGCTGCCCCGTCGCGCAGATTTGACTCGGTCAGATCGGGGACCACCGTTCCCGGCGCCAGCTCGCGCGCAGCCGACATCTCCACCATGCGTCCACGATCAGCCGCGCGCCCGGCGAGCACACGATCGGCTGCGATTTCGCAGGCCAGCACGGGCCGGCGTTCGTGTTTGGTAGATGCCATCATCGCTGTCGAATTTCGAAATAAGGGCTCAAACTTGCCGCTAACTCCAATGATATCTCTCGCTTCAGGGGCACAACAGTTACCTCGGCGGGTGCCCGGAAGGTTCTCCCCACGGCGGAGCTCCCTCGCTACGCTCGGGACTTTGCCTGCGGGCTCCCGCTTCGCTCACGCCCGCACACGGCTCAAGTTACCGCATCGTTTCAATGAACGTAACCTTGTTGATTTCCTTCAGCGTGGTCGTTCCGGTGCGTACCTTGTCGAGCGCCGATTCGCGCAGGAAACGCATCCCTTCTTCACGCGCTGCCCGCCGGATTTCCGATGTGGGCTTCTTATCCAGAATCATCTCGCGGATGCGGTCGGTTAAGTCCAGCAACTCATGAATCGCGGTTCGGCCCCTGAAACCCGTGCCCGCGCACTCAATGCACCCCTGCCCTTCATATAGGGGAATCTGCGACCACTGCGCCGGATCGAGTCCGCTGGCCTCCAGCACATCGGGTGGATAATTCACGGCCGTGCGGCACGAATCGCAGATTAAACGCACCAGCCGCTGCGCCAGAATACAGTTCAGCGCCGAAACGAAGTTGTAAGGCTCGACGCCCATGTTCAAAAATCGCCCGAGCACATCGACCACGTTGTTCGCGTGGACGGTGGTGAATACCAGGTGGCCGGTGAGCGCCGACTGAATGGCGATTTGCGCCGTCTCGTTGTCGCGGATTTCGCCCACCATGATCTTGTCCGGATCGTGACGCAAAATCGAACGCAAGCCTCGCGCGAAGGTCAGGCCCTTCTTTTCGTTCACTGGAATCTGGGTGATGCCGCGCAACTGGTATTCGACCGGGTCTTCAATGGTGATGATCTTGTCTTCATCGGTCTTGATCTCATTGACCGCGGCATAGAGCGTGGTGGTTTTGCCGCTGCCTGTCGGCCCTGTGACCAGCACCATGCCGTACGGCTCTTTGATGTAGCGCCGGAAACGCCGCAGGTCCGTTTCGTCGAATCCCACCACGTCGAGCGTGAGCTTCTTGAACTTCTCGCTCATCGACTCCTTGTCGAGCACACGGAGCACGGCATCTTCGCCGTGAATCGAAGGCATGATGGAAACGCGGAAGTCGATGGCGCGCCCGCTGTACTTGACGCGGAAGCGCCCGTCCTGCGGCACGCGGCGCTCGGAAATATCGAGTTCGCTCATGACCTTGATGCGCGAAATGATGGTCGAGTGATGTTCTTTGCCGATGGGCGGCATGGCGTTGGTCAACACGCCATCGATACGAAACTTGATGACCACCGAGTCGTCGCGGGTTTCGATGTGAATATCGCTCGCCCGCCGCTGCAGCGCCGTAAAAATCGTGGTATCGACCAGGCGGATGATCGGGCTCATGTCCGCGCCCGCGGTCGCCGTCAGCTTGTCGATCGAGATGGTCTCGTCGTTGCCCGCTTCGTCCTCGCGGATGACGTCGAGCGTGAAGCCTTCACTCGCATCTTCCAGCACGCGCTTCGACTGCTCGGTCTTTTGCAGGATGTCGGAGATCTGCTTGAGGGTCGATACCTTGGTGAGGATCCGCTTGCCGAGCAGCAGGCTGATCTCGTCGATCATCATCAACTGGCTGGGGTCGGCAATGGCGATGGCGAGACGGCCATCCGCGGTTTCGTCGAGCGGGACAAACTTGTAGCGGAACATCAGGTGTACGGGAATTTTTTCGAACAGATCGTGGTGCAACTGAAAGTCGCTGAGATCGACAAACTCGCAACGATAGCGCCGCGCGATGTCGCGCGCGCGTTCCAGTTCATCCGGAATCGCTACGGTAGGTTCCGGGAGCTTCCCGCCATTCACCAGCGCTGATTTCTTATCCGCCATTGCCACGTCCAGTCTACAGCCTCACCGCGCACTTTTTATAGAGACGCTGTCTGCCCTGTCTCTAACTCTCCGATCTGTTGTCGGATCCTGGGCCGGAGCTCAGTGCACATTCGCTCCCAAGGTAAAGATCGGCATGTACAACGAAATCAAAACTCCGCCGACAAATACCGCCATTACAATCAGAATCAGCGGCTCGATCAGGGCCATTGCAGCGCCCAGGGCCGTCTGCACGTCTTCTTCGTAGAACTCGGCCACCGAACTTAGCATGGCCGGCAGTGCGCCCGTTGACTCGCCGACCTCCAGCATCTCGACCGCAAGATCCGGAAACAGCTTCTGCGACTCCAGGCTCTTCGCCAGTCCCTGGCCTTCGCGCACCCGTTCGGCCGCCGCGGTCACGCCGAGCAACATCTGCCGGCTGCTCATCGATGCGCCGGCTGTTTCCATCGCGGGCACCAGCGGCAATCCTCCTTGCAGCAGTGTCGCCAGAATGCGCGAGAAATTTGCTACCTGATACTTCAGCCGAATTTCTCCCACCAGCGGCAATGACAGCATGAATTTATCGATCGCCTCGGCACCGCGGTCGCTATGCTTCCAGCGAAACAGGAGCGCGCCGGCTACGACCAACGCGACCACCACAATCCACGCATACTTTTGTGCATTCAGTCCGAGCGCCAGCATGAAGACGGTGATGGCCGGCAGTTGCGCGCCCAGGTTGTTGAACAGGTCGGCAAACTTCGGTACCACATAGGTGATCAGGAAAATCAGCATCACCGTGACCACCGAGACCAGCAGCGCCGGATACACCAGCGATACCAGCAGCTTCTTGCGGAAGGTTTGCACCATGCGCTGATACTGGATATAGCGGCTTAGAACTTCTTCCATGTTGCCGCTCTTCTCTCCTGCCATTAGCGTGGTCGTGTACATCTTGGGGAACATACCCTGGGCGGCAAACGAGTCGGAGAGCAACTCGCCGCCCTTCACGCGCTCGCGAACGTTCTCGAGCAACCGGAGCAGCGACTTGTCGCGCTGCCGTTTGATGAGGAGATCGAGCGCCGTCAAAATGGGCAATCCGGCCTTGATGAGCGTCAGAAACTGCTGGTTGAAGATCAGGAAGGTCGACTGCCGAAGCTTCCCGCGCTTGCCAAATTGCTTGCCGCCGCTGAAGAGCGTGCGCGGCTTGACCCAATAAACAAGGTATCCCTGCTGCACGAAACGGTCGTGCACCTCGGCTTCGGAATAGCCATGCTCCACCTGCTGCCGCAGGTGGCCCTGCTCGTCGGCTACTTTGACTAGGAATTCCGCCATCGTGAATCGTTTCGTGTTGGGGGGTCTAGAGCAAGTGTAACATGCTGTCCCCAAAGCTCTTACCGCAAGCTGTCGAGCATAGTGGTACGGAAGTAATTCGGCCCCCTAGCGCGCTCGGCTTTACGGTCCTAACGCGCCCTCCACCGTCTCCACGCCGGGAGGAGGCGTGAAACGGAAGCGGCTGTCGCTTAGTTCAATATTCTCCTTCCAATCCTTGAAACGGAATTCTGTCGTGCCGCCGTCAGCCTCCATTAGAACGATCTGCACAATCTGGTTAGACTCCGAAACCTCCAGTTGTACCTCGCTGAGCTGTCCGCCCATTGCCTTGGGCACGCCTCGCAGAAGCGTGTCGCCAGCCATTGCGGGAGCCTGATCTGCAGCCTTCGAAAGCCCCTGTAATTCATTCTCCAGCTTGGTCTTCCCAAGCAGGAAAGCAATCGGCGACCGCAGGTCATCCAGCCGTTTGAGGTCGGTCTTGCGCGCCTGCCGCTCCGCCGGAACATAAAACCACACACTCTTGCCGTCGCTTAGGAACAGCTTCTCTTTGGGAGAACGGTATTCCCATCTCATCTTGCGCGGCTTTTTGAGCCATAGCGTCCCGGATTCTTCCCGCTCAGCCCCGTTGCCCCGATAGGTTTCGGTGAACTCGCCTTGCAGGCTGCGCAGGTGGTTGTAATGATCATCCACGGCGCGTGCGATTTCGGTGACGCTCCGCTGTATCGTGTTCGGTTGGCCGATAGTCCGGACAGAGAACAGCAATACAACGCCGCAAACCATCAGCCGACACAGCCTGCCAGTTTTCACCGTTGCTGGGAGTCCCCTTACGCCGATTTTACTCCGACTGTCAGAAGGGAAGCGGCGGGTCCCCGGGATCCGGATGGAAGTCAGAAGAACTGCGGCCAGGGAAATAATGCGCACGCATAAAGGGCGAATCAAAAAAAACGGCGTCCGCCGCTTATGGCACCACCTTAAATACCGTCCCGCACCCGGGGCTTCCGCAGTTTTGTTCGTCACCGCCGCCGAAGTAGGTGGTTCCGTATATGGCGCCTTTTTTATCGAGCACCAGGGGAGCGACCGGATGAGACCCGTCGGGGACGCTCGTGAAGCTGTAAAGCACGCTCTCTACTCCCGCTGTAGTGATCTTGAACACGGTGCCGCACCCGAGGTCAACGCCTCCGACCGGGCAGCCGAAATTACCGCCTGCGTACGTCGTGCCATAGACATTGCCCTGTTTGTCGAGAGTCACGCCCGCGTAAGGGTAGTTCCCGTCCGGGCCGCTAAAGCTGTAGAGCACCTTTTCGATTCCAGCCTGCGTTACTTCAAACACGGTGCCCATGTTCGGAGTGCCACCGCCCGAGGTTGTCCCGTAGATGTTCCCGTTCGCATCGAGGGTAAGGCCCGCCTGCGGATAGGCTCCATCCGAGCCGCCGACGAAGCTATAAAGAGTTGTCTTCGAGCCCGCCGGGGTGATCTTGAAGACCGTGCCCATGCCGTCGGTGCCACCAATCGTAGTCGTGCCGTACAAGTTGCCTTGCGCATCGATGACCACGCTGCCGTAGATCGTCTGGCCATCCAGTCCGCCGGAGAAGTTGTGGAGTATCGTTTTCGTCCCGTCTGGAGCTACTTTGAAAACGATCCCGCATCCATACGGTGCGTCGCATTGCAGGTCGCCGCCCGCCGCCGCCCCGTAGAGATTTCCCTCCGCGTCCATCGCCAGCTTTCCCGTTCCCGGGCCATAGCCGTCCGCGCCGCCCTTGAAAGCGTAAAGCAGGGTTTCCTGCCACTTATTCTTAGGCAGTGGGCTCAGCTTGTAAACCGTGCCATAGTTGTTGGGGCCGCCACAACAACTGGTTCCATAGATGTTTCCGGCTGCGTCAAAGATCACGCCGCCTTCCAGAATCGACCCGTCCAGCCCGTCGAATCCGTACAACACTTTCTCCTTGCCGGTTCGGCGCTGGATTCTGTAAACGGTACCGGCGCCTCCGGGACCGCAACCCTGCGTCGTCCCAAAAAGACGGTTTTTAGGGTCGAGCGTCAAGCCAGCCCAGGGAAGGCATCCGTCGTTGTTTGCGGAAAAGCTATGGAGCACGGTTTCGGTTTGTGCCTGTGTTCGTTGCGGGGCAGTCGACATCAGCGCCAGAATGGCCGCGAGCAAAACTAACTTTGAGAAGCTGCGGTCAAAGGTCGAGCAGGTATTACGCATAGATCCCCCGTGCGGCAGTTAGTTCCAAGCGCGGCAGTCAGTCGGTTCTGAGCTAAGCGGGTAAAACTTTGGGGGGCGGCCGCTCGAACTTAGTTTCTCGTTCGACTTAGTTTAAGGATGCCGGACCGTTCTGTAAACCGAATACTGCCCCGTCGCAATCGCTTTTTCGAGGAAGCCGAACCCGTCAAACATGGCTTCCAGCAAGGGATTATGATAGACGACCCAACAGGTGCGTGGAGCCTGCATCAACGACCGCTCCAGATTCTGTAAGACCTGCCGCAACCCGGTCTCCGGCAGCGGATTAAACAGATACAGGACCAGCGGCGCTACCGGAAACACAAACTCTCGCGCATCGAGCCGCAGCGCCTCAATCGCAGCCGGCAGTCGCGCCGGCGATTGCGCCCGCCAGGCAGCGATGTTCTCCTCCGCGGCGCGGTGCAATTCCGCGATCAACTCCACCCCCACAATCCTCCGGAACGGATACTCCGCCGCCAGCAGCAACGTGCGCCCCTTGCCCGACCCGATATCGACGAACGTGAATTCGCGGAAGTCGATCGCGAGCGCCGCCAACATCTCGCGAAACAACGCCGGATCGGTTGGCTGATACGGAGAATGAAACACGCCCAACAGCCGGGTGCGCCAGTCGAGTGTGCCGGCCGTCGTGTTGACGCGTTGCTCCCAGTCATAATCCATGTCGCCATAGCGCGAGCGCCGCCGCGCCGGAGTTGAGTCGCGCAGGAATCCAAACAATTCTCGAATCAGCAGGGAAGCGGCGCCGGTCGAGCCCCGGACCCGCGTCTGTTCGTGCCACCAGTCACGCAGGGAGACTCCCAGTTGGTTGGAGAAATCCGAGGGCACGCCAAGATGCTAGCAAAAGAACGCCTTTGCGCTTTGAGCAAGCAACTGCAGATTCCTGGCTGCGCAAGGAATGACAGCCTAAAGAGGATGAATGTAGGAACCGACAACCGACAACTGATGGCTGATAGGGGATAGCGGGGAGCTATCTACCCGCTGGCTTCGGCATTGGCGATTCCATTCCCGGCGGCAGGCCCTTCGTGATGTAAAGAATGCTCTCCGGATCCTGCACTTCGACCCGGCCATCCGGCGTCAACTTATAGGGGTGCCCGTTCGGATCGAGCGGCGTTCCTCGTATGAATCCCGCGCGCTCCAGATCGCCCGTGTTCGCGGGCCAGCGTCTAGTCTGCTGCCGGTACTTTGCGACCAGGCCCTCAAGCTGTGTTACCTGTTCATCCACCTGCAAGGCCCTCAAGTGATCGACCGCGTTCTGCCGGATCGCCGCTTCCTTCGTGCTCTGATAAGTCGAGTACCAGAGGATGCGCGAGGTTTCGAACTCGCCGCCCTGCTGCGCCATGCGTGCGGCCAGAATGGGCATGTACTCATTCGTGACCGGAAGCTGAGCGCCCCGCGCAAACGCCTCAGCCGCCTTTGGGTAATCCTTGAACTCCGTGAAGTACAAAAATCCCAGGTTGTAGTAAAGCCGCCACTGATCGGGATTGTGCGCGATCCCATATTTCAGCAGCATCATGGCATCGCCCGGCCGGCCGGCGCCATTTGGGGGTTGCGACCCCAGGAAATTTGCTCCGAACTGATACGGCGGAAGCATGTGCGGGTCGAGTTCTACCGTTACTTGCAGCAGTGGCGCGAGCAGGCGAAAATCGCCCGACCCTTTGTGGTGCTGCTCGCCGAAATACTGCACCGCGCGCGTCCAGTAAATATCGGCCATCAACCCCGTGTAGCCTAGAGACAGCCGCCGCAGCGCTTTCGACGACCGGATATATAACGCTTGCTGCGACTCCGGCCGCATCTTTACGCGATCGATGGCGAAGAGCAGCGCGACACCGCCAGCCATCGACACGAGCAGCACGGTTCCGGCCACCAGACTCACGCTTCGGGTCCTGCTCATTTCAGGTTCCGGCGCTGGAAGATGAGCACCGCTCCCGAGATTGCCATCGCCGAGTACAGCAGCGCGTAAGCCGTGTTATAGAGAATCAGCCGTCCCGGTACTGTAGCGCCATGGGCGGCCAGATCAATGATGTTGAAGGCGGAAAAATTCGGGACCAGATATGCGATGCCCGTTGCCAGCGCCCCCGTTATGCCATCCGTGATGCGCGCAAAACCGCGCAAGTCCTCGGCCAGGCTCCCAATCACGAACAGCGCAAAGGTGAATACCGCCGACATGACGGGAGTGGAGAATGACGAGAAAAACAACGCCAAGGCGCAAACAATCAAAAACTCCAGGACGATGAAGTACAGTGCGAGCAACACCCAGAGGTCGGCCTGAACGAATCTATGCGCCACATACAGCAGAGCCAGAAACACGCCGATCGCCATGAATAAAGTATTCACGACCAGCGTCCCCGTAAGCCCGCAAAACTTGCCGACCACGAATTCCCAGCGCCGCACCGGCCGCGAAAGCACCGTATAGAGTGTCTTCTTCTCGATTTCTTTTGAGACCAGCCCGATGCCCATGAAAATCGCAATCACTACGCCGAATAGCGAGACTGCGGTTAGTCCAAGATTCACCACCACCAGTCGCTCGATGTCGATCGAAATCTCACCCACCAGCACGGCCGCTCCCGAAATCAAGAGCGCGAAGGCGATCAGGTTATAGAGGACGCGGTCGCGTACCGCCTCGCGAAATGTGTTGAACGCTACGTAGCCAATCCGGTTCATGCGCCCGCCCCTTTGCCGTTTTCACGCGGCCGCAATTTCTGCACGTAGTACTCTTCCAGCGAACTGCGCACCGGCGTCAGCGAGATCAGGCGAATCTGTTCCCGCCTCAGAATCTCGAGCGCCGCCTCCTGCTTCTCCTCGTCGAGCACCGCGTTCACCATATCGCCGCTTACCCGCGCCTCTACTCCGAGCCTCGTCAATTCCGCCGGTACGTTCGGCGAACAGAAAATGATTTCTACACGCCGCCGCGCCTCTGACATCAAGTCCGCCACCGCTCCCACGCCGCGCAAGTCGCCCTGATAGATGATCCCCACCCGGTCGCAGAGCGCCTCGGCGTCCGACAGGATATGCGTCGAGAAGAACACAGTCTTGCCCTCGTTGCGCATCTGCTGGATCATTTCCCGTACCTCGCGCCGCCCCATCGGGTCCAGCCCCGACATCGGCTCGTCCAGGAACACCACCTTCGGGTCGTGCAGAATTGCCTGCGCCAGCCCTACGCGCTGTAGCATGCCCTTGGAATATTTGCGCAACTGTAACCGGGCGGAGCCGGTCAGTCCAAAGCGTTCGAGCATCTCCTCGATGCGCTTCGCCCGCCCTTTTGCAGGCACACCGGAGAGCTGCGCATAATAGGTCAGCAGCTCCTGCGCGGTCAGGTAGTCATAAAAGTAAGGTTGCTCGGGTAGAAATCCAATTTGCCGCTTGACCCGAGGATCGTCGAAGTCCATCCCCAAAATGCGGGCCGTCCCGGCCGTCGGAGAGACCAGTCCCATCAGCAGCTTGAGCGTGGTCGTCTTGCCCGCACCATTCGGACCCAGGAAACCAAATACCTCTCCCGGTTCGATCGTCAGCCGCAGGGGGCGGAGTGCCAGCTTCGGGCGTTCGCGCCAGAAGCCGACGTGATAGGTTTTTTCCAGATCCAGGATTTCAATCGCAGCCATGGTTATGCGCGCAGAACCAGGCCGGTGGCGTGGAGGTTCATGTCCAAATTATATGCAATGGCAGCTCCCACCGCGGCCGAACGCCCATCCGGTGATTACGAAGGTAAAGAGGTTGGAGAGAAAGCCGCGTTCTGCGCAAGCTTATTCCATAGGCAGAAGGGCGCGGCAGTTAGCCGCGCCCTTTCCTGGCCCAGAGATTTTGTCGGGCGAACTAGTTGAGCGACGATATCGAAGCGTCGCAGGTCGAAATCGCCGTCAGGCTGTAACGTACCACCCCATCCTGAAACGAACAAAAATAGCGCGTGCCAGAGACGTTCAGCAACACTGGATTCGCAATGAACTGATAACTCGTGGCCGGAGTACCCGACACACCCGTGAGGCTGAATGTGTATCCGCTCTTCAGGCCTCCGCCCAGGACGGTATCGATCAGGCAGGCGCTGGTCGGGTCGGGAGGAGTGCAGCTGGTGCCCCCCAGAGACGACAGAGCGCTCGCAAAGCCAACTGTCGGATACGATGAATTGTAGGTGATCTGCGCCGTATTCACGGTTCTTACCGAACCCACCGCGGACGACTCATTCGCTTCCATGCGCGCGTGTAAGTAGCTCGGTACCGCGATCGCGGCAATGATCAGGATGATCGCCACGACAATCAGCAATTCTATGAGTGAAAATCCTTGTGCCCGCCCCATCTAAGCCTCCGAAGCCTGTCCCACCGTCTCCAGGATTCACTTCCGATCCTGCATTTTGAATGCCGGAGACAACCTGTGTACGTCGTCCGTAACCCCTTGGGAACGCGAGCTAAATCCAGGAAACCGCGCTCCATCTTTGCCCGATGCCACTCCCGAGCAGATGCAAGTGACATTTTTTGTCAGACGCACCCGCTGCTTTGCTGCAGTGGGATCAGTCATCTCGTCTGAACAGCCCAAAAAGTAGAGGACCGCTCGGCTGCTTTCCGGCTATTGATTGAGCGGACTCACGCTGTAGTTGCACGTGGTCAGGGACGCGCTTCCCACACGAATTACAGCATCTGCAAACGTGCAAAAGTACCGCACTCCGCTCTGATTGGGGGACAGCGGATCTGCGCGGAACTGGTAAGTCGCGTTCGGCGTGCCCGAGGTTCCCGATTCCGTGAAGGAATAGCCGCTCTTTTTGCCGCTGGCCAGCTGTGTGTCGATCATGCAGGCCCCGGTCGATCCCGGAGGCGCGCAGTTGGTTCCAGCCAGCGAACTGAGTGCGGTTGCAAAACCGGCTGTCGGATAACTGGAGCTATAGGAGATCTGGGCGGTATTCAGCGCTCGCAGCGATCCCACCGCGGAAGCTTCATTGGCCGCAATTCGCGCCCGCAACAGGCTTGGAATCGCAATGGAAGCGATAATGAGAATGATCGCCACCACGATGAGCAGTTCAATTAGTGAAAATCCCTTTGGCTTTCGCATTTCTGGTTTCGTTCTCCATCTACGAGGGGCGTAGCTAAGTCTACGAAGTTATGCGTCGCACTTGAGAGGCCAGCGCTTTCAAATCATTACGAAGGTAAGAGCGTCTCGACTCGCCCAGTATTTTTGGGGGAAAGAAACTGAGTTAGGAGACTAAGGATCCGCTACTGCCGGCTCAGGGCGGGGAAAAAACTGACAGAAATTGTCAGACCATCACACCACGCGCCAGATTTTGTCACTCGGGAACTGTCGCCAGCGGTGCGTCATCTCGCTGCGATCTTTGCATGGATGTGGTCTATTGCAAAAAAGAAAAAAGCAGGGGATTTCTCCCCTGCTTCTTTAGGCTTGTACCCTCCCCCAGGTACGTTGCCAAACTGAGACTATTGGTTCAGCGGGGCCTGCGTATAATCGCAAGTCGAGATCGCCGTGGTCGGGTTCACGCGCACAACCGCATCCGCGAAGGAGCAGAAGTAACGCACGCCGCTCTGGTTAGCCTGCAACGGCGAAGCGAACACCTGATAAGTCGAGTTCGGGGTGCCGGAAGCGCCGCCGAGCGAAAACGAGTAGCCGCTCTTGCTGCCGCCCGCCAGCTGCGTGTCAATCAGGCAAGCGCTGGTCGAGTTTGGCGGTGCACAGCTGGTGCCACCCAGAGACGACAAGGCGCTGGCAAAGCCGACCGTCGAATAGCTGGAGTTGTAAGTGATCTGCGCCGTGTTAACCGTACGAACCGACGACACCGCGGACGATTCATTGGCCGCAATGCGCGCGCGCAGCAAGTTCGGGATTGCGATCGCCGCGATGATAAGAATAATCGCGACCACGATCAGCAGTTCGATCAGTGAGAAGCCCTTTTGTTTCCGCATCGATATTTTCCTCGTCTCCGTTTGACTGTGTGGTTGGATGACCAACTCGCTGCTACTATCGCACTCTTGTTGCCACAGACCCAAGTGACCGAAGTCAGATGCCCTTCCGTTCCAAATGCCTTTTCTTTCAATGTACTTCCGCATCCTAGTCACCTGCGCCGATTGACGTTATTTCCCAGTATGACACTTTGGGGGACCTGGATTGACAAAATTTGCCACTTTCCTCCCATCCCCTCAAACTGCCCGCTGGGAGCGGAAAGTGGCCGAAGGCCGCTGTCCGACCAATGAACGTCCATGGTAGGCTTTTCTTGCGTCGAAGGTGCCCGCCCCCCGACCTCCCTAGCTCCTCTTCAGCAAAAGACACGTGATGTCGTCATGCTGCGGCGCATTGCCCACAAACAGCTCCAGATCTGACAGCAGGCTCCGCAACAACTCCGCGGGCGCCGATCCGGCGCCGCGGTCGATGGTCCGCACCAGGCGCGCCTCGTCATACTCTTCGCCGGCCGCGTTGACCGCCTCCACCACACCGTCAGTGAAAATGACCAGCCAATCTCCCTCGTCCAGATGAGTCGTTCCCACCTGGTACTCGGAGCCGGGCAGAACGCCGATTGGAATCCCGCCGACTTCTGGCCGCTCGATCACTCCCGAGCATCTCCGCAGGATGGGCACATTGTGGCCCGCATTCACGTACAAGATCTCGCCCGTCGCGGGGTTGAGTTCCGCCAGGAACGCGGTCGTAAACCGGCGACCCTCCTGGCTGGTCGAACAGGCGTAGCGATTGATCTCTCCCGTCAGTTGTTCGAGAGGCAGGCGGCTACTGGCTAGCGTCCGCAGACTCGCCTGGAAGGTCGCCATCAGCATCGCCGCCGGAATACTCTTCCCGGCGACATCCCCTACTACGAACAGAACGCGGTCTTCCGCTCGCGACGTCCCGGGCCGCAGGATGACATCGTAGTAGTCGCCCGCGACCGTGTTGGCCGGCCGCGTGGCATAGGCAATGCCATATCCCGGTAACTGGAGCGGAGCGCCCGGCAGGAGCCAGCTTTGAATGTCCTTGGCAATCTCCAGGTCGCGCTTCATCACCACCCGGTCGGCGAGCTCCAATAGCAAAACGATCAGGATCAGCAGCGCGCCCCAGACGTGCAGATCCATCTCACGAATCTCGAACTGATTGTTTCCGCTCGAGTAGGAGCCGCTGAAAGCCGGAAGAGCAATCAGAATCAGGCCCGATAGCAGAAGTACGCGCCGTGCCGGCGACAGCTTTTCAATGATCGCCCAAAACAACGACTTCGCGATGTACCAGAACCGCTGCCCGCGTGTTTGCCCCGCCTGGCGTTCCTTGACCCCCGCTGAATAGAGGCGGTAACTCGAGCGCGCATCTTTTTCAAACTGGGACCAGAGCTGGTGCACTTCGAGCCCGTCGCTGACGCGCTGCCAAAAGCGTTCGGTCTTCATCCACAAGTCCGGCTTTGGAGGCGTCTGCTGCGAGGTCACCATGGTGAGGGATCATTATAAAGCGCGAACTCGGATGGGGCCTTTGCGAAGGCTTCGCGAACAAGTGGCTGGTGAAGAGGAAAACTGACGTAATGGAGAATGGCTGCCTCGCCCTTTCGCGGGCTGGCAGGCGGCGAGCAAAATCAAAAGAGCCATGGGTGCAGGGACTGGAATCGTCAGAACAAAGATTGCCGAAGGAACGATCACCCAGGCATCCGCTCCGGCCCGTATGCTCTTGCGTGCCGCGCGTTCCGGTTCATGGCTTTGGATCGCCGTCCTCACCATGGCCGCCGCTCTCCCTTACTTGCCCACGCTTGGCTACGGTTTTGTCTACGACGATAAACCGCAGATTGTCGAGAACGGTGATCTTGACTCTCTGCAGAGTATTCCGCGCTTCTTTACCCAATCCATTTCAAAAGCCGTCGGCTTTCACAACACGCGCCAGCCAGTCTTTTATCGTCCACTGTTTTTTTCACAGCTCTGCCTCACGCGCGTGCTATTTGGCAGAGGCCCCTTTGCCTTTCACGTTGTCTCCTTGCTCTTTCATATTGGAAACACTCTGCTTCTTTACCTCATTGTGTTGCGCCTTGGATCGGGCCACGCAACCGCGCGGCTTGCCGGATTACTTTTCGCTGTCCACCCGGTTCATGTGGAATGCGTAGTCTGGCCCTCGGCAACGCCCGACCTGATGCTCCTCGGCGCGACGATTGTCTCGCTCATGGCCTTCCTCGAGGCGCGAGAATCCCGGCAATCGTCGGCGGCACGCTACAGCTGGAGCGCGATATCTCTGCTGGCTTTCTTGGGGGGATTGTTCGTCAAGGAAACTTCCCTGATCGCATTGCCCCTGTTGGCGGCGATGGTTTTTCTGGAGCCTACGCGCATTGATCCTTCCTCGCTCGAACCCTCGAACGAATCCACTTTCCGGCGGCTGGTGGTGAACCTCGCACCCTATCTTGGCCTTACGATCTTCTATTTTGTGGTGCGAAGCCGGGTTCTTCACGGACTCGCGCCCACCGTTACTCCAATCT
>Ga0335078_10008653_pt1 | contig 15121 bp, 16 predicted proteins | sample Lox_Sample_32_FD_206711 | JGI IMG/M metagenome (GOLD analysis project Ga0335078, IMG submission 206711) | Soil microbial communities from Loxahatchee National Wildlife Refuge, Florida, United States - Lox_Sample_3.2 | ecosystem: Environmental > Terrestrial > Soil > Wetlands | place: USA...
GAAGCGCAGCGGCACCCCCGACCACAGCCACTCGGCCGCGGCCAGCAGGGCGTTCACGGGGAACAGCGTGGGGAACAGCTCGAACGGCGGATCGGGCGAGGCCAGGGGGGCCCACGCCGAGGCGCCGGTATGGAGGCACACCACCGTGCCGGTCTCCTCGCAGGCGCAGAAGAAGGGGTCCCAGGCGCCGGAGAAGATCGAGGGCAGTCCGAGGCGCGCCGGGAACTCCGGGAAGCTCACCGCCTTGAAGCCCCGCGCCGCGTTGGCCCGCACCTCGGCCGCCGCCACGCCGATGTCGGGAAGCCACGGCAGCTGCAGGGGGATGATGCGCTCGGGGTGCGTGCCCGCCCACACCTCGGCGTGCCAGTCGTTCCAGGCGCGCAGGCAGGCCAGGCCGAGCTCGGGGTCGGCCGAGCGGGAGAACACCGAGCCGCAGAATCCCGCCACCAGGGAGGGGAAGCACAGCGAGGCCCAGATCCCGTTGATGTCCATGTCGGCGACGCGGGCGTCGATGTCGAAGCAGCCCGGGCGCATCTCGTCGAAGCGCGACGGGTCCATGCTCCAGGTGTCGCGTCGGCGCCCGGCCACGGCGTTGAGCCCCACGTTGGGGTAGGTGCGGTCCTCGTAGAGCCAGTGCTGCACGCCCCCGTCGCTCTCGACGATGCGCGGGGCGCGCCCGGCCAGCTGCGCGGGCATGCGGCCCTCGAAGAGGTCGGGCGGCTCGATGAGGTGGTCGTCGACCGAGATGACCGGCACCCGGATGGGCCGGGGGGCGGGATCGGGGAGCAGGACGTCGGTCATGGCTCGCTCTCCTCGACAGGGGCGGCGGTCACGGGCGCAGGGCCGCGCTGCAGAAGGCCCACAGCTGCTCGGCCACCGCGGCGGGGGGGTCGTCGATCTGGTGGCAGACGATGGCGTGCACGTGCGACACCACCACGTGGAACAGGACGCGGGCGTCGCGGCGGGTGTCCCCCGGCCGGGCCGCACCGCACGCCTGGGCGCCGGCCACGGCCCGCTCGAACACAGCCACGAAGGGGTCGAGCACCCGGCGCAGCTGCTCGGGGTGCGACTCGGCCAGCCGCAGGTGCTCGCGCACCAGGGTGGTGGCGTAGGGAAGGCGGCCGTCGACCGACAAGAACCGCAGCAGCCCGACCACGGCCACCCGCAGGCGGGCGAGCTCCCCGTCCTCCTCGGCGATCATGGCCTCGAGGGCCGCCGCCCCCCGCCGGGCGTCGTCGGCGAACAGGGCCACCAGCAGCTCGTCCTTGCCGCCGAAGCAGCGGTAGAAGCTCTTGAGCGAGGTCCCCGCGCCCGCCACCACCTGGGCCACGGTGAAGCCCGGCCCCCCGGCCTCCCACACGAGCTCGCGGGCCGCCTCCACCAACCGGGTGGCGACCTCGTCGGCAACCACCACGCCACTGGCCCCGACCGCCATCGGGACGAGAAACTATCATCCGCCGGAGAACGGCATTCTCCGAGGAGGCGACCGGTGGGCGAAGCGATCGGACTGGTGATCGACGGCGGCGTGGTGCCCGGTGAGGCCGGCACCTACGAGGTGACGAACCCCGTGCGCCCGGCCGAGGTGGTGCTCCAGGCGCCGTCGGCCTCGGCCGACCAGCTCGACGCGGCGGTGCGGGCCGCCGCCCGGGCCAAGGGGGCCTGGGGCGCGCTCGACCCCGCCGAGCGCGCCGAGCTCGTGGCCAAGGCGGCCGCCGCCGCCGGGGCGGCGGTGGAGGCCCACGACCTCGCCACGCTCCTCACGCGGGAGCACGGCAAGGTGCTGTGGGAGGCCCAGTTCGACGCCGGCACCATCGGCGGCATGGCGGGCGCCTTCGCCCCGCTCGCCACCGAGGCCCTGGCCGGTCGCACCATGGACGGCGCGCGCCGCCGCACACGGGTCGTGCACCAGCCTTTCGGGGTGGTGGCCGCCCTGCTGCCGTTCAACTGGCCGGTGTCGGTGCTCGGCAACAAGATCCTGCCGGCGCTGCTGACCGGCAACACCGTGGTGGTGAAGGCGCCGCCCACCTGCCCCGGTGCGGTGCTGGCGGCGACGGCGGCCATGGCCGACGCCCTGCCCCCCGGGGTGGTGAACGCCGTCAACGGCCCCGGGGCCGAGCTCGGCGAGATGCTCGTGACCCACCCCGGCGTCGACATGGTGTCGTTCACCGGCGGGGTCCCCACGGGCCGGGCCGTGATGTCGGCGGCCTCGGGCGCCGTGCGCCCCGTCGTGCTCGAGCTCGGCGGCAACGACCCCGCCGTGGTGGCGCCGGACATCGAGATCGACGACGCCCTGGCCGACAAGATCGCCGGCGCCGCCTTCATCACCTCGGGGCAGGTGTGCATGGCGGTGAAGCGCCTCTACGTCCCGCAGGAGAAGGTGCGGGACATGGTGGAGGCTCTCGTGGCCCGGGTGGGTCGCGAGGTGGTGGGCGACGGGCTGGCCCCGGAGGTGACGATGGGCCCGGTACACCGCCCCGCGGCGCGCCACCGGGTGGAGTCCATGCTGGAGGAGGCGGCGGCACGTGGCGCGACGGTGCACCGGCCCGCCACCGTGCGCGACGAGGACGCCGGCGCCGGGGGCTACCTGGTGTCCCCCGCCGTGGTGGAGGGCGCTCCCGACGACGCCCAGATCGTGTGCGAGGAGCAGTTCGCCCCGGCCCTGCCGGTGCTCGGCTACCGCAGCGTCGACGAGGCGCTCACCCGGGCCAACGACTCGCCCTACGGCCTGTGCGCCTCGATCTGGACCGCCGACGCCGACCTGGCGGCCGAGGCCACCGCCCGCCTCGAGGCCGGCACGGTGTTCGTGAACAACCACGGCACATCGGCCATGGACCACCGCGCCCCGTTCGGCGGGTGGAAGCAGTCGGGCTACGGCCTCGAGCTCGGCCCCGAGGGCATGCTCGCCTTCACCCGGCCCAAGACCGTCCTCGAGTTCCCCGCGGGGAGCTGAGTCCCGTGCTCGACCTCGTGATCCGGGGTGGCACCGTCGTCGACGGCACCGGTGCGCCGGCGCGGCGCGCCGACGTGGCCGTGCGCCGGGGTCGCGTGGTGTCGGTGGGCGAGGTGGAGGAGGCCGCCGACCGGGTCATCGACGCCGACGGGCTCATGGTGGCGCCCGGCTTCGTCGACATCCACACCCACTACGACGCCCAGCTGTCGTGGGACGCCACCGCCAGCCCCTCGCCCCTGCACGGCGTGACGACGGTCATCGGGGGGAACTGCGGTTTCTCCCTGGCGCCCGCCGGTCCGGCCCACGCCGGGTACCTGGCCCGGATGATGGCGCGCGTCGAGGGCATGCCCCTGGGCGCCCTCGAGCATCTCGACTGGGGCTGGACGTCGTTCGGCGAGTGGCTGGGCCGCTTCGACGGTGCCGTGGCGGTGAACGCCGGGTTCCTGGTGGGGCACTCCACGCTGCGGCGCGCCGTCATGGGCGACGACGCCGTGGGCGCCGCCGCCGGTCCCGGCGCCGTGCAGGGCATGGTGGCGGCCCTGGGCGAGGCGCTGCGCCAGGGGGCGCTCGGGTTCTCCACGTCGCAGGCCCCCACCCACAACGACGGCGAGGGCATGCCCGTGCCCTCGCGCGCCGCCGGGCGTGCCGAGCTCGAGGCCCTGTGCGGGGCGCTGCGCGACCACCCCGGCACGACGCTCGAGCTCATCGTGCCCGGGTGCCTGAACGGCTTCAGCGACGACGAGGTGGAGCTCATGGCCACGCTGTCGCTGCTGGCCGACCGCCCCGCCAACTGGAACGTGCTCGGCGTCTCGGCCCTCAACCCCGGCGGCCTCGAGCACCAGCTGGCGGCGTCGACGGCGGCGGCGGCGAGGGGGGCCACGGTGGTGGCCCTCACCCTGCCCCACACCATGAAGCTGCGGCTGTCGTTCGAGCACGGTGCCATCATCGACGCGCTGCCCGGATGGCGCGAGCTGTTCGGCACGCCCGTCGAGGAGCGCAAGCGGCTGCTCGCCGACCCGGCCGTGCGGGCCAGGCTCCAGGCCGGGGCCACCTCGCCCGAGGCGGGCATCATCGGCGCCCTGGCCCGCTGGGAGCACCTCGTCATCGACGAGACCTTCTCGCCCTCGAACGCCGCCTTCGAGGGCCGCGCCGTGGGCGAGGTGGCCGCCGAGACCGGCAAGGCGCCCTTCGACGCCATGCTCGACGTGGTGGTGGCCGACGACCTGCGCACGGGGCTGCGCCCGCCCATCCCCGAGTCCGAGGCCGACTGGCAGCTGCGGGCCCAGGTCTGGCGCGACGCGCGCACCATCGTGGGCGGGTCGGATGCCGGGGCCCATCTCGACGTGATGTGCGGGGCCATCTACTCGACCTCGATGCTCGGCGACGGGGTGCGCGCCCGGCAGCTGCTGTCGTGGGAGGAGGCCGTGCACCAGCTCACCGACGTCCCCGCCCGCCTCTACGGCCTGCGCCACCGGGGCAGGTTGGCCGAGGGGTGGTGGGCCGACGCCGTGGTCTTCGACCCCGAGCGCATCGGGCACGGGCCCGAGCGCACCCGCGACGACCTGCCGGGAGGATCCAGCCGACTGTATGCCGAGGCCGAGGGCATCGAGCACGTGCTCGTGAACGGCCGGCCGATCGTCTCGGGCGGCTCGTTCACCGGGGACCTCCCCGGTGCCGTGCTGCGCTCGGGGGTCGACACCGACACCGTGCACGCCGGGGCGGCGCCGTGACCCGGGTGCGGGCCGCCGTGGTGCACGAGGTGGGGGCGCCCTTCGTGGTGGAGGAGATCGAGCTCGCCCCCACCGGGCCCCGCGACGTGCGGGTGCGCATGGCCGCCAGCGGGGTGTGCCACTCCGACCTGTCGGTGCAGAACGGATCGCTCCCCTTCATGTTCCCCACGGTGCTCGGCCACGAAGGGGCGGGCGTGGTGGTGGAGGTGGGCGAGGCCGTGACGCGGGTGGCACCGGGGGACCACGTGGTGCTCACGTGGATGCCGGCCTGCCGGCGCTGCTACTGGTGCCTGGCCGGTCAGCCCATGCTGTGCGAGGTGGGCCTCACCGAGTCCCTGGGCGGCCCCTACGCCACGGTGGGGGGGACCCGGCTCGTGCGCGGGCTCGGGACGGCCACCTTCGGCGAGCAGACCCTCGTCCCCGAGGACGAGGTGGTGCGCGTCGACCCGTCGGTGCCGCTCGAGCTGGCCGCCCTGGTGGGGTGCGCCCTGGCCACCGGGGTGGGCGCGGTGTGGCACACCGCCCGGGTGACGCCGGGGTCCACCGTGGCCGTGGTGGGCTGCGGCGGCGTGGGCCTGTCGGTCATCCAGGGGGCCCGGCTGGCGGGGGCCTCGGCGGTGGTGGCCGTGGACCGGGTCCCCGCCAAGCTCGAGATGGCCGAGGCCATGGGGGCCACGGTCGTGGTCGACGCCGCCGCCGCCGATCCCGTCGCCGCGGTGCGGGACCACACCGGCGGCCGGGGAGCGGACTTCGCGTTCGAGGTCGTGGGGCGGGCCGACACCATCCGGACGGCCTTCGCCGCCACCCGCCGGGGCGGCACCACCGTGCTGGTGGGGGCGGGCTCGCCCGCCGAGCAGGTGCAGTTCTCGGCGTTCGAGCTCTTCGTCGACGCCAAGACCGTCGTGGGCTGTGTCTACGGGTCGACCGACGCCGACCGCGACTTCCCCGTGCTCGTCGACCTGGTGCGCACCGGGGCCCTCGACGCCGCGTCGCTCGTCACCCGGCGCATCGGCCTCGACGACATCAACGACGCATTCCGGGCCATGGAGGCGGGCGAGGTCGCCCGGAGCGTCATCGTCTACGACACACCCGGGGAGGGGGAGCGCTGATGGCGAGCGACCTGTACGTGGTGGACGCCGACGCCCACGCCGTGGAGCCGCCGGAGTTCTTCGGCGACCTGCTGGGGCGCTTCGGGGACAAGGTGGGCCTGCGCACCGACACCAAGCTGGGCGTGCTCATCGAGGGCCGGCCCTACCCCCAGTACGAGGGGCCGGGGGCGGGGTGCCCGCCCCAGCACGGCCTCACCACCGCCCCAGGGGTGGACCCCATGCGGGTGGAGGGCGTGCTGGCCAACGCCGACACCGACGGCATCGACGAGATGGTGCTGTTCCCGAGCTTCGGACTGTGCGTCCCCACCATCGAGGACCCCGTGCTCGGGGCGGGGCTGGCCCGGCTCTACAACCGGTGGGCGGCCGAGTTCTGCGCCAAGAGCGGGGGCAGGCTCCACGCAGTGGCGGTGACCCCGATCGAGCACGGCGCCGAGGCCGTGGCGGTGATGGAGGAGGCCGCCGAGCTCGGGCTGGTGTGCACGATCGTCCCGCCCGCCCTCAAGACCCGGAACCTCGACCACCCCGACCTCGACCCCTTCTACGCCGCCGCGGCCGCCATGGGGATGCCGCTCGGGGTGCACGGGGCCCCCGGCATCCACCTGCCCAAGATCGGCGTGGACCGCTTCGACAACTACATCCAGGTCCACTGCATCAGCTTCCCCTTCGACCAGATGACGGCCATGACCGCGCTCGTGAGCGGCGGGGTCTTCGAGCGCCACCCCACCCTGCGGGTGGCGCTGCTGGAGGCGGGGGCGGGGTGGTTGCCGTGGTTCGTCGAGCGCCTGGGCGAGCACTTCGAGTCGCGCGGCGACTGGATCCCCGGGGGCTGGCGCCGGCCGCCGCGCCACTACGTCGAGGCCGGCAACGTGGTGGTGACGTGCGAGCCCGACGAGGCCACGCTGCCCTGCGTCGTCGAGGCCCTGGGCGACCGCTGCGTCATGTTCGCCAGCGACTACCCGCACTGGGACGGGGCCTGGCCCCGGGCCACCACCGAGCTGCGCGAGCACGCCGAGGGCCGCCTGGCCCCCGAGGCGCTGGCCAGGGTGGCCGGGGAGAACGCCCGGTCCTTCTACGGCCTGCCCCGCTGAGGGTTCCCGCCGACCTGTCCCGGCGGGGGTCCGGCGCCGGGGGCGCGCCCCGGCGCCGCTACAGTCGGTCCGTGGCCGACTGGCGTGAGCGGGCCCCGCAGGCCATCGCCCTGGGGCGCATCGGCTTCGGGGTGGCCCTGGTGGTGGCGCCCGGGCTGGCGGGCCGGCTCTTCCTGGGCCGCGAGTGCAGCCGGCCCAGCGTGCGCTTCCTGTGTCGCATCTTCGGCGGCCGCGACCTCGCCATCGGGCTCGTGCAGCTGCGGGCGCTGCGCAGCGGCGACGCCCGGGCGCTGGCCTCGGCGTTGTGGCTGGGTGCGGGGTGCGACGCCTTCGACGCCGCCGCGGCGTGGCGCGGGCGCGAGTTGCCGCGCTGGGGCCGCGTCCTCGTCGCCCTGACCGGGTCGGCCACGGCGGGCGTGGGCGCGGCCGCCGCGCTGGGGCCGCCGCCGGGTCCCGATGCCGCGGCCGCCTAGGCGCGCCGCCACCGGGCCGGGGTGGGCACGCCGGGCATGAGCAGGCGCGCTCCCCACGCCGGCGGACCGGCCCGCACCGCCGCCGGCACGGTTCCCGACGACGCCGCCCTGCGTTCCCGGGTGGCGGCGCTCGTGCGCGACGTGGAGGGCTTCCCCCAGCCGGGCGTGACCTTCAAGGACATCACCCCGGTCCTGGCCGACGCCGGGGCCTTCACCGACGCCGTGCGCTGGCTGGGGGCCCCCTTCGCCGACAGCGCCGACGCCGTGGCCGCCATCGAGGCCCGGGGCTTCATCCTGGGCGCCCCGGTGGCGCTGGCGCTGGGCACGGGTCTCGTGCCGGTGCGCAAGGTGGGCAAGCTCCCCCACGAGACCATGGCCGAGGCCTATGCGCTGGAGTACGGCCAGGCCACCCTGGAGATGCACGTCGACGCCGTGCGCCCCGGTGCACGCGTGCTCGTCGTCGACGACGTCATCGCCACCGGGGGGACCGCACTCGCCACCGCCGCCATCCTGCGCCGGGCCGGCGCCGAGGTCCTCGGCGTGGCGGCCCTGCTCGAGATCACCGCCCTGGGCGGGCGAGCCCGCCTGGCCGGCCTCGACCTCCACGTCCTTCTGTCGGTGTGAGCGCGCCCACCGCCGCCGACCTCCGCACCCAGGAAGCGCTGTTCGCGGCGGCCTTCGCCGCCGGGGACCCCGCCCGGGCCCGACCGCTCTACGACCCCGACGTGGTCTACGTCAGTCCGACCACCCGCCTCTATGGCACCCCGGCGCGCATCGAGGGTGTCGACGCCACGCTGGCCTTCATCGCCCGTACCGTCGAGGGCGTCACCGACGTCGACTACGCCGTCGAGGAGCAGGCCCTGCTGGCCGAGGGCGCCCTCGTGCTCGTCCGCTTCGACTTCAGCGCCGGCGGCGCCCGGCTGCGCTCGCGCTACGTCGTGCTCTACCGCTACCGCCACGGCCGCATCGTCCACCAGGAGCTGTTCTACGACCCCAGCGGCGAGCTCGAGCCACTCGACGGCGGCGGGGCACCGGGGCGCTGAACCCCGGCGCCCCGCCGGCGCCGGCAGGGGTGTCAGACCGACAGGGCCTCGTAGATCTCGACGGTGCCGCCCCCGGCCAGGACGGGGCAGCCCTTGGCCTTGCTGGCGGCGTCGGCCAGGCTGGCGGCCTCGATGACCGAGTAGCCGCCGAGTCCCGACGCCCCGCCGTCGCGCGCCGAGCCGTCGGCGGTGACGGTCGAGGAGGCGCCGAAGGGGTTGCCCATCTCGACCACGTCGGAGCCGAGGGTCCCGAACCACCCCATCCAGGCCTGCATGGCCCGCTCCTGCTCTTCGGGGGTGTCGTTCATCTGTCCCCCGGCGTAGATGAAGACGTACTTCGCCATGGTGCTTCCTCCTTGTTGTGGGTCCCGGCCCGCGGGCGCGGGCGCGGTGGTGCTGGTCGAGGCGGCACGGCCCGCCCCGGGGCGCTGCTCGTGCGCGCCGGCGACGCAGATGCTGTCGTCGGATGCTGTTGCTCGGATGCTGGGTCGTTCGTGGCGGGGTCGTTCGTGGCGGGGTCGTGCGGGGTCCTCAGCCGCCGCCGATGCCGGGATCGGGCCCGGGATCCCCGCCGGCGGCGGCGACGGCCATGCGGGCCAGGTAGTGGGCCCAGCCGGCGTCGTGGGGCCCGACGGCGGCGGCGGGCAGTCCCCGGTGCACGAGCCGCACGATGGTGCCGTCGCCGTCGGGGATCAGGTCGACCTCGACCGTGCTCGACCCGGCGGGCACGAGCTGGTCGTCGCCCTCCCAGCCCCAGGTGAAGCGCACCCGCCGGGGCGGCGAGACCTCGACGAAGGTGCCGAGGACCACGTGGCCGCCGCCCATGTCGACGCGGTAGACGCCGCCGGGCTGGGCTTCGAGCTTGTGGTCCACGCCGCTCCAATGCCGCATCTTGTCGGGATCGGTGAAGTAGGAGAACACCGCCTCGGGCGGCGCCGCCACCCTGATCTCCTGCTCGATGACGTCACCGTCGTCGGCCACGGTCGTCCCCTTTCCCCCGCGCCGTGCGGGCCGGCGCCGCCTGCTGCTCTCGCTCGGCGGCGATCTTGAGGCGGCGCAGCCCGGTCGACCAGAAGGTGTCGATGTAGCTGCGCACCTCGTCGAGCCCGTCGGGCCGGGCCCGGTAGATGACGCGGGTGGCCTCCCGGCGCTGGTCGAGGAGCCCCGCCTCCACCAGGACCTTCAGGTGCTGCGACACCGCCGGGCGGCTGAGGGTGAAGTGCGCGGCGATGTCGCCGGCGCTCAGCTCGCCGTCGGCGACGAGGCGCAGGATCTCGCGCCGGTGCGGTTCGGCGATGGCCCGGAGGGCGGCGTCCACACCCCGTAGTGTAAGCAGTTACTTACGTAAGTAGCAAGTGAAATTTACGGGCCCGGCGGGCCGGCGCCCGGATCAGCGCCGGGGCATCTTGATGGCGCGGTCGGCGATGATGTTCTTCTGCACCTCGGTGGTGCCCGCGCCGATCGAGGTGTAGCGCTGCCACACGTAGTTGTGGCCCCAGTGACCCTTGTCGACGGCATCGGGGCCGCCCTTGGTGAGCACGCCGACCGGCCCGAGCACGTCCACGCCGAGCTCGGCGATGGTCTGCGACAGGTAGCTCCACTGCAGCTTGGCCAGCGGCACCTCGGGCCAGTTCTTCTCGCCCTTGAGGATCTTCGACAGCGCTCGGGCGTTGAGGAGCCTGGTGAGCTCGAGCTGGGTCCACAGCCGGGCCACGCGGTCGCGGATGCCGGGGTCCTCGAGCGCGGCGGGGTTGTGCTCGCGGGCCGTGGCGATGAGGTTGTCGAGCTCGATGCGCATGGTCACCGACAGCCCCGAGGTCCCCACCCGCTCGTTGGCCAGCGTCCCCATGGCCACGTTCCAGCCCTGGTTCTCGTCGCCGAGGCGGTCGGTGACCGGCACGCGGGCCCCGTCGAAGTTGACCTCGCAGAACAGCTCGCCCCCGGTGATGTCGCGGATGACGTTGACCTCGATGCCGGGCAGCTCCATGTCCACGATGAGCGCGGTGATCCCCTCGTGCTTGGCGCCGCGCTCGATGGCGGTGGGGTCGGTGCGCACCAGGAACAGCCCCCACTTGGCCAGGTGCGCGGTGGAGATCCAGATCTTCCTCCCCGTCACCACGTACTCGTCGCCGTCGCGCACCGCCAGGGTGCGCAGGTTGGCCAGGTCCGAGCCGGCCTCGGGCTCGGTGAAGCCCTGGCACCAGTGCACGTCGGCGCCCAGGATGCCCGGCAGCCAGCGCTGCTGCTGCTCCTCGGTGCCCCAGCGCAGGATCATGGGGCCGATCTGCCAGATCCCGTTGGCGTTGTAGATGCCCGGGGTCTTGGCCTTGGCCATCTCCTCGGAGTAGATGGTGTTCTGCATCACGGTGGCCTCGCGCCCGCCCCAGCTCTTGGGCCAGTTGATGGCGGCCCAGCGCCCGTCGTGCAGGCGCCGCTGCCAGGCCTGGCGGCGCAGCATGGTGCGGCGGTCGGCGTTCTGCTCGTCGCCGATCTCCCCCGAGGCCTTGAACTCGGGCAGGTTGGCGTCCAGCCACGTCCGCAGCTCGGCCCGGAAGGTGTCGTCCTCCTCGGTGTAGGCGAAGTCCATCGCTCAGCGGCCCAGCACGGCGGGGTTGACGATGTTGCGGGGCGTGGCCCCGGCCAACAGCCGGCACAGGTCGTCGGCGATGGACTGGGTGTGGTTGGCCTCGGTGTCGTAGGTGGCGCCGCCGATGTGGGGCGTGAGCACCACGTTGGGGAAGGTGGTGAGGGCGTGGTCGGTGGGCAGGTGCTCGCCCACGAAGTGGTCGAGTCCCGCCGCCCCCACCTTGCCCGAGCGCAGGGCGTCGACCAGGGCGTCGCCGTCGTGGAGCTGGGCCCGTGCCGTGTTGAGGAAGACGACCCCGTCGCGCATGGCCGCGAACTCCTTGGGTCCGATCATGCCGGTGGTCTCGGGGGTGACGGGGGCGTGCAGCGAGATCACGTCGGCCGCCTCCAGCAGCTGCTCGAGGCTGTGGGTGGCGTCCGGGGCGTAGGGGTCGTAGGCGACGACCCGCATGCCGAGGCCCTCCAGGCGCCAGCGCAGCGCCCGGCCCACCGCACCCAGGCCCACCAGGCCGGCGGTGCGCCCGGCGAGCTGCCAGGCCCGGTAGCGCTGGTAGGGGATGGTGCCGTCGCGGTAGACCTCGCCGGCGCGCACGTCGGCGTCGGCGCCCACGACGCCGCGGGTGGCCGCCAGCAGCAGGGCGACGGCCAGCTCGGCGACGGCGTCGGCGTTGCGGGCGGGGGCCCGCAGCACGGGCACCTTGGCGGCGGTGGCGGCGTCGACGTCGACGTTGTTGGGGTCCCCCCGGGCGCTGCACACCGCCACCAGGGGGAGCTCGAACACCGGCCCGGCGCAGCGGTCGGCCTCGACGAGCAGGATGGAGGCCTCCTCGGCCTGGGCCCGCTCGGCCAGCTGCTCGGCGTTGTAGATGCGCAGGGGCTCGTGGTCGATCCAGGGGTCGATCACGAGGTCGGCGATCTCGCGCAGCAGGTCCAGGCCCGGGCCCCGCACCGGGGCCGTGACGAGCGCCTTCGGGCGCGTCCGCTCCATCGATCCTCCTTCGGCCGCCGGAGTCATTCATAATGGCCGATCATGACGACCGTGTCAGGTTCGATCACCGTCGGCATCGACATCGGCACCACCGCCGTGAAGGCGGTGGCCGCCGACGCCGCCGGCACCGTGGTGGCCCGGGCCCGGGTGCCCCACAAGCTCCTGTCGCCGGCCCCCGACCAGCTCGAGCACGACGCCGCCAAGGCCTGGCGCCGGGGGCCGCAGCACGCCCTGGCCCAGGTGGTGGGGGCGGGCGTGGACGTGGCCGGGGTGTGCGTGGCCAGCATGGTGCCCTCGCTCACCGTCGTGGACGCCAGGGGCATCCCCCGGGCCCCGGGCCTGCTCTACGGCGACGCCCGGGGACGCCAGCCCGACGAGGGCGACGTGGCCTTCGACCCGGCCGCCGACCCCGCACCGCGCTCGGCCGAGGGGGCCATGCCCGACGCCGTGGGCTTCGTGCGCTGGGCGGTGCGGGAGGCCCCCGGGGCCCACGGCTACTGGCCCGCCCAGGCCGTGGCCAACCACGCCATCGGCCGGATCCCCGCCATCGACACGGGCATGGCCATGTGCATGGGGGCGCTGCGCCACGGCCCGGGCTGGAACCACGACATGCTCGGGGAGCTCGGCCTGGCCGAGGAGCAGCTGCCGGTGGTCGTCCCCATGGGCGAGGTGGCGGGCAGAGTGCCGGGCACCGGCGCGGCGCTGTGCGGGGGCACCGTCGACGCCCTGTGCGACCAGATCGTGTCGGGTGCCGACGAGACGGGCGACGTCCTCGTCATCTGCGGCGCCACCCTCATCGTGTGGGCCGTGGTCGACGACTGGGTGGAGATCCCCGGGCTGTGGACGCTGCCCCACACCGTGCCGGGCAAGGTCCTGGTGGGGGGGCCCAGCAACGCCGGCGCCCTCTTCGTGGACTGGGCCCGGGGGCTCGTGCGGGCCGGGCCGCACGCCGCGGGCCGGGGCGGGCGCGCCGACGGCGACGGCCCCGAGGCGCCCCGCCGGGGCGATCCGGGGCGGGTCCCGGTGTGGACCCCCTACCTGCGCGGGGAGCGCGCCCCGTTCCACGACACCACGCTGCGGGCCGGCCTCCACGGTCTCGACATCACCCATGACGCCGAGGCCGTCGAACGGGCCGCCTACGAGGCGAGCGGCTTCGTGGTGCGCCACATGCTCGACCTGGCGGGGATCAAGGCCCGGCGCATCGTGGCCAGCGGCGGCGGCACCAACGTGGTGCCCTGGATGCAGGCCATGGCCGACGCCAGCGGGCTGCCCGTCGACACCGTGGGGGTGTCGGAGGGGGCCGCCCTCGGGGCGGCCTACGTGGCGCGCTGGTCGGCCGGGCTCGAGTCGTCGCTCGACGGCGCCCGGGCCTGGGCGCGGGTCGGACGCCGGGTCGAGCCCGACCCGGCCTGGCAGGCCGCCGCCGACGACCGCTACGGCGTGTTCCGCGCCGCCGGTCCCCCTTCCCCGGGCTGAGCCGAGCGGCGCCTCCGGGAGCGACCCCGGGCCCGGCGGGTGGCGGGCGGTGCGTCTGGGCGTCGCGGACCGGCTCTGCCATGCTGTGCCGAGGAGGTGGCACAGTGAGCCCGAGGTCACACGAGCGCGAGGGCGGCGAGCCCGGTGAGGACTGGCTCTACCCCTTGGAGCTGCACGGCGTGGCACCGGGGCTGCAGGACGCCCAGAACTCGTGGCTGGCGCAGATCGACTCCCTGCGCGCCCCGGACAGAAAGACCCACGAGCTCATCCGCATGGTGTGCACGGTGATCCTGCGCAACGGGCCCGGCATCCAGCGCCACGCCATGCTGGCCGCCGAGGTGGGCGCCACCTGGGAGGAGGTGGCCGGCAGCATCATGCTCACCGAGCCCGCCTTCGGTCTGCTGCAGGTGTTCGAGGCCCTGCCCGCCGCCCGGCGCGGCTGGGAGCGGGGCCGGGCCACGGTCGAGGGCGGGACGGCTTCCTCCGACTGAGCAGCGCCGGCGTGCCGGCGGCGCGCCCCGGGCCGGGGCGCTCAGGACGGGTCGGCGTCCCCCGGGGCGCCCCCCACCGACAGCACCCGGGGCGGCGGGTAGCTGCCGCCGAACAGGGCCCGGTGGACCATGGTGGTGAGGGTGTCGAGGGCGGCCGCGTCGATGGGCTCACCGGCGAACTGCCGCAGGTAGTGGAAGCGGTCGACCATGGCCACCACCGCCTCGGCGGCGGCGTTGGGGTCGATGCCGGGGTGCGGGCCGGCCTCGTCGATGCGCCGGGCCAGGGTGCTGGCCACGCTGCCGGCGGCGGCGTGGGCCTGGGCGCCCAGCTCGTAGTCGCTCAGGACGAGGTCGGTCCAGGCCTGGAGCACGGGGGCGTAGCGCTGCCAGGCCTCGGAGAACCGGCCCATCCAGGTGCGCAGCTCCTGCCAGCCCTCGACGTCGGGACCCACCGGGCCGAGGGCGTCGTCCAGGGCCCCCACCACCTCGCCGGCCTCGGCCACCAGGGCGCGCAGCAGGTCCTCTTTGTTGGAGAAGTACAGGTAGAAGGTGCCGTGCGAGGTGCGGGCCACCTTGACGATGTCGTCGACGCGCGCCGCGTGGTAGCCGCGCCGGGCGAAGACGACCATGGCGGCGTCGAGCAGCTTGCGCATGGTCTTGCGCCCCTGGGAGCGCAGGGCCCGCTTGCTGGCCGGCTCGCCGGCGACGGGGGTGGTCCGCTTGCGCCGGGGGCGGGGGCCCGGTGCGGCGCCGTCGTCGGCCGGAGCCGTGTCGGGCGGGCGGTGGGCGGCTCCGACCCCGGATGGCTCGGCCGGTCCCATGGCCGGATCATCGTAGTCAGGGGTGGCCGCTCCCGGCCGCCGGCGCGCCCCGGTGGCGCCCGGGACGGCCGCTCAACCCCCGGGCGCCGAGGGCTCGAAGGCCACCTTGATGGCGCCGCTGTCACCCTGACGGGCGAGCGCGCTGAGGGCGTCCCACCACCGCTCGAGAGGGAAGCGGTGGGTGAGCATGCCGCTCAAGTCGATCCGTCCTTCGGCCGTCATGTCCAGGTAGTGGGCGATGGCGTGCTTGCGCACCCCGTCGACCTCCTCCACCCCGAAGGCGTTGGACCCGGCGATGGTGAGCTCCTTGAAGTAGATGGGCGTCCACTCCCAGCGTCCCGGCGTCGACACCCCGCTCTGGACGAG
>Ga0335078_10008654_pt1 | contig 15121 bp, 16 predicted proteins | sample Lox_Sample_32_FD_206711 | JGI IMG/M metagenome (GOLD analysis project Ga0335078, IMG submission 206711) | Soil microbial communities from Loxahatchee National Wildlife Refuge, Florida, United States - Lox_Sample_3.2 | ecosystem: Environmental > Terrestrial > Soil > Wetlands | place: USA...
GGGGTCGAGGCCTTGGCGAATTTTCGACCACGGCAATGGCATCGACACCGTCGCACCCGCGTGGAGGCGCGGCGACAGCACGGCCACCGCGGTCGCCAGGCGGTCGTTGCGCAGATAGTCGAGGAAGATGCGGCCGCCCCGCTCTTTCTTCGCCATGTTTAAGAGGTAAAGCCGCGGCGAATCCCGTTCCATCTGCGCGCAGACAGCGCGCGCGAAGCTCTTGGCCGCATCCCAATCCGGCCCGCCGCTCCTTGGTAGCTTGAGCGGCGCGACGACATGCAGCCCTTTGCCGCCGGTCGTCTTGCAAAACGCCGAAAGGCCAAACTGTTCGAGCCGCTCTCGGATTTCGATAGCAGCTGTGATAACCGCGGCGAACGCGACATCGGGTGCGGGGTCGAGGTCAAAGACCAGCCGCCCTGGCACTTCGGGCCGCCCGGGAGCGCAATTCCAGGGATGCAGCTCGACTCCAGCATCTTGCGCCGCCGCGATCAGCCCCTCGGGCCGGTCGATCTGCAGATAGGGCTGGCGATCGCCGCGCACCGCGACCGCGGTGAACAGCGTTGACGAGCCGGGCCCGATATGGCGCTGAAACCAGGTTTGGCCGGCGATCCCGTTCGGCGCGCGGATGATTGAGCAGGGCCGTCCGGCGATATGCGGCAAAATCCGGTCGGCCATCGCAGCGTAGTAATTCGCAAGGTCGAGTTTGGTAATAGGATGGCCATCGCCGCCATCGGACCATAGCGGCTTGTCCGGATGTGTGATGGCGACATCCATGATCATGGCGCGCCCGCGCAACGACGCCGGCTTGCCTGCCAGAGGTTGCTCGACCTTAGTCGAAGCCGCGGCCGGTATTTCGGCGACGATTTCCTCAGCAGGCTTATCCATCCGTAGCCCCTTGAAAGCGGCCTCGCGGACATTGCCATCGGCGGTCCACCCCGCGAACTCAATTTCGGCGACCAACTCGGGCTTGAGCCAATGCACGCCTGGCTCGCGGCGCGGCGCGTTGGCGCCAGTGAACGGGCTCGTCTCGGCGGCTGCAGCCTCGAGGCGGGGCATCAGTGCCTTGACCTTTGCCGCATCAAATCCTGTTCCGACGCGCCCGATATAAACAAGGTGGCCGCGGCGATGAACGCCAGCCAGCAGCGAGCGAAACCGCCCCTTGGTCGTGCTCCAGCCGCCGATCACCACTTCGTGGCCCGGCCGGCATTTCGACTTGGTCCAGGTGTCGCCGCGTCCCGACGAATAGGGCGCATCGATCCGCTTCGAGACGACGCCTTCGAGCCCAGCGCGGCGGGCGGATTCCAGCACCGCCGCGCCGTCGGCCTCGAAATGCTCGACATAGCGCAGCCGCGACCCGCCGCGCTTGCCACGCAGTAGTTTGGCCAGGCGCTCCTTGCGGATAGCGAGCGGCTCGCCATGCAGATCGGCGCCGCCGGCGTGCAGCAAATCGAAGGCGAAAAACACGAGGTCATCGGTCTCGCCTTCCGACAGCGCGGCCTGAAGCGCGGAGAAATTGGGAATGCCGTTGGCGTCGAGCGCAACTACCTCGCCGTCGAGCAGCGCATCGGGCAGCTTCTGCGCTGCCGCGACGATTGCCGGGAACTTGTCGCTCCAGTCGAGCCCTTTGCGGGTGCGCAGCGTGGCGCGGCCGCCCTCGACGCGCAGTTGCATGCGATAGCCGTCGAATTTGATCTCGTGCATCCAGCCGTCTCCGCCCGGCGGCCGCTTAACCGCGCGGCAGAGTTGTGGCGGCACGAAATCCGGGATCGGGCCTTTTGGAAGAACCCTGACCCGCCGCGGAGCGCTTGTTTCCTTGACTTGCCATACCGCGTCACGCGCGACCTGGGCGGGGCCGGCAAGCAGGAAAGGTTTCGCTCCCCTGCCCTTGCCCGCAGAGATCGCCGCCATCGTGCGGCCGGAAGCGACCGAACGATCCTCGGCCAGGATGTCATCTCCAGCCGCGTCTTGCGCATCCTTGTCGCGATGCTTAATGAGCAACCAATTGGCACGGCGGCTGCGGGTGCGATCGTTCTTGATGCGGACCAGAACCCAGCCGCCGTGCAGCCTTTGGCCATCCAGACGGAATTTCAATTCGCCCTTGGCGAGGGCCTGTCGCGGATCGAAGCCGTCTTCCGGCTCCCAGTATCCGCGATCCCACAACTGAACAGTCCCGCCGCCGTACTGGCCCTTGGGGATCGTGCCTTCGAAATCGCCATAGGCGAGCGGATGATCCTCGACCTCGACCGCCAAACGCTTGTCGCGAGGATCGAGGGACGGCCCCCTGGTCACGGCCCAGGACTTGAAAACGCCGTCGAGCTCAAGACGCAAGTCATAGTGCAGCCGCGTGGCGGCGTGCTTCTGGATTACATAGCGCAACCGGTTGGACGGCGCGACCGTGGAGGTATCGCTTGGCTCGGCAGTTTTGCTGAAGTCCCGCTTGCTGCGGTAGGACGCTAGCTTCCCGTCGCTCACGAGGCCTTCTTGCGCTCCTTCGGCGCCGGCTTAGGCGCCGCCGCCCGCAACTTGCCGCGCGCGGCCGTTTCCTTGCCGGGCGCCTCCTCCTTGGGCTGAGCCTTGGCCTTGCCACCTGCCATTGGCAGCAGCATGGCGCCCTGACGCCGGTCGGGCGTTTTCGCCTTGGCCTTGCGCCCCGCGGGCTTCTCCGTACCACCGGTCTCGCGCAGGCTGCGCATCAGCGCCTCGCGCAGATCGATGACTTGTGGCGCCTCGGCGCGCTGCTTGCGGGCCGGCGACTTGCCAGCCGCCTTGCTCTCAACCAGCTCGCGCAGCGCGTCCTGATAACGGTCGCGGAAGTCTTCGGGATCGAACTCGCCGGCGCGGCGCTCGATGATGGTCTTGGCGACCGCAACCATGTCCGCATCGGCCTCCCCGCCGGCCGTACCGAACTCCGGTTGCCGCACCTCATCAGCGCTGCGCAAGGTGCGCATCAGCATCCCGCCGTCATGCGGCTCGACCAGCACCATCCGCTCGCGGCTCGACAGAACCACGCGGCCGATGCCGATGCGACCCGTTTCCTCCATCGCCTCGCCAATAACGCGGAAGGTCTCGACCGCGATTTTTCCGTCCGGATAGACGTAGTAAGGCGTGTCGAGGTAGAGCGGGTCGATCTGGTCGCGTTTTACAAAGCGGTCGAGGTCGATGGTCTGCGACGACTCGATCTTGAGCGCTTGTAGCTCGTCGTCTGGGATGACGACGTACTGGTGCCGCTCGTACTCGTAGCCCTTGACCACGTCGGCGCGGTCGACCGGCTCATCGGTCTCGGAGTCGACCAGCATCTGCTTGACACGATTGCCGGTTTCCGGATTGAGCTGGTGCAGGCGGATGTTCTTCGCCTCGCTCGTGGCCGGGGTCAGATAGATCGGACACGAGACCAGCGAGAGGCGCAGAAAACCGTTCCAAGTGGCGCGCGGCATGACAGGCTAACTCCTGCTTCAAGAACGCCTAAGGTAGCGAATCGGCGCGAATCGCGCAAAGCGCGGATGCAAATTTCGCCTTCAGTGATGATTGGCCGGCCGCACGTCGAACGGCGCGGAACGAGATTTTTCAGCGTGCGTTTCTGAGGTGAACCCGCCTCAAAGGAACAGCTACGCATGGACCAAGCACAGCGGCTGCGCGACCTCGCCGCCTGGTATCGCGAATTCGCCGAGCGCACCGAGAATCCCGCTATCTGGGATGCACGGCTGCGAACGGCCGAGGATCTCGAAAGGGAAGCCAACGCGCTCGAAAGCCGACGTCTCGACGGAGTGGGCCACCAAACCGACAAGAACGATGCGATCCCCAGGCGTGGATGATGCGCCGCGGTACCCGGGAACCGGAAGCCGTCGTCGCTACAACGTTACACTACTCGCAGGCCCGGCGATGCCGAAGCGTCCCATGCTCGATCCAACCGAAGCGCGCTCCTCCAGCAAAGAAGGCGTCGTGCGCTATGTCCTGACGATCTCGATCGTCCTCGTCGTCGTCCTGCTCGCCGTCAGCTATCTGATCCACTGACCTGGCCAGTAGGTGTCCATCGCCACCAGCACAGCCATCCAGACTTGACCCTCGCCAAGCCGCGCGCCTATATCCTCCGCGCCTCTGATCCCCGGTAGCTCAGTGGTAGAGCAAGCGGCTGTTAACCGCTGGGTCGCTGGTTCGAATCCGGCCCGGGGAGCCATTTAGTTATTAAGGCGTTAGGCGATATCGTCCTAGCCCCTTCGTCTTAAAAGCTGGTTGGGGGTACCACCGGTGTACCGCGGATGCAGCGCCAAAGGGCTCATCGGCCCCCGAGAGGCCACGACGCTCCTACTTTGAAAAGTCGAAGTGCGTCAGCAGCCACGGCTCGTGGGCCAACCCCACGTGAAGGCGCGGTGTCGCGCTCCCTCTGCGCAGTTGATTCACATCAAGGCATGATGGGCCCGCACCTGTTGAGGTGGCGAACCATCGAATGGTCGAGTCGGCGACGGTACAAGCCCGCAACACTTCCAAGGAGAATGTAATGAAGGCGCTTGTCTATCGTGGGCCCGGACTGAAGGCGATCGAAGATCGTCCGAAGCCAGAGATCAAGGCGCCAGGCGACGCGATCGTAAAGATGGCGAAAACGACCATCTGTGGAACCGACCTGCACATCCTGAAGGGCGATGTTGCAACCTGTGTTCAGAACATCGCGATCACGACCCGGCTGATCGACACCGTTACGACCCCTATGCCTCTGAAAACCGTGCAATCGAAGAAGATTGACCCGGCCCGACTGATCACGCAGCGGTTCGCTTTGGACCAAATCCTCGAGGCCTACGATACGCTCGAATACGCCGCTCAGACGCATGCGCTGAAGTCATCATATCCGCCTAGATTCTCCACGACCTGATCCTGGCGTCGCGAAAGGGCTGAATTTGCCCGGACAAGAAGCTGTGAAGGCCCTATTCCTCGGCGCGGTTGCCTCGGTACGCGGCAGCGTCGTGGATATCCGGTTCGATCACCATCTCCCGCCCATTTATTCGGTCCTGCGTACGGGAGCGGAAAGGGAGATCGTCATCGAGGTGCTGTCGCAGCTGGATGCGCGTCACGTGCGCGGGATCGCGTTGACGCCCACGCAAGGTCTCGCTCGCGGAATGGCGGTGGAGGACACAGGCGGACCGTTGAAAGCGCCGGTGGGCAAGGCGGTTCTCTCACGGATGTTCGACGTTTTCGGCAACACCATCGACCGCGAAGCGGCGTTGTCCGATGTCGAATGGCGTTCGGTGCATCAGGCTCCGCCATCACTAGCGCGACGTTCTACTAAATCGGAAGTCTTCGAGACCGGGATCAAGGTCATCGATGTCCTCGTGCCACTGGAGCGCGGCGGCAAGGCGGGGCTTTTCGGCGGCGCGGGTGTCGGCAAGACAGTGCTGCTGACCGAAATGATCCACAACATGATCGGTCATCATGAGGGAATAAGCATTTTTTGCGGCATCGGCGAGCGCTGTCGTGAAGGCGAGGAGCTTTACGATGCGATGAAGGAGGCCGGTGTGTTGCCGAACATGGTGATGGTCTTTGGCCAGATGAACGAGCCACCGGGCGCCCGCTTCCGCGTGGGGAATGCGGCTTTGACGATGGCCGAATATTTCCGCGACGACGAGCACCGTGATGTGCTGCTGCTCATCGATAACATCTTCCGCTTCATCCAGGCCGGGATGGAGGTGTCCGGCTTAATGGGCCAGATGCCGTCGCGGCTGGGCTATCAGCCTACGATGGGCACCGAGCTGTCGGGGCTGGAAGAGCGCATCGCCAACACGGATACCGGTGCCATTACCTCCATCCAGGCGGTGTATGTGCCGGCCGACGATTTCACCGATCCGGCGGCGGTTCATACGTTCTCGCATCTCTCCGCGTCGATCGTGCTCTCGCGCAAGCGGGCAAGCGAAGGGCTCTTCCCGGCCATCGACCCGCTGCAATCAAGTTCCAAGATGGCCACGCCGGGCATCGTCGGCGAACGGCATTACACGCTGGCGCAGGAAATCCGGCGCACGCTCGCGCAATACGCCGAACTTAAGGACATCATCGCCATGCTCGGCCTGGAGCAGCTTTCGCCGGAGGACCGCAACGTGGTCGTCCGCGCGCGCCGGTTGGAGCGTTTTCTCACCCAGCCTTTTTTCACGACCGAGCAGTTTACCGGCCTCAAAGGCAAGCTCGTCAGCCTCGAGGACGCGCTGGATGGCTGCGAGCGCATCCTGCGCGATGAGTTCAAAGACTACCCGGAGAGCGCCCTCTACATGATCGGGGCGATTGGCGAAGCCAAGCGAACAGCGAAACCCGATCCTTCCGCTGCGCCTGCCAAACCGAGATCAGACACCGCAGCTGAGTCCGACTCGAAGCCTGCCGCTGGGTTGCGACACAAAACCACGTCGGAGCCGCGGCCGACTGCCGGCGCGAGGCCTGTACCGACGCTCGACCATATCGGCGGCACCAATGAATCTTAAGGTCCTCCTGCCGTCCCAAATCTTCGCCGACAAAGCCGGCGTATTGCGCATCGTTGCGGAGACGCGTGAGGGTTCGTTTGGAATCCTACCGCACCGATTGGACTGCGTCGCAGCGTTAGCACCCGGAATTCTGACCTACGAGACAGCAACTGACGGAGAAGTCTTTGTGGCCGTGGATGAAGGGGTGCTCGTAAAGACCGGCCTAGACGTTCTCGTATCCGTGCGCCGGGCGCTGGGCGGAGCGGACCTCGGCCAATTGCGCGAGGCAGTGGAGCGGGAGTTTCTGACCCTGGATGAGCACGAGCAAAACGTTCGCTCGGCATTGGCGAAAATGGAAGGTGAACTCATCCGCCGCATGGCTGGCTTTCACAATGTCTGACGAACCCCAAAGCAGGCCGTCGCGGGCGAAGCCGTCGTTGAGTCAGGAGGTTGGCGCGAAGGCGGCGCGCAAGCTCAGGGCGCGGCGCAACTCCGCGCAAGGCGTGTGGTTCGGTTTGGGGATGATGGGTCTGATCGGATGGTCGGTGGCGATTCCGACGCTGCTCGGCGCGGCGCTCGGTATCTGGTTGGACCAACATTATCCGGGCAAGCACGCCTGGACGCTGGCGCTGTTGGTGGCTGGGCTCGCGATCGGCTGTTTCAACGCGTGGCATTGGGTAGCCAGGGAAGACAAGGAGATGCGGAACGAACGGGAGAATGGAAAATGAGTGAGTTCTTATCTCTCGCATCGGCATTGGCGGCGGGCCTGTTGCTCGGTGCGTTCTTCTTTGGCGGTCTTTGGTGGACCGTAATCAGGGGCGTTTCGTCGCCGCAGCCGGCGCTTTGGTTCTTCGGCAGCATGATGATGCGGATAAGCGTCACCCTGGCGGGATTTTATTTTGTTGGGCGCGGGAATTGGGAGCGATGGCTGCTGTGTCTGTTTGGTTTTATCCTGGCACGCCTCGTCGTGAAGTGGCTGACCCGCCCGCCGGTTGAAAACCATAACTCGCGGGCGCCGGAGCCCAACTATGCGCCTTAGTCCCGATGAGATAATCTTCTGGCAGCACGGTTTTATCAAACTCAACGGCACCATCGTGTCCACGTGGGCACTGATGTTCGTGCTAACCGTCGGTTCGAAGCTCATTACCCGCAGGCTTTCGATGGATCTGGACCGATCCCGTTGGCAGAACCTGCTGGAAATCGTCGTCACCGGCATCGAGAAGCAAATCGAAGACGTCGGCCTTCGCCACCCAGAGAAGTATATCGGCTTTCTGGGTACGCTCTTTCTGTTCGTCGCGCTGGCCAGTCTCTGCACCGTCATTCCGGGCTATGAGCCACCGACAGGGTCGCTCTCGACCACCGCGGCGCTGGCGTTGTGCGTATGGGTCGCCGTGCCGTTTTTCGGCATCGAGGAGCAGGGGCTGGGCGGCTATCTCAAATCCTATGCGGAACCGACGTTCATCATGCTGCCATTCAACATCATCAGCGAATTGTCGCGCACGCTGGCCCTGGCGGTCCGCCTGTTTGGCAACATGATGAGCGGGACGATGATCCTCGCCATTTTGCTGACCATTACGCCGTTCATCTTCCCGATCGTCATGAGTGTCCTCGGTCTACTTACCGGCATGGTGCAGGCCTATATCTTCAGCATCCTCGCTGCGGTTTACATCGCGGCCGCCACCCGCGGCCGCCAGCCCAAACCGGTAAAGGACGTCACAGCATGAACAACGACAACAAGTGGGGTCATCATGGATAGCGTGACGCTCATCGCCATTGCTTCAATCGTCGCTTCCGGCCTGACGATTGCCCTGGGGAGTGTCGGGCCTGCGCTCGGCGAAGGACGGGCAGTCGCCACGGCCTTGAGTTCGTTGGCGCAGCAGCCCGATGCCGCAACGACGATCACACGCACCTTGTTTGTCGGCCTGGCGATGATCGAGTCCATCGCGATCTACTGCTTCGTTGTCTCGATGATTCTCATTTTCGCAAATCCATTTTGGAACCACGTCATCGCCCAGACTCCTGGAAAATAATTCATGCTCATCGATTGGTTCACCGTCGGTGCGCAGGCGCTCAACTTCATCATCCTGGTGTGGTTGCTGAAGCGTTTTCTTTATAAGCCGATCCTCAACGCCGTCGACGCGCGGGAGAAGCGTATCGCCGCGGAACTCGCGGACGCTGACGCGAAAAAGGCTGAAGCGCAAAAGGAGCGCAACGAGTTCCAGCACAAGAACGAGGAGTTCGATCAGCTGCGCGCCGCGCTCTTGAGCAAGGCGACGGACGAAGCGCAAGCCGAACGTCAACGGCTCTTCGACGATGCGCGAAAGGCGGCAGATGCCCTGAGCGCTAAGCGGCAAGAGATGCTGCGAAGTGATGCCGATAACCTGAATCAGGCCATCCGTCGCCGGACCCAGCAGGAAGTGTTCGCGATTGCGCGAAAAGCGCTGACGGATCTTGCCACGACAAGTCTGGAAGAACGCATGGGCGAGGTGTTTATTCGCCGCCTGCGCTCAATGGATAATAAGGCAAAGGAAGGCCTTGCCGAGGCGCTTAAGACAGCGTCCCAGCCCGCGCTCGTGCGCAGCGCGTTTGACTTGTCTGCGGAGCAACGCGCGACGATACAAAAAGCGCTTAACGAGACCTTCTCGGCTGAAGTCCTTGTCCGGTTCGAAACCATGCCGGATCTGGTCAGCGGGATCGAACTCACCACGAATGGACAGAAAGTAGCTTGGAGCATCGCGGATTACCTCGCGTCGCTAGAAAAGGGCGTCGGCGAACTTCTGAAAAAGAAGGACAAACTTAAAACCAAAGCCGAGACCAAACCCGATGCAAGTGCAGAACCCGAACTCAAGCCCAAGCCCGCACGGAAGATCGGGACGAAAAGCGAGCCTAAACCTGAAAATCAAGTCCGAGACGAAGCGCCCGATGATCGCTAAACCGGAAAGCTTGCAGAGCGTCTTGGACGGCGCGTTTGCTGGAATAAGCGAAGCACGGGAAGCATTCACGCTTCAGCTGGCGCCGCGGGAGGTCGGCACGATCACCAGCATCGCCACCGGCATCGCCAAGGTGTCAGGGCTCCCCACCGTGGGCTTTGAGGAGCTGGTAAAGTTTCCCGGCGATGTGCTCGGCATTGCGTTCAACGTGGACGAGGACGAGATCGGCGTCGTACTGCTGGGCGACTACTGGCATCTGAACGCGGGCGACGAAGCTGAGCGCACGGGCCGGGTGATGGATGTGGCCGTGGGCGAGGGAGTGCTGGGGCGAGTCATCGACCCGCTTGGCCGGCCGCTCGACGGCAACGGGCCGGTGGCCGCCAGCGAGCGCCTGCCCATCGAACGCACGGCGCCGCAAATCATGGATCGCGCGGCCGTCACCGTGCCGCTCCAGACCGGGCTCAAAGTCATCGATGCGCTCATTCCGGTCGGGCGCGGGCAACGCGAGTTGATTCTCGGCGACCGCCAAACCGGCAAGACCGCCATTGCCATCGACACCATCCTCAACCAACACGACCAAAATGTGCTGTGCGTTTATTGCGCCATCGGCCAGCGCGCATCCGCTGTCGCGAAGACGGTCGCAACCCTGCGAGAAAAGGGCGCGATGGATTACACAATCCTCGTCGTGACCGAGGGCAACGACCCCCCGGGCCTCGCTTTCATCGCACCTTACGCCGCGACCAGCATCGCCGAGCATTTCATGGGGCAAGGGCGCGACGTGCTGATCGTTTATGATGACCTCACGCATCATGCGCGGGCGTACCGCGAGCTGTCTCTGCTGTTGCGGCGTCCGCCTGGCCGCGAAGCTTTTCCTGGCGACATCTTTTACATTCACGCGCGCCTCCTTGAGCGTGCGACGCGCTTGCGCAAGGAACTTGGCGGCGGCTCGCTCACCGCGCTGCCCATCATCGAGACCGACGCGCAGAACATTTCCGCTTACATTCCGACCAACCTGATTTCCATCACGGATGGGCAGATCTACCTCTCGCCATCCCTATTCGAATTGGGCGTGCTGCCTTCTGTTGACGTCGGAAAATCCGTTTCGCGCGTCGGCGGCAAGGCGCAACGCGCGGCCTACCGTGCGGTCGCGGGCGACCTCAAACTCGCCTACGCGCAGTTCGAAGAACTTGAGACCTTTGCCCGGTTCGGCGCCCACCTGGATGAAGATACCCGCAAGATCATCGAGCACGGGCGGCGCATCCGCGCCTGCCTCAAACAGGCAGAATGCGCGCCGGTAACCGTGCCGGCACAAATCGCCGTTTTACTCGCGTTGACCGCGGAGCTCTTCGATCGCGTGGCGCTCGACCAGATGACGGATGCTGAGGATGCCGTTCAAAAGGCGGCGGCGAACATCCCGGCGGAAGTGTGCGCGCGCTTCGAAAGCGCAGACAACTTGAGCGATGGCGATCGCAATACGATCATCGAAATCGCTCGCCAGGCGCTCGCTCGCTTCCAACCGAAGTCGGAAACCAAAACCGAGGCCACCCCGACGCCCGAAAGCAAAGCCAGATCTGATGGCGCGTCCAAGCCGGATGCTACAATACCTCCCACGGCTTAGGCCAAGGAGAAGTCGTGAGCGAGACGACGGAGAGCCTGCGCCGGAAGATCGACAGCGCTGGAGATCTCCAATCCGTCGTCCGCACCATGAAAGCCTTGGCTGCGTCGAGCATCGGGCAATACGAGAAATCGGTGCGCGCTTTGGCCGACTATTATCGCACCGTCGAGCTGGGATTGGGCGCCTGCTTTCGGGAAAGCGTGCCGTCGATCGCAATGGGGGAACGGGACATTCGGCCCCATGCTCGCTTAATCAGCGCCGTCGTTTTCGGGTCCGACCAGGGACTCGTGGGGCAGTTCAACGACCAGGTCGCCGATTACGCGCTCAAAACTCTCGCGGCTCTGCCCGGCAAAGCACAAGTCTGGGCGGTCGGCGAGCGTGTTCATGCTCGTCTGGCGGACGCAGGCCTGCCGCCAGCCGGACTCTTCGCCGTGCCGAACTCCGTCCAAGCGATCACCCCGCTCGTCGGGCAAATACAAATTGAAAGCGAAGCGCACCATGCCAAAGCCGAGAATGCCGACTTGTGGGTATTCCATAACCGGCCGCTGTCTGGAGCGCTCTACGAACCGATTAGCCAGCGGCTGCTGCCACTCGACTCGCAGTGGCAACAAGGTCTGGCCAAAGTGCGCTGGCCGACCGGAAACTTGCCCGAGACTATGGGCGGCGGCGGCACGACTTTGCGCGCGCTTCTCCGCGAATATCTTTTCATCTCGCTCTTCCGGGCTTGTGCCGAATCCCTGGCGAGCGAGAACGCGAGCCGTTTGGCGGCGATGGAGCGCGCCGATAAAAATATCAACGACCTGTTGGAGCAGCTCCACCGCGCCTTCCACCAGTTGCGCCAGAGCGGCATCGACGAGGAGCTTTTCGATGTGATCTCTGGCTTCGAGGCGCTGGTAGGATCTCGGTAGCTATCAGCGGCTCCAAGGATATATCCGAATGCCTGCTTCTCGCCCGCCCGACCATCTGCTGATGAGGTCGTGAAGGTCTGCTCCGGGTCGACGACCAGTAATCAGCTCCTCAAGCGGCTGTTAACCACTGGGTTGCTGGTTCGAATCCGGCCCGGGGAGCCATTTCGTCAGGTGGTTGGGCCGATTGCCCGACCCCCTGGCATTCCTGAAGACACCGCGCTGCTGTGGGTGCCTGAGCGCGGGGTTGGGGTGACGCCAGCGCGGTACGCCAGCGTGCCGCCAAATTGCCGCTTTTGTGCCCAACGTTGGGATCGAGCGCGACCTAAACGTTCGCTGCGTTCCGGTCGCGCCAGCCAGGGGAACCGGCGGCCGTCGTCGGCTGCCGCGATCAGGAGGAAGCGTATGATGCGTGTAAACGCGCGATTGGGTGGCGCCATGGCGGCGGTCATCGCCCTGAGCGCCTGTGCGCCGACAGTGATGGCGCCCACCGTTCCGGTGATGCCGGGCGCCAACAAGCCATTCGACCAGTTCGCCGCCGATCAGCAGGCCTGCCAAGCCTACGCCAATTCGCAGACCGCGCCGATGGCGGCCCAGGCGAACAGCCAGGCGGCGGGCGGCGCGCTGTTGACGACGATGCTGGGCGCGGGACTCGGCGCGGCCTTTGGCGGCGGCCGCGGGGCCGCGATCGGCGCGGCTTCGGGCGCGCTTGTCGGGACCAGCATGGCGGCACGGAACTCCTCGCTCGCCGGCATGAGCATCCAACAGCAATACGACATCTTCTACGCGCAGTGCATGTACGCGCGAGGCAACCAAGTCCCGGGCTTCTCGCCAAATCAATATGCGCTGCCGCCGTATCCTGGTGCTGTTCCGGGTGCACCGCCTCCGGGCGCGCTGGTGCCGCCGCCGCGCTAGAGTTGCGCTTCGGGTGTGGGTGCTACCAGGCTGTGCCCTCACCGTTCCGAGACGCCGACAAGGAGGGGCAATGGCCAAGACGCGCGGCACGGGCCTGCTGATGGTATGGGCCGACATCGATCCGCAGTACGAATCCGAATATCATCGCTGGTATGACGAGGAGCACATCGCGCGGCTCCTCGCCGTCCCGGGGTTTCTCAGCGCCGGCCGGTATGTCGCGCTCAAGGGAGGGCCCAAAAATCTGGCGCTGTATGAACTCGAGACTGCCGAAGTCCTGCGTACCTCCGCCTTTCTCGACGAGGTCCGTTTCCGCCCGTCGGCCAAGCGGGTCGCGGCGTCAGGCGGCACGATCGGCCGCAATTATCTCATCAATGGCTATCGCCAAATCTTTCCAGTGCATACCGATCCGATCGATATGACACAGGACCCGGCGCCGTTCTTGCAGATGGGACGGATCGACATACCGTCGGTCGTCGAGGACGAGTTCAACGACTGGTACAACACCGCATACATTCCGCCCTATCGCGCCGTGCCCGGCTGTCTCGGCGCACGCCGCTACGTAGCCATCGATTCGCAGCCGAAATATTTGACGCTCTACGAGTTCGAGAATGCCCATGTCTCGGAGAGCGATCCCTGGGTGCGCGCCCGCGATGCCAATGCGTGGAGCAATCGGATCCGCCCATACATGCGCCACGACGTGGGTTCGCCAGGAGTCTATCGTAGGGTTTTCCCAAAGTAAGCCTGGACGAAACATTCCGCCTTATGGGAGCGAAAGAGCTGAAAACGCACATCTGGGTTGGTCGGATTCGCAGCATTTGGTAAGGTGTTTGCAGGGGTGTCGACACGATTGGCCGGATCGCGGCGGTCGGCGACGTGAGGAGGGGGACTGCACGTGCGATGGAGAACCATCGCCCTCGTGTGTTGGGGGCTAGCAATGCTGTTGGCTTTGCCAGCCCAAGCAGCGGTGCGGCACAGCTCTTCCCACCACAAGATTGCCTCCCACACATCCGCTGCTCGTGCCTCGACGGCGCGCGGCGGCAATTGCGTCGCCTACGCGAAAGCTGTTACCGGCATCAAAATCGATGGCAACGCCGGACTTTGGTGGTCGCATGCGGCTGGTCGCTATGACCGCGGACAGGAGCCGAGGATTGGCTCGATCCTGGTGTTTAAATCCTCTGGTCACATGCGCTCGGGGCATGTCGCCGTGGTGAGCGGCGTCGTCGGGCCCCGCAAGATTCTGGTCGACCACGCCAATTGGGTGCGTGGCCGCGTCAGCAAGGCGATGGCCGTCGTCGACACTTCGTCCGACAACGACTGGACCAGCGTAAAGGTGCTGGGAAATCGGCAGGAAGCCGGCGGTCAACGCGACAACCCGACCTTCGGCTTTATTTACCCTCAAATCCCGCCGGGGGATTTCGCCGAAACCGCCGCCAAAGCGACGCCCGCTCATCACAAGGCTTTGCACATTGCCGGGCGCGATAAGGCTCTGCACATCTCCGGGCGCACGCATCACAGAAAGGCCCGCGACGTGAGGCTCGCCTACGTCTATTAGGTCCGCCTTCGTCCATTGTCGGTTTGGAGCGGGCAGCGGAGCAGCGTATCGTTGCGACAGCTCCGCCAATCGAGGCCGATCTCATGCCCTCTTCCGCCGGCGACCCCAGCCTTTTGTCCGCGCATCGACTATCAGCCGAAATCTCCGCCGGCCGGTTGTCGCCGGTGGCGGTGGTTGAGGCGTTCCTGACACGGATTTCCGCACAAAACCAGCAGCTCCACGCCTATATCGATGTCTACGACGACACGGCTCGAATGGCGGCCGAAGCGGCCGACAAGGCGATCCGCTCGAGCCATGCCGTCGGCCCTTTGCATGGCGTGCCGATCGCCCTCAAAGACCTGATCGACCTTGAAGGCAAAGTGACGACCGGGGGTTCTGCGGTGTGGTGTAATCGCCGCTCGGCGGTGACTGCCACGCTCGCGCGTAAGCTCATCGCCGCCGGGATGGTCGTGCTCGGCAAGACTCACACGGTCGAGTTCGCGATGGGCGGTTGGGGCACCAACCACCACATGGGCACGCCATGGAACCCGTGGGACCGCGAGGTCGCGCGGGCGCCGGGCGGATCGAGTAGCGGCTCGGGGGTCGCGGTCGCCTCGGGGATGGCACCGTGGGCGATTGGCACCGATACCGGAGGATCCGTGCGTCTGCCTGCCTCATGGTGCGGGCTGAGTGGGCTCAAGACCACCATCGGGCGCGTCTCGACCTACGGCATTTTGCCGCTCGCGCCCTCGCTCGACACGCCCGGGCCAATGGCGCGCTCGGTCGAGGAT
>Ga0335078_10008655_pt1 | contig 15121 bp, 17 predicted proteins | sample Lox_Sample_32_FD_206711 | JGI IMG/M metagenome (GOLD analysis project Ga0335078, IMG submission 206711) | Soil microbial communities from Loxahatchee National Wildlife Refuge, Florida, United States - Lox_Sample_3.2 | ecosystem: Environmental > Terrestrial > Soil > Wetlands | place: USA...
ACGCCGTCCCGCGTGACCATCACGACGAACTTCTCGGCCACGAATTCCTTCACCGGGAGGAACGCGCGGATCGCCTCGTCGGGCTGCAGGTTGATCAGGTTCGAGATGTGTTTGCCCTTGCCCGCGGTTCCGGCGTCGGGAATCGCGTAGATCTTAAGCCAGTAGACGCGCCCCTTGTTGGTGAAGATGAGCAGGTAGGCGTGCGTGGAGGCGATGATGAGGTGTTCGAGGAAGTCCTCCGTGCGCGTGCCCATGCCGATGCGGCCCTTGCCGCCGCGCGACTGGCGCCGGTAGGTATCCACCGCCGTTCGCTTCAGATACCCGCCGTGGGTGACGGTCACGGCGACGTCTTCCACCGCCACGAGGTCCTCGAGCAGGATCTCCCCGGTGTCCTCGAGGAACTGCGTCCGCCTTGGATCGCCGTAGTCCTTCTGAACTTCTTTCAGCTCCTTGACGATGACCCCGCGCAGCACCTTCTCCGAGCCCAGAATTTCCAGGTATTCGGCAATGCGCCGCTGGATCTCGGCGAGCTCGTCGAGAATCTTCTGCCGCTCCATGCCGGTCAGCCGCTGGAGTTGCAGCTCAATGATGGCCTGCGCCTGCTTCTCGCTGAAGTCGAAGCGATACGCCGCGTCGATCACCACTTCCTCGATGGCGCGCTGCGGCAAAGGCAGCAGGCCCATCAGGCGGTCGCGGGCTTCCTTGGGATTGGCCGATCCACGGATGGTCTCGATCACCAGGTCGAGCTGGTCGAGCGCCTTCTGGAAGCCGAGCAGGATATGCTCCCGGTCGCGGCACTTGCGCAGCTCGAATTCGGTCCGCCGCCGCACCACGTCCACGCGGTGATCGATGAAGCGCTTGATGCAATCGATCAGGCCCAGCTCGCGCGGCTGCCCGTTGACGATCGACAGCATGATGATGCCGAAACCGGTCTGCAACTGGGTGTGCTTGTACAGATTGTTGAGCACTACTTCGGGCTGCTCGCCGCGCTTCAGCTCGAAGACAATGCGCATGCCGTCGCGGTCGCTCTCGTCGCGGATTTCGGAAATGCCCTCGATCTTCTTCTCGTTCACCAGCTCGGCGGCCTGCTCGATGAGCCGGGCTTTGTTCACCTGGTAGGGAATCTCGGTGACGATGATGTGGTCCCGGTCCTTGCCGACGTGTTCGATGGCGGCCTTGGCGCGCACCTTCAACTGCCCGCGACCGCGCGTGTAGGCCTCGATGATGCCCTGGCGCCCCATGATGTAGCCGCCGGTCGGGAAATCCGGCCCGGGCACGATCTCCAGAATCTTCTCGAGCGGCGTCTGCGGATTCTGGATCAGCGCGATGGTGGCGTTGACGATCTCGGTGAGGTTGTGCGGCGGGATGTTGGTGGCCATTCCCACCGCGATTCCCGACGAGCCGTTCACCAACAGGTTCGGAATGCGCGTGGGCAGGACCTCAGGCTCCTGTTCCTCGCCGTCGAAGTTCGGCTTGAAATCAACCGTCTCCTTGTCGATGTCGGTCAGCAGGGTGGAGGCGATGCGCGCCAGGCGCGCTTCGGTGTAGCGGTAGGCCGCTGGGGGATCGCCATCGACCGAGCCGAAGTTGCCCTGGCCGTCGATGAGCGGGTAGCGCAGCGAGAAATCCTGCGCCATGCGCACCAAAGAGTCGTAGACCGCCGAGTCGCCGTGCGGATGGAACTTGCCGAGGACTTCGCCGACGATCTTGGCGCACTTCCGGGTGGGCCGGTTGAAGGTGAGGCCCATCTCGTGCATGCCGTACAGGATGCGGCGGTGCACCGGCTTCAGCCCGTCGCGAACGTCGGGAAGAGCGCGGCCAATGATCACGCTCATGGCGTAATCGAGATACGACCGGCGCATCTCGTCTTCGATGTTTACCGGGCTCGTGTTCCTGCCGCCTCCAGGAGGGCCGCCGAGCGGCATCTGCGCTCCGCCGCCACCGCCGGCCGGCGGCGCGGGGGGAGTGGGCGGGGTCTGCGGGGTATCGGGAGAATCTGCGTCAGCCAAACACGACTCCTTCGCCTGTTATTCGCCTCGTTCGGGGGCCTCAAAACCAACTCCCTATTTTACCAGAAATCCATTGAGGAAAAAGGGACTTTTGCTGTGGGAGAGGGCGCGTTCGGAGGGGTTAGCGGGCAACGCGTCGGCAACGCAGGCGAAGCTGCTGGCGGATCGCGGTCAGAATGCTCTGGAAGCCCTTTTCCCAGTCCGGAAAGAGGTCCACGTACTGGAACTCCCGCTGCACGCGGGCAGGCACGGAACATTCTTCGGTTCGCACGGGAATGAGGTAGACCTCGTCGAGCGGTAAGCGGCTCGCGCAATCGAGAGCATACCTTAGCTCGGACTGAAAATGCCCGCGCTTGGGAATCGAGCGGCTCGAGAAGCAGGCTACGAAAAAGTCCGAGACCGAGATCGCCTGTTCAATGGCGCGCGGCCAGTTTTGGCCGGGCAGCAGTTTCCGGCTATCCATCCAGGGATCGAAGCCGTTTCCGAGCAGCCCCTCGAAGAGACGTTCCGCCGCGTTCCGGTCTTCCACCGCGTACGCCAGAAAGACCTTGGGCCGAACCTGCGGCACGAAGACGACGCTGCCGCGCTCATCGGGACGGAACAGGCCCAGGCCGTCGATCTCGACCTCGCCGCCCTTCTCCAGGCACTTCAGAACGATGCTCGCGATCTCGTCGCTCGAAGTCCGCTCGGTTACGGTCATTGCTCGCGCTCGCTGGGGTCCTTCTTCGTCTCGAACTCGAACCCGGGATTGTTCCCGGGTAGAAACGTCCCCAGTCCGGGCAGGGGCGCCCGCTCTCCCCGCCGGAGCTTGGCGAGGATCTGATGTACCACCCGGTCGACTTCGTCGGCGGCGGCAGCTTTCGATTTGCCCGTTCGCCGTGCCAGTTTGCTCGCCAGGTCGTCCTTGTCCATCGCGCCCTCATGGTAGCAGGGGAAACTGTTCCAACCGGCGGGAGCCGCGCCTCTGTAATTTTGCCAGGTTGAAGAGAACGCGCGGCTTGTTGGATCTTTGAGAAAAATGCGATCAGTGGTGACTGACCCGCCAGGAGTGTCAACTGCCCGCCCGCGCGCGTGCTCGATGGGAATGCGCAGGCGGGCAGCGAAACTGTGCCGGGGCTACTTGCTGGGCGTCTGGGGGGCGGGCTTGCTCTGCGTGCCGGTCTTCTTGTTGTGATTGGTCTTCTTGGTCTTGGTCGGCTTCTTGGTCGTCTTCGATGGCGCCGCCTGGGTGGTCGCCGGGGACCCCGGCGCGGCCGCGAACGCGAAAGGCAGGCTGAACGCAGCCGCCAGCAATCCGATACTTAGCTTTTTCATTGTCTCCTCCTATGGGCCTTTTCTCGACCCGTTACACCTCCATCATGGGGCGAGCCCGCCAAAAGCACGATAGACGCAGAAGGCTAACCTGCCGGCCCAAATTGCGGGATACCGGCTCGATTCGGTTCCCCAGCGGTTAGACTGAAGTTGATACGACATGGCCCGCCGCGAGATCACGCACGCCACCATCTTCCGGGTCCTGATCGCCGGGTTTCTGCTGGTGATTCTGCTGCTGGTGGCCGCCGCGCTCATCAGCGTTCAGGCGATCGGATCGATCCGCACCCGCGTGGCCGGCCTGGTGAACGAGGAACTGGTCGCCACCCGCGTTCTCGACGACATCGCGCACGAGCAGGCCGCACTCAGCGCCATTTTCATCAGGCTCTCCCGCGACCCCGAGGCTGTGGACCGGCAGAAGGTGCTGTCCGACCTGGACGAAGCCGACCGGCGCATGGACCAGATCGATCAGACCGTTTCGGGAACGCCGGAAGAACCGCTGTGGAACGATTTGCAAGACGCGTCATCGGCGTTTTCGGACGAAGCGCGCCGCCTGCTTTCGGTGGAGCACCCAGCCACCCTGCTGTCGCGCGACTTGTTCCGGCGCCATCAGGAGTCCCTCTCCCTGGTCGCCAAGCTCGCGGCGCAGATCGACCGGAACGCCGCCACGGCGCGCCGCCAGATCGACAGCAGCTCGGCCGGCCTGATGCAGCGGACCTTCCTTCTGCTGGGGGCATGCGTCCTGCTGGCCCTGGCCTGCGCCGCGCTCACCGTGCGCATGACGCTCGATCTGCTGCGCAAGATGGAACGGCAGACCAGCGAGCTGAGCCGCGTGTCCTGGCACCTGCTCGAGACCCAGGAAACCACCGCCCGGCGCTTCTCGCACGAACTGCACGACGAACTGGGCCAGTCGCTAACCGCGCTCAAAGCCAACCTGCACGCTCTCGAAATCGCGGGCGGCGCCGATCCGCGGCGCATGGGCGATTGTGTCGGACTGGTCGACCGCGCCATCGGCAATGTGCGGGAATTATCCCAACTCCTGCATCCGACCATCCTGGACGATTTCGGCCTCGACGCGGCAATCCGGTGGCTGGCCGAGCACTTCACGGAGCGCACCGGGGTCGAGATCGACTACCAGGGCGCATTCCGGGCGCGGCTGGGGGAAGAGACCGAGACGCACTTGTTCCGCATCTGTCAGGAGGCGCTGACCAACGTGGCCCGGCATTCGGGGGCCTCATCGGTGCGCATTCGGTTGGACGAGCGCGGCGACAAGGTGATGCTGACGATCGCGGACAATGGGAAGGGTCTGCCGCCGGGGCCGGCGGAAGATCGTGGCATGGGACTGGTCGGCATGCGGGCTCGGGCCCGCAGTGCCGGCGGAGAAATGACCTTCCATTCCGCCCAAGCCAAGGGCCTGACCATCGAGGTAGTCGTGGCGGGCCGGGGAGCGAGAAATGCCCAAGAAGATCCGCATCCTGTTGGCGGATGACCACGCCATGGTGCGGCAGGGTTTCCGCATGATCCTGGCGGCCCAGCCGGACATGGAGATCGTGGGCGAGGCCGGCAACGGCCGCGAAGCCTTGGCGCTGGCGGGCGAGCTTCAACCGGACATCGTGGTGATGGATGTGGCCATGCCCGAGTTGAACGGCATCGAGGCCACGCGGCGCATCACCACCGCTTCGCCGCGGACGCGCGTGCTGGCGCTGAGCATGTACAAGGACTCGGTGTACGTGCGTGAGATCCTTCGCGCGGGCGCGAGAGGCTTCCTGCTCAAGGACGCCATCGACCGGGACCTGCTGGCCGCGGTTCGGTCCGTGGCCGCGGGCGATGGCTACCTCAGCCCCGCAGTCTCGGAAGCCGTCTTGAGCGATTACCGCCGCCACGTGACCGACCCGCTCGATCTGTTGAGCAGCCGCGAGCGGGAGGTGCTTCAGATGATCGCCGAGGGAAAGACCAACAAGGACATCGCCACGACGCTGGACCTGAGCGTCTACACCGTGGACGCGCACCGCGGCCGCATCATGGAGAAGCTGAACCTTCACAGCGTGGGCGAGTTGGTGCGCTTTGCCGTGCGAAAGGGCTTAGTTGACTGAGGGATACACGCGGGCGCGGGATTCGGGGCAAACCGGGAACACTACACACACCACATGGGCGAGGGCGTCTCGCCCGGCGGACCGCTAAATCGACGCGCCTTGCGGCTGAACGTTCTGGGACAGGTACCGGAGCTGTTCGCGCATCGACTCCATGGCGCCGACCAGCCCACGCACGTCCACCGTCCCCAGGCCAAGCGATTGCAGCCCCAGCCGAACCTCGACTCCGAACAGCGCCCAACTGAACAGCAAACGCTGCTTCAGGATGTTCCGGGCCAGATCGGGCCGGTCCTGCGGAGCCATCAACACCAGCGTCTTGGCGGCTGCCGAAAGCCGATTGAAGTCCTTGCGAAGGCAGCGCAGGTAGTGCCTGAAAACGCGCCGGCGCTCCGTCTGCAGCTTGCCGTAGATCTTCGGATGGAAGCCCGGCTGCGCCGCCAGGAAATCGTAATCCTCTTCCAGAAACAGACGCTCCATCGGCCGATACTTGGTGATCGAAAACTCACTCGACCACCCCAGGTCGGTCTGTGCCGCCTCTGCCCGCGAGCGCACGCTCCGAAAGAGAAGCAGGAAAGCGACGGCGGCCAGTACCGCCAGACCCGCTCCCACGGTCAAGGCAAAGTTCATGAATGTCTCCTCGCTACAGGATGCCTGATACAGCATAAACCACGGCTGTGTGGAAATCAATAGATATTAAGAAATAGGGCCGATTCCCTCTTAATCCGAGTTCTATTACTGACGTTCGACCGCTCCAGGTGGTTGCCGATTCCCCGTCACTCGGCCGCCGACCGCATGAGACTGGTGTTAATGGCCTCCAGCTGCCGCATGAGATGATCTTCGCGCTGCGGCGTCCAGGTGTGGCTGAATACGACCGTCGTCGTCTCCCCCGAGCGGTTCAGAAACACGATCCAGAGCGCAAGACACGTCAGATCCACGCAATTGACCGTCAGATTCACCGCACCCCACATAGCGAGGCCCCCCAGACTGGCAGCCAGCTCTGCCAGCGTGCCGGCGATGAAATAGAGCGCGTAGACCAGGGAATAGAGCACCACGTTGCGGTTCAGGGGGACGGGGAACCAGACCAGAAACGCGGTAACGAATAACGGAAGATGGCCAAGCTGGCGTCCAGGCTGCGAGTTGCCAGGGAGTAACAGCGCAGGATGCGGTGCAAGTTCTCGCGACGGAGATGCAAATACAGCGCCAGCTATCCGGCGACCGTGAACCAGGACAGGCATTCTACGACACCTTGGACCGATCCCGATTCCATCATCTGACCTCGGCAGGGCAATTCGCCTACGGTGATTGCCATAGCGTACTGAGGTCGATTCGCGACCAAACCAGGTGCGTTACCTGCGCGCCGACCGCGTGAGACTGGTGTTGATGGCCGCCAGTTGCCCCATCAGTTCATCTTCGTGACGTGCCGTCCAGGCGCGGCCGACGACGACCGGTTTCGCTTCGCCCGCGCGGTTCAGGAACGCGATCCACACCCAGAGGCACAGGAGTTCCACGCCGTCGTTCGCGAAGTTCACCGCGTTCCGCCCATCCAGGCCGAGCAGGTTGTACGCCATCTGCGCCAGCGTGTCGGTGATGAAGTACAGCGCGTACACCATCGAGTACAGGACCACGTTGCGGTTCAGCGGGACCGGGAACCAGGCCAGAAACGCGGTGATGAAAAGCAGGAAAATAACGAGGCTTGCGTGCACACCCCGACTCGCCACAAAGGCCCAGCGCAGGAGCGTGTAGTGCTCGGCCGAGTGGCTCATTTCGGCGGGGAGGGTCGCGCATGACAACACAACGGCGACCGTGAGGCCGGCAAACACGGCCCAACGGCCCGTGCTCGCGATGCCCTTATAGTTCTGGAACACTAAAGAGTACAATTCCAACACCACCAGAACGTGCAAGGTCCACATTGGCGGCTCAAGCAGAACCCAGAGCCAGGCGTAAACGTTGTTCCCTAACCGGACGTACGGCCGGTGGTGCAGCCCGTACCAGAGAGCAGGCAGCGCCACGAGTGCAAGATCGCGCACCGCCCGGAACAGTACGAAAGCCGCAAAGACGCGGTAGACGCGGTGCAACCCCTGCTGGCGGAGGCGCAGGTACAACACAAAAAACGACGCAAGGGTCGCCCACGCCACGCACGCTAAGATGGCATCGGCGGTCGGCATGTCCGTAGTTCCGAATCAATTCTATCATCGGATTCCTGCGGTGGACCTTTGCAGGCTCGGCGGACCCTCAGGCACGCCAGCCGCCAAGAGCGCCGTTCCAGGCGCCCGCCTGATGCTTCTGACCGCTACCGGCTATTGGCTGCAGGGGAGGCAAGTTGGGGGAGCCTCGCGCAACTGCCCGCCGAAAGTGTTCACCGTGCTGGTGAAGGCGCCGAGCGCCAGGATCAGTGCGAAAATGGCCTTTGCGATTGTCATCTGAGCTTTCTCCTCGGAGAAACCTGAATTTGCCTGCGAAAATAGAGTAACCGCGCCTGCTTGGAAAAGGGGGGACTCGCGGAACATTTTCCGAATTCAGAACACAGCCGGGATCTTGTTCCGATTCCGAGAAAAGTTGTGGCCGAGCGGCTTTCGTGCCACAATGTTTACCGGCAGAAGAAATGGGGCAGATCGAGCCGAAAGGTGGTCTGGAACGCGGAGCCGCTCCGGACCTGTGGCGGCACACGCTCTCGCAGATTCCCAGCCTGTTCGGGCGCCTGGTCTACCTCAGCTCACTGCGGGACGACAACACCGGCGCCTACGAGCACTTTGGCCTGGCCCATACGTTCGGGGACGGAGAGGCCGGCCGGGTCCTGGAGGAAAGCCACCTTAACGGCTTTTCGCAGTGGCTGTGCCTCACTCTGGAGCAGCAGAAGGCGGACCTGGACCTGTATCTTTCCAGCCTGCCGGGCAGCCGCCGGGCGATTCTCGACACCTGGATCCGCCTGCAGCCCTACCGCGCCCTGGTTCCGGCAGCCGCCCGTCAGGTGGAGCGCGAGCTTTACATGACTGACCTGGAAACGATTCTCGAGCTTCTCAAGAACGAGTACGGCGTCGCTTCGCCAGATCCAGACGCATAGCCACGCCGGTCACCTGGCCCAGCACTTCGATCTCTTCGGGATAAGTGAAGATCTCCGGGTTGCACTGCGAGGCGGGGTGCGGCTGCAGCACCAGGCGATTCTCCGTGAGGTCGCACCAGGAACAGGCATATCCGTTCCGGTACTCGAAAAAGTAGATGGGGCGCTCGAACTCGTTGCGCCATCCCGCGTCCCCGATCTTGCGCTGCGACTCGTCGATGATCACCAGGGCTCCCGGCTGGAGCAGCGGGTACATCCTCCAGTCCTCGGTGCCCACGTACCCGTAACGGTGGTTCTTGAGGTCGAGGCCGTTGAGCAGGATCAGCGGCAGCCGGCCCCAGCGCTGGATCATGCGGCTCAGGTAAGTCGTCCGGCGCATATCGATGCCCGGATCGAGAGCCAGCGGCAACAACACCTCGCCCCGCATTTCCGGGCGGAATCCGATCGGGTGGGTTCTCTCGATGGCCGCCGCGGTGACGGAATCGGCCGGCAGCGCGGAGAGATCGATTCCGTACCACTCCAGCACCTCGCTGTAATCCAAGCGGTAGATGGCACACAACGAGTACAGGCGGTAAGGACTCGGGACCGTGCCCTTGTTCTCGATATCCGCCAGACGGCTCAAGGCTATGGCAAACTCGTCGTTACGATGCTTTTCGGCAATGCGGAGGCTCGCCTCCTCAACCTCGCGGTAGCGGAGGTTCAGGCGCTCCCGAGCGAGTTTGAGTTTCTGTCCGACGTCCTCCATGCTATGATCCTGTCTCGGCGTCTACCGCTGGCCGACGCGTGCAGCAAGTCTGGAGGCGCCGCGTCAAACCGGGACCCCCGCGAAGGTGGTGCCTGGTACGGTGAGTTTGCGACCCGCGATTCCGGGCGTTCTCGCCGTCAAGGGCTCCGCTGTGAATTATAACGGCGCTCTTCGATGGGGGCAAGCGTCGTAGGTGGGTTTTGTTCCGAAAACGGAACAGATTTCGAAGGGAGGGTGAGTTTTGCGCGTAATTGTAGGTATTAGCGGCGCAAGCGGGGCGATTTACGGTTTCCGTCTCCTCGAGAGGCTGCGCCTCCAGCCCGACCTTGAGTCCCATCTGGTCATGACCCGTTCGGCCGAGAGGACTCTGCATCTGGAGACCGGGAAGAAACCTGCCGAACTGAGAGCACTGGCCCATCGCTGGTACCCCATCGACGACATCGGCGCCGCATTGGCCAGCGGTTCGTTCCGCACCGACGGCATGGTGGTGGCTCCCTGTTCCATCCGCACCATGTCCGCCATCGCCGCCGGCATCAGCTCGAACCTCCTGCTGCGCGCCGCCGACGTCACCCTCAAGGAGCGCCGCCGCCTGGTTCTCATGGTGCGAGAAACCCCCTTTCATCTCGGCCACTTACGGACAATGGTCGCTCTCACCGAAATGGGCGCCGTGGTGGCCCCTCCCATCCCGGCGTTCTATTTCAAACCCCAGACCATAGAGGACCTGGTCGATCACAGCATCGACCGGGTGCTCGATCTTCTCGGCCTTCCGCCAGGCGATGCCCGGCGTTGGCCGCCGGAGGCCTCATGAGCACTTCCAAACCGCGCGTGGTCTTCCAGGGCGAGAAAGGCGCATTCAGCCAGCAAGCCATCCGCCAGCTCCTCGGGGACCACACGGAAGTCGTTCCCTGTCAAACCTTTGAAGACGTGTTCGTTCGCCTCCGCGACCGCCGGGTGGCCGCTGCCGTCATTCCCATTGAGAATACCCTGGCCGGCTCGGTCCACGAAAACTACGACCACCTGGTCCGCTTCAACTTTCAGATCTGCGGCGAGACCAACGTGCGCATCAACCACAAGCTGATCGTCCCTCCCGGCGTGCGCTTCCGGGATCTTCGCCGCGTGTTCTCCCATCCGGTGGCGCTCAACCAATGCCTCAAGTTCTTTGCGCACAACCCTAAGATTAAAAAAGAACCGTTCTACGACACCGCCGGCAGCGTAAAGATGGTTCTGGAGGAAAAGCTGACCGACGCAGCGGCGATCGGCTCGGCGGTGGCAGCCGAAATCTACGGCGGAACGATTCTCCGCCACGCGCTTGAGGACGATCGCCGCAACTTCACCCGCTTCTTTCTGCTGCGCCGGCCCGAAGACGCCAAGCGGCGCCTGTCGCCTGTGGGCCGCAATCGGGAGTGGAAGACGACACTGGTCTTCTCCACGCGAAACATCCCAGGTTCGTTATTCCGGGCGCTCAGCGCCCTCGCCTTGCGCGACATCAACCTCGCCAAGATCGAGTCGCGCCCGCTCCGCGGCCGGCCCTGGGAGTACATGTTCTACCTGGACCTGCTGGGCCGCGCGGATGAAGTCCGGGTGCAGAAGGCGCTGGGCCACCTGGAGGAACTGGCGGACTTCCTGCGAGTGCTGGGTTCTTATCCGAAGGGGGACTGACGGGCCCTACGCCCGCTGCGCCCGGACCAACGGCAGGGCGGCGTGTGCCGAAGCCGGCTGCTTTCGCGTCGCGGCGGATTCCAAAGCGGTCTGGAGCCTCTGGACCAGTCCGCCCTCATCCTGCCCGCCGGCCAGCGTGACCACGGGCAGCGCGGGGATTGTCTGCGCGAGCTTCTCGGTCAGACGCGGCCAATCCATGCCGGGAGTGTCCAGATCGATGACCAGGGAATCGACCGGCTGCGAGGCGCACAGGAATAGCGCCCCGAGGCCGGTCGGGGCCTCCAGCAGGCGCAGGCTCGGGCTCCGCAGCCTTTTCAGTTCGGTGTGAACCTTCGGGTCCTTGCTGATTACGACAACTGTGCGCTTCATGCCGACTTGACGAGCCTACACCGGATCGGGTGGGGAAAGCAAACAGGCTGGCAGGGATCAGGCGTCAGCTCTCAGCGGCTGCCGGCGATTAAAGCACCGGCCCGATGCGCCAGGGGACGAACTCGCGATGGCCCAGCCTCTCGGAGGCGGTCCGCTCGCCGGAAGCCACGCGCAGCACCATCTCGAAGATCTCCCGGCCCACCTCCGCCACGGATCTCTCTCCGTCCGTGATGGCGCCGGCGTTGACCTCCATGTTGTCCCGCATGCGGCGGTAGGTGGCGGAGTTGGTGGCGATCTTGACCACCGGAATCGTCGCGAAGCCGATCGCGCTGCCGCGGCCGGTGGTGAAGGCGATCACGTTCGCGCCGCCGGCGGCCAGTCCCGCGAGCGACACCGGATCGTAGCCCGGCGTGTTCATAAAAACCAGGCCCGGCGCTCTGACGCGCTCGGCGTAATCCACCACTTCCATCAGCGGCGAGGTGCCGCCCTTCGCCACCGCGCCCAGGGACTTCTCGAGGATGTTGCTGAGCCCGCCCTCCTTGTTGCCCGGGGCGGGATTGTCGTCGAACGATCCGCCGAAGCGGTTCAAGTAGGTGCGGTAGTCGGCGATGCGCGCCAGCAGCCGCTCGGCCACTTCCCGGTTGCGCGCGCGCCGCACCAGCAGGTGCTCAGCGCCGAAGATCTCGGTGGTCTCCGCCAGCACAGGCGAGCCGCCGAAGCCGGCGAGAATGTCCGACGCCACGCCCAGCGCGGGGTTCGCCGTGATGCCGGAGAAAGAATCCGATCCGCCGCAGTTCAGTCCCAGGACGATCTTCGACGCCGGAATCTCGGTGCGCTCGGAGGCGGCCGCGGCTTCGATGAAGCGCGAGATCTCGCGCCGCGCCGCCTCCACCGTCGCGCGCGTTCCGCCGCTCTCCTGCAAGGTCAGGCCTTTCAGGCGCGGCCCTCCCAGGTAGTGCGAAATCTGGTTGACCTCGCAGCCCAGGCCCAGGATCAGAGCCGCTGCGACATTGGGATGATCGAGCACGCCCGCGATGGTCCGCTGCAACTGCCTCGTGTCCGGGCCGATGGAATGCGCGCAGCCTTCGCCGTGCGGGAAAGCCACGACGCCATCCACGTTGGGCGGCAGGCGTTCGTTCTCATAGCTCCGCGCGATCAGCTCGGCGGTGTGCGCGGCGCAATTGCTCGCCGCCCCGACCGCGATGTAGTTGCGCGTTCCGGCGCGGCCGTCTTCGCGCGCATAGCCGAGGAAACGCGGAACGGAAGCGGGCGGGGCGGGGAACTCGACCTCGCCCGTCGGGAATTCGTAATCGAACGTCAGTTCCTCGAAGGCCAAGTTGTGCATGTGCACGTGCCGCCCTGCTTCGATGGGCACGCTGGCGTGCCCGATCCGCTGGCCATAACGAAGCACCTTCTCGCCCGCGGCTACGGCGGCCAGCGCCACCTTGTGGCCCGCCGGAATCGGCTCGGCGACCGTGACCGTGCGCCCGGCAAGCCCCAACCGCTGTCCGGGCGAGAGAGGCACGCGCGCGATGGCGACGTTATCGTCCGCGTGCAGCAGGATGGCCGCGTTCTCCGCGCTGGCCGCCTTCGTGATGTCTACCAGACTCATCGTTCGGTCCCTTGCTCGCCCAGATGGACGTGGAGCTTTCCGGCGGCCGCGTGGATCCACATTCCGCCGCCGTCCTTGGGCACGGGTATGTCCGCCGGTCCCGCGACCACCAGCGGCTGCCCGCTCTCGACGCCCTCGCGCAGCCGCCCGATATGAACGTGGGTGTGGCACTGTGATCGCGCTTCGTCGCCATTCAGCGCGAGGCCCCAGCTTTCGCCGAACATCGTCCGCGCCCTCGCGACAGCGGCCGTCCAGAACGCGGTGCGCTCCGCCGCGGTGAGCTTCGAGAGCGGCAGGCGCCCATCGGTCGAGTGGGTGCGTGGAAGGATCAGCCACTGGTCCGGCTTGAGCGGGCTGTTGTCTTTCAGGAAGAAGTACGCTTCGCCGGCCGGCTGCTTCTCGGCCTCGCGGCAGAGCGAGCAGTCTCGCGCCGCCATTGCCTCGGCGCGCGAGACGTCGCACGCGCAGCGGTCCATCTCCGCGCCCAGCGCGATGGCGGCCGCCAACACGAGCAGTGCGACCCATCTCCGCATTCTGCGTTCATTGTAGCGTGAGGCGTCAGCCGGACCGGGGACGCAGGCGTCCACGGCCCACCAGTATAGTTCGCCGCCGCTATACTTGTTGAGTGCCGATCGCGCCGCGACGGGTTGCGGCCGCAGCCGCTCTCGCCGTCGCCTGCTACCTGCTGTTCTTCTACAGCCTCACCGGCGTCGGGATGCTCGGCCCGGATGAGCCGCGCTACGCCGCCATCGGCCGCGAAATGGCGCGCTCGGGCGATTGGATCACTCCTCGCCTGTGGGGCCAGCCATGGTTCGAGAAGCCGCCGCTGCTTTACTGGATGACGGCCGCGGCCTTCCAGCTTGGAGTGAGCGAAGACCTCGCCCCCCGCCTTGGCGTAGCGCTGCTCGCGGTGTGCTTCCTATTCTTCTACTGGCGCACGCTGCGCCGCGAATTCGGCGAAACGCCGGCGTTGTTCTCAACCGCGATTCTTGGCACCTGCGCCGCCTGGCTCGGGTACGGTCACGTCGGCGTGACCGACCTCCCGGTGAGCGCGGCGTTCTCGGCGGCGATGCTGCTCGCGCTCGGCTGGGTGGAGCGCGGGGATAGGCGCGGCCTGGTTCCCGCCGCCGTCCTGCTCGGCGCAGCCGTCCTCGCCAAGGGTCTGCTTCCGCTGGCGTTGGGACTACCTCTGCTGTGGATGGGCCGTTCGCGGCTGCGCGACCTGCTGCGGCCCGCGCCCATTGCGGCATTCCTGGTCGTGGCCGTGCCCTGGTACGCCCTCATCATCGCGCGCCAGGGCAGCCGCTTCATCGACGAGTTCTTCTGGAAGCAGCATCTGGGACGGTTCACGGGCGGCGCTGTTTCGCATCCGCAGCCGTTCTGGTTCTACGGACCCATCCTGGTGGCGGCGCTGTTCCCCTGGTCTCCGCTGCTGGCGCTGCTGTTTCGAACGAGCCTCTACAAAGACCGGCGGCGCAGGCTGCTCTTGTTGTGGCTGGTCTTCGGGTTGGTCTTCCTGTCGGCCTCCGCAAACAAGCTTCCGGGGTACCTGGTGCCTCTGGTTCCCGCGGCGGCTGCCCTGGCGGGGCTGGCGCTCGCGGAATCTCCCTGGGCGCCGCAGTTGCTGGCCGCCTGCGCGCTGCTGCTCGGCCTGGTGCCGACCATTTCCGCGGACCTGCCCGATGCGCTCGCCAGAGGCGCCTCGCACGCCTGGACCGGAATCGCAGGCTGGGGAGCCGCTGCCGCCATTGTGCTGGCAGTAGCTGTCTGGCTGATGGCCGGCGCCGGGCGCCGCAAGTTGGCCGTCGGCACGCTCGTCGCCGCCACGATCCTGGGGGTGGTCTGGATCGAGAGGCAGGCGTTCCCGGCCCTGGACCGCACCGTTTCGGCCCGCGGCGCCTGGCGCCAGGTCGAGGCGCGGCGCAGTCAGGTGTGCGTGGCAGAGGTCGACCGCGCAATACGCTTTGGGCTGAACTACTACTCGGTGACGCCCCTTCCCGACTGCCGCACCAGCCCGCGCCCCGTCCGGATCGGCGCGGCGAGTTCCCAGACCCGCCAGCCGTTGTAGGATGGTATCCGTGCGCCTAACCCGTCGTGAACTACTCCTGAGCACCGCCGCCCTGCCGCTTTTTGGTGCCGAGAAGACCCCGCGCCGCCCGAGCGTCCTGCTGATCCTGGTGGACGGCTTGGGCGCCGACATGCTTGGTTGTTACGGCAACCGTGAGATCAAGACGCCCAACATCGACGTCCTGAGCCGCAGCGGGGCACGCT
>Ga0335078_10008656_pt1 | contig 15119 bp, 8 predicted proteins | sample Lox_Sample_32_FD_206711 | JGI IMG/M metagenome (GOLD analysis project Ga0335078, IMG submission 206711) | Soil microbial communities from Loxahatchee National Wildlife Refuge, Florida, United States - Lox_Sample_3.2 | ecosystem: Environmental > Terrestrial > Soil > Wetlands | place: USA: Florida...
AGCGTAGGTGGAGGCCTTGCGCCGCTCGGAGGGTTGGTACTTCTTTTCGGGGTTGGCGTTGGCCTTTTCGAGCTTCAGGCGATTGGCCCGCAGCACGCGCTCCGAGACGGTGTACTTGCGCTTGGGCTTAGCGTTCGCTGAAGAGGGCGCCGAGTTTGGAGTTTCAGCCATAAGTTAAATCAGCCAATGAGCCAATGGGCCAATAGGCCAATGGATCAATGAACTGAGCCAATGAGCCAATGGAATGAAAACAATGGCTCAATTCATCAGCGTAGCACCCGGAAATGAGACAATGGAGACAAATGAGACAAATGGGGAACTTTATTTTGCGCTTTTGGAATCAGAAAGATGCGAGGACAAATTGGGAGAGGGGGCTCAGAAACACCAAAAAGTGTGGCATTTCGCCACACTGGGGAGAAGTTGTAACAATCCTGGGAGCGCGGGCGTTCCCAGGTCAAGACTTAAAGTGAGGCAATGAGCCAATGAGCCAATGGCCGAGCCTGTCCTGAGCAAAGCGAAGGAACGCCCGCGCTCCCAGGGTCTTCTTCTACTCGGCGCGCAGGACCTGGGCCGGATCGATTCGGGTGGCACGCATCACCGGCGGCAGCGCAGCCAGCAACGCCGCCGCAAGAATCGTCAGCGCGGGAACCGCCAGCATTCCCGGGTCGGTCGCCTTTACCTGGTAGAGCAGCGCTTCGAGGTATCGCACCGACGCCAAGCCGAGCGCGAGGCCCGCGAATGCTCCGCCCAGTACCATTGAAAGAACGTCCAAGCTCACTTGTTGGGCTAGATCGCCGCCTTGGGCGCCGAGCGCCATGCGAATGCCGATCTCCCGCCGCCGCTGGAGTACCGTGTAGTCAAGCACCCCATAGAGGCCGACGCCCGCGAGCACCAGCGCGACCGCTCCGAAGAAGAACGCGAGCCTCGCCAATAGCCGCTCGCGAACGGTGTGCGACTGATCGATCTCGAGCTGCGTGCGGATGTTGCTGACGCGGAATTCGGGCCGCGCGCGCGGCACTTCGCGGCGCAGGATCGACGCCAGCGCCATGGGGTTCGCGCCGGAGGTGCGCACGATGAACGTCCCCCAGCCCTCCGGCGCCAATGCACCCTTGGCATCGAGCGTGTTAAATGGGAAATAGACCTGTGGCAAGATAGGCTCGCGGATGTCGCGGTAGGTTACATCGCCGACCAAGCCCACGCACTCGAAGTGAAGGCGTTGGCCCTCGTCGAACACCACGTCGAAGGGCTTCCCGACCGGATCGACGCCGTTAAAGTACACCTTCGCAAACGTCCGGTTAACGATGGCGGCACCGCGATGCGCATCGCCGGGGCGGGCGTTTTCACCGTAATAACCGGGATACGCGTCGCCAGGGAGAAAGTCCCTTCCGTCGATGAGTGGAATCTTCATCGCGTCTATCCATCCCGGCGAGGCCTTCAGCAAATAGGCCTCAACCCCGTTAGGCGGCGCGCCGTTGACGGAAACCCAATTGTTCCAACTCCACCCGCCGAGCAGCACCGAACTGGCCAGCCCCACTGTTTCCACACCCGGCACCGCGCGCAGATGTTCCGCCACCTGGTCCCAGAAGGCGGGTGGCTGCGGCCTGGCTGTGACCGTCTCAAGAGTGAGAACCCGTTCGGGGGAGAAGCCGGTGGGCCGATTCGACAACCGCTCGAAGGTGGCAACGAAGAGGCCGGCGACGAGAAGCACCAGAAAGCAGAAGGCGGTCTGCGCCGCGATGAGCGCATGCATCAAGCGGCGCCGGGAGTGCGGATCTTCGCCGCCCTTTAGAGCGCTCACCGGCTGCACGGCCGAGGCGCGCAGCGCTGGCGCCAAGCCAAACAACAACATGACGGCGACGGTCAGCGCCAAGCTGAATCCAATCACCCGCCAGTCTGCCGGAAGGAACAGGCGCGCCGGATGGTCCAGTGGGTTGATCATGGTGACCACAAGCGGAGCCGACCACCAGGCGAACACCGCGCCGAGCGCAGCCGCGAGCAAGGCGAGCCACGCGCTTTCCACCAACACCAGTTGTACCAGGCGCGCACGTCCCGCGCCGATCGAGACCCGTAGCGCCATCTCTCGCGCCCGCGCCGCCGCTTGCGCCGTCAACAGGTTGGCCACGTTCGCGCACGCAATCAGCAGCACCAGCGCCACCAACGCACCGAGAGCGGCAAGCGAAGTGCGGTAGTCGTTCTGCAAGTCGGAAACCCCAGCCGCCGCCGGCTCCAGAAATAGCCTCTGGTTCAGAAACTCATCAATTTGCTGTTTGGTCATTCCGCCAAAGCCTTTGGCCCTCTCCTCTTCGAAGGCTCGAGAGATTGCGTTCAGCTTGGCGCGGAGGGGCTCCATGGCAACTGCGGGCTTCACCCGCGCCAACGTTCGCGTCCAGGTCCAGTCTGGACGCTCGGCCCCGGGGTGCATCATGGTGGGAATGAAAATGTCGATCATGGTGCCGGGCTCGATGCCCGTGAAGCGTTCCGGGCCGACGCCAATAATCTGATAGAGGTCGTTGCCGATTCGGAAGTTGCGTCCGATAACCTTCGGATCTCGTCCGAAGCGGCTCGTCCAATAATCGTACGAAATCACGGCGTAAGGGTGAGCACGGGGCTTCAAATCGTCGCTTTCATTGAACAAGCGTCCTGCGGAGGGTCGAAGCCCAAAGCAACTGAACATCCAACCGGAAACGTACTGGCGGTACGCTTTTTCCATCTCCGCGTCCGAACCGTAGGTCACATCGGTCCGGTCAGAATACGAGATCGCCATCAACTCGGCTTGATCCTTGGCCACCGCGCGCATCCGTTGGAAGGCCGGATACGCCCAACCGTCGAACGTTTGGGGCTTGCCTTCGGGGCCGATTTCCTGGCGAGCCAGAGCGTACAACTGCTCGGGCTCCGACACAGGCAAAGGCCGCAGCAGCAGGGCGTCGATGAGCCGGAACGCCGAAGTGCAGGCCCCAATCCCGAGCGCGAGCGACAGGATCGCCGCGGCCGAGGTCACCTTTCGCTTCATGAGCTGCCGCCAGCCGAAGCGAGCGTCGGCGCGCAGCGAATCGAGCCACCTGATGACTCGAACGTCGCGACTCTCCTCGCGCAGGCGTAGTGCGGGGCCCAGGGCCTGGCGAGCTTCAGACGGATCGCGCCCCTCGGCGACTGCCTCTTCGAGGTGCGACTGAAGCTCTTCGTCGATCTCGCGGGTCAATCGATCGCCGCGAATTACGTTGGCAAAGCGTCGCCACCATGACATGTCAGGCCATCCTTAGAACACGATTTACCGCCGAGGTCACCGCCTGCCAGCGCGACTCTTCGGCGACAAGTTGCTTCTGGCCGGCCGCCGTCAGTTCATAGAGGCGCGCACGCCGGCCGCTGTCTTTGGTAATCCAGCGGGCGCGAATCCAGCCTGCTTCCTCCATCCGGTGCAGCGCCGGGTAGAGCGAGCCTTCCTCAGCGCGCAGCACGTCGCCGGACATGTCTTTAATCGCCGACATGATGGCGTACCCGTGCAGGCTTGGCCGGCGGGAGAGGATCTTCAGCACCAGCAGGTCGAGCGAACCTTGCAGAGAGTCAGCTTTTGGCATACTCAGACCTCGGAGTATATAGACGTCTAAGGAGGGGAAAGGTTAGCCAGGAATCTGGGAGCGCGGGCGTCCCGCCCGCTCCTTCGCCCTATTGAGGTTCGCATCATATTGAACAGGTCGTCGGTTGCGGTGGTATTTCCCAACAGTCTGCTTTGACCCTCACCCACCGCTGCGCGGTCCCCCCTCTCTCCCAAAGAAGGTGTGAAAGAATCGACGTTCGGCTTGCGGCTCTGCCGCTCTGACTTACGGAAAGGCTGCGCCTTTCCGCCGCAGTGCGCCAGAGTCCTTGCGAGAAGAGGCTTTGACGCCCGCTGTCGCAAAGCCGGAGGCTTTCCGCAAGTCGGGGCGGCAGAGCCGGGTAGATCAGGCCAAGATTTTTTCACAGTTTCAAAGGGAGAGGGCTGTTTCCCCTGGTTTTTAGCCCTCTCCCCAGGGGAGAGGGTGGCCCGCGGCCGGCGCTTTCATCAGTCGGAGCGGGCCGGGTGAGGGGTTGGTTGATCTCAATGCGAATCTTCCGATGCGCACTACATTCCGCGAACCTCAATGAGTATCGAGAAACTAAGACCAAGAGCGGGCGGAGCCTGTCCTGAGCGAAGCGAAGGAACGCCCGCACTCCCAGGGTTTTTTCACAGCTTCAGGAGCAAAGGGGAACTTCGGTCCCGGCCGGTTCCCGAACCGCATGGGCAATGGCGGCAAACAGCTCGTCCTTCTGGATGGGCTTGGTGACATAGCCATCCATCCCGGCCGCGAGGCATCGCTCCCGGTCGCCCTGCATGGCATGAGCGGTGAGAGCAATGATGGGCAGATGCTCTCCCGTGCGGCCTTCCCTCTTGCGAATCGCGGCTGTGGCTTCGAAACCATCCACGTCAGGCATCTGCACGTCCATCAATACCAGGTCGAATTTCGCAATTTCGAGGGCGGCCAGGGCTTCGCGTCCGCTCGCGGCAGGGACGGCGGAGTGGCCGTGTTTTTCGAGCAAGCGCATCGCCAGCAGCAGCCCCACAGGATTATCCTCCACCACCAGGACCTGCAACTTTTTTCCGGTTTCCTGGGGAGGCGCGGCGTCTAGGCGCGCCGGGAGAACCTCCTCCGCTCCCACCCGGCCCAGGCGGACAGTAAAGTGGAAGGTGCTGCCCTTGCCGACCTCGCTCTCCACCCACATTCGCCCGCCCATCAGGCCGACGAGCTGGTTGGCGATGGTCAGGCCCAGCCCGGTTCCACCGAAGCGCCGGGTGGACGAGGTGTCGGCCTGAACAAAGGCCTGGAAGATTGCTTCCTGCTTATCGCGAGGAATTCCGGTCCCGGTGTCGCTAACACTCAGGTGCAGGACCACCTCTTCCGCGGTCTGGGAGAGCTTCTCCACCCGCACTGCCACGCCGCCGCGCTCGGTGAACTTGATGGCGTTGCCGATGAGATTCACCAGGATCTGTCGCAACCGGCCCGGATCGCCCGCGACTACGGCGGGAAGGCAGGGAAGGAAGTGGCAGGTCAGTTCGAGTTGTTGTTGGCTGGCACGAAGATAGAAGCCCTTCAGGGTTTCGTTAATGGTGTCTTTGAGGCTGAACGGAATGTGCTCCATCTCCAGCTTGCGGGCCTCGATCTTGGAAAAATCCAGAATGTCGTTGATGATGCCCAAGAGGGAGATGGCGGAGGACTTCACCGTGTCCAAGTCTTCGCGCTGCTGCCGGTCCAACGTGGTGTCCAGCACCAGGTCCGTCATGCCCATGATGCCGTTGAGGGGAGTGCGGATCTCGTGGCTCATGTTGGCCAGAAAATCGCTCTTGGCGCGGTTGGCGGCCTCGGCGGCTTCCTTGGCTCTGCGCATTTCCTGTTCCGCCTGGCGGCGCTCACTGATGTCGATGAAAGTACCTTCGATGTAGTGCGGGGTGCCGTTCGAGATCAGGGTGACATTTTCCAGAATCCACACCACGCTGCCGTCTTTTCTTTTCAGCGGCACGTCGTAGTTGGTCAGCGTGTTCTCCCGCAACAGGCGCTCGCGCGCGGCGAATCCGTCGGCGGAATCGGCGAAGAGTTCCGTGAGGGGAATGGTGAGCAGTTCCTCGCGCGAGCCATAGCCGAGAACGCGGGCGCAAGCCTGGTTGCAGTCCAGAATCTTGCCTTCCAGGGTGGCCCGGAACACTCCCGCCAGGTTGCGCTCGAACAACTGCCGGTAACGCTCCTCCGAGGCGCGCAGGGCGTCCTGTGCCCATTTGCGCTGCGTGATGTCTTCCACGATTCCGTCGTAGTAAAGCACCTCGCCGCCGTCTCCGCGAATCGCCTTGGCGCTCTCGCGGACATACATCGTGGATCCGTCCCGTTTTTTCCAGGCGGCTTCCAAACCTCTTACCTCGCCGTCCCTCTCGATTTGCTCGCGAAAGACCTGGCGCGGGTAGTCGGGCTCGAAACCCGAGGTCTCCAGGTCGCGACACGCCAGCTCGTCCAGGGTATCGTAGCCCAGCATGCGAAGCAGGGCCGGATTGGCCATGAGGATGTCGCCCGCGGGCGTGGTGCGATAGAGGCCGACGGTGGCGTTCTCGAACAGGGTGCGGAAGCGCTTTTCGCTCTCTTCCAGCGCCTCTTCCGCCAGCTTGCGTTCCGTGATGTCAATAAACGTGCCTTCGAGCGTCGCCGGGCTCCCGTCGGAGTGTTCCACCAGGGTGGATTCTGCGATCACCCAGACCAGGCTACCGTCCTGCCGGCGAAGCCTGATCTCAGCTTGAACGGTCTTTTCGCTCTTGAGCCTGCGAATGAGACTGGCGCGGTCTTCCGGGAGGGCATAAAGATCGCTCGCGTTCACCGAGAGTGCCCGCTGGCGCGAACCATAGCCGAGGATGCGAGCGAATGCCTCATTGCAATCCAGGAAGCGGCCGTCGACCGTGGAGCAATAAACAGCGGCCAGGTTGCGCTCGAAAAGCAGCCGGTAACGCTCCTCCGAAGCTCGCAGAGCTTCCTCGGCCCGCTTGCGCTCGGTGATATCGAGGGTGGTTCCAATCATCCGGACCGGCTTCCCGGCCGCGTCCCGCCGCACTTCCGCTTGACACGCCAGGTGCCGGACTTCGCCATCCGGGCGCACCAGGCGGCACTCGAGCTGGTAGGGGCGTTCCCCGGCGATGGCCTGATCCACCGCCGTGCGCACCCGTTCCCGGTCGTCGGGGTGCAAGACATTGAGGAAGTCGCGGTATGCGTCGGGGTTGCCGTTTGACTCAAACCCGATGATGCGGGTCTCCTCGTCGTTGTTGATCGTCGAGTGGTCAAGGAGGTTCCAGTCCCAGGTCCCCAGATGGGCTATCCGCGTCGCCTCGCTGAGCCGTGCCTCGCTCTGCCTCACCGCTTCTTCGGCCTGCCTGCGTTCGGTGATGTCTTCAACGTGGGTGATGTAGTACGAGGGTTCGCCGCGGCCGTCTCGCACCACCGAGATCTTCATGCGAACCCAGATCGTGTTCCCGCGCTTGTGCACGTAGCGTTTCTCGAATTCTACCGAGGGGACTTTGCCACTGCGCATTTCAAGGGCTGCCTGTCGTGACCGTTCCAGATCGTCGGGGTGGGTGAGTCCCTGCCAACCTCCCGCCTGCAACTCTTGCCCGCTGTAGCCCAGCATCTGGCAAAGCGCCGCGTTGGCCTGGATAAACCGGGAATCGAGGGTGGTGAGGCACATCCCAAAGGGGGCGTCTTCAAAGGCCGCCCTGAACCGCTCCTGGCTCTCGCGCCGGCCTTCCTCCGCTTTCTTACGTTCCGTGACATCGATCGCGGCTGCCAGTTCCGCCTTTCGGCCATCCCAGTCGAGGGTATTGGAGACAATGTCGACGTAGATAATTCGGCCGTCCTTCAGGCGATGCCGAAATCCGCCCCTGGCCTCCAACCCCGGCCGGCGGCTCCTGATAGTCTGAAGAAGGGTAGGGACGTCTTCCGCCGGACGGATATCGGTAAGGCGCATGGCAAGGAACTCGTCGCGAGAGTAGCCATAACGAGCCACCGCGGCGTCATTCACCTCCAGAAACTGCAACGTCTCCACATCGAAGGCCCACATGGGCAGTGGGTTACTGGCAAACAGAATGCGGAACCAGGCGTCACGTTCCCGCCGGGCTTCTTCCTCTCGCTTGTGCTCGGTGATGTCGTGCGCGATGGTAGCGGCACCTGTCACTTCGCCGGCAGCATTTCTTATCGGAGAGATGGTCAGCGAAACATCGACGTGAACGCCGTCTTTCCTTACTCGCACGGTTTCCAGATGCGAGACCCTTTCACCGCGCCGAAGTTTTTCCTCGATGCCTGGCACTTCACCGAGCCGGTCGGGGGGCATGAGGATGGAAATGGACTTCCCGATCACCTCCTCCGCACGGTAGCCGTAGAGCGATTCCGCCCCGTGGTTCCAACTGATGATGGTTCCTTCCAAGGTCTTGCCGATGATCGCGTCCTGAGATGATTCCACGATCGAGGCCAGGAATGCCTGCGCTTCCTCCGCCCGCTTATGCGCCGTGATGTCCTGCTTGATGGAAATGAAGGCGGTGGTGGCGCCGTCAGGGTCCCGGACCGGAGCGATGGTCGCGGCTTCGGTGTACAGCGTGCCATCCTTGCGTCGATTCACCAACTCCCCTCGCCAGACCTGCCCCGAGAGGATCGTCTTCCAGAGTTGCTTGTAAAAGGCGCGGTCCTGCCGGCCGGACTTGAGAATGCGTGGAGTGCGGCCAACGGCTTCCTTGGCGCTGTAGCCCGTGATCCGGCTAAAGCCCGGGTTGACGTATTGAATGACCGCCTTGGTATCCGTGATGACGATGCCATCGTCGGCCTGCTCCATCGCAATGGGCAGCGCCGCTGACTGGGCCTCGGCTCGCCGCCGCTCGGCGAGCTGCAGGTGTGCCTGAATCAGAAGCTCGGCTCGCCGGCGAAGCGCGAGATACACGACCACAGTGGAGGTGACGCCAATGAAAGCTACTCTCACCGTACCGGATTGCCAAAGGGACATGTGGGGAAGGGCAAATCGCGACGCGACTTCGTAAAGTGCCGCGACGGTGGTCACCGCCAGGAGCGTCTTGACCAGCGTGCCGGCCACTTGAGATCCGGCAAGAGGCGGACCACTGGACACAGTCGGCTGGCCGCCCTTGGTCTCATTGGCTGGGGCCGGACCCGCGGAATCGATCAGCATCGAAGGTACCCTCGCCTGCACCGCTCGCGTCTTCGAAAAAACGGCCGCCGCGGCGTCAAGCTCAAACTGAATATCGGCAAAATGGCAAGGGCGGATGAAGAGTTCTTCCAGCCGGGCGGATGTTCAATCGTCAATCCGAAGGCGGCATCGCCAACATGGCTGAGGGCTTTTTTAATCGGCAATTGGCAATCGGCAACACGGAAGAGGGCGCGACGCCCACGCTCAGAGGGCTTCCCGCGCGTGCAGTGCTATACTATGCGATCTTCACATGGAAACGATTCTGGCAGCGGTCGATGACCTGTTCTTTCTGGGGAAGATTCAGCAGACGGCGAAACTGCTCGGCGTCCGGGTTGAGGCAGTCGATCCGCAACGGTTGCGAGAGCAGATCGCCCGGACCGAGGTCCGCGCCGTGATCCTCGACTTGAACCACCGCTCCGGCGGCGCTGTCCAAGCGTTGCGCGGGTTGAAGTCCGACCCCGCAACGGCCGCAGTCCCAGTGCTCGGGTTTCTGTCGCACGTCCAGGCGGACCTCGCCGCGGCAGCACGCGCCGCCGGGTGCGACATTCTGCTCGCGCGCTCGGCCTTCAGCCAGCAACTCCCGCAGTTGCTCGAGAAGCTGAGGAGGCCAACTGGTGACAGCCGATAGTCGAGAGTCAAAAGTCGAAAGGGGGACAACGTCCAGGTGACGTTCACTCTGATTGTTGAGGGGCTTATGTTCACGCTGCGCAAGCTATCCACCTGCATCGCACTGGCGGCGCTCTTGTCTTCCGTTACGCCGATTCGCGGGCAACAACGCGAGTACGATTTCGTGATCCGCGGAGCCCGCATCGTCGACGGGACCGGCGCTCCGTGGACCTATGGAGACATCGGGATCATTGGCGACCGAATCGCCGCCCTCGGCGATCTGCACGAAGCCACGGCCAAGAACCGAATTGACGCTGCCGGTCTGGTGGCCTCACCTGGATTTATCGACGTCCAGGGTCAATCCGAATTCAACGTCCTGGTGGATGGCCGCGCCGCCAGCAAAATCACCCAGGGCGTGACCACCGAGATCACAGGCGAAGGCACTTCCATTGCGCCCCTGAACGACCGCCTGATTGAGGACCTTCAGGACACGGCAAAGCAGTATGGCGTCGCTCTCGACTGGCGGTCGCTCGACGAGTATCTCCAACGATACGACCGCGCCAGGCCCGCGATCAATCTCGGCACCTTTGTCGGCGCGGGCGGCCTTCGTACTTACGTGGTGGGCAAGGACAATCGTCCGGCAACGCCCGCTGAGCTCGGCCAGATGCGCAGGCTAGTGGCTCAAGGGATGGAGCAGGGCGCCTTCGGGCTCAGTTCGGCGCTCGAATACGTGCCCGACACCTTTGCCTCCACGGACGAACTGGTCGAATTGGCCAAGGTCGCCCGGAGCTACGGCGGCGTTTACTTCACCCACCAGCGCTCGGAAGCCGACCGGATCTTTCAGTCCCTGGACGAAGTCTTCGACATTGCCCAGCGCTCCGGCATCTCCGCCACCATCTGGCACCTAAAGGCCGCTTACCAGGAGAACTGGGGGAAGATGCCGGACGTCCTGGCCAGGATCGAAGCGGCGCGAGCACGCGGTATCGACGTTGCCGCCAGCGTGTACCCCTACACGCGCGCGTCCAATGGACTGGTGGCCTGCTTTCCCAGTTGGGTTTCCGAAGGCGGTACCGAGAAGATGCTCGAACGGCTGGAAGATCCTGCTACGCGGGCCCGCGCCCAGAAAGAAATGGATGAGCGAAGCACGGCGTGGGAGAACGAGTGGCGCGGCTCAGGCGGACCACAGGGCGTAACTCTGATCCAGGTCGTTAACCTGGAGCTGCGCCGGTATGAAGGCATGAACTTCGAGGAAATCGGCCGCCAGATGAGAAAGGCTCCCAAGGACGCGGCCATGGACATCGCCATCGCCGACCGCGGCAACAGCCAGGTGGTGATTGCCATTATGCAGGAGTCGGATGTCCGGGCCGCGGTCTCGAATCCACTAGTAGCTTTCGGGTCGGATTCCCCGGCGCAGGCGGAAGACGGGCCGTTGAGCACCACCAAGGCCCACCCCCGCGCTTTCGGGACCTTCCCGCGCGTCCTGGCTGAGTACGTTCGGACCGAGCATACCATGACCCTGGAAGAAGCCGTTCGTAAGATGACCTCACAGGCGGCGAGCCGAGTGGGGATGGTTAACCGCGGCATTCTACGGCCGGGCATGATGGCGGACATCGTTCTCTTCGACCCGGCGTCGATCCGGGACGTCGCCACTTACAACGACCCTCTTCATTACTCTGTAGGCGTGAAGGACGTCTTCGTGAATGGCAGGCCGGTGGTGCTGGACAGCAAGATCACGAACGAACGCCCGGGGAGAGCCTTGCGAGGTCCAGGATACAAGCACGCTAAGGACGAAGCGCAATGACGTAGAAGACGCGCTCGGTGAGTCGCCAGTCAGTTCTCAGCGTTCTGAAGACGCGAGCCGTGCCGCTCCAAGCGCGAATGCCGGAAAGATCAAATAGCTCAGTCCGATTTCCGAGTAGTACGTCGCCGCATCCATCTTCATGGGGCCGTAGGCGAACATCGGATAGTCGAAAATCAAATTCACCAAAAACCACAGAACCCCTAGCAGCACCGCCTCCGAAACCAGCGGGACTCTCTGGCGGAAATAGACTTTAAACAGGGCCCCGGCGGTAAGCAAGACCACCAGCGTCATGACCGTCGAAAACAGGGGTGCGTTCGCCTTCTTCAACGGGAAAGCAAGAAACGAAATCAGGAAAGGGATGAGCCAACTCAAAAAGCCAAGGGCCAAAGCACGTTTCCAGCGAAGCATGGGTGACCTCCAAGCTCGTTCTCAGTTGTTGGTATTCACTCAGTGTTAGTCTTGAGTTTTCGGTTACCAGGTCTCAGTTCGCGACACCGTCAGTTGCTGTGTTGAAGTCTCAGCCATCCTGACGATGGATGAGCCGACGTGGGCGCAAATACTGATTTGCTGAAAACTGAGCACTGACCGCTACTTCACACCGCCGGCGCTTCGACGCGGACCCGAGGCTCGTAGGCGCAGAATGGCTCCTCATCGAGATAGTCCCCGTTTGCCGCATACGCTCGGGCGCGGCAACCCATGCAGACGTTGCGAAACTCGCAGCCGCCACACTTCCCCTTGAGGCTGCCGGTGTCGCGCAGCGCTAGAAAAACCGGGGCGTCCTCCCAGATCTCAGCGAACGACTGTCGCTTCAGGTCACCCGCCGAGACCGGCAGGTAACCGCATGGATAGACCTCTCCCTGGTGAGAGATGAAGCAGACGCCGGTTCCCGCAAGACAGCCCTTGGTCATTGCATTCAAACCGTCCGGATGGCCCGAATGAGGCGTGGACGCTGGGGGCGCTGGATGGTGTCCGGCTCGCCGCTCGGCAGCGCGCCGCTGGCGCACCACGCGGAAATAGTGCGGTGCGCAGGTGGCCTTCAGCTCGATTCCTCCCTCGAGCGACCGATCGTAAAGCCAGTTCAGAATCTCTTCGTATTCGTCGGCCGGCACCATCTGCTCGGCGGCAATATCCACGCCGCAGCCGACGGGAACCAGGAGGAAGGTGTGCAACGCGTCAGCGCCCAGGTCGCGCGCCAGCTTCAGCACGGCGGGCAGTTGGTGGGCATTGTGACGCGCGATGGTGGTGTTGATCTGCATCGACATGCCCAACTCGCGGAGATTTCGGAACCCGCGCAGGGCAGCCTCGAATGCTCCTGGAATTCCGCGGAAGGCATCGTGAGTGGTCGCATCGGCGCCATCCAGGCTGATCGAGACGCGCCGCACGCCGGCATCCCCCACCCGGTGTGCCACTGCCGGTGTAACCAGCGTACCGTTAGTAGCGAGGGCCACACGCAGTCCGCGGCCGGAGGCGTGGGCCGCCAGATCGAAAATATCGGAGCGATAGAGGGGCTCGCCTCCGCTCAGTATCAGGATCGGCGACGCAAACTGCGCGATCTCGTCGATGAGGCTAATCGCCTTAGCGGTGGGCAGGTCGGCCGGCGACGAGAGCTCGGTGGCGCTGGCCCGACAGTGGATGCAACGCAGGTTGCACCCTGTCGTGACCTCCCAGAAAATGAGCCGTGGCTTGTTGCTACCGACGGCCCCGTGCCTTTCCCCTGTCATCTCGCCACGCTGGTGCACCTGTCCTCCTATCCTTCCCCGCTCCACCAGGAGCCAAGTACAAGATACGTGGGGATAAACCCGCTGGCTGTGACATTCGTCACTTTTGTTTCGACATCTCTCGAGTGATGAATTCCCCGGAATGTGTATTGGATTGTCGCGCGCAGAGAGCGATGCAGATTGTTCCGAAGAACCTGGTGGCATTCAGTCCCAAACGCCTTCTACCATACGCCACGCAGGATCTAACGCCTACCCTCCACCTACCCCGGCTTCTCCATGACGAGAAAGTAAAACTCCTTGCTATTGTCCGGTTGGGTGAATCCGGGTTCGGTGCGCAAGAAGTGAAATCCGTTGCGCTCGGCGTCAGCACGCTCCAACTCCTCCGGCATGCGGTGACGGGAGTAGTAATCGGCGCGGGGACGGCCGGGTTCGGCTTTGCCGTCGATCAGCGCAAGCAGACCGCCCGGCTTGAGGGCGCGATAGAGAGCTTGCAGCATGGCGTCGTACTGACGCCACTCATGGTAGGTATTCATGGCCAGCACAACGTCGAGGCTGGCGGTTGGCAGGCCCGGATCGTCCGGTTTGCCGAGGATCGTCTCGACCTGGGTGACTCCTTTTTGCTTCGCCTCGCGGCGGACTGACTCCAAAACGTCGTCATCGACGTCCTCAGCGTAGACCCTGCCCTCTGGTCCCACTCGGTCTGCCATTTTGAAAGTGAAGTAACCTCGGCCGCATCCGACGTCGGCAACCACGCTGCCGGCGTGAATGTGCAACTCGTCGAGTACCTCGCCCGGCCGTTGCCAAGCGTCGCGCTCCGGGCCGCTGTTCTGAGCGCGCGAACAGGCCGGTGCACCTAGAAGCGCTCCCATGAGGACCATCGGCAGCAGCGAAGAAAGGGCACCGATTGCCGGCGCGCGTCGGCGAAGTGCGGCCCCGCCACGGTGGTCAAGGCGTACCAGCCTGTAAATAAGCTGTTTATACATCAATCGACCTATGTTGAACTCTCTAAATAGCTACCACTACCGTGATACCCATACTCCGCAGACGCCTCCACTCTCCCCATTTGCCCGAGTACTTCCCGTTCGACCCTCGCGTCGGCGCCGCCCGGCCAATCATCTCTTCAGCTCTATTCAGGTGGGACCGTTCCCTTGCCGGCAGTGCTAACACCGCTTCGACCGGTTCAACCCGGGTCATTTCTGCGTTGTGTAATTCACGTGCCGAGCGAAAGTGACTATAGTGGGACGCGTGAAGGACAAACACCTTCGGTGTCCCAAGTGCAGGAGTTTCTCTATCCGCCGCTCGCGTCGGCACGGTTTGGGGGATCGTCTGGTTTTCTTGTTGCTCTTGCGGCCCTTCCGTTGCCGGCAGTGCCACCACCGCTTCTACCGCTTCAGCGCAGCGAGGGACTCGAATGCCTAAAGCCGCAGCCGAGGAAGCGAGCGCGTAAGATCACCGGCGCGGCTTCGTCTTGATCCTTTGCGGCGCTACGTTCTTCTGCGCCGCCAAGTGTCCCTTCCGCAGTTTGCTTGCGGGCAAAGATTTGGTCGCCTTTGCCGGACTCGCCGGGGCTTTCCCTAGTTCGTACGTTCTGGTGCTGACCTTGGTCTTGGGACCCTTGCCTTTGGGCAACGTTGGGGTGGCGGTTGGTTTGGCCACCTCGGCCTCGCTTTTAGGCGCCTTAGTTGCTGCGGCTTTTGCCTCGGCAGCTTTGGCCTTCTTCTCGCCTCCCAGCTTGCGGCTGGGGGCCGCCGGCACGGGTTTGGATTCCTTGATACCGGCCAGACTCCGTAGTTCCTTATCGACCTGAGCAGGGGTCCTGATCTTGCCGTCCAACTGATCCATGAAAACCTGCTCTATAATCTTCTCGAACTTCGGCCCGGGCGGGAGACCGAGCGCGGCCAGTTCGGCTCGCGGGAGATTAGCCCGAACCACGGGTGCCTTCTGGAAATATGCCTTAACCCGGCTCTGGATGCCGGCCTGCTGGAAGTAGGCTAGGAGGAAAAGCAGGACCGGCAGTGGTTGATCGGAAAGCAGCGTGTACACGCGGCTGGGGGACCCGGCTTTGGAGCCGCCCAAGGTGCGAGCCAGGCTTTTCGCCTCCGCCTCCAGGCCGAGGGCAAGCTTGAGATCCTCTTTGTGAATGAAGACCTCGCGCGCCAAACGGGCTCGGTTGGCGCTGCCGAGCTTTTCCGCCAGGGCGTGAAAATTGAGCAGGAAAAGGTCCGCGTCAGGAACGATTTTGGCCGTGGCGCGAATCTTGG
>Ga0335078_10008657_pt1 | contig 15119 bp, 16 predicted proteins | sample Lox_Sample_32_FD_206711 | JGI IMG/M metagenome (GOLD analysis project Ga0335078, IMG submission 206711) | Soil microbial communities from Loxahatchee National Wildlife Refuge, Florida, United States - Lox_Sample_3.2 | ecosystem: Environmental > Terrestrial > Soil > Wetlands | place: USA...
TTCGGTCAGCGACCTTCGTGTCGACGGTGGAGGGATCGTGAAGAACCTCCATTACGACGCTGCGCAGGACAAGTTCACGATCCTGCCGAGCGAGTTTCCGCCGGTCCCTGCCGGAGCGATCACGATCCGGCAGGATCTCGTCAATGCGGGGCGCATCAACACGTTTTTCTTCCATTTTCCGGCACAGTACGTGGCGGGCCTGCGCTCGAACGATCCCTATTGGATAGCCGGCCTCTGCCTCGTGCTGACGGCTCTTATTGCCTTTTACATGCGTCGCGAACAAACGCGGCGCTCGGTGGTTGAGGGGATGGTCGCCGAACGGACCGTGGAACTTACCTCGGCAAACGCCGCGCTTGCGCGTGAGGCGGAGGAGCGCCGCCGGGCCGAAGCGGAGGCGCAGCGGTCGTCGGCATTCATCCGCACCGCCCTCGACGCCTCGCCATTCGCGATTATGGCTCGCGACACGGAGGGCAAGGTAACGCTCTGGAACCAAGCCGCCGCGCGTCTCCTGGGCTACGAGGAGTCAGAAGCGATAGGACGCGAAGTCGCTCTAGGGCATGACGTCTCAGTCGCGCCTGCGGGGACGACCGACACTTCAATGAGCATTCTTGCCCGGACATTAGCCGGCGAAATCGTTAAAGCCCAACGTACACAGAGACTCCGGAAGGACGGCTCAATCGTTCAGGTCAGCATCAGCGCCGGACCGATCTACGCCGAGGGAAAGGCAGTCGGTGCCGTCGGAATCTGGGAAGATTTGACCGAGCAAATTCGGATAGAGGAACAGCATTCTCACGCCCAGCGGCTCGCTAATGAAGCGCTTGCTGCCGAGGTCGAGGAGCGTCGCCGGGCCGAAGCGGCCGCAAGGCACGCGTCGGCATTCATGCGCACGGTCCTCGACGCTGCACCGTTCGCGATCGTCGCACGCAGTCCGGAAGGGCGGGTAACTCTCTGGAACCGGGCGGCTGAGCATATCTTCGGCTACACCGAGGATGAAATCGTGGGGAGCGACAATACGCTCACGCCGAGCGACTCCACCGACACGCTCCAAAGCAATCTCGAGCGGACGGCACGCGGCGAGATCATTCATGGCCAGCGCACGCAGAGGATTCGCAAGGACGGGTCCGTGGTCCAGCTCCGTGTGAGCGTCGCGCCGATTTGGGACGAAGGTCAGGCGATCGGCGGCTGTGCGATCCTGGAGGACATGACCGAGCAAATTCGGATAGAGGAACAGCACTCTCATGCCCAGCGGCTCGCTAATGAAGCGCTTGCTGCCGAGGTCGAGGAACGTCGCCGGGCCGAAGCGGCCGCAAGACACTCGTCGGAATTCTTCCGAACGGTCCTCGACGCGGCGCCATTCGGGATTGCCGCACGCAGTCTGGAAGGGAGGGTAACGCTCTGGAGCCGAGGGGCCGAGCGCATCTTCGGCTATAGCGAGGGTGAAATCATGGGGAGTGACATTGTGCTTACGCCCCGCGACACCGCCGACACGCTCCAGCACAATATCGAGCGAGTGATACGCGGCGAGGTCATTCATGGATTGCGCACGCAAAGGATTCGCAAAGACGGGTCCCTGGCCCAGGTCCGGGTAAGTTTCGCCCCGATTTACGAAGATGGCAGGCCGGTCGGAACCTGCGCGATTTGGGAGGATATGACTGAGCGGCTTCAGATAGAAGAACAGCTCTCTCACGCCCAGAAGATGGAGGCGATCGGCAATTTGACCGGCGGAATGGCGCACGACTTCAACAACCTGCTCGGCGGCATCATCGGCAATCTCGATCTCTTGAAGATGCAGATGAAGCCGGACGACGCTAACACCGAGCTGGTCGGTGATGCGCTTGCCGCCGCCCTGAGCGCGGCAGAACTTACACGCCGGCTCCTGGCGTTCGCCCGGAGACAGCCCCTTGCTCCGGCGCGCGTCGCACTCAACGATCTCGTCCGCAACATTGAGCGATTGCTTTCCCGAATTTTAGGCGAGGGCATACGCATCTCGCTGGATCTCGCGGACGATCTCTGGGTCGTCATCGTGGACCCGGCGCAACTCGAATCGAGCATCGTTAACCTGGCCACCAATGCGCGAGACGCCATGCCAAAAGGCGGCACGCTGACGATCTCGACCGCGAATCGCCATCTCGATGCGGATTACGCGGCGCAACAGGTCGAGGTGTCTCCCGGGGATTATGCGATGGTTTCGGTGAGCGACACAGGCACAGGCATGCCGCCTGAAGTGGTCGAGCATATATTCGAGCCCTTCTACACCACGAAAGAAACAGGCAAGGGAACGGGACTCGGCCTCAGCATGGTTTTCGGCTTCATCAAGCAGTCGGCTGGTCACATTGCGGTCTATAGCGAACCGGGTCTGGGCACGACGTTCCGGCTGTACCTGCCTCGCGCGCCCGAAGGGGAGGTCGAAGCGGACGCGCCCACGCGTGCGGAGGTGCGCCAGGGCGCGGGCGAGACCATTCTCCTCGTGGAAGACAACGCGACGATGCGGCGGGCCGCGGTAAGGCAACTGACCGAGTTGGGCTACGATGTCATCACCGCTGAAGATGCGGCAGGCGCGCTCCTGATCCTTGGCAACAAAAAGGTGGACCTGGTGTTCACGGATGTCGTGATGCCTGGGGGAATGAACGGCATTGCCTTGGCCGAACGGGTCATGGCGGAGTTGCCCAGCGTAAAGGTGATCTTGGCCTCGGGCTTCCCCGGTTCCACTTTGCGCAGTCTCTCCGACCTGCCGGCACGCTCGATACGATTCCTCAGCAAGCCTTATCGGTACGAGGAATTGGCTCAAGCGGTGCACGAGGCATTGCATGGCTAAATTTGCAATAGGTTGTCGATCCTGACTGCCCAAATCAACGCTTGTTAAGGCGCGATGAACGAGTGGGCAAATGAACAGGGCTGCAAATATTCCGGCGGCCTTTGAAAACAAGTTTTGGCGCGCAGCCCTATTGGCCTAAGATGCAGTATCAAAGCTGGATTCCTCGGGTAGATCGGTCAAGCCTTTTGGAGGCGGTGTCATGGCTGGTGAGCAGACACTCGGCGCAAAGGCGACATCGGCGCCGCGCGATCGACTTCTTATCATCGACGATGACAAGATATTTCGCACCTTCGCCCGGCGCGTCGGCGAGACCCTGGGTTACGAGACGCTGGCCACCGAGGATGCCGCGATTTTCAGGGAAGAAATTCGCACCTGGCGGCCCTCGGTCATCATTATCGATCTCACCATGCCGGGCACCGACGGCGTGCAGCTGTTACGCGACCTCGCCGAAGCAAAATCCACGGCACGCATCCTCATCGCCAGCGGTGCCGATACGAAGCTGCTTGGCGCGGTCGAGACACTAGCCACAAATCGCGGCCTTACGATCGCCGGAACGCTACAGAAGCCAATTCGCGCGCAAGATCTGATGGACACATTGACAAAGCTGAAGGAATTCGAACAACCACTTTTGGAAACTGCCCTCGCCGACGCCGTTGCGCATGACGAGCTTCTGCTCGAATATCAACCTAAACTCGATCGTGCCTCGAACACCATCCACGGCGTCGAGGCGCTGGTGCGCTGGCAGCACCCGACCCGCGGTTTGGTGCCGCCGGACCAGTTCATCTCGCTTGCAGAAGAAAGCGGACTCATCCACGATCTGACACGCTGGGTTTTTGCCAATGCAGTACTGCAGGCGGCAGCCTGGCGGCGTGACGGACACGCTCTCGAAGTGGCGATCAATCTTTCCGCCCGCAACCTCGAGACCCTGACCCTGCCGGACTGGATGGAAGCGACTTGCATCAGTGCGGGTTTGATGCCGTCGGCCATAACGCTTGAAATAACCGAATCCACCGCGATGGGTGACCCGGTTCACACCATGGACGTGCTGACGCGGCTTCGCATCAAGGGCTTTCGACTCAGCATCGATGACTTCGGCACCGGGTACTCTTCACTCGTGCAGCTCCGCAAGTTGCCGTGCTCCGAGCTCAAGATCGACAAATCCTTCGTCCTCTCGATGTTGAAGGACAATGACTGTCGCGCCATCGTCGAGTCGGTGATCGCGCTCGGGCAGAAGATGCGCCTTTCCGTTGTCGCGGAAGGCGTCGAAACCGCGGAGATGGCCGACATATTGAAACAACTTGGCGTCGATCAGGAGCAAGGGTACTTCATAAGCCGCCCGATCCGTCCCGAGAAGATTCCCGTGTTCGTCACTGAATTTGAGAGTCGCCAAAAGGCCTGAATGAGGAAAGCGTTGGCGGCGAACGAACCGGTGACAGCGGTGTACATGTGATCGTGCCCTTTCCCAATCTCATCCCTCTCGTCGATTGCGGGCCGCCTTCGCAAACTGACCGGAACCAGATGATGCCGTATGCCGCATCGGCCGCGCCATGCGGTGCGACCGTCGGCTACGCACAAAACCGACATGTATTGTGAGGACTTTTGTGAGGACTCCGGTGGCAAAGACTGGCGATTCGTATCTATCGATGGCCACCTAACCCATTGTAAAACCATGATATATCCCCCGAGGATCGGGATTACCAAGGAGGTGCTCTACCACTGAGCTACGGCAGCGCCCGCGGCGGCATACGCAAGCGCGCCGTTCTTTTCAAGGCGGAGCCGGGTTAGTGTCCCGCTCCCATCAGGTGGTCCGGCAGCCAGGTCGCGATCTCGGGAAAGGCGCACAGGATCACGATCTGCAACATCATGCACAGGACATAGGGCAGCGTCCCCCACATCACCGTCGTGAGCGGCACGTCCGGCGCGATCGCGTTGACGATGTAGATGTTGAGCCCGACCGGCGGATGGATGAGGCCGATCTCCATGTTGATGGTAAGGATGACGCCGAACCAGATCGGGTCGAAGCCGGCCGCGGTGATAATCGGTAGCAGGATCGGGCTCGTCATCAGGATCACCGCCGCGGGCGGGATGAAGAAGCCGCACACCAGCAGGAACAAGTTGACGAGCAGCATCAGCACCCAGCGGTTCGCGTGCATGTCGGCGATGCCTTGCGCCAGCGTCTGGGTGAGATAGAGCGAAGTCAGCATGTAGCCGAACAGCACCGCGGCCGCGATGATGGTGAGGATCATGATCGATTCGCGCGCCGTGTCGCGCAGGATCTGCCACCAGGCGAGCGGTCTCCACATGCCGTAGATCGCGACCGCGAGCAGGAAGCACAGCGCGGCGCCCACGCCCGCCGCCTCCGACGGCGTCGCGAGCCCGCCATAGAGCGCGTACATCACGCCGGCGATGATGAGGAGAAACGGCGCGATCTTGGGCACGGACGCGAATTTCTCGTGCCAGCTATAGCGGAACTGCGCCTCGTAGGCGCGAAACCCGGTCTGCCAGATGCGGAACAGCGTCCACATCATGAACAGGCTGGTCAGCATCAGGCCCGGCAGGACGCCGGCGAGGAACAGGCGCCCGATCGAGTTCTCGGTCGCGATGCCGTAGAGGATGAAGGTGATCGACGGCGGGATCAGGATGCCGAGCGTGCCGCCGGCGCAGATCGAGCCGGTCGCGACGCCGTCGGGATAGCCGCGCCTGCGCATCTCGGGAATGCCCATCTTGCCGATCGCGGCGCAGCAGGCGGGCGAGGAACCGGTGAGGGCGGCGAAGATGGCGCAGGCGCCGAGATTGCTCAGCACCAGCCCGCCCGGCAGGCGGTAGAGCCAGCGGTCGAGCGCCTCGTAAAGGTCGCGGCCCGCCGGCGAGGAGCCGATCGCCGCGCCCATCATCACGAACATCGGGATCGACACGAGCGTGAAATCGTCGAGCCCGGAATAGAAGGTTTGCGCCACCACGTGCAGGCTGTCGAAACCCTGGAACAGCACGATGAAGATGACCGACACCGCGCCGATGCCGAACGCCACCGGCACGCCCGAGACGAGCATGGCAAGCGTCACGACGAGGACGAGCGAGCCGGATTCGACCGGGCTCATGGCATCGCCTCGGGATTGACCGGCTTGTCGCCGGTGATGCCGAAGGGCGGCTCGCGCCCGGTGACGAGGCAGATGAGCTCGGCCACGTATTGCAGCGCGAGGAGCGCAAGCCCCGCCGGCATCGCCGCATAGGGAATCCACAGCCGCTCGCGCCACACCGTGTTCGAGTGCCAGTTGTTGGCCCAGGCCTCGTGCCAGAAATTGTAGCCGAGCACGGCCAGCACCGCGACGAAAGCGAACCCCATGAGGATGGAGAAGAGCGCGAGCGCATAGCGCAGGCGCGGCCCGGCATGGAGCGGCAGCACATCGACATTCACATGGCCGCGCGTCATCAGCACGTAGGGGCTGCCGATGAACGTGGCGGCGACGAGGCAGTTGGTGACGAAGTCGGTCTGCCACACCGTGTTGGTGCCGAGCACCGAGCGCTCGAACACCATTTCGCATACGATGAACACGCCAAGCGCGATGAGGCCTGCGGCGAAGATGCCGCAGGCCTGCGATACCGTTCGGACCGACTTGATGAAGGCGTCCATGCGCGCGGGGTCGGGCTCCTAGCGCCGCAGAGGCAAAAGACGGACGGAGCTCGGCACGCGCGCTATTTCACCGCGAGCGCCTCGTCGAGCAGCTTCTGCCCGTCCGGCACGTCCTTGGCGTACTCGGCGTAGGAGGTCTTCTTGGCGAGCGCGAGCCAGGTCGCGAACTCCGCGTCGTTCAGCGTCGCGACCTCGACGTTGTGATCTTTGAACGCCTTGATCGCTTCGTTATCGACCGCGTCGGCCTTCGAATCGTAATAGGCCTGCGCGTCCTTGCCGGCCTTGATGACGGCCGCCTGCTGCTCCTTCGACAGCGCCTCGAAATTCTTCTTCGACATCAGCACCGGCTCGTACATCATCCAGAGCGCGTTGTTGCCGGGCGCGGTGAGGCACTTCACCTGCTCGTAGAGCCGCATCGACTGGAACGTGCCGAGGCTCGTGTCGGTCGCCTGGACGACGCCGGTCTGGAAGGCGTTGTAGATCTCGTTGGAGGGCGGCGTCACGATGTTGGCGCCGGCCGCCTCCCACATCGCCGCGAAGGTCGGGCCGGCGGCGCGGAATTTCACGCCCTTCAGATCGCTGGGCTTCAGGATGCAGCCTTCCTTCGACGCCATGCCGCCCGCGAACCACGCGTCCGACAGCACCATCACGCCGTGATCGGCGATGATCTTGCGCATGTCGGTCATGAACGGCGAGGCGTCGATGCGCCTGGCGCGCGCGGGGCTGCGGATGAGGCCCGGCATCAGCGTGGCGCTGAACGCCCCGACCTTGCCGCTCGCGTAGTCGAGCGGGAAGAGGGCGATGTCGAGCTGCCCGTTGACGAGCGCATCCCACTGGTCGTTCGGCTTGAACAGCGACGCGCCCGGATAGACCTGGATCGTGAGCCCGACATTGTCGCCGCCCACTTCCTTGGCGATCATCTGCACCATGTCGTCGCGCACGTCGCCCTTGCCGCCGGGGAACTGATGCGAGGCGCGCCACACCTTGGTCTGCGCCGAGGCCGGCGCCGCGAGCGCCGCCGCCGCCGCGATCCCGATCGCCGCGCCAAAAATCCTCGAACGCGTAAGCTTGCCCATGTGATCCTCCCTCGCTTCTATTGTTGTCTGGCTCATACCATAGTAGGGCCGGGCGATGCGAGCCTTTCGCGCCCGGCCTCGGTGAGCGCCAGGAACCCATCCGCGCTGGGCGCGACGAGATTGTCGCTGACCGCGTCCTCCCACGCGCAGTTGAGCGGGCAGGTGCTTTGCCAGGCCTGCTGCACATCTTCGTAGGTGCGTGGCCGGTCGGCGATCCAGCGCAGGAACTGCACCACCAGAAGCTTCGCCTCGGTCGCCATCTCAGCCGAGCGTCCACGTGTTCTTGGCGAACAGCTCCTCGGGCGTGTAGGGCCGCGGCAGCAAGTGCTGTTCGACCGCGAACGCGACGATCGCCTCAAGCGCCTTGCGGTTGGCGGCGATGCCGAACGGGAACGGATCGCCCACCACTTCGGAAAGCGCCAGCGCCGTCTCGTCGGCCTTGTCGAGATTTTGCCGCGCGGCGAGGCGAGCGCGATAGATCTCCTTGGCCGCCGCGAACGCCGTGAAGAGCTCGACGGCAATTTGCGGATCGCGCTCCAGCACCGCGGTCTGCACGACGATGCCGTGATTGACCGGATAGATGCCGGTCTTGCGGTAATAGGCGAAGCCCGCCTCGCGCGCGTTCGGGATGAGCGGCCGCACGTCCGGAGAATCGAGGCGGATGTCGCCGATCGCGGCGGCGAACTCGCCGCTCGCCAGAAGCTCCGCGGCCGAGCGCCCGACATAGCGGTGATCGACATTGGCCGGCGCCTTGAACTCGGCGACATGCTCTTCGTCGGTCGGGCACCAGGTGATCTTGTCGAGATCGACGCCGTATTCGTGCTGTAGCACGCCGCGAATCCACAGCCCCGTCGTGACCGTATAGCCGCGATTGACGCCGACGCGGCGTCCTTCCAAGTCTTTTGGCGACTTGATGCCGGACTTCGCATGGACGAAGGCGGCCCAGTGATGGAAATTGCGCGTGACGAAGACCGGGATCGCGATCAAGGGTTTCCCCGCGGCGCGCGCGCAGAGATACGTGGTGAACGCCATCTCGCAGATGTCGAAGGCCAGATCGCGCACCATCGGGCGCATGCCGTTCGTGGTGATGGCGCCGACCTCGACGAACTGAAGATCGAGCTTCGTCTTGACCGCGCCCTCCTTCAGCGCGCGGTTCACGCCATAGGTGGCGTTGGCGATTCTGAGCGGCACGAATTCGCTCCCTGGTTCTGCCCGCGAAGCATAGACCGAAGGGGGTGCCGCTGCCATGGGCCACGGCGCGAACGGCCGCTCAATAGAACCCGATCTTGGGGTTCGCGGGCTTCTCTCCGGTTTCGCGCTCGAGCTTTTCCGCAAGCTGCGCCAAGGCGAACGCATGGTTCGCCAGCAACCGTTTCAGGTAAGGTTCTGGCTCTTTCCGGGCGGCATTCTGGTAAAGGCGCGATTCCGCGCGCAAGTCGGCTGGCGTCGGCATGGCGTTCCCTCACCATGCGGGCGGGAGCGCGTCGCCCCTCTTCCGGAGGCAGGCGGCTCTCTCGGCGGCGGTGTCCACTGTGCGGGACCGCCGATTCGGCAAAGCTACACGCTCCGCTGGCGCCGTCCAATCAATATTCCGGGCAAGTGTGAGGGTGGCAGTTGACCGCGCCGGCGCCCGTGCGCCACGGTCGCGCCGATGAACCCTTCCGAGAAAGCGGCGCAACGCGAAGCGCGACTCGCGGCCAGGCTCAAGGCCAACCTCGCCCGCCGCAAGGACCAGGCGCGCGGCCGCGAGACTGATGCGCAGACTCCCCCTCACCCCGACCCTCTCCCCGGTGGGGAGAAGGAGAATATAAACCCTCTCCCCACCGGGGAGAGGGAAGGGTGAGGGGGCCGCGCCGCGACCTTTTCCACACTCATTTCCGCCGCAATCCGCTCTAGAATTGCGCCATGGACCGAATCCGCATAGAAGGCGGCCGGCCGCTCAAGGGCCGCATCCCGATCGGCGGCGCCAAGAACGCGGCGCTGCCGCTGATGACGGCCGCGCTTCTGACCGACGCGCCGCTCACCTTGCGGCGCGTGCCGCGCGTCGCCGACATCACCACGATGGCGCATCTCCTGGTGCAGCACGGCGTCTCGGTGACGATGCGCGGCGCCGAGCGCGAGGACGAGCCGGGCCAGGTCCTGGTGCTCGACGCGAGGCGCATCGTCTCGACCACCGCGCCCTACGATCTCGTGCGCAAGATGCGCGCCTCGGTGCTGGTGCTGGGGCCGCTCGTCGCGCGCTTCGGCCAGGCGCGCGTGTCGCTGCCGGGCGGTTGCGCCATCGGCACGCGGCCGGTCGATCTGCACATCAAGGGATTGCAGCGCCTGGGCGCCACGGTCGAGCTCGCGCAGGGCTATATCGAGGCGCGCGCGCCCGACGGGCTCACCGGCGCCGAGATCGTGTTCCCGGCCGTGTCGGTCGGCGCGACCGAAAGCCTGATGATGGCGGCGACGCTCGCTCGCGGCGAGACGCTCCTCGTCAATGCCGCGCGCGAGCCCGAGATCGTCGATCTCGCGCGCTGCCTCAGGGCGATGGGCGCCGCGATCGAGGGCGCCGGCACCGACCGCGTGCGCATCCGCGGCGTCGAGCGGCTTGCCGGCGCCGAGCATATCGTCATCCCCGACCGGATCGAGACCGGGACCTACATGATGGCCGCGGCGATCACCGACGGCGCGATCGATCTGGTCGGCGCCGATCCCGAGCTCGTGGCCGCGGTCGCGCGCATCCTCGACGGCGCCGGCGTCGCGGTCGAGCCCACCAACGACGCGCTCCGCGTCAAGCGCCGCAACGGCCGCATCAACGGCATCGACGTGATGACCGAGCCGTTCCCGGGATTCCCGACCGACCTCCAGGCGCAGATGATGGCGCTCATGAGCACGGCCGACGGCGCCGCGATGATCACCGAGACGATCTTCGAGAACCGCTTCATGCATGTGCCGGAACTCTGCCGCATGGGCGCCAACATCAACGTGCACGGCGCCTCGGCCATGGTGCGGGGCGTGGCGCGGCTGACCGGCGCGCCGGTGATGGCGACCGATCTGCGCGCCTCGGTCTCGCTCGTGCTTGCCGGGCTCGCCGCCCAGGGCGAGACGATGGTGAACCGCGTCTATCATCTCGACCGCGGCTACGAGCGGCTCGAGGAGAAGCTCGCCGCCTGCGGCGCCGCGATCGAGCGCCTCCCCGGCGATGGCTGAGGGCCTGAAGCTCCGCGCCATCGACGCCGACGACCTCGCCGTCATCTCGACGATTCTCCAGGACGCGCTCGTGCCGGTGGCGGAGATGGCTTGGCTCCCGGACGAGCGCCGCTTCGTCCTTGTCGTCAACCGCTTCCGCTGGGAGCCCGGCGATGCCTCGCGCGACAACTATCAGCGCACGCTGACGGGCCTCTGCATTTCCGGCGTCACGCGCGTGCGGCGGCGCGGATTTTCGCCGGCGGACGGCGAGCGCATCCTCGTGCTCCTGGCGCTCCGCGCCGAGGGCACCACGATCTTCCTCGATTTTTCCGGCGATAGCTCGATCCGGCTCGACACCGGCGGCATCGACTGCCGCCTCGACGACATCGGCGAGCCGTGGCCCACCCAATGGCGCCCCCGACACGAAGTCGCCGAGAAGGAATGAGCGCGCGCCGAGGGGCCAGATTTGCCTCGATCGGGTTACGGACGCTAGGCTTGGCCCATGAGTCTCGCGGCGAATGAGAAGCTGGTGTTGGCGCTGCCGAAGGGGCGCATCATCGCCGAGGTGATGCCGGTCCTGGCGCGCGCCAAGATCGAGATCGAGCCCGAATTCGACGATCCCGAAACGCGCCAGCTCCGCTTCCGGACGAACGATCCCGGCCTCGATGTGATCAGCGTCCGCAATTTCGACGTGGCGACTTTCGTCGCCTTCGGCGCGGCGCAGCTGGGCGTCGCCGGCAACGACGTGCTGATGGAGTTCGACTACCCGGAAATCTACGTGCCGCTCGATCTCAAGGTCGGGCACTGCCGCATGGTGGTGGCGGCGCCCAAGGAGGATGCCGGCGAGGACGACCCGCGGCGCTGGAGCCATGTGCGCGTCGCCACCAAATATCCCGAGATCGCGCGCCGCCATTTCGCCGCGCGCGGCGTCCAGGCCGAATGCATCAAGCTGCAAGGCTCGATGGAGCTTGCGCCTTCGATCGGCCTCTGCCGGCGCATCGTCGATCTGGTGCAGACCGGAACGACGCTGCGGGCCAACGGGCTCGTCGAGATCGAGCACGTGGCCGACGTGAGTTCGCGCCTCATCGTCAACCGCGCCGCCTTGAAGACGCGCGCGGCCGAGCTCAACCGCTGGATCGACCGTTTTCGCGAGGCGGCCGATGCCGCTTAGGCTCGACACGCGCGATCCCCGGTTCGAGGCTGCGTTCGCTTCGTTCCTCGCGGCCAAGCGCGCGCACGAGGAGGATGTCGATCGCGACGTGGCGGCGATCATCGCCGAGGTGCGCGCCGGGGGCGATGCGGCGCTTGCCGAGCTGACGCGCCGCTTCGACCGGCTCGACCTCGCGCAGGTCGCAATGCGGGTGGCGCCCGCCGAGATCAACGCGGCCGAGGCGCAGTGCGGCGCCGATGCCTTGTCGGCGCTCGCCTTTGCCGCGGGCCGCATCGCCGATTATCACCGCCGCCAGATGCCGCAGGATAGCGACTACACCGACGAGGCGGGCGTGCGGCTCGGCGCGCGTTGGCGCGCGATCGCCGCGGTCGGCGTCTATGTGCCGGGTGGCACGGCGGCTTATCCCTCGTCGGTGCTGATGAACATCGTGCCGGCCAAGGTCGCGGGCGTGCCGCGCATCGTCATGGCCGTGCCGGCGCCGCACGGCCATCTCAATCCGCTCGTGCTCGCCGCGGCGAAGCTCGCCGGCGCCGACGAGATCTACCGCATCGGCGGCGCGCAGGCGGTGGCGGCGCTCGCCTACGGCACCGAGACGATCCGGCCGGTAGACAAGATCGTCGGCCCCGGCAACGCCTATGTCGCGGCGGCCAAGCGCCGCGTCTTCGGCGCGGTCGGCATCGACATGATCGCGGGTCCGTCGGAAGTGCTGGTGGTGGCCGACGGCGCGAACGATCCGGCCTGGATCGCGGCCGATCTTCTGGCCCAGGCCGAGCACGACGAGGCGGCGCAATCGATCCTCGTCACCGACGACGCCGAACTTGCCGACCGCGCGGCCGAAGCGGTCGAGCGTCTTCTTGCGCGCCTGCCGCGCCGCGACATCGCCGGCGCGAGCTGGCTGAAGCATGGCGCGATCATCCGCGTGCGCACGCTCGCTGAGGCGCCGGCGCTCGTCGATCGCGTAGCGCCCGAGCATGTCGAGCTCGCGGTCGAGAAGCCGGACGATCTCGCGGCGCAAATCGCCAACGCCGGCGCGATCTTTCTCGGCCGGCACACGCCCGAGGCGGTGGGCGATTATGTCGGCGGCCCGAACCATGTGCTGCCGACCTCGGGCAGCGCGCGGTTCTCCTCGGGCCTGGGCGTGCTCGATTTCCTGAAGCGCACCTCGATCCTGGGCTGCGATCCGGCGAGCCTCAGGGCGCTCGGTCCCGCGGCGCTCGCGCTCGCGCGCGCGGAAGGGCTCGACGCGCACGCGCTCTCGATCGCCATCCGCCTGAACCTGCCGCGCGGCTGACGGTGGCGGAAAGCCCCTTCCGCATCGCTGACATCACGCTCGACGAGCGCACCGTGCTGCGGCGCAACGCCGACATCGAGCATGAGCGCGCGGTGGCGATCTTCGATCTTCTCGAGGAGAACAGTTTCGCGCTCGCGTCGGGCGTGCCGGGCCCCTATCACCTCGGTCTCGGCATCGAGGAGAACCGGCTCGTGCTCGATGTCCGCGACAAGGCCGGTCAGCCGCTCGAGCGCGTGCCGCTGCCGCTCGCGCCGTTCCGCGGCATCGTCAGGGACTATTTCCTCGTGTGCGAGAGCTATTACAAGTCGATCCGCAACGCGAGCCCGTCGCGCATCGAGGCGATCGACATGGGCCGCCGCTCGCTCCACGACGAGGGCTCGGAGCTGCTGCGCGAGCGCCTGGCCGACCGCGTCGTCATCGATTTCAACACGGCGCGGCGGCTCTTCACGCTGCTCTGCGTGCTGCATATCCGGGGCTGACGCGTGGCGCGGCTGCCGTCGAGCGTTCTCTTCGCGTGCAGCTTCAATTCGATCCGCTCGCCCATGGCGGCCGCCATGCTGCGCCAACTCCATCCGCGCCGCATCTATGTCGATTCGGTGGGCGTGCGCGAAGCCCCGGTCGATCCCTTCGCGGTCGCGGTGATGGCCGAACTCGGCATCGACATCGCCGCGCACGAAGCGAAGTCGTTCGCGGGGCTGGAGGACACATCGTTCGATCTCGTCGTTTCGCTTTCGCCCGAGGCGCAGCACGCGGCGGTCGAGCTCACCCGCACCATGGCGTGCGAGCTCGAATTCTGGCCGATGCACGACCCGACCGCGGTCGAGGGGAGCCGCGAGGAGCGCCTCGCCGCCTACCGCGTGCTGCGCGACCATCTGCGCGCGCGCATCCTCGAGCGTTTCCCGCCGCGCGAGGCATTGTGACGCGAGGGGACTTGACCGCAGGCGGCCGCATGGCGATCTTCAGTGCCATCCAAGGGGTAAGAGGGGACAAGTCCGCCGCATGGTAAAGGAAGACCTGATCGAATTCTCCGGTACCGTCACCGAGCTTTTGCCGAACGCCATGTTCCGGGTAAAGCTCGACAACGAGCACGAGGTGCTGGCGCACACCTCGGGCAAGATGCGCAAGAACCGCATTCGCGTCCTCGCGGGCGACCGGGTCAATGTCGAGATGACCCCGTACGACCTGACGAAGGGCCGCATCACCTTCCGCTTCAAATAGCCTTGGCGGACGGGCCGCGCCTCGTCCTGGCATCGGCTTCGCCGCGCCGCCTCGAACTCCTGACGCAAATCGCGCTTGTTCCCGACCTGATCGATCCCGCCGCGCTCGACGAGCGGCCGTTGCCGCGCGAGCTGCCGGCGCGCCACGCACTCAGGCTTGCCGAGGCGAAGGCGCGTCTTGTCGCGGCGCGGCACGAAGGCGCCTTCGTCTTGGCCGCCGACACGGTGGTGGCCCTTGGCCGCCGCATCCTGCCCAAGGCCGAGGACGCGGAGACGGCGCGCAAGTGTCTTTCGCTGCTCTCCGGGCGGCGACACCGCGTCCATGGCGGGATCGCGCTCGTGCTGCCTTCGGGCAAGGTCGCGACGCGCCGGGTGGAGACGGTGGTCGCGGTAAAGCGGCTCACGCCGGCCGAAATCGATGACTATGTGCGCTCCGGCGAATGGCGCGGCAAGGCCGGCGGCTACGCGATCCAGGGGCTCGCGGCGCGCTTCGTCCGCTTCCTCGAAGGCTCCTATTCCAATGTCGTCGGATTGCCGCTCCACGAGACGGCGCAGCTTCTCGCCGGTCACGGCTATGCGCCGGCGCGACGGCTGCCGCGTGCGCCGTGAGCGGCGATCTGCTGCTCGCCGTGTCGCCGGGCGAAATCTGGGCGGCGCGGGTCGAGCGGGAACGGCTTGTCGAGCTGCGCGTCGCGCGCGAAGGCGGCGCGCGGGTTGGCGCGATCTTTCTCGGCCGCGTCGTCG
>Ga0335078_10008658_pt1 | contig 15119 bp, 10 predicted proteins | sample Lox_Sample_32_FD_206711 | JGI IMG/M metagenome (GOLD analysis project Ga0335078, IMG submission 206711) | Soil microbial communities from Loxahatchee National Wildlife Refuge, Florida, United States - Lox_Sample_3.2 | ecosystem: Environmental > Terrestrial > Soil > Wetlands | place: USA...
CCCTCAGCCGGGGCCGCGGTGCGCCGCCTGACGCTTGAGCAGCGCCTCCGCAACCGCGATGTCGTCCGGGTAAGTGATCTTAATGTTGCGTTCGCTGCCTGCCGCCACGGCGATCGGCACCTCGGGCAGGTACCGCAGCACGACGCCACAGTCGTCGGTTGCGGTAAATCCTGGATCCGCGGCAGCAAGCTCGTAGGCGCGCCTGAGCACCGAGAGCCTGAAGCCCTGCGGCGTCTGGCAGCGGTGCAGGTTGCCGCGGCTTGGCATCTGCGTGATCACGCCGCCTGAGGTGACGACGATCGTGTCGGAAGCGGGGACCGTGACGCCCACCGCCCGGTGGGCCTTGAGGGCCGTCACGCATCCGTCGATAATCTGCTGGCTGACCAGCGGTCGCGCGGCATCGTGCAGCAGCACGTCACAGTCATCGCCGCCGAGCGCGGCGAGCGCGCGCTGCGCGGAATCGCTTCGTGTCTCGCCGCCCGGAAGGACCTGCGACACCTTTTCGTAGCCGCCCCGCGCGAGCAGTTGCGCGACCTCATCGGTGCGGCCGGGCGTCATCACGACGATGATCTCGTCGATCTGGGGAGCGGCGGAGAAGGCGGCGACCGAATGCTCGATAACGGCTTTTCCCGCGAGCATGAGCAACTGCTTCGGCGTGCCGAGACCGGTACGCTGCCCCCTGCCTCCCGCGAGCACCGCCGCCACCGTACGCATGACCTGGACCCTATCCGCAGGTGTCGGGGGGCGCAGGTCGAGGCCGACGGCGGATCTGCTGCGCCCGACAGCTTACCTACCGTCCCACCAGGCATAACTGCCCTCATGTGCCACTCGACCTTAAGGACGGACTAACGTACCGGCCGGTGCTTACGCCGGTACCCTGGGGAGACTAGCCGGGGTTGATCTTTGCATGCGCGGAGGCGGGGCATGACCGTGGCGCTGGTCCTGGCGACCGCGACGGGATGTGACCCTGCCCGAAGGCTCGCCAGCAACGCGGCCCCTGGCGGCGCAGCCCGGGCCGCAAGGCGTGGCGCCCGCGACGATGTGAGCGCCGCCCAGGGCAGTCGCGCGCCATCGCCGTTCGTGGGCGCGCGCCGGTCGCCGGTGACCGGCGCCGTGCCCGTAAAGAGCGCTGAGCAAGCTCAAGGTGCCTTCGCGGCGCAACTCGCGGCCGGGCTTCCGCTGCCGAGCCTGGTCGGGGGGCAGGTGGCAACGCAGCCCCTGCTTACCAGGCTCTGCAGCCAGCTCAGCGCGCTTGGCCTGCGCGACGTCATCCTCATCGCGCCGGCGGGACGTGGAGATCTGCTCGCCGCGATGGCCTGGGAAGGGCTGTCCCTGCCCGGTCCGGGGCTGGTGGGATCGGGGAGCATCGAGGTGATCGAATGCGCATCGATCGGCGCGGAGCTTCGGGCCGTGGCATCCGTCGTGCGCCGCGTCAGCCGCTCGGGTGCCGCCACCCTGATCTGTGCGGGCGATCTGGTCGGGCACACCGAAGCGCTCGCCCGCCTGCATCGCGCCACTGCGACAGCCGCGCTCGCGGCTGCCCGTGGTGCACCACACCTGGCGGCGGGACCCGACCTGCGGCCGGCGCTGCGGCTGAGCGGCGGCCCCGCTGATAGCTGGTTCATGGCCAGCGGTGCGGATGCGCGCCTGCACCCGCGTCGCACCGTGGCGGCGGCGGGTTCGGCGTTCCACCGCGTGCACGCACCTGACGCGGCCGGCTGCGGGGCATTCCGCGTGTCCGCCGGCGACGGGGACGAACTGGCTGCTGCGGCGGACGAACTAGCGGGCCTGGCAGCCGGTGACCTGATCGACGAGGGCCGTAGGCCCGGGTTCACCGACTCGGTCGCCCTGCTGCTCGTCGGGCTGGTTCGCGGCGGCGCGGACGTCGAAGCCGTTGCCGCCGACCCGCTCATCTGCACGCGGGTGCGGAACGCCCAGCAAGCGAGGGAAGCGGCGGCGGCGCTGAACGCGGTCGCCGAGGACCGGGTCCGCCTGGACGCTGCGACCAGGCGTGCCGACGGCCTCTTCACGACCTGCTTTGTGAGCCCTTACTCGCGGTACCTCGCGCGCTGGGCGGCCCACAGGCGGCTGCGCCCGAATTCGGTCACCGGCATGGCGATCGCACTCGGTCTCCTCGCCGCTATCTGGTTCTCGGCCGGCGACAGAGCGGGGATGATTGTCGGTGCCGCGCTCCTGTTCGCCGCCTTCCTGCTCGACTGCGTGGACGGCCAGCTGGCCAGGTACGTGCGCGGTGAGACTGCGTTCGGCGGATGGCTGGATGCGGTCGGTGGTCGGCTGACCGAGTTCGCCGTCTACGCCGGCCTGGCGGCGGGCGCTGGGGTCGTGGTGTCAGCGTCACCGAGCGGGTGGGAACTCGCGGTCGCCGCCATGATCTTGCAGTCGCTGCGTGACATGATCTGGTTCAGCGTCCGCCCTGCGCCATCGCAAGCGGCCTGGCTGGGCGGGGAAGCGCCGCGGCTGCCCCTCGACGAGCCTGCGGACTACGCAGTCGCTGGCCCGGCAAGCTCCGGCATCGGCGCGAGTGCAAGCGGGCACCGCCGCTGCAGCTGGCCGCGCGCCCAGCTGCGCAGGCTCGGCAGCCTGGGCCGGACCGGGCTGCGGTGGGTGACTCCGCTGCTGACGCTGCTGGCGCGGAGCATCGAGTTCCAGGCGGGCGAACGTGTTGCCGTGATCGGGGTGGCTGCCATCGTGGCCGGTCCCAGGATCGCGTTCCTCATCTTGCTTGGCTGGGGCCTGGTGGCCGCGTGCATATGCCTCGTCCGCCGGATCGCGAGGTCGTTCAACCCGACGACCACCGTGGCCGGCGACAGCGTCGTGCTCTGTCGTGACGACGGCGTCGTCGCGCAGTCGCTTGGCGGCTTCGTGGATGGTCAGCTGCCGCCGCTGCTGCCAGCGATCGTGGGCGTCACCGTCACCGTCATTCTGTCCGCCGTTGGGGTGGCCCACTTGCGCGGCCTGATGGTGCTCGCCCCTGTGGTGGCGATGGCGCTCGCCGGATTGGGCTCCGGCCATCCGCACGACGGGAGCCTCGACTGGCTCGTGCCGCCGCTCCTTCAGGTCGGTGAGTATGTCTTCCTCGCCGCCCTTGCGCTGGCCTGGCACGTGCCAATACCGCTCCTTTTCGCTCTCGTCGGCATCATCGCGCTGCACCACTACGACATCGTCTACCGTGTCGGGCGCGGCCCGATCGGCCGGGCGGCCGCCGCGCCGGACACGACGCCTGTTTCCGTGCCGCCGCGCTGGATCGCCAGGGCCGGCCTTGGCTGGGAGGGGCGGATGCTGGTCGCCGCCGTCGGCGCCATACTGGGCGTCGAGGTATTCGCCTTCGCCGCCCTCGCTGTGTATCTTTGGGTGCTCTTCGGGTGGGAGAGCGTGACCGGATGGATCGGCGCCGTGCAGCGCAGTGTTGCCGATCGCCCCGGCAGCTTTCCCGCTGTGCCGCGCGCAGCGGTACGGCAGGCCGAGTTCGAGGACGGAGGCAGCCGATGATCGGCGTGGTGCTCGCGGCGGGTATGGGAAGGCGGCTGAGCCCCGACACGGACACCTTGCCGAAGGCGCTGCTGCCGGTCGACGGCCAGACCACGATCCTGGACATCGCCCTGCGCAACTTGGCCGCGGCGGGCCTACGCGACGTGGCGATCGTGGTGGGGCACGCCGCGGGTGTCGTGCGTGATCGGGCGGCTTCGCTTGAACGAGCGCACGGGGTGCGGCTGGAGCTCTTGCACAACGACCGGGCACGTGACTGGAACAACGCGTACTCGCTTTGGCTCGCCCGCGAGTTCTTCCGCGAGGGCGTCCTACTCGCGAACGGGGATACCGTGCACCCCGTGTCCGTGGAAAAGGCGCTGCTTGCGGCCCCGGACCGGCACCGCAGCGACCTGGTGCTCGCGGTGGACGACATCAAGCCCCTCGCCGACGAGGAGATGAAGGTAACCCTCGATGGCCGCGGCCTGCTTACCAAGATCACTAAGCAAATGGATCCGGCCCGCGCGTACGCTGAGTACATCGGGGTGACACTCATCGAGCCGGCGGCCGCTGCGCCGCTCGCGGACGCGCTCGAGGTCACCTGGCGGCGCGATCCCGGCCGCTACTACGAGGACGGCTACCAGGAACTAGCGGACCGCGGCGGAGCGATCGCGGTGGCACCCATCGGCGCGGCGGACTGGGTCGAGGTCGATGACCATGACGACTTGCGCCGGGCGCGCCTGATCGCGCCACGTTGCTGAGGGAGGGCATCGATGCCGCTGCTCGCGCGGATGATCCCCGCGCCGCTCTACATTGACGTGCGCCGTGACGCGGTGGCAGGCCTCGGCGCCCTGCTCGCCGATCGCCGTATCGCGACCGAGGGGCACGTGGCGGTGGCCGTCGGCTTGGGCCAGGGTGACGGTATCGCCGCGCAACTGGACCTCGGGGCGGGAGAGGTGTTCCGTGTCGATGACGGCACCGTTGACACCGCGGTCCGCCTGGGTAAACGGCTGCGCGCCGGGTCGTACGAGGCCGTGGCGGGCATCGGCGGCGGCCGCACGATCGACGTGACGAAGTTCGCCGCCCACATGGCGGGAATTCCCATGGTTGCGGTCGCCACGAACTTGTCTCATGACGGCATCGCCTCACCAGTCAGCTCACTCGAGCACGAGTCGGGCAGGGGATCCTTCGGCGTTGCCATGCCGGTGGCCGTGGTGGTCGATCTCGACCGGGTGCGCTCCGGGCCTGCCAGGCTGGTTCGCTCCGGCGTGGGAGATGTGGTGAGCAACCTGTCCGCCACCGCGGACTGGGAGCTTGCCGCCACCCAGACCGGTGAGCCCATCGACGGGCTTGCGTTGATAATGGCACGCAGCGCCGCGGAATCGATGCTGCACCAGCCGGGCTCGATCGAGTCGGAAGACGTCATAACCGTACTCGCTGAAGCGCTCGTGCTTTCCGGCATCGCGATGTCGGTGGCCGGGTCGAGCCGCCCCTGCAGCGGTGGTGACCACGAGATCCTGCACGCCATCGACCAGCTGTACCCGAGCACCGCCAACCACGGTGAGCTCGCTGGAGTTGGCGCCCTTTTCTGTACGTTCCTGCGCGGTGACACGCGCCGTGCCGAGATGATCGCCGAGTGCCTGTCCAGGCATGGCTTGCCCCGCACGCCGCGCGACCTCGGCCTGTCGGTCGCCGAGTTCACCAAGGCTGTGGCCCACGCACCTGCCACCCGCCCAGGCCGCTATACGATTCTTGAGCACCTCGGGCTGGACGGCGACGCGGCAGGAGAACGAGTGGAGGCGTATGTCAGGGCCGTCACTGGCTGAATTGCGCGCCACCGGTCAGCCGCAGTCGGTGACCGCTCGTCGTAACGAGGAGCACTGGGCGGGCAGATTTTACATGCGGCGGCTCTCGCCGTATGGCACTTGGGTGTTCGCCCGGCTGGGCTGGTCGCCGAACGCGGTGACCTGGCTGATGATCGTAATAGGCGTCGGCGCGGGCGCGGTCGTGGCAATCGGCGGGCTTGCGACAGCGATCGCCGCGGCCGTGATGATCCAGGTGTACCTGCTGCTTGACTGCTCGGACGGCGAGCTCGCCCGGTGGAGCAGGCGTACCTCGGTGACCGGCATTTATCTCGACCGGGTCGGTCACTACCTTGCCGAGGCCGCCTTGCTCGCTGGTGTCGGTATCCGGGCACAGGGGCATTACGCCTTGTCGGGCGGCTACGTGACCATCGGGCTGGCCGCGGCGATCTGCGCGATCCTCATCAAGGCCGAGACGGACAACGTCATCGTCGCGCGGGGGAAGGCCGGGCTGCCCATCCCCGGCAGCGCGAGCAGCGCCAATGGTGCTGGCGGCGCGGTGGCTGTCCCGGACGGTGCGGTGGCTGTCCCGGACGGTGCGCAGCCTCGCGCGGACGAGGCGCTCGAGCCTGCCAACGCTGGCCTCGCGCGGGCTCGCAGGCTGGCCAGCGCGCTGCGGCTGCACAGGATCAACCAGGCGGTGGAGCTTTCACTGCTTGTGGTCGTGGCCGCGGCGATCGATGCCGTACGCGGCGGACTCGGTGCCACTAGGGTCCTGGTGGTCGCATGCCTGGTCGTCGGGGTCGCGATGGTAGCCGCCCACCTGGTGGCGATCCTGGCCTCGCGGCGGCTCGGATGAGCGGCCCGCGGATGAGTGGCTCGCGCGTGCGAGCGGGCACGGCCCGCGTCCCCGGTCAGGCCGGTGCGGTGACGCTTTCCTGCGTGATCCTCACCATGGGCGACCGGCAAAGTGAGCTCGGCCGCGCCGTGCGCAGCGTGCTTGACCAGGGTGGCACTGCGGTGGAGACGGTAGTGGTAGCCAACGGAGCCGAACTCGCCGCGCTGCCCGCGCAGGTGAAAACAGTCCTGCTGCCCGGCAACGTCGGCATTCCGGCCGGCCGGAACGCGGGTGCCGCCGCATGCACGGGTGACGTGATCCTGTTTCTCGACGACGACGGCTGGTACGGGTCCCGCGACCTTGCTGCGCATGTACGCAGGCGGTTCGCCGCGGATCCGTCGCTCGCGGTCCTTTCCTTCCGGATACGTGATCCGGAAGGTGGCGCAGGCCAGCGGCGGCACGTCCCCCGGTTGCGCGCTGGGGAGCCGACGCGTTCCTCGGCGGTCACGACGTTCCTCGGGGGGGCGTGCGCGATCAGGCGCGAGGCCTATCAGCGGGCCGGCGGGTATCCAGATGGATTCTTCTATGCGCACGAGGAGACCGACCTGGCGTGGCGGCTTCTGGATGCGGGGTACCGGCTCGAGTACGATGCCGCCGCGGAGATGTTTCACCCCGCGGCGCTGCCGGGCAGGCACGCGCAATTCTTCCGGCTGAACGCGCGCAACCGGGTACTGCTTGCCCGAAGGAATCTGCCCTGGCCCGTCGCTGTCGCGTACCTATTTGACTGGGTCGTGGTCATGCTTGTGCGGGAGCGCTCTATTAGCGCGCTCCGGCCGTGGTTCGCGGGCTTCGCCGAGGGATGGCGGGCCGATCCAGGTGGGCGCCGGCCAATCTCATGGCGCACGATCTGGCGCATGGCCGTCGCGGGCCGGCCACCCCTGATATGACCAAAACCCCGGCTTGGCCAGAGCCGGTAGCATTAAGGGCGTTTGTGGCGCATGAGTGAACCGCCTGGCTGGTAGCTCGGCCCGGTGGGTGCGTTGGCTGCGTGATTGTTGCCACTGGGGTGATATGACGGTACTGAGGCTGATGATCCCGTCACATGTCCCCTGCCCGCGTTTGCCTCGTCCGGTGCGATCGTGGGGAGGGATGTGAATGCCTGTGCTCACGCTGCGGCCGGCACCGGCGGACGGTACCGCTTCCAGGCCTAGCTTTCCGTGGCTGACCGCCGGGCCTGTCCAACGCCGATGGGTGGTCGCGGTCTTCGTGGCGTGCGCGGTCTTCGCCAGTGCCACCGCGCTGCTCACCACCAACTCACTGCACCGCATCTGGGGCGTGGCGGCTGCGGGTGCATACGGCCTGGCTGCGGTGGTGGTGCTGCTATGGCGGTCACGCGGCGTTGACCTGGCCCTGGCCGTGGCCATCTCGGGCGCCGTGCTCGGGCCGCTGACGTGGATGACCGCGACCGGGCAGGGGCAGCCGGAGGTCGCGGTCATAGCGCGTTCCGCGAGTTTGCTCATCCGGCACGGCGACCCGTATGAAAGCCAGGTTCAGCTCGCTGCGACCAAGAACCCCAACGCCTACAACCCCTATCTCCCAGGGTTGACGCTGTTCGGTTTGCCTAGGGCGCTGCACTGGCCGACGCCGCTGTCTGATCCGCGGTTGTGGTTCGGCCTGTCGTTCGCGGCGATACTCATGTTCGCGCTGGTCCGGGCAAGAGCGCCCGATCCATGGCGGTGGTCGGCTTTGATCATCGCCACCCCGGTCATAGCGCTGCCCATCGTGGTCGGCGGCACCGACCTACCTGTGCTCGCATTGATGTGCCTTGGCCTGGCATTTCTGCGGGCGCCGCCGCGGCCGATCCTGGCGGGCCTCGCTCTCGGCGGGGCCGCGGCTATGAAGGCGACCGCGTGGCCCGCGCTGGTGATCGCCGTGGCTCTGCTCGTGGCCGGCAGCGGCTGGCGTCCGGCGGCCAAGTTCGTGGCCACAGCTGCTGCGGTTTTCGCTGCCATGGTCGGGCCCTTCGCCGCGCTCTGGCCGCACGCCCTGGTGCAGAACACGATCAGGTTTCCGCTCGGTCTTACCAAGATTAAGAGCCAGGCCGCGAGCCCGCTGCCTGGCTACCTCATTGCCCAGACCGGCGGCGTCGGGCACATGATTGCGGTCGCACTGCTCGCCGGGGCCGGTATCGCCGTCGCTGCCTCTCTTGTGTGGCGGCCGCCGGTTGACGCGCGGGCGGCGGCCCTGCGGCTGGCCATCGGGCTCGCCCTGATGTTCACGCTCGCTCCGGCGACACGCTTCGGTTACTTCAGCTATCCGGCCGCCTTGCTCTTCTGGCTCTGGCTGGCCGGGCCTGAGCGGGAGGCCAGCGCCGTGGCTGGAACATCGAGCGGCTTTCGGCGTCCTCCCCCCGGGTCGGCACCGGGTTCGGGGGGGCCGTCCTGGGACAGCACCTGGTTCCGGGAAGGTCGCGGCCGCGACCTGACCCAGCATGGGTAAAACCCGCGCCCCGCACCCTCTAGGGCAACGGGGCCGTGCCGGACGCCGTCTGGATCACCGCGACAGCGCAGGTTAGGGAGCGAAGTCCGACGGCTGGTCCGGTCCCGAGAACGCGCTCGCGTCCTTGCAGATGTTGGTGCTGCCGCTGATACCGCCGTATGCCTGCGTCAGGTTCGACGGTGACTTCAGGCCCGTGAAGCTGGAACCGAGCACGAGGTTGAGCGTGCCGGGCTGCAGCGTTGGCACGAGTTCCGTCCGCACGCTGCTGAGCACTGCGCTCAGGGCCTCGACTGCCGGCAGGTCCTTGGCGGACGCGTATTGGATCACGCTCTGCACGTAGGCGGTGTTGCTCGCATTCCCCGTGCCTACCAGGTTGAAGCCGCGTTGCTGGAGCGCCGTCGCGGTCTGCCCGGCCAGGCCCGCCGTCATGGTGCCGTTCAGTACCTGAACGTTCACATGGCTGGGGTTAGCCGCGTTCGGGGCCTTCGCGGCCGCCGCGGGCGTGGCCTTCTTCTTGCCGGCCTTCTTCTTGCCGGCCTTCGCGACATGGACCGCGCTGTCGAACTTGATCGCGTTGAACAGCGCATTGGAGGCCGGCTGCGCCCAGTCGACCCGGTTGGGGTTGCTGGCATCGGCCACGACGGGCACCGAGATCATATTGACCGAGCTCGCGTGCAGGCCCCGCATGCTCTCGGCAATCTTGAGCAGGGTGCCGACATCGAGTGCACTGTCGGTGGTGAGCGAATGCGTCGCGGCATTGGCCAGGGAAAGCAGCTTGCCAGGATCGCCAAGCATGTTGCTCGTGGTTACTTGCTTCGCCAGTGATGCCAGGAAGAACTGCTGCCGCTGGATCCGCTGCAGGTCGGACCCAAGCCCGACGTGCCGCTCACGCACGAAGGCGAGCGCCTGCGCCCCGTCGACGTGATGGGTTCCTGCGCTCAGATTGAGCTTGGAGGCCGGGTCGTGGATCGCCTCGGGAAGGCACACGGTCACGCCGCCCACGGCGTTGACCATTGACTGGAACCCGCCGAAGTCGATTTCAATAAAGTGGTCGATGCGGATGCCGGTGAGTGCCTCGAGGGTCTTCCACGTGCACGGGGCGCCACCTGAGTCGAATGTCGCATTGAGCATCTCGACCTGTCGGCTCGCCTGCTGACCGTCGTGGCCCATGCCGTCCGGCTGGCATGCGACGGTGGAGACCTCTGAGTCCCGCGGGAAACTGATGAGCGTGGCGCCCGTGCCCTGCGGCGATATGTGCATCAGGATCATGGTGTCTGAGCGTGCGCCCTGAATGCCCTCGCCGAACTTCTTGTTGCTTCCCGCCCTGCTGTCCGAGCCGATGAGCAGGATGTTCATCGCTGAGTTGTACTTGGGTGGCCGCTTACCAAGCAGGCCATTGACGTTCTCTTTCTGGATGTTGCCCCAGAGGTGGCGCCACTCGGCGTAGGCGACCAGCGACGTGCTGACCACCACGAGGGTCATAATGGCCGAAATCCAGCCGAGCACGCGCAGGCGCCGTGCGTTACTGGTGCGCGGGCGCCGCGTCCGGCTGCCTCGCCATGGGCCGTCCCGCCACGCCGCCCTATGGTCTGCCAGTCGTCCTTCGCGGTCGTCGAGGCGGTCGTCGAGAACGTCGTATCGTGTCATCGGCTCCCTCGAGCGTCTCCAGAGTGTCCCGGTGCGCGCCATTCATGCCGGACACAGCGCCATACTGGGCCGGGCGGCTGTGGGCCCGCGGAGGCCGGGTAAAGGACGATACCGCCGGTGGCTGCCCGCGTCCCTTCCTGCTGGGAAGTCGGCCGTGCCTTCTTAGATCCGTGACGTCTCCACTGGTTTACCGCAAATCCCTCCCGAACGGAGGCCGAACGAGAGGTAATGGCGGGCTCCGGGACGGCGCGCCAGCGCCCCTCGCCATGAGCAGCAGCAACGGCAATGGCAAGGCCAAGCTGAACACGCGGGCGGCTGGTCCGCGTGGAGCGCAACGCGGCATCGCCGCGTGCACCTAGAGTTAAACCCGTGCGCATTGGAATCGGGTCCGTACGCTTGGGGAGCGGCCCCGCGGCGGCCAGCCGGGCCGATCCTGGCCGCGCCGGGCCGAGCGAAGCCGGGCCCGGGCAAGCACCGGGCAGATTCGATGCCGCCAAGCCTGATGCGGGCAAGCCCGTGTCAGATAGGGGCCCGCGGCGTGCGCCCGGCGCCAAGCGGGGCAGGCCGGCGCTCGGCCGGGGGGTCACCGCGGGCCAGGTGCTTGCGCGGGTTACCTTGCTTCCGCCACTGCTGCTGATGGCGTGGCTGGTACCTGGCCTGCCCCTGCTGCTCGCCGGGCAGTTCACCATCGGGCTGATGCTCGCGCTCTCGGTGCCGCTTGCGATCGCGCTCGTCGTGGCGGTCTTCGTTTTCGCGCCGGTACCGTGGCCGCATCGCCGTACGCCGTGGTGGACGGTGGCCGCGTTGGCCGCAGTCGCGGTGGGCTTCGGGGTCTGGCAGGCTGCGATGCATTCGCAGCAGGTCATCGTCCGGCGCGACCCCGCCACCTACCTGCAGTTCGCATACTGGATCGCGCGGCACGGCTCGCTGCCGATCCCGCAGCTGAGGTCAGTCTTCGGCGGCGGGCTGCCTGGCCTTAGCTTCGCCAGCCTCGGCTTCTATCAGCACGGCACCGCGGTCGTGCCGCAGTTCATGGCCGGCCTGCCGATAACGCTCGCGGCGGCATTCTGGATCAACGGCATCCAGCTTGCGGTGTTCATGGCCCCGGTGATCGGCGCCTGTGCGGTGCTCACCTTCGGCGGCTTCGTCGGCCGGTTGTGCGGCCCGCGGTGGGCGCCGCTTGGTGCGCTCGCGCTGGCGCTGAGCTTGCCCGAGCAGTACACGAGCAGATCCACGTTCAGCGAGCCGCTGGCGCAGATCCTGCTCTTCGGCGGATTCTGCCTGGTGACCGACGCACTGTTGCTCGCGCCGCGGCGCCGCGGCGCCGCCTGGGGGAGTGCACGCAGGCGAGCCAGGGCAGTCGCAGGCGGCGGCGCAGTATCGAGTGCCGTACAGAGGGGCACCGCCCAGACGAGCGCCGTACAGACGAGTGCCGTACAGACGAGTGCCATGCAGATGGGCGGGGCACCTACCGATGCCGCTGCTGCTACCGACGCGACCGTGCCGATGCCTATGGTGCGCACGAGCGCCGCCACAGGGGCCGCAGCAGCACCAGGGGCCCCAATAGCCACAACAGCACCAAAGGCCGCAGCAGCACCAGGGGCCGCCGCTGGCGCTGAAGCGGTCGGTGCTGTGCAGGTGTGGATGCGCAGGTCGGCATGGCTGATGGCCGCGCTCGGCGGTCTCGCGTTCGGCCTTTCCACCCTGGTACGCATCGACGGGATAAGCGACATCCTGCCCGTCATCCTGTTCTGCGGCGTAGTCTACGCCGCGCGCAGGATTGTGGCCCTGCCACTGGCAGCGGGCCTGGCGCTGGGCGCCGCATACGGGCTCGTCGACGGATACGTGCTGTCCCGCCCTTACCTGAACTCGCTCTCTTCGCTGATGCGCCCACTCGGTTACGCCGCTGCCGGGTTCGCCGCCCTGACGGCGGCGCTCGTCGTGGTATCGCGGCGGGGGCCGCCGCAGCTGCGCCGTGGCCGGTGGAGCTGGGTGCCTGACTTCGCCGCCATGGCGGTGGTGCTCATCGTGCTCGGATTCGCCTTCCGGCCCCTGTTTCAGACCGTGCGCAGCGAAACCAATCCGGTGACGATCGCGTTTATAGCCGAGGTCCAGAAGCTCGCGCACCTGCCGATAGACCCGCACCGGACCTACGCCGAGGACAGCCTGTACTGGGTGATCTGGTACATCGGCTTGCCCGCGGTGCTACTGGCCACGTTCGGCGCAGCGCTGCTCGCCCGCAGGTTCCTGCGCGGATCGGCGCTGACCTGGGGCCTGCCGGTCATGGTCGTCGGCTGGTCGGTGGTGACCACGCTGTGGAAACCGGGGATCGTGCCCGATCAGCCATGGGCGAGCCGGCGCCTGGTGCCTGTCGTGCTGCCCGGGCTCGTGCTTTTCGCGGTCTGGACGTGTGCCTGGCTGGTCAGGCGGGCGCGGGCGCGCGGCGCTGGACCGGCCGCGCAGGGCGCGGTGGCGGCCTGCTGCGCGGTCGCTCTGCTGCTGCCGACCGCCGTCACCACGCTCGGTCTCGGCCTGGAGCGCACACCGCAAGGAGGCACCAGGATTGTCGCGGACGGGCTGGGCTTCAAGCGCACGGACAGCGGTGAGATCACCGTAGTCAACCAGTTGTGCCGTGCGATCGGGCCGCACGCCGCCGTGGTCATCGTCGATCCGCTCACCGCCGACAGGTTCACCGAGATCGTGCGCGGGGTGTGCGGGGTACCTGCCGCCCGGATGAACGTGCCGTCGCAGGCGGCCCTTCGGCAGGTGACGGCGGCGATTCAGCGGGCGGGGCGGCGGCCGGTGCTGCTCGCGGCGCAAGCCCAGCAGCTTGCGCCCTACGGCGGCGGCGCCCGGCGGGTGGTGTACCACGCGACCCGCCAGGACGAGCACCGGCTCACTCAGCCCCCGACGACCACCTGGCGGATCCTCTATCAGGTATGGATGTCAGGGCCGGGCCGCCAGCCACTGCCATGACCGGGGTATCCTCGCCGGGCGTGAGCACTCGCACGCCCCAGCGATCCGGTGAGCGGATGGGATGGCCGGCGGAGCGGGCTGCGGCGTCCACGGACGCAGCCCAGGCGCCGCACGTGTCGATCGTGTTGCCGTGCTTCAACGAGCAAGATCATGTTCTGCTTGAGGTAGCGCGGATCTGCATGGCCATGGATACGAGCGGCATGTCCTACGAGCTGATCGCGGTCGATGACGCCTCGACCGACGGCACGCTCGCGCGGCTGCGCGAGGCGGAGCCTCGTTTTCCGCACCTGCGGGTGGTGCATTTCCCGCGCAACGGCGGCTCGGGCACTGTGCGGCGGATCGGTACCCAGCAGGCCAGGGCGGACATTGTCGTCTGGACCGACGCGGACATGAGCTACCCGAATGCGCAGATACCCGAGCTTGTCGCCATGCTCGACGAGGATCCAACCGTGGATCAGGTGGTCGGCGCGCGGACGTCAGAGGCCGGCCGGCACAAGCTGCTGCGTGTCCCGGCGAAATGGTTCATTCGCAAGCTGGCCGAGCATCTGGTCAACTCGGAGATTCCTGACCTCAACTCCGGGCTCCGGGCGTTCAGGCGCGAGGTCGCGCTGCCGTACCTGCGGCTGCTCCCGGCCGGGTTCTCCTGCGTGACCACCATCACCCTGGCGTTCCTTTCGAACGAGCACGAGGTGCGTTACGTGCCGATCGAGTACGCCAAGCGGGCAGGGTCGTCGAAGTTTCATTTCTTCGCCGACGCCTACAGGTACATCCTGCAGGTGCTGCGGATGGTGATGTATTTCAACCCGCTCAAAGTGCTGATGCCCCCCGCGCTCTTCCTGCTCGGCCTCGGCGTCGCCAAGGCCATCTTCGATATGGTGGTGCATCCGCTGTACTTCGCGATCAACACGGTGCTCATCTTTGTGACCGGACTGATCATCGCCTCGCTCGCGCTGCTTGCCGACCTGATCGTCCGCTCGCGTGGCGACTGATATGACAGCCGCGCACATGGCACACCGTCGCCCGAGTCTGGTGGGGCTAACGGGGCTAGGCAGACTGACGGGGCTGGCGGGGCCGCAGTCGATCGGGCAGCGGTGCGGATTGCGCTGATCGGGCCTGCGCACCCTTACAAGGGCGGCGGCGCGCGGCATACGACCGAACTCGCGCACCGGCTAGCGGCCGCCGGCCACGAGGTGGTGATCGAGTCGTGGCGGGCAATGTACCCGGCGGCGCTTTACCCAGGCGTGCAGACGGTTCAGGAGGCGGAGGGCGAGCCGTATCCGCTGACCAGGCGGCTGTTGTCCTGGCGCAGGCCGGACGGCTGGCGGCGGGCTGGGCGGCGGCTGCGCAAGAGCTGCGATATGGCAGTATTCACCTTCCTCGCGCCGGTCCAGGTGCCCGCCTACATCACCATCATTCGGGGCCTGCGCAGCCGGGTGGCGCCGGGGCCGCGCGTGGTCGTGATCTGCCACAACGTGCTTCCGCACGAGCGCAGGCCCGGCGACGTCATGCTTACCCGCGCCCTGCTGCGCCGCGCCGATGCGGTTCTTACTCATACTGAACGGCTCGCGCGGGCGGCCCTCGACCTCGCACCTGACACGCCCGTGCGGGTGGCAGGTATGCCGCCGCACCTGCCCGCAGTACCAGGCCGTGGGGACACGGTGCGGCCAGCGGCTCCACTCGCCGATGGCCCGCGGCCCGATTACCGGGAGTCGGATGGCCGGGAGTCGGATGGCCGGGAGTCGGATGGCCGGGAGCCGGATGGCCGGGAGCCGGATGGCCGGGAGCCGGATGGCCGGGAGCCGGATGGCCGGGAGCCGGATGGCCGGGAGCCGGATGGCCGGGAGCCGGATGGCCGGGAGCCGGATGGCCGG
>Ga0335078_10008660_pt1 | contig 15115 bp, 13 predicted proteins | sample Lox_Sample_32_FD_206711 | JGI IMG/M metagenome (GOLD analysis project Ga0335078, IMG submission 206711) | Soil microbial communities from Loxahatchee National Wildlife Refuge, Florida, United States - Lox_Sample_3.2 | ecosystem: Environmental > Terrestrial > Soil > Wetlands | place: USA...
CCAGCCGCCCGTGCGCCAGATCGGGGAAATGCCGCTTGAACCAGCGGTCGAGGCGGATCTCCGCCTCGTCCTCGGTCACCGCGAACGTGCGCACGCTCTCCATGGCGGCGCGGACTCTAGCCGCCGTCCGGAGGCGGCACCACCCGGCTCAGCCCCAGTGGCCGGGAACCCAGACCCAGCCGCGCGGCCGCGCGTCCCAATGGCCCGGGATCCAGTAGGCGTGCGGGCGCGGCGGATGGACATAACGCCCGCCGACCCAGACGTAGCCGCGCCCATTCCAGCGCCAGTAGCCGGGCCGCCATACCCACATCCCAGCCGAAGGCGGCGGGGGTGGCGCCATCTCGGCCTGCGGCGGCGGCGGCGCGTATGTCTGCGCCGTAGCCGCGCCGCCCACCGCGAGCGCCAAAAGCATCACGACCGCCGCAAGCAATCTCGCGTACATCATTCGCTCCCGCTCGGTTCCGCGCGCTCCTTCCTTTCGCGCAGCTTCGCCCAGTAGTCGAGTCTCTTTTTGATCTCGCGCTCGAAACCGCGCTCGTTCGGCTGGTAGAACACCTGCCGCGGCAGCCCGTCCGGGAAATAATTGAGGCCCGAGAACCCCTCTTCGGTACTGGGGTCGTAGACGTAGCCGGCGCTGTAGCCGAGGTCGCGCATGAGCCGGGTCGGCGCGTTGACCGCGTGCATCGGCGGCATGAGCGAGCCGCCTTCCCTGGCCGCGCGCTGCGCCGCGCCGAACGCGACATGGGCGGCGTTCGACTTGGGGGAGGTCGCGAGAAAGATCACTGCCTGCGCCAGCGCAAGCTCCCCTTCGGGCGAGCCCAGCCGGTCATAGGCCTCCCACGCGGCGATGGTGTGGACGAGCGCCTGCGGCTCGGCGAGGCCGATATCCTCGACCGCCATCCGCACCATGCGGCGCGCGATGTAGATCGGATGCTCACCGCCCACCAGCATGCGCGCGAGCCAATAAAGCGCCGCATCGACGTCCGACCCGCGCACCGCCTTGTGCAGGGCGCTGATGAGGTTGTAGTGGCCTTCCTGCGCCTTGTCGTAAAGCGGCACGCGGCGCTGCACCGCCGCGGTGAGGCCGGCGGTGTCGAGCACCACGCCCTCCGGCAGCGCCGCCAGCTCCTCGGCGAGATTGAAGATGAAGCGGCCGTCGCCGTCCGCCATCGCCTTCAGCGCCGCGCGCGCCGCGTCGTCGAGCGGCAGCTTGCGCTTGAGCGCATTTTCGGCGCGGGCGATGAGGATTTCGAGCGCCGCGTCGTCGAGCCGGTTCAGCACGAACACCTGGCAGCGCGACAGCAGCGCGCCGTTCAACTCGAACGACGGGTTCTCGGTGGTGGCGCCGATCAGCACCACGGTCCCGTCCTCGACGTAGGGGAGGAAACTGTCCTGCTGCGCGCGGTTGAAGCGATGGATCTCGTCGACGAAGAGCAGCGTGCCCTGACCGCCGACGCGCCGCTTCTTGGCCGTGTCGAACACCTTGCGAAGATCGGCCACGCCCGAGAACACGGCCGACAGCGGCTCGAAATGCATGCTGGTCGCTTCGGCAAGAAGGCGCGCGATCGTGGTCTTGCCGCAGCCGGGCGGGCCCCACAGGATCATCGAGGCAAGCCGCCGCTGCGCCACCATGCGCCCGATCGGCCCGTCCTCCTTCAGAAGATGATCCTGCCCCACCACCTCGTCGAGCCGCCGCGGCCGCAGCCGGTCCGCCAAGGGCCGCGGCGCGTTCTTCTCGAACAGGCTCATCGCACAGTCACGGTGAGGATCTGCCCCTTGCGCCGCACCGCGATCGTCCACGGCGCGGTCGCCATGGCGAGTGTGTCCTCGAGGCTCGCCACGGTGTCGATCTGCTGGTGGTTGAGGCTCACCAGGATGTCGCCCGGCTCGAGGCCAAGACGCTGCGCCGCGCTGCCCTGGTCGAGCGATTGGACGACGACGCCGCGGAGCGTCGTGTCGATGCCGAGATCGTCGTCGAACGCGGGATTGAGATTGCCGACGGTCGCGCCCGCAAGCGGGCTTGGCCCGGTCAGCTCCTTCAAGGAGCGCGGCGGGTCCTCGGGCAGCGCGGTCAGCGTCACGGTGGCGCTGCGGGTTGCGCCGTTGCGCCAATAGTCGAGCTTCGCCGGCGTGTTGGGCGGGATCGTGGCGATCCGGAACTTGAGCGACTGGGGATCGTCGACCTCGTGCCCGTTGACGGTAAGGATCACGTCGCCGATGGCGATGCCGCCCGATGCGGCCGGGCTTTGCGGCGTCACTTCCTTCACCACCACGCCGGCCGGCCGCTCGAGCTTCAGCGCCGAGGCGATCTCGGGCGTCACTTCCTGGCCCGAGACGCCAAGCCACGGCCGCGTCACCTTGCCGCCGTTATGCGCGGCGTCGAGCTCGACCCGTACCATCGACGATGGAATGGCGAAGCCCAGCCCCATCGACCCGCCCGAGCGCGAGAAGATCGCGGTATTGATGCCCACGAGCTTGCCGTCGAGATCGACGAGCGCGCCGCCCGAATTGCCCGGATTGATCGCCGCGTCGGTCTGGATGAAGGAGCGGAAATCGTTGGCCCCGATCGAGCGCGCGAGCGCCGAGACGATGCCGGTGGTGACGGTCTGGCCGACGCCGAACGGGTTGCCGATCGCAAGCACGATGTCGCCTACCTCGAGCGCGTCGCTGTCGCCGAGCTCGAGCGAGGGCAGCTTCTCGCCATGCGCGTCGATCGACAGCACGGCAAGATCGGCGTGCTCGTCGAGCAGCACCACCTTCGCCTCGAATTCGCGGCGGTCGGTCAGCACGACGTGGATTTCCTGCGCCTGGTTGATGACGTGGCCGTTGGTGACGATGAGGCCTTTCGGATCGACGATCACGCCCGAGCCCAAGGAATTCAGCACGCGCTCGCGCGACATGCCGAACGGCACGCCGCCCTCGCCGAAGAAGCGGCGGAAGAACGGGTCCTCGAGCAGCGGCGGCTGCTGCGTGATGACGCGGCGCGAATAGACGTTGACCACGGCCGGCGCCACGCGCTGCACGATCGGCGCGTAGGAAAACCTCACCGCCTCGCGGCTCTGCGGCACCGCGCGCGTCTGCTGCGCCGCCGCCGGCAGGGCGATGGCGGCGGTAAGAGCGACGGCGATCAGAGTGCGAATCATGCGCGCTCTCTTAGTGAATCCCGCTCCCCTCCGGGGAGAGGGCAGGGTGAGGGGGAAACGCCGCCGCGAACGTGCGCTCCATCGCGCGGTCGAGCTCCGCCATCGACGCGCTGATGCCGAGCGCGCGCAGCGAAGTGACGCCGTGCTCGCGGATGCCGCACGGCACGATGCCGCGATAGTGGCCGAGATCGGGATCGAGATTGAGCGACACGCCGTGATAGCTCACCCAATGCCGCACCCGCACGCCGACCGCTGCGATCTTGGCCTCGCGTCCGCCGTCGGCGATCCAGATGCCGACCCGCCCGTCGCGCCGCTCACCCGTGACGCCGAACTCCGCGAGCGTGGCGATGAGCCACGCCTCGAGCGCCCGCACGTAGGTCTTGAGGTCGAGCCCGCGCCGCTTCAAATCGAGCATGACATAGCCGACGCGCTGCCCCGGCCCGTGATAGGTGAACTGGCCGCCGCGCCCGGTGCGGTGAACGGGAAAGATCGCCTCGACCAGATCGCCGTCGCGCGCGCTCGTGCCCGCGGTGTAGAGCGGCGGATGCTCGACCAGCCAAACCATCTCCGGCGCGATCCCGGCGCGGATCGCCGCGACCCGTTCCTCCATCGCCGCGACGGCATCCTCGTAGGCGACCGGCGCCGGCGCGATGCGCCATTCGACGCTCACGACCCTCTCCCCTCTGGGGCCTCCGGGGAGCGGGCAGGGTGAGGGGGAGTCTTCACGACGGGGTCAGGGTCCGGTTGCTCGCGCGGCGCCGATTTGGTAAGGACCGGCGCACGCGGTCGTGGCGGAACTGGTAGACGCGCAGCGTTGAGGTCGCTGTGGGGGAAACCCCGTGGAAGTTCGAGTCTTCTCGACCGCACCATCCCTTCCTCATCCATCAACCCATGATATAACGCCGCTGGGGAGCGAGCGGGAGAGGTCGTTGGCGGAAGACGAAAGCGGCGCGCTCGAATATCATCGCCTGCCGGTGCCGGGAAAAATCGCGGTCGTCGCGACCAAGCCGCTCGGCACGCAGCACGATCTGGCGCTCGCCTATACGCCGGGCGTGGCCGCGGCCTCGCTCGCCATCGCCAAGGACCCGAGCGAGGCCTCGTCGCTGACGGCGCGCGCCAACCTCGTCGCGGTCGTGACGAACGGCACCGCCGTTCTCGGCCTCGGCGCGATCGGCCCGCTCGCGGCCAAGCCGGTGATGGAAGGGAAGGCGGTCCTGTTCAAGAAATTCGCCGGCATCGATGTGTTCGACATCGAGATCGACGAGCGCGATCCCGGCCGGCTGGTCGAGGTGATCGCCGCGCTCGAGCCGACCTTCGGCGCGATCAATCTCGAGGACGTGAAGGCGCCCGAATGTTTCGAGGTCGAGGCGAAGCTCCGCGCGCGCATGAAAATTCCGGTGTTCCACGACGACCAGCACGGCACTGCGATCATCGTCGGCGCCGCGGTCCGGAACGCGCTGCGGCTCGTCGGCAAGAAGATCGGCGCGGTGAAGCTCGTGACCTCGGGCGCGGGGGCGGCGGCGATCGCCTGTCTCGATCTTCTGGTCGACATGGGCCTCAAGGTCGAGAACGTGATCGCGACCGACCGGTTCGGCGTGGTCTGGCGCGGCCGCAAGGAGGAGATGGATCCGCGCAAGGACCGCTACGCCAAGGACACCGCCGCGCGCACCCTTGCTGACGTGATCGGCGGCGCCGACATCTTTCTCGGCCTTTCGGCGCCGGGCGTGCTCAAGCCGGAAATGATTGCGAAAATGGGTGAAAAGCCGATCGTCCTGGCGCTCGCCAATCCGACGCCCGAGATCATGCCCGAGGCGGCGCGCGCGGTGCGGCCCGACGCCATCATCGCCACCGGCCGCAGCGACTATCCGAACCAGGTCAACAACGTCCTCTGCTTCCCCTTCATCTTCCGCGGCGCGCTCGACGTGGGCGCCACCGCGATCAATGAGGCGATGAAGCTCGCCTGCGTCGAGGCGCTGGCCGATCTCGCGCTCGCCGAGCCGTCCGACGTGGTGGCCGCCGCCTATGGCGAGACGCCGCTCGTCTTCGGTCCCGACTATCTCATCCCGAAGCCGTTCGACCCGCGCCTCATCCTCGAGCTCGCGCCCGCGGTCGCGAAGGCCGCGACCGAAAGCGGCGTCGCCACGCGCCCGCTCGCCGATCCTGCCGCCTACCGCCAGCGCCTCAGCGAGTTCGTGTTCCGCTCGGGCCTCGCGATGAAGCCGGTGTTCGATCGCGCGCGCGCCGATCCCAAGCGTGTCGTCTATGCCGAGGGCGAGGACGAGCGCGTCCTGCGCGCGGCGCAGCAGGCGCTCGAGGAAGGTTTCTGCAAGCCGATCCTGATCGGGCGGCGCGGCATCGTCGAAAGCCGCATCCGCAATCTCAATCTCAGGATCGCACTCGACCGCGACGTGGCGATCGTCGATCCGACCGACAACCCGCACTTCGCCGAGCATTGGCGTCTCTACCATTCCGTCATGGAGCGGAAGGGGGTCGCGCCCGATGCGGCGCGCGGCCTGGTGCGCACGCGCAACACCGTCGTCGCCGCACTCATGCTGCGGCAGGGCGAGGCGGACGCGATGCTGTGCGGCGCGATCGGGCAATACCACCGCCATCTGCGTCACCTGGTCGATATCGTCGGGCTCGCCGAGGGTGCCGCGACGCCGGCGGCTCTCTCGGTGCTCATCACGCCCAAGGGGACCTTTTTTCTGTGCGACACCTACGTCGCCGACCCGCCGAGCGCCGAGGCGATCGCGGCGACGACCTTGCGGGCCGCGTCCGCGGTGCGGCTCTTCGGGCTCGAGCCCAAGGTGGCGCTCCTCTCGCATTCGAATTTCGGCAGCTCGGACGCCGCCTCGGCCGAACGCATGCGCGGTGCGCTGGCGCTCCTGCGGTCGCGCGCACCGAACCTCGAGGTCGAGGGCGAGATGCACGCCGATGCCGCCCTCTCGGCCGATCTGCGCCGCCGCATCTTCCCCAATTCGCGGCTCGAAGGCGCCGCCAATCTCCTTGTGATGCCGAGCCTCGATGCTGCCAACATCGCCTATTCGCTGCTGACGGTGCTGGGCGACGGGCTCTCGGTCGGGCCCATTCTGCTCGGCATTAAGGCGCCCGCCCATATCGTCACGCCCACGGTCACGGTGCGCGGCCTTCTCAACATGACCGCCGTCGCCGTCCACGACGCCCAGCTCGCCGCGGCGAACGCTGTCCAGAGTTGACCGGACCGTTACGGGACTTGAGCTTCGGCTGAACGCATACTACGTATATGCGGGACTACGCGGGATTGCGCAAAGTCTGCGCTTCCACCGAACGAACCCCATTTCTGCGCGACCGTGATCGGCCGAACGCATTTAATTGAACGAACCCAATCTTATTCCACAGACGGTTAAATAGCGGTGGGACCGGCGCCCGATCGGGAGATCGGGCGCCGGTCGCAGGTTAGCCGCGGCGGCGGAAATGGTGCCAGTGCGGTCCAAGCAGGTCGTTCGCGGCCTGCTTCTGCTGCTCCGACAGGCCGTCGTAGAGCGGCCGGAAAGCGGCCAGCAGCCGGTCGGTCTGCTGCGCCCGCATTGCCGACATCCGCGCCATGGCCTCGAGGTGCTGGAGCGCGTTGGGCGATGCACTGCGGTCTTTGCGCATCTGCTCGAACGCCTGGCGCCGCTCGGCGTCGTTCTGGCGCAGGGCCGTGGCGACCTTGTCCCACTGCGCATCCTGCGCCGCGGTGATATGCAGCTCGGTCTTGAGGTAGGCGATGCGGCCCTCGATGTGACTCGGCCGCATCGGCCGCGCCGGACGTTGCGGCGCGGGCGCGGCGGGCGCGGCCGGGGCAGCGCTCTGCTGCGCCGCGGCATAGTGGGGCGGCAAGGTCATCACCCCGGCACCGCCTAGGACGGTGGCGAGCGCTGCCGCGGCGACGGTGAACTTCTTGTTAGGCACTGGTTTCTCTCCTGCATTTAGCCGCTAATGGGCTCGCTGATTCTAGGCCCCCAGGCTTTCGCGCATCCCTTTGCGCCGATGCGCCGCGCCGTTAGACTGGCGCTGCCACGGCGAGGGAACCGGTGCCCGGCAATCGCTACCCGATGCTCGATTTCGATCTCGGCACCGAGATCGACCTGCTGCGCGACAGCGTGCGCGATTTCGCCGATGCCGAGATCGCGCCGCGCGCCGCCGCGATCGACCGCGACGATGCGTTCCCGCGCGATCTTTGGCCCAGGCTCGGGGCGATCGGCCTCCTCGGCATCACGGTCGAGGAGGAATTCGGCGGCGCCGGCATGGGCTATCTCGCGCACGTCGTGGCGATGGAGGAGGTAAGCCGCGGCTCGGCCTCGGTCGGCCTTTCCTATGGCGCGCACTCGAACCTGTGCGTCAACCAGATCCGCCGCAACGGCACGCCGGCGCAAAAACGGCGCTATCTGCCGAAGCTTATCTCGGGCGAGCATGTTGGCGCGCTCGCCATGAGCGAGACTGGCGCGGGCTCGGACGTCGTGTCGATGGCGACGCGGGCCGAGCGCAAGGGCGACCGCTATGTCCTCACCGGCAGCAAGATGTGGATCACCAACGGGTCCGATGCGGACACGCTCGTCGTCTATGCCAAGACCGATCCCGCCGCCGGCGCGCGCGGCATAACCGCCTTCCTCATCGAGAAAGGCATGCAGGGTTTCCGCCACGCCCAGAAACTCGACAAGCTCGGCATGCGCGGCTCGCCCACGGCGGAAATGGTGTTCGAGGAGTGCGAGGTCCCGGACGCGAACGTGCTCGGGCCGCTCAACCAGGGCGTCAAAGTGCTGATGAGCGGCCTCGATTACGAGCGCGCCGTGCTCGCCGGCGGGCCGCTCGGCATCATGCAGTCGTGCCTCGATGTCGTCCTTCCCTATATCCACGAGCGTCGCCAGTTTGGGCGGCCGATCGGCGAGTTTCAGCTCATGCAGGGCAAGCTCGCCGACATGTATACCGGCATGAACGCGGCCCGCGCCTATGTCTATGCCGTGGCGCGCGCCTGCGACCAGGGCCGAACGACGCGCAAGGACGCAGCGGGTGCCATCCTCTACGCCGCCGAGCGGGCGACGCAGATGGCGCTCGACGCGATTCAGGTGCTGGGCGGCAACGGCTACATCAACGAATTCTCCACCGGCCGCCTGCTGCGCGATGCAAAGCTTTACGAGATCGGCGCCGGCACATCCGAGATCCGGCGCATGCTGATCGGCCGCGAACTGTTCGAGGAAACGAGCTGATGCCGACGGTGCTCATCACCGGCGCCAATCGCGGCATCGGCTTCGAGTTCGCGCGCCAGTATGCGGCCGAGCGCTGGCGCGTCGTCGCCACGTGCCGCAATCCCGCCCGCGCCGAGAAGCTCCGCGCCGCGGCGCCGGGCGCCGAGCTCCATCGTCTCGATGTGACCGATCATGGCGCCGTCAAGTCCCTGGCGCGCGCCTTGGCGGACGTGGCGATCGATCTCCTGATCGCCAATGCCGGTGTCTATCTCGACAAGGGTTTGCCGCTCGATGCGCTCGATGGCGCCGCCTGGGTGGAAAGCTTCGCCGTTAATTCGATCGCGCCCTTGGTGTGCGCCGTCGCGTTTTTGCCGCACGTCGCCCGCTCGCGCGAGCGCAAAATGGTCTGCCTCGGCAGCGCTGCGGCCTCCCTCACGCAGATCCGCTACGGCGGCGGCTATGCCTATCGCTCGTCGAAGGCGGCGCTCCACGTGTCGTGGCGCACGCTCGCCTTCGATCATCCCGAGATCATCGCCGCCATCCTGTCGCCTTCGCGCGTGCGAACCGACATGAACCCCGAGGCATCCCTGCTGCCGGAGGAGAGCGTCAGGGGCATGCGCCAGGTGATCGCTGGCTTGACGCAAGTCGACAGTGGCCAGTTCTTCCGCTACGACGCCACGCGCGTGGCTTGGTAGCGGCGCATGGCCGTCCTCGCCACATCGCTCGACGCGCATTCGCCGGCCGCACAGGCGAATGACGCGGCGATGCGGCGTCTTGTCGCCGACCTTCAGGCAAGGCTCGAGCGCGTCTGCCAGGGCGGCGGCGACGCGGCGCGCGAGCGGCATTTGTCGCGCGGCAAGCTGCTTCCGCGCGAGCGCATTCGCCTGCTGCTCGATCCGGGCGCGCCCTTCCTCGAGCTGTCGCCGCTCGCGGCCTACGGCATGTACGGCGAGGATATTCCCGCCGCCGGCATCGTCACCGGCATCGGCCCGGTGATGGGCAAGGAATGCGTGATCGTCGCCAACGACGCGACGGTGAAGGGCGGAACCTATTACCCGATGACGGTGAAGAAGCATCTGCGCGCGCAGGAGATCGCGCGCGACAACCATCTGCCGTGCATCTATCTCGTTGATTCGGGCGGCGCCAACCTGCCGAACCAGGACGAGGTGTTTCCCGATCGCGACCATTTCGGCCGGATTTTCTATAACCAGGCGACGCTGTCCGCGGCCGGCATTCCGCAGATCGCGCTCGTCATGGGTTCGTGCACGGCCGGCGGCGCCTACGTCCCGGCGATGTCAGACGAATGCGTCATCGTTCGCAACGAGGGTACGATCTTCCTGGGCGGGCCGCCGCTCGTCAAAGCCGCGACCGGCGAGGTGGTAAGCGCCGAGGAGCTGGGCGGCGCGGACGTTCATGCCCGCGTCTCGGGCGTGGCCGATCACTACGCCATGGACGATGCGCATGCCTTGGGCATCGCCCGCCGCATCGTCGCGAACCTCAACCGCATGAAGCCGGCCGCGCTCGACATCGCCGAGCCCGAGGAGCCGCTTTACGACTCGGCCGGGATTTATGGCGCCGTCTCAAGCGATCCGCGCAAGCCCTATGACGTACGCGAGGTGATCGCGCGTCTCGTCGATGGCAGCCGGCTCGACGAGTTCAAGCCGCTTTATGGCGAGACGCTCGTGACCGGCTTTGCCCGCATCTGGGGCTATCCGGTCGGCATCGTCGCCAATAACGGCATCCTGTTTTCCGAAAGCGCCCTGAAGGGCGCGCACTTCATCGAGCTGTGCGCCAGGCGCGGCGTGCCACTCGTCTTCCTGCAGAACATCACGGGCTTCATGGTCGGCCGCAAGTACGAGGCGGGCGGCATCGCCAAGGACGGCGCGAAGATGGTGACCGCGGTCGCCTGCGCCAACGTGCCGAAATTCACCGTGATCGTCGGCGGCAGTTTCGGCGCCGGCAATTACGGCATGTGCGGCCGCGCCTTCGCCCCGCGCTTCTTGTGGATGTGGCCCAACGCGCGCATCTCGGTGATGGGCGGCGAACAGGCGGCGACCGTGCTCGCGACCGTGCGGCGCGACAACATCGAAGCGCGCGGCGAAAGCTGGAACGCGGCCGAGGAAGAGGCCTTCAAGACGCCCATTCGCGCGCAATACGAAACGCAGGGTCATCCCTATTACGCGAGCGCTCGGCTCTGGGACGACGGCGTGATCGATCCGGCCGACACGCGGCGCGTCCTGGCGCTCGCGCTCTCGGTCAGCCTCAACGCGCCCATCGCCAAGACCGAGTTTGGCATTTTTCGGATGTGAGGCGATGAGCGACATTCTTCTTTCGACCGACGCGCGCGGCGTGGCGACGCTCACCCTGAACCGGCCGTCGCTGCGCAACGCCTTCGACGACGCGCTCATTCGCGGCCTCGCCGCCGCGTTCGGCCGCGTCGCGGCCGACGATGCCGTTCGTGTTGTCGTGCTGACGGGCGCGGGCACCGCCTTTTCCGCAGGTGGCGATCTCAACTGGATGCGCCGCATGGCGGGCTACAGCGAGGCCGAGAATTACGCCGATGCGATGGCGCTTGCCGGCATGCTGCGCGCGCTCGACACGATGGCCAAGCCGACGGTGGCGCGCATCAACGGCGCGGCGTTTGCGGGCGGTGTCGGTCTCATTTGCTGTTGTGATGTGGCGGTCGCGGCGGCGAGCGCGGTGTTCTCAATTTCGGAAGTGCGGCTTGGCCTTGTCCCAGCGACCATTGGTCCCTATGTCGTGGCAGCGATCGGCGCGCGGGCGGCGCGGCGTTATTCCCTCACCGCCGAGACCTTTGCCGCGGCCGAGGCGCAGCGCATCGGCCTCGTCCATGAAATTGCTCCCGCCGAGGACCTCGACGCCGCGGTCGAGCGCGTCATCGCCGCGCTGCTTCAAGGTGCGCCCCGTGCGCAAGGCCGCGCGAAGCGTCTTGTCGGCGAAGTCGATGGCCGCGCCGTCGATGCGGACGTGATGGCGCTCACCGCGCGCACCATTGCCGAGGCGCGCGCCTCTGCCGAGGGACGCGAGGGCGTCAACGCGTTTCTCGACAAGCGGCCGCCATCCTGGCGCCGGTAATCTTGTTCCAGCGCCTGCTCATCGCCAATCGCGGCGAAATCGCCTGCCGGGTCATCCGCACCGCAAAGCGCCTCGGCCTCACCACGATCGCGGTTCACTCCGAGGCGGACCGGAACGCGCTCCATGTCGCCATGGCCGACGCGGCGTTCGAGATCGGCCCGGCGCCGGCGCGCGAGAGCTATCTCGACATCGCCCGCATCCTCGACGCCGCGCGCCGCAGCGCGGCCGAGGCGATTCATCCGGGCTATGGCTTCCTGTCCGAGAATGCCGACTTCGCCGCGGCTTGCGTGGGAGCGGGCCTCGTGTTCGTCGGCCCGCCTGCCGACGCTATGCGCGCCATGGGCGACAAGGCCCATGCGAAATCGGTCATGGAAGCGGCTGGCGTGCCGGTCCTGCCGGGCTATCACGGCGCCGGGCAGGAGGATGCGCGCTTTGCTGCCGAGGCGCAGCGCCTGGACTATCCGGTGCTGGTGAAGGCCGCGGCGGGCGGCGGTGGCCGTGGTATGCGGGTGGTCGAGCGCGCGGAGGATCTGGTCCCGGCGCTCGCCTCGGCACGGCGCGAATCCGAGAGCGCTTTCGGCGACGGCCGGCTCATACTCGAGCGCTATCTTCCTCGGCCGCGCCATATCGAGGCACAGATCTTCGCCGACACGCGCGGCGGCGCCGTGCACATCTTCGAGCGCGATTGCTCGCTCCAGCGCCGCCATCAGAAAATCGTCGAGGAAGCGCCTGCCGTTGCTATCGCCGACGTGCTGCGCCAGCAACTGTGCGCGACCGCCGTCGCCGCGGCGCGCGCCGCCGGTTATGTCGGCGCCGGCACGGTCGAGTTCCTGGTCGAGGGGGAGGCGTTCTACTTCATCGAAATGAATGCCCGGCTCCAAGTCGAGCATCCGGTGACCGAGATGATCACGGGCCTCGATCTCGTCGAATGGCAGTTGCGTGTCGCCGCGGGCGAGCCGTTGCCGCTGCGCCAAGACGAGATCGTGCGCCACGGACACGCGATCGAAGCGCGCCTTTATGCCGAAGATGCCGCGCGCGGATTCGTGCCGCAGGCGGGCACGCTGCGTCATTTCCGCTTGCCGCGCGGCGACGCGGAGCTTCGGATCGAAACAGGAGCGCGCGCCGGCGATGTCGTGGGCGTCCATTACGACGGGCTTCTGGCGAAGCTCGTGGCGCACGGCGATGACCGCGCGATCGCGATCGCGCGGCTTGCGGCGGGGCTGGCCGACACGCGCATCGCCGGCGTCGTCACCAACCGCGATTACCTGATCCGGGTTCTGCGCGCGCCGGAATTCATGGCCGGCGGGATCGACACGGGCTTTCTCGCACGGGCGGGCGACGGGTTGCGCCCGGCCGATCGCGCGTCCTTCGCCGCGCTCGCCGCGGCGGCTTTTGCGGTTGCCGATGACGACGACGCCCGTGCCACGCGCGCTGCGGCACGCGGCCCCGACCCACACACGCCGTGGATGAGGCGCGACGGCTGGCGCCTCGCCGGACGCGAGGCGCGCGAAATCCACTTGTTCGATGGTGATGCCGAGCGAACCATTCGCCTGAGGCCCGAACGCGCCGTCCTGTCAGTCGAAATCGACAACAAAGCGGTGGGGTTAAGCTTCGCCCGTGCCGGTGCTGACGTCACGTTCGAGCTCGATGGAGCCCGGCTCGCCGCCACTGTCCTGCGCCAGAAAGACGAGGTCACCGTCGTCCTGCCCGATGAGACGCGCCGGCTCATGCTACGCGACGTGCTGGCGCCTCCCGCCGAGGCGGACGCCGTCGCGGCGCGTCTTGCCGCGCCCATGCCGGGCAAGGTTCTCGCAGTCCATGTCGAGCCGGGCGCTAAGGTCGTACGTGGACAGTTGCTCCTTGTCCTCGAGGCGATGAAAATGGAGCATGCGATCACCGCGCCGGCCGATGGGGTCGTCGAAGCGGTGAATTTTTTGGCGGGCGACGTGGTCGAGGAGGGCGCGCTCCTCATAGCCTTCGCCGCTGCTTGAGGAGCTCTGCGATGCGCTGGCCCGAAAATGTGCGGCTGGTCGAGGTGGCGCCACGCGACGGTTTGCAGAACGAAGCCAAGACCGTGCCGGCCGCGGTTAAGATCGAGCTGATCGAGCGCCTCGCCGATGCCGGCATTACGGCGATCGAGGCGGGCAGCTTCGTCTCGCCGAAGTGGGTCCCGCAGATGGCGGACACGGCCGAAGTGCTGGCGGGGCTGCGCCGCAAGGAGGGCGTCAGCTACTCGGTGCTCGTGCCCAATATGCAGGGCTACGAGACGGCGCGCCGCGCGAAGGTTGATGAAGTCGCGATCTTCGCCGCGGCGTCCGAGAGTTTCTCCCGGCGCAACATCAATTGCAGCATCGCCGAGAGCATCGAGCGCTTCGCCCCCGTCGCCGAGGCGGCGCGGCGCGACGGCGTCAAGGTTCGCGGCTACGTCTCGTGCGTCATCGATTGTCCGTATGAAGGCGCGATTGCGCCTGCGGCGGTCGCCGATGTCGCGGCCCGGCTTCTCGCGCTCGGCTGCTACGAGGTGTCGCTCGGCGACACGGTCGGCACCGGCACGGCAGGCCGGGTCGAGGCGATGATTGACGCGGTGGCCGCGCGCGTGCCGGTCGCGCGCCTTGCCGCGCACTTCCACGACACCTATGGCCAGGCGGTCGCGAACCTTCTCGCGGCGCTCGGCAAGGGTGTCGCGGTCGTCGACAGCTCGGTCGCTGGGCTCGGCGGATGTCCCTATGCGCCGGGCGCCGCCGGCAATGTTGCGAGCGAGGATGTGGTCTATCTTCTCGACGGGCTCGGCGCTCGCACCGGCATCGATCTTGCCAAGCTGGCGGCGGCCGGGCGCTTCATCTCGAAGGAAATCGGGCGCGAGCCGGCGTCGAAAGCGGCGCGCGCGCTTTCTGCCAAGGCGGCGTGATTCATGACCGTGCATCTTCTGAAGCTTGCGGTCGGCATCGAGGACGTTGCGGAGCTGCGCGAAGTGCAGCGCGAGCGCAAGAAGGAACGCGGCATCTATTGCTTCTACACGCGCAACACGCCGCGCCGCGAAGACGAGGTGCTCGACGGCGGCTCGGTCTATTGGGTGATCAAGGGTTTCATCCAGGTGCGTCAGCGCATCCGCGGTTTCGTGCCGATCGTCAATCGCCGCGGCCGTCCGGCGGTGCTGGTGAAGCTCGAGGCGAAGCTCGTACCGACTGAGTATCAGCCGCGCCGCGCGTTTCAGGGCTGGCGCTACCTGACGCCCGAGGAGGCGCCGCGCGATCGGCCGAAGGGTCCGAAGGGCACCGAAATGCCGAGCGCAATGGCGCGAGAACTGCGGGAATTGGGCTTGATCTGAGCGTCAGATTTATTAATCCAAGCCTCTGGACAAGACCCGCCATCCTCTTATATTCTGTCACTTCGGCCGTTTAGCACCGGCCTCCGGGCACGTTTCGAACTCTTGCGCTGCATGTCGCGGTGCCAGAATTCGTCGCTCCCGCAGAGGCCTCACGGTGCTTGACGGTGCTGGGTTGGGTCCGTATAACGCGCGCCCTGCCTCGCAAGGCAGTCGATCTTTGACATCGTTGAGAGGGAGAAGGGATGCGCAGGCGGCGGCGCGGTTTGCCGTACGTACTGCGCATTCAGGAAGTCAATTCCGAATGCTTTGAGTTCGTGCGGCGGCCGGGAGCTTTTCTCGTC